>Ga0182735_1001549_pt1 | contig 15195 bp, 10 predicted proteins | sample eDN5th30CKraftMG_FD_128524 | JGI IMG/M metagenome (GOLD analysis project Ga0182735, IMG submission 128524) | Enriched Miracle-Growth compost microbial communities from Emeryville, California, USA - eDNA 5th pass 30_C Kraft MG (version 2) (version 2) ... | reverse complement strand
CGCCTTCTCGATCGCGGCGATGCCGGACGTCACCTGGGCCGACGCGATGGGCCTGGTGGTGCTCGAGGGCATCATCATCCTGCTGCTGGTGCTGACCGGCTTCCGAGAAGCCGTGTTCCGGGCGGTGCCCAAGGAGCTGCGCACCGCGATCAGCGTCGGCATCGGTCTCTTCATCGCCTTCATCGGTCTCGTCGACGCCGGCGTCGTCCGCGTGCCGGCGGGCGCGTCGACCCCGGTCGAGCTCGGCGTCACCGGCTCCCTCGCCGGCTGGCCCGCGCTCGTCTTCGTGCTCGGCCTGCTCACGGCGATCATCCTGTACATCAAGAAGGTGCGCGGCGCGCTGCTCATCGCGATCCTCGGGGCGACCGTCTTCGCCGTGATCGTCGAGGCGATCGCCAACATCGGGCCGAAGTTCGCTGACGACGGGTCGGTGAACCCGCACGGCTGGGCGCTCACGCTCCCCAAGATCCCCGACACCCTCGTGGACACTCCGAACTTCTCGCTGCTCGGCCACTTCTCGCTGTTCGGCTCGTTCAGCAAGATCGGCATCGTCGCGGGCGTGCTCCTCGTCTTCTCGCTCCTGCTCGCCGACTTCTTCGACACCATGGGCACCATGGTGGCCGTCGGCGCCGAGGGCGACCTGCTCGACAAGCAGGGCAACCCGCTCGGCACCCGCAAGATCCTCGTCGTGGACTCCGTCGCGGCGATCGCCGGTGGTGCAGGCTCCGCGTCGTCGAACACCTCCTACATCGAGTCGGCCACCGGTGTCGGCGAGGGCGCGCGCACCGGTCTGGCCTCCGTGGTCACCGGCATCGCGTTCCTGCTCGCGACGTTCCTCGCCCCGGTCGTCAGCATGATCCCGTCCGAGGCGGCGACACCCGCCCTCGTCGTCGTCGGGTTCCTGATGATGACGCAGGTCGCGGACATCAGCTGGAAGAGCGCGGAGGTCGCCATCCCGGCGTTCCTCACCATCATCCTGATGCCCTTCACCTACTCGATCACCGCGGGCATGGGCGCGGGCTTCATCGCCTTCGTCGTCATCCAGATCGCCACGGGCAAGCTCAAGAAGGTCCACCCGCTGATGTGGATCACCGCTGCGATGTTCATCCTCTACTTCGTGCGCGGTCCGCTGCAGGACATCTTCGGCTGACCTGACTGCTGCCGGTCAGGCAGCACAGCACGGACGACGACGCCGTACGACGAGCCTGGGAGCCCGTCGTACGGCGTCGTCGTCCGTGTCGGCGCGACACCTGTCGGAGCGCCGCCCGCTGTCAGCCGGTCAGGCGCGACGCTTGAGCGTCGCCGCCTTCTTCTGGGGCGCGAGCCGGGCCGCGAGCCGCTCCAGCACCAGAGAGGCCGCGAGGGTGTCGGCGATGCGGAAGCGCGCGATCGAGTCGCCTGCCCCGACCTTGATCGACACGTCGTCCTGACCGAGCACCGCGAAGGCGTGCTCGTCGGTGACGTCGTCCCCCATGTAGACGACCACGTCCGCCGCGATCTGCGCCCGCAGCTCGTCGATCGCGCGCCCCTTCGAGGTCTCCACGACCTGCATCTCGAGGATGTTCTTGCCGTCCAGCGGCCGCACGCCGAGCCGCGACGCGAGCTCGTGGGCGGCCGCGTTGGCCTGCGTGGCGCCGTCGTGCGTGGTGAGACGGGTGTGCAGGGCCCGTGCGGTCGGCTTGACCTCCACCCACACGCCGCTGTGCCGCGCGGCGATCGCTTCGAGCCCGTCGTTGATGTGGGTCAGGAGGGACTGCTGGCCCTCGGTGAGATCGATCGGCTCGCGCTGGACGCCGTCCGCCGTGACCACGCCGCGCTCCGCTCCGTGCGAGCCGATCAGCACCGTGCCGACCGGAGCATGGCTGAGCGTGGCCAGCGAGTCGAGGTCGCGCCCCGAGACGAGCGCCAGCTGCACGCGGTCCGCGGCCAGCTCGGCGATCCGCTCGAGGGCCTGGACGGCGCGCGGCGACGGCTTCGACGTCGACGGGTCGTCGACGAGCGGGGCGAGCACACCGTCGAAGTCGCTCGCGATGAGCACGCGCCCGGGTGCGTCGCCTAGGGCGTCGAGCGCACCGCGCAGCTCGGCGCCCAGGGTGCCGGACGGCGGGGTGTCGACGAGCTCGGGTCGGGTCGCGGCGATGTCCGCCAGCGCCGCGAGGTAGCCGTGCGACCACTTGGCGACGTCGTCGTTCATGACGCGTCGGCGCAGGCGGCGCATGCGCCGGCGCTGCTCCGTGGGTGACATGGCGATGGCGGCGGCGATCTGCGACTTCATGCCGTCGATGTCGTGCGGGTTGACCATGAGAGCGCCCTGCAGCTCCTCGGCCGCGCCCGTGAACTCCGAGAGCACCAGCACGCCGCGCTGGTCGGACCGGGCGGCCACGTACTCCTTGGCGACGAGGTTCATGCCGTCGCGCAGCGAGGTGACCAGCATGACGTCGGCGGCCACGTACAGCGCCGCCATCTCCTCGACCGGGTAGGAGTGGTGCAGGTAGTTGACCGGCGTGTGCGCCAGCCCTCCGAACTCGCCGTTGATGCGGGTGATGATCGACTCGAGGTCCTCGCGCAGCTGCTGGTAGGCCCCCACCTGCTCCCGGCTCGGGCTCGCGACCTGCACGAAGGTGACGGTCTGACCCTCGAGCGCGCCGTCCGCGAGGAGCTCGCCGAAGGCCTTGATCCGGTGCAGGATCCCCTTGGTGTAGTCGAGCCGGTCCACCCCGAGCAGGACGACGTCGGGGTTGCCGAGCTCCTCGCGGATCTGCCTGGCCCGCTCCTGGGTCTCGGGCCGGCGGGCCAGCTCGTCGAACTTGGTGGAGTCGATCGAGATGGGGAAGGCCGAGGCTCGGGTGTGCCGCAGGAGGCGGCCCTCGTCGTCGTCGATCTCGATGAGCTGGCCGCTCGTCCCGTGGTCCGTGAGCCGCCGGACGGTGCGCAAGAAGTTGGCCGCGTCCCCGCTGCGCTGGAAGCCGATGAGGTCCGAGCCGAGCAGGCCCTCGAGCACCTGGGACCGCCAGGGCAGCTGCGAGAAGATCTCGAGCGGCGGGAAGGGGATGTGGTCGAAGAAGCCGATCCGCAGGTCGGGGCGGACGGCGCGCAGGAGCGCGGGGACGAGCTGGAGCTGGTAGTCCTGCACCCACACCGTGGCACCCTCGGCGGCCACGTAGCTGGCCACCGCCGCGAAGTGCTCGTTGACGGCCTTGTAGGAGTCCCACCACTCCCGGTGGAACTGGGGCTGGGCGATGACGTCGTGGTACAGCGGCCACAGCGTGCCGTTCGAGAAACCCTCGTAGTAGTCGACGACGTCGGCCGCGCTCAGCATGACGGGCACGAGCCACATGCCGTCCGCCTCGAAGGGGTCTGCGGCGAGGTCGGGAGCACCGGACCAGCCGACCCACGCTCCGGAGCCGGACTGCATGAGCGGCGCGAGGGCGGTCACGAGACCGCCGGGCGAGCGTTGCCAGGTGAGGTTGCCGTCGTCGTCCACGTTCATGTCGACAGGCAGACGATTGGCCACGACGACGAAGTCGTACTGACTCTCGGACCGGTTCTCGCGCATGGGTGGACCACTCCTCAAGGTTGCGTGCCTCAGTCTATCCAAGGCGCGGTAGACCGCCGCGTTGAACAGCCAGGATGCGCTCCACCGGCTACCGTGACCGCATGGAGCGGATCGGTCTGGAGCCCGGCAGCGAGGTCGGGGGGTATCGCATCGTCGCGCCCCTGGGCTCGGGCGCCATGGGCGCCGTGTACCGGGCGCTCGACGGCGAGGGCGCCTCGGTGGCGCTCAAGGTGCTGCACCCCTCGGTCGCGAACGACGCCGAGGCGCGCTCCCGGCTGCGCCGCGAGGTCGCCGTGCTGCGGCGCGTGCGCCACCCCGGCGTCGCCCGCGTGCTCGACGCGGAGGCGGACGCCGACGACCTGTTCATCGTCACCGAGCTCGTCGAGGGCCCGACGCTCGAGGACGAGGTGCTCGCTGCGGGCCCGCTCGACGCCTCGGAGCTGTTCGACCTGGCCGACCAGCTGCAGGTCGCGCTCGCGTCGGTGCACGAGGCGGGGGTGATCCACCGGGACCTGAAGGCGAGCAACGTGCTGCTGGGTGCGCAGGGGCCCGTGCTCATCGACTTCGGCATCTCCCAGGCCGTGGGGGACGCGCGCGTGACGCGCACCGGTCTGGTGATGGGCACGCCCGCCTACCTCGCGCCCGAGCTCGTGGACGGGGCCGACCCCGGCGAGACCACCGACTGGTGGGGCTGGGCGGCGGTGCTCGCGTTCGCCGCGACCGGGCGCACCCCCTTCGGCAACCGTCCGGTGGATGTCGTCATCGCCCGCGCGCGGTCCGGCAAGCCTGACCTGTCCGGTCTGGGCGAGCGCACGGCGCGGGCGCTCGCCGCCGCGCTCGTCCCGGATCCCGCGCGCCGCATGTCGCCGCAGGACGTCGTCGAGCAGCTGCGCGTCGCGCGTGACCAGGGCGAGTCGCTCACGGACGAAGAGCGGGCCGCCGCGGCCACCGCTGTGGTGGCGGCCGCCTCGATCGCCCCGGGGGCCGCCGTGCCGCTGGCGCCCGAGGACGCGGGCGGTGCCACGGCGGTGCTCGGCGCCCCGGACGGCACCGAGGTGCTGGGCGGTGCGGCAGCGGGCACGGGGACGCGCGTGATGCCGGTGGACGACGGCTACCCGGCGCGGGGTGGCGATCCCGACGACGATGACGAGGCCGGCGGCGGCCCGGGCGAGGCCGTCGAGGGCGACGAGCCGGTCTACGGCTACGCGCGCCCACAGCTGCGCCGTCGCCTGGGGACGGGTGTCGCGGTCCTGCTCCCCTTCGTGGTCGCGGCCGCGACCTGGCCGGGCGTGGTCGCCGTCCTGCTCGTGGTGCTGGCGCTCGCGTGCCGGGTGACAGGGCTGGTCCACTACGCGTTCCACGTGCGGCGCGAGCGGCGTGGGGTCCGGGCGGCGGACCCGGCCGGGGCCGCCCTGCGTCTGCCGTGGCACGTGCTGCGCAGTGCCGTGGGACTGCTGCCGTCGGTCCTGGCCGCGGCGACGGCCGTCGCCTTCTTCGGCGGCGTGGCGTGGTGGCTGCTGGACAACGACAAGATCGTCGGTGACGAGGGTGCCTACCAGTGGGTGCTGCTCGGTTCGGGGCTGGTCGCGGCCGTGCTGCTCTGGTTCGGGCCGCTGACGTATCTCACGCGTCTCGGCGGCCGGGTGGTCCTGACCGCCGCGGTGCCCCGCGGGTGGCCCGTCGCCCTCGTGTGGGCGGTGTCCCTCGTGCTGGCGGTGCTGCTCGCGCAGGCATGGCTGGGAGACCACGCGATCGTGTGGGGACCGTTCGGGGAGCCGCCAAGCCTCGCGCGGTGACGTGCGGGCCGACGGTCGCACGACACCTCCCAGGCGTCCGTGTGCTGGGTACCGTATCTTGTGTCCCGTCGACGCGGACACGGTGAGCACCGGCGCTCGCCGGTCGCGAGGGTCCGAGGAGGAACCGTGGGTGCGAGCACGTCGAGGACGACCAGGTCCGAGCGGCACGAGGCCGCTCGGCTCAAGGCCGTCGAGCTGAAGCAGCGCCAGCAGCGGCGCGAGTCCCGCAACCGGCTGATCACGCTGGTCTCCGTCGTGGTCGGCCTCGCTGTCGTCGCGGCCCTCGTCGTCGTGATCGTGAAGCAGGGGACCAGGCCGCCCGCGGTGACGGCGGCCGGGCCGGTCACCGCGACTGCCGCAGCCGGTGGCATCCCGTTCGGCGCGGGCGGCACCGCGGGCACGGTGAACGACGGTGCCGTGAACGTGACGGTCTATGTCGACTACATGTGCCCCAACTGCGGTCACTTCGAGACCGTGAACTCGGCGAACCTCGACGCGCTGCGCGAGTCGGGCGACATCACCCTGGTCGTGCACCCGGTGGCGATCCTCGACAGCGGTTCGCAGGGCACGAGGTACTCCACGCGCGCGGCCGCCGCCTTCGCCTACGTCGCGGACAAGGACCCGGCCCACGCGCTCGGCTTCAGCGCGCGGCTGTTCGCCGACCAGCCCGCCGAGGGCAGCACCGGTCTGACGGACGAGAGGCTGGCCGAGCTGGCGAGGGCGGCAGGCGTCGCGGACGACGTCGCGACCTCGGCTGTGGGCGGCGCCTTCGCGGACTGGGTCACGGAGTCCACCGACGTCGCGGTGCAGACCGAGGCGCTGCAGGGCGCGCGGGGCTTCGGCACGCCGACGATCCTGCTCGACGGGACGCGGTACGACGGCGACTGGAGCGACGCGGACGCGTTCAAGGCGGACATCGAGGCGCTGGTGGAGCGGTGACCGGCGCCTCGGGCGCATCTAGTTGACCTTTCAAGGATATTGTCAGCGGCGGACCGTAGGGTGGGGCGGGCCGCCGCTGGGCATGGCACGTCTCCAGGCCTGCCAGGTAGGCTTCATCCGCTTGTTGTCGCGATCTTCGTACCGCACCGTCGTCAGGAGGCCCTGTGGCCAGCAAAGAGTCCAAGTCGGCCAAGAACGACCGCCACGAGGCCGCCCGTGCCAAGGCGTTCGAGCTCAAGAAGCAGCAGCAGAAGCGTGAGTCTCGGGCGCGGCTGATCACGTTGGTCTCCGTCGTCGTCGGCCTGATCGTCGTCGTCGGCCTGATCGTCGTGATCGTGAAGCAGGGGACGAAGCCCGCCTCGGTCACGTCCGCCGGACCCGTCACCGCGACCGCGGCCAACGGAGGCATCCCCTTCGGCAAGGACGGCACCGCGGGCACGACCAACGAGGGCGCCGTGGACGTGACCGTCTACGTCGACTACATGTGCCCCGTGTGCGGCCAGTTCGAGTCGACCAACTCCGACAACCTCGACGCCCTGCGCGAGGCGGGGGACATCACGCTCACGATGCACCCGGTCTCGATCCTCGACCGGCTCTCGTCGGGCACCGAGTACTCCACCCGCGCCGCTGCCGCGTTCGCGTACGTCGCGGACAAGGACCCCGCGCACGCGCTGGCGTTCAGCGAGCAGCTCTATGCGAACCAGCCCGAGGAGAACAGCACCGGCCTGAGCGACGACAAGCTCGTCGAGCTGGCCAAGGCCGCGGGCGTCCCGGACGACATCGCCGCCAAGGTCACCGACGGGACCTTCAAGAAGTGGGTGACCGAGGGCACGAACGTCGCGACCGAGACCCCCTCGCTGCAGGGCAGCTCGGGCTTCGCGACGCCGACGATCCTGCTCAACGGCACCAAGTACGAGGGCAACTGGACCGACGCCGACGCGTTCAAGGCGGACATCGAGGCGCTCAAGGCGGGCTGACCGCTCGTTCTCCGAGGTCTCACGTGAGGGTAGGCGCCGACCGGTGCCTACCCTCACGCGTGCCACGGCGTCGTAAGATGGCCCGGCACGCCCCGCCGCCTTAGCTCAGCTGGTAGAGCATCTGTCTTGTAAACAGAAGGTCGTCGGTTCGAACCCGACAGGCGGCTCTGTGTCCCTGCGCCGAGGTGTTCCTGCGCCGATCCCGGTGGGCCGGCGCTCGGCGCCGCACCGCCCCTGGCCCGCTGGGAGATGCCTCATGACAGACGAGAAGCCGTCGGTCCTGTTCGTCTGCGTCCACAACGCCGGTCGATCCCAGATGGCCGCGGGCTTCCTGCGGCACCTGGCCGGGGACCGCGTCGACGTGCGGTCGGCGGGCTCGCTCCCCGCTGACCAGATCAACCCCGTCGCGGTCGAGGCCATGCGCGAGGTCGGCATCGACATCGCGGGGGAGCAGCCCCAGGTGCTGACCACCAGGGCCGTCCAGGACTCCGACGTCGTGGTCACGATGGGCTGCGGGGACGCCTGCCCGTTCTACCCGGGCAAGCGCTACGAGGACTGGGTGCTCGACGACCCCGCGGGCCAGGGGATCGAGACGGTGCGCCCGATCCGTGACGAGATCCGGGCACGGATCGAGGCCCTGCTCGCCGAGCTGCTGACCGACCAGCCCTGACTTTTTCGACGTCTGGTGCGCGCTGGGCGCACCAGACGTCGAAAAAGTCGCGCCCGGGTGGTCGATCAGCCGGGCACGTTCCACTGCTGGTTGGCGTCGCCGAAGCAGTCCCACATCTGCAGCCGGGTGCCGTTGGCGCCGTTGTTGTCGGTCACGTCCACGCACTTGCCCGTGGCCACCGACCTGATGAGCTTGCCCTGCACGGTGAACGCCTGGGCACTGGAGCCGTTGCAGCCCCACAGCTGGAGCTTGGCGCCGTTGGCGGTGCTCGACGACGTCACGTCGAGGCACTTGCCCTGGTTGCGGATGGACCCGTCGGTCTGGAACGACCACGTCTGGGCGACGGTGCCGTTGCAGGTGTACAGCTGCACGGGGGTGCCGTCCGCCGTCGTCGTCGAACCGCCCGCGACGTCGATGCACTTGCCGGCCAGCCCGGTGACCTGGCCGGTCGGCACGGTCCCGTTCAGGTTCCACTGCTGGGCGCTGCTGGCGTTGCAGTCCCAGACCTGGAGCAGCTGCCCGTCGTGCAGCGGGGCGCCGCCGCTCATGTCGAGGCACCGGCCCGACTGCGGGTTCACGAGCGCCTTGGTGGTGGTGTTGTACCGCCACACCTGGGCGGCGGTGCCGTTGCAGGTGTAGATCTGCACCGGGGTCCCCGCGGCCACGCCGCTGCTGCGCACGTCGAGGCACTTGCCCAGCGCCTGGATCGTGTCGCCGCTGCGCGTCCACCTCTGCGCGTCGTTGCCGTTGCACGTGGCCACCTGGACCTGGGTCGAGCTGGCGGGGTTCGCCCACGGGATGTCGACGCACAGGCCGGACGACGCCGTCGCCGCAATGGTCCCGGTCCCGGCGGGGATCGCGGTCCCCGTGCCGTCGCCCTGGCCGCTGCCGCCGCCGTCGTTCCCGCCGCTGCCGCCCTCGTCGCCGATCGCGGTGGCCGTCCCGGAGAACGGGTCGAGCTGGATGTACGCGGCGGTGGGGTTGCCGTCGTGGACGAGCGACTCCTGGTTCGTCACGTCGTCGAACGCGAAGGCGTAGGCCTTGCCGTTCGCCATCTGCTGGTGGATGTACTTGGCGTAGTAGTTCGTCACCGGGTCCTGGTAGAAGCTCGCCGCGTTCGAGTCGGGCTGGTTCGGGTTCGACAGCACCGAGGAGCGGATGAGGCCCGCGCACAGCGTGCGAGCGATCGGGCCGACCACCTGGTCGTTCGGCGCGAACAGGTCACCGGCACAGCCCAGGATGCTGCCGGACGAAGGCTTGTTGAAGCTCGCCACCGTGGCACCGCTGCTGTTGCGGAAGGTCATGACGTTGCCGCTGACCCGGCCGTAGTACACGACCGACGGGTTGTCGCCGAAGGGGCGCACGACGAGGTCCTGGCTCGAGTACTTGCTCCAGACGCGGTTCGTGTAGTCGTCCATGATGCCGGCCGAGATGGTGCCGGCGTCGATCCCGTGGGCCGGCGACAGCACGCGCAGCACGTTGCCGCTGCCGTCCTTCTGCACCAGGTTGTTCCACCCGGCCGTCCCGTTCAGGGCGTTGATGACGGCCTGGTAGCCGTCGGTCTTGAGCCGACCGGTGCTGAGGATCGAGCCGTCGGATTTCTTCAGTCCCGTCTGGTACGGCGCGGAGAAGAAGTCGACCTGGGTGCTGTTGATCCACAGGCCGTCGTCGTTGAGGGTGTACTCGGTCCAGTTGAACAGGATGTTGCGGTTCGGGTCTGAGGGGTTCTCGACGGCGGGCTGCACCAGCTGACCGTCGTTGACGATCTTGAAGCTGAGCTTCTGGCCGTAGGAGAAGTAGACCCGCCCGGAGAACTTGGGCAGCTGGATCGTCGTCGACTGACCGTTGGCGGGCCCGGTGATCGAGGCGTCGGGTGCCGCGACCGGGGTGGCGCCCGTGCTGGGCCACTTGTGGAAGGTCCCGCTCGCGTCGGACCAGCCGAGCTGGCCGTTCGCGAGGTTGGTGCCCAGGACGTAGACGTAGACGCTCTGGTTCACGCCTGACTTGTTGGTGATCGTGATGGGGATGGTGGTCGGTACCGCGGAGGCTGGTAGTGCGGCGACCAGCCCCGCTGCGGCGGTCGTCACCAGGGCGGCGGCGACGGCCAGGATTCTCCTTGTTGAGCGCACGCTGACTCTCCTCGTCGGTTGCGTCGTTGAAACCGGAAGGCGGGCCGCACGGTGCGGCCCGTCAGAGGTGTTGCGTCTCGACCATAGCGTCAACCAGCGGCGCGCGCGTGCTGATGAGGTGTGCTGCAATCGCAACGATGGTCGCGCTCCCGCTCGCGGTGCTCCGAGGCCTGCTCAGAGAGCGGGCCCGAAGGGCTCGGGACGGGTGTCCTTGGCGACCCGCTCGTCGCCCGAGGACTGCGCGCGCAGCCGCCGCGTCGCCCACGGCAGCAGGTGGTCGCGAGCCCACTGCGCGTCCGACGAGGCGCGCTCGCGCCACGGCACGGGTCCGCGCCCCGACATCGGGACGTCCCACAGGCCGTCGTCGGGCACGAGGCCGAGGGCGACGAGGGCGGCCTGGGCGACGCGGCGGTGCCCCTCCGGGCGCAGATGGATGCGGTCGTCGGCCCACAGGCGCAGGTCGTGCAGCGAGCGCATGCCCCACAGGTCGAGCACGTGGGCGTCGTGCTTGCGCGCGATGCTCCACAGGTTCGCGTTGAACTGCCCCACGCGTCCCCGGGTCAGCTCGACGATCGGGTTGCCGGAGACGTCGAAGCCGGTCGCCATCAGCACGTCGGCCCCCGCGGCGCGCAGCCGTCCCACGGCGTCGTCGATGACGGCGGAGATGTCGTCGATGTCGACCTTGGGCCGCAGGATGTCGTTGCCGCCGGCCACGAGGCTGACGAGGTCCGGCGAGTAGGCGAGCGCGGCGGGCAGCTGCTCGCGGACGATGGGTCGCACGAGGCGCCCGCGGATCGCGAGGTTGGCGTACTCCAACGGGGCCTGGCCCGCGGCGACCCGGCGGGACGAGAGGGCCTCGGCCAGCCGGTCGGCCCAGCCGCGCAGGCGGACGCCCGGGGCGTCGTGCGGCGTACCCTCCGGCAGGTCCCACAGGCCCTCGGTGAACGAGTCCCCCAGCGCGAGGTAGCGGGTCCAGGGGACGTGGGCGCCGGCGACGGGGGCCGACGAGGGCTGTGGCAGGGAAGTGCTGTTCACCATCCCATGATGCGCCCCGGACGCGGCGACGTCACCAGGATGAATGACACCGTTGTGATTCCGGTCGTAGACTGGGGAGGTGGATGCCGACAGGACGATGACGAGACCATGACGGACCCGGCAGCGGGCGTGCAGCCGGTCGCGGTGCTCGCGGAGCGGGACGCGGCGATCCTCGCCTTCGAGCGGCAGTGGTGGCGCTACGCGGGTGCCAAGGAGCAGGCGATCCGCGAGCAGTTCGACCTCTCGGCCACGCAGTACTACCAGGTGCTCAACGTCCTCATCGACGCCCCCGAGGCGCTCGCGGCCGAGCCGATGCTGGTCAAGCGGTTGCGGCGGATGCGCTCGAGCCGGCAGCGCGAGCGCACCACCCGTCGCCTGCACGCCTGAGCCGTCTCGTCCGCCTGAGCCGTTCTGGGAGGCGGACCGGGTACCCTTTGCGGGTGACCAAGCGCGACTACCCCTACCAGGACGACGAGTTCGACGCGTCCGGGGACGATGTCCGTCCCGCCGCCGCGCACCGTCGTCGCCGCAGCCGCTGGAGGTTCGTCCTCCTGCTCGTGGTCGTCGCGATCGTCGCCGGCCTGCTCGCGTACGCCGCTGTGATCGTGGTCCCCAAGCTCGCGCCGAAGGCTTCCGCCGACCTCGCGTCACAGCTCGGCGTCTCGACGAGCAGCACCCCCGCCTCGTCGGCGCCGTCGACGCAGACCGCGACCGACGAGGCCACGGACGGCTCGTCCGACGCCGCCACGGACGGCTCGACGGACGAGTCCTCCGGCGCTGCGACCGACGAGCCCGACGCCTCCTCGGACGAGACGACCACGTCGACGCCCACCGCGACCGCCGACACCTCGACCGCCGTGCGCGTGCTCAACGCGACCTACACCAAGGGCCTCGCCGCCACCGGCGCCGCCGCGCTCACGAGCAAGGGCTGGTCGGACGTCACCGCCGCGAACTACACCGGCGGGTCGGTGAGCGCGTCGGTGGTCTACTACAAGGCCGCGGACGACAAGGCCAGCGCGAAGGCCGTGGCCAAGGCGCTCGGGATCTCCAAGGTCACCCTGGTGGACTCGCTGTCCGCGCCCATCGTCGCGATCCTCGCGGCCGACTACTCCGGCTGACGCACGCGCCGTGGTCACGCTCAGCGGGCACGGCGGGCGAGGCTCGACCCACGACGTCGTCGTGGTGGGCTCCGGCCCGAACGGGCTCGCCGCGGCGGTGACGCTCGCCCGCGCCGGGCTGGGCGTGACCGTCCTGGAGGCGCAGCCCAGCGTCGGGGGTGGTGCCCGCACGCTCGACCTGGGGCTGGGCCCGCAGGAGGGGCCGGGCGGGATCGTCCACGACCTCTGCTCCGCCGTGCACCCGCTGGCGTGGGCCTCCGGCTTCTTCCGCGCCTTCGACCTGCCGGCGCGAGGCGTCGAGCTGCTGACGCCCGAGGTGTCGTACGGGCAGCCGTTGCGCGCGGCGGGTGCGCGAGGCGACGGCACGGCCGCCGGGCCCGGCGTCGCGCTCGCCTACCGGGACCTCGACCGCACGGTGGACGCGCTCGGTGCGGACGGTCCGGCGTGGCGGCGGCTGGTGGGGTCGCTCGCGGACGACGGCGAGGCGCTGGCCGACGTCGTGCTCGGGGACCGGCGCGCCCTCGACCTGCTCGCCCGCGTCCGCGCCGCCGACCTCGCCCGGTCGCTGCGGATCTCGCGGACGGCGCTGAGCCAGGGGACCGCCGCCTGGAACCTGCCGTTCTCGGGCGAGGCGGCTCCGGCGCTCCTGACCGGCGTCGCCGCGCACGCGATGGTGCGCCAGCCCTCGCTCGCCGGCGCCGGGGTGGCGCTGCTGCTCGCGGCGCTCGGCCACGGGGTGCGGGGCTGGCCCGTGCCGAAGGGCGGGTCGCGGGCGATCACCGACGCGCTCGTGACAGACCTCCTCGCGCACGGCGGGACGATCCGCACCGGCGAGCGGGTGGCCTCGGTGGCCGACCTGCCGCCCGCCCGCGCGGTGCTGTTCGACACGAGCCCGCGGACGCTGGTCGAGGTGCTCGGGGACCGGCTGCCGTCCCTCGCTCGTCGCGAGCTGACCCGGTTCCCCTACGGGCCGGGCGTCGCCAAGGTCGACCTCGTGGCCTCCGGTCCGGTGCCGTGGGCCGCCCCAGGGCTCGCGAAGGCCGGGACCGTGCACCTTGGCGGGACGAGAGCCGACATAGCGCGCGCCGACGGCGACGTGGCGCGCGGCCGGCACGCCGAGCACCCGGTCGTGCTGGTGAGCGACCCGAGCGTGACCGACCCCTCCCGGGCCTCCGGCGGGCTGCGCCCGGTGTGGGCGTACGTGCACGTCCCGGCGGGCTCGACCCTCGACCCGGTGCCGACGGTCGTCGCCGAGATCGAGCGGTACGCGCCGGGGTTCGCGGACACCGTGGTCGCCGCGCGGGGCGTGCCCGCCGCCCGGCTTGCCGAGCACGACGAGAACTACGTAGGCGGCGACATCGGGGCCGGCGCGGTCTCGTTGCTGCGCGTCGTGGGCAGGCCGTCGTTGCTGCTGGCACCGTACGCGACCGGTCTCGACGACGTGTACCTGTGCTCCGCCTCGACGCCGCCCGGGCCCGGTGTGCACGGGCTCGCGGGCTGGTACGCGGCGCGCCGCGTGCTGCGACGCACGTTCGGGGTGCGTCGGATGCCGTCGCTCGCCCCGTAGGAGGGCCGGGAGCCGGTGCGCGCCGGGTGAACGCGTCTTGCACTCGAGGGGGGAGAGTGCCAATATCGTAGTTAGCACTCTCGGCATGAGAGTGACAGAACTGAGGTCGACCGGTGAGGTCCGACGTCGCGGCGTGACGTGAACGCGCGCGGTGCGGGCCGTCCGTCGCGGGCACCTGACGACCACCCCACGCCACCAGCGGAGGAACATTCCCCATGGCAAAGATCATTGCCTTCGACGAGGAGGCTCGTCGCGGTATCGAGCGCGGCCTCAACCAGCTCGCCGACACCGTCAAGGTCACCCTCGGCCCGAAGGGTCGCAACGTCGTCCTCGACAAGAAGTGGGGCGCCCCCACGATCACGAACGACGGTGTCTCCATCGCCAAGGAGATCGAGCTCGAGGAGCCGCTCGAGCGCATCGGTGCCGAGCTCGTCAAGGAGGTCGCCAAGAAGACGGACGACGTCGCCGGCGACGGCACGACGACCGCCACGGTCCTCGCCCAGGCGCTCGTCAAGGAGGGCCTGCGCAACGTGGCCTCCGGCGCCAACCCGATCGCCCTGCGCAAGGGCATCGACAAGGCCGTCGAGGCCGTGACGGCCCAGCTGCTCAAGAACGCCAAGGAGATCGACTCCCAGGAGGAGATCGCCTCGACCGCCGCCATCTCGGCCGGTGACGAGGCCATCGGCGCGCTCATCGCCGAGGCCCTGTACAAGGTCGGCAAGGAAGGCGTCATCACCGTCGAGGAGTCGAACACCTTCGGCCTCGAGCTCGAGCTCACCGAGGGCATGCGCTTCGACAAGGGCTTCCTCGCCCGTTACTTCGAGACCGACGCCGAGCGCCAGGAAGCGGTCCTCGAGGACCCGTACGTCCTGCTCGTCGAGTCGAAGATCTCGAACGTCAAGGACCTGCTCCCGCTGCTCGACCAGATCATCAAGCAGGGCAAGTCGCTGCTGATCATCGCCGAGGACGTCGAGGGCGAGGCCCTGGCCACGCTCGTGCTCAACAAGATCCGCGGCACCTTCAAGTCCGTCGCCGTCAAGGCTCCGGGCTTCGGCGACCGCCGCAAGGCGATCCTGCAGGACATCGCGATCCTCACGGGCGCCCAGGTCATCTCCGAGACGGTCGGCCTCAAGCTGGAGACTGCCACGCTCGACCTGCTCGGCACCGCCCGCAAGGTCGTCGTCACCAAGGACGAGACCACCATCGTCGAGGGCGGCGGTGACCAGGAGCAGATCGCCGGTCGCGTCAAGCAGATCCGCACCGAGATCGAGAAGTCGGACTCCGACTACGACCGCGAGAAGCTCCAGGAGCGCCTCGCCAAGCTCGCCGGCGGCGTGGCCGTCATCAAGGCGGGCGCGGCCACCGAGGTCGAGCTCAAGGAGCGCAAGCACCGCATCGAGGACGCCGT
>Ga0182735_1001547_pt1 | contig 15216 bp, 6 predicted proteins | sample eDN5th30CKraftMG_FD_128524 | JGI IMG/M metagenome (GOLD analysis project Ga0182735, IMG submission 128524) | Enriched Miracle-Growth compost microbial communities from Emeryville, California, USA - eDNA 5th pass 30_C Kraft MG (version 2) (version 2) ... | reverse complement strand
GCTAAACTACACTTTTTTTTAAATTGTTACCAAGCTTTTTTTCTTTATTTCGCAGATAATGCGTTTTTTAATGCCCTTATTGCCACCGAGTTGTTTTTACTGTCTGCAAAAACCGCTTTGGTATCTACCGGTTTGCCATAAAAACTGGTATTAGCCGTATGGTCAAAAGCGATATTTGAACCGTTAATGCTGATCCCTGCAAAAAGCCCTTTACTGCGCGAATAGGAATAAACCTCCGCTTCCAACTTGTAATCGGTGTGTGCGCTTGTACTTCTACCTACAGGCCCTGCAGCTGCGGCTAAATCGCCTCCTATGGTGAAATCTCCATTCTTTACTTCGGTCAAAGCACCCTTATGTTTAAATAATAAAACCAAGTCTACCGCCTGTACGCCGATTTGAAAGCCGATACTGCCGCCAGTTAATGTAACGAATACGGGGTCACTCCATTCACCTGATGCTAGTTTTACCATGGCAATGCCTCGTCCGCGCTTTCCTCCAATGCCGAATCCAGCATTGATGAGCTTAGGAATAATAATAATGCCCTCGGCTTGGTCCAATAAGGTGGTCGGAATACTTTCTTCCATCTTCCCGAAATCTTCAAATACAGCCGTAGCCTTCTCAATTCGTTCCGTTTCTTTTTGGTCAATTTTAGCCGCACTACACAATAAGCATAGCCAGCATACAAGTGGAGCAAATAACCAATTTTTGTTTGTGTTCATGTTCATTAATAACGTTCGTTTATTCAAATTAGTACAATTAAAATACGGGGTCGAATTTAATCATTCATACACCTATTTTTTAGTTAATGGAGTTTTTATAGCGACACAACTATTAATTGTCTAAAAAACACTTTATTGTTTGAAATTATGAGGAGATTCATTAGCTTTGTAATGAACCAACTATTACCAATATGCCTTGTCGCTCACCGTACATATTCGGGGGAATTGCTCTCATTTTTTTAATAAGTGTAATTAACACGGTTAATGCTCAATTTAGGCGTATTGGCTTACGTGAGGGAATTTCCAATAATTCCATTACAGCTATCTATCAAGATAACCATGGATTTATGTGGTTAGGGACTTTTGATGGCTTGAATCGATATGATGGTCATCAATTTAAAATTTTCAAAAATAAGCTGAATGATTCTTTATCTTTACCCAACAACCGTATTACGGCCATTGCTGAGGATGGCGACCACCATCTTTGGGTAGGAACAAAACGAGGACCTTATCGATTAGATCAAAAGCGTTGGACGTTTCATCCCATTTTTTACTTGCGGATGGCCGGCTCCATTATCAGTAAACTCACCAATCCCGTTAATTGTTTTCTAAAAGCAGCCGATGGTTCCTTATTCATAGGTAGCGCGGGGGCTGGTTTATTACTAAAAGATCGGGCAAAGGATTTTGCCGTACAAATACCGTTTTATGATCATCAACAAGACAAGGAGCCCGTTTATAAGTACCATATACAAGCCATAATTGCGATGCCCAATGGGGAAATTCAAGTCTTTGTGCAAGATCACGGGATAGCGCGCTATGATAGTCAAACAAAAAAATTGATGGGTATAGATCGCTCGATTCGTCAGGCCAACTGCCTATTTGCCGATCGTAAAGGAAGATTATGGCTAGGTAATAATAATGGATTGTTTCAATATCAAGTTGAAAATGGCAAGATAATAGGCTACAAGGCGTTCACAACCTTGGGCAGTTACCCTGTTGTGGCCATTACTGCTGATCAGTGTGGTACCATTTGGATAGGTACCGACGGGGGTGGGGTGGCTCGCATCGACGGAGACAAAGGCACTATTCGGAGGTATTCAGCGGGCGATGGAGCCGAACAACTTTCAAGTGCAGCTATTTATGCTATTTATGCCGATCATGCTGATCGAAAATGGATTGGCACATTACGAGGAGGAATAAACTTGATGGACAAAATGGCCGATCGGTTTGCACATGTTCAACGTAGTCCCAATGCACGCAATACCTTGAGTAGTAATTTTATATTATCGTTCTGTGAGGGAGATAAGGATGAAATTTGGATTGGTACAGATGGAGCCGGACTAACCCGTTGGAATAGAAGCACACGCACATTTACGCACTATAAACATCAAGATGGAGTACCCCATTCTATCAGTAACGATTATGTTGTCCGGATTGAACGAGATCGTGATGGTATGTTATGGATTGCTACCTATGGCGGGGGGATGAATCGTTTTGACCCTCAAACGAAGCAATTTAAATTCTATCCCTGTTATAATACCAAGCGGGGGCATGAAGATGTAAATATTTGGGGCTTATATCAAGATAAGGCTGGGGATATTTGGGTTGGTACTCTATCTGATGGTGGCTTGTATCGCTATAACCGTGTAAGCGATTGTTTTGAACTGTTTGATGATCGATTAACCAATCTCCTTGCGTTCACAGAAGATGACGACGGGAACCTATGGGCAGGTGACTTTCATGGTTTGGTTAAGATTGATCGTGTACATAAACAACATATATGGTATCCTTTGGGCCAAACGGTGCGATCCATACAGGCTACTGCAGGGAATCAGTTATGGCTAGCAACGGAGGGAGGTGGTTTAAAGCGATTTGACAAGCAGACCGGTGCATGCAAGACCTTTTCTGAGACAGATGGCTTACCCGAAAATGCTGTATTAAATATATTGGAAGCCAATAATGGTAATCTTTGGGTGAGCACCTTTAACGGACTTTCAGAATTTAATCCCCAAAAAGAAACCTTTCGAAATTTTTATGTAGCAGATGGTCTGCAAAGTAATCAATTTAATTACAATGCAGCTCTCAAGTTAAAAAGCGGGGAATTACTTTTTGGTGGAATCAACGGCTTCAATATTTTTGATCCTGCACATATCAAACCCCTTTCTGTGCACGCCCCTACTTGGATTACAGGTATCCGTGTAAACAATAAGCCAATTGAAACCACTGATATCAATTGGCAAGGGAACAGCGTAAGTGATATCCGTACACTGGATTTGTCTTATGATAAAGCGGTATTATCAGTAGAATTTGCCGCATTGGCATATAGCTTCCAGGATAAGATTAATTATGCTTTTTATTTGGAAGGTTGGGAAAACAACTGGAATTATGTAGAGCACAACCGTACCGCTAATTATGGTAAATTGCCGCCGGGTAAATATACCTTACACATCAGGGCATCGGATGAAGATGGAAAGTGGAACGGACAAGAACGCCTTTTGCAAATCAATGTGGCTTCTCCTTGGTGGGCAACTACATGGGCCTATTTATTCTATGGATGTTGTTTGGGTGGAATTGTTTATCAATATAGCCGTTATCGGCGCCGTTCTGTGGAACTGCGCTATGAAGTAGCAAAAGCCAAACTCGAAAAAGAGAAGGAACACGAACTTCATGAGAAGAAAATCAATTTTTTCACCCATGTTTCTCATGAATTGCGTACCCCGTTAACGCTCATTATTAATCCATTACAGGTACTGTTGTCTAAGAACAATGTACCAGATAAGGACATGCTGCAGACCATTTTTCGCAACAGCAAAAGGTTGTTAAGTATGGTCAACCAATTGCTTCTCTTCAAGAAAGCGGCGAGCGATGAAGAAAATTTGCGAATTGTACAGTTTGATTTGAGGGAACTTTGCCAAGAAATTTGTGCTTGCTATAAGCAACAAGCACAATTGGCGCATATCTCCTTTGCGTTAGAAATGCCTGATGAACTTGATTGGGTCTATGCTGATCGCGAAAAGATAGAAATCATTCTGTTTAATCTTTTAACCAACGCTTTTAAGTTTACACCCCAAGGCGGTACCGTTCGGCTGATGGTTAAACACATAGGACAAGAAATTTGCTTATCAGTTGAAGATAGCGGATGTGGTATAGCAGAAGAACAGCAACAAACCTTATTTACACAATTTTCGCGGCATGGTCAGTCTAAGCAGAGCGGCTTCGGTATTGGTCTTTACCTATCCAAAAAATTTGCAGAACTGCATTTGGGTACCTTAACTTATCAGAATAAGGATGCCGGTGGCGTTATATTTACACTGACTTTATTAGCTGGTAAAGACCATTGGGCCAATAGGCTAATCTACGAAGATGTAGCAGGTAAATCGATGTTTTTAGATGAGCTATTAGCCATTACTACTACGGAGCCTGATAAACCCCTTTACCATCCCACTGTTTCAGAAGGTGTAGTAGACAAAAGACCTTTTTTAATGATTGTTGATGATCATCAGGAAATAGCCGATTATTTGTTCCAATGTTTTGAACATGATTTTACCATTCATGTTTATCATCAAGCAGAAGAAGCGTTGCAAAGTCTAAAAGATAAGCAACCCGATGTGATATTATGTGATGTCATGATGAATGGAATGGATGGCCTGCAATTTTACCAATGTTTAAAAGAGCACAGAGATTACCGTCATATTCCGCTTATATTTTTAACGGCCAGTACATCTGAAGAGAATAAGCTCAGAGGGATTGCCTTGGGAGCAGCTGACTATATCAGTAAACCATTTAATCATGAGCATTTGCATGCACGTATTCATGCGATCCTCAAACAACGACAACAGCAGACAGATGCCTTTTACGAGGACGTTACATTGGCACGTAGTACCAAAATTTCAAACGACGAAGCGCGATTTCTAGAACGCTGTGAGCGACTCATTTTAGAGAACTTATATGAAGAGTTTACGATTAAAGATATGGCAGCTAACTTGGGAATGAGTCACTCGGCATTATATAAAAAAATCAAAACCATTTCGGGCCGCACGGCAAACGAATTTACACGTTGGGTAAAATTGCGCAAAGCAGCACAAACCTTACTTCGTGAGGAAGTGAATATCAATGAAGTAACCGTGATCGCCGGTTTTAATGATGTCAAGTATTTCAGAGAACAATTTCAAAAAGAATTCGGTATGAAACCGTCGGCATATGCCAAAAGGTATCGCGATGCTTTTCAGAAAAAATATCAATTAGGGTAAATATGTCGAAATAAGTGTTGCTTAAAAAAATAGCGATTAATTACAAGTGTTAAAAAAACACTTTAAAAGGAAGGAAAAACAAAAATGGAAGGTAAATACGTCGTTTTTTCAGAATATGCCCCCTAAATTGTACGAATTTACCCCTCAAAATAGGCTGTTATAGCTGCTAGTTTTGTTTGTAGCAATTGCACAAAATATGGCAAAACAACGTAAAAAGAATACGAAAAAATAAGAAAGGTTGCTGTTATTGAAAGTCTAACTGCAACAAATATACAAAAATACAACGCCCCTAACAACATTATCCATTTTAAAAATCAACATTATGAAAGAGAGAGAAGTTCAAACACTGTACTGGCGCACATGATTTCAAGACGTCAAGAAAATCTTAGATAGAAAAGAATGAAGCTTGCAATAACACAAGCATGAGCAAATTTTAAACCTAACCAGTAAACGTCTCTGTGACATTTATAACAGAAGTGATAAAAACAGTTTAAACCAATTATGACAACAATATTCAGGTGGTTATCTGCTTTCGGATAATGCTCATGTTATGAAAGCTAATTGAAACGGTTCAGGTTTGAGCCGATATACCCTAATGCAGCACTACCACTGCTGTGTAAACAATAAGAATTAACCAATTTTTAACTATTAACATTATGCGTAAAATCTATTCTCAATTTTTTGCAAATGCTTTTTTGATGCTTTTGCTGCTCTCAATGGCAAAAATAGGAAACGCCCAGCAACAGATAACGGTGCATGGAGTTGTACGCGACTCGGTGGGTGGATTACCCGGGGCCATTGTGAAAGTACTTGGTTCGAATGGTCAGGAAACATCGACAGACGCAGTAGGGCGATTTAAGATAAATGCAACAAGCCATGCTACCCTCATGTTCTCGTTTATTGGGCTCAAGCCTGAACGCATTTCATTAAGTAACCAGAAAATCGATGCTACAGGTAATGTTCATTTGGAAGTTACACTTTTAGCTGATGCGACAGCTTTAGAGGAAGTCACAGTAACCGGATTTGGCAGTACCCAAAAGAAAGCAAGTCTAGTCAGCTCGATCACTACAGTCGATGTAAAGGAATTGAAAACGGCCTCGTCTAACCTAACAAACGCCTTAGCAGGTAAAGTAGCTGGAATTATTTCTTTTCAAAATAGTGGAGAACCCGGATTGGGGACAGACAATTCGACCTTTTATATTCGAGGGTTGTCGACATTCGGTTCTGGTAAACAAGATCCTTTAATCTTAATCGACGGAGTAGAATCATCAGCAACAGATATGGCTCGATTGCAGCCCGATGATATCGCTGATTTTTCTGTATTAAAAGATGCAGCAGCGGCTTCCGTATATGGGGCACGCGGTGCAAATGGAGTATTGCTGATTAATACGAAAATGGGAAAGGATGGAAAACCAACCTTTGGATTTAGAGCCGAAAACCGGATATCAACCAATACCAAAAATTTCCAGTTTGCTGATAATATTACCTATATGACCATGGCGAATGAAGCCGCTTTAACAAGAACACCCAATGGCATAGAACCCTATACACAGAACAAAATCAATAATACTGCCGCAGGGGCCGATCCTTATCTTTATCCAAATAATAACTGGATTGATCAGTTAATCAAAGACTATACCGTAAATCAAGGGTACAACCTGAATATTACAGGTGGTTCGGCCCGAGCCCGTTATTATATTGCAGGGACCTATAACCGAGATAACGGCATGTTGAAAGTTGACCCCATTAATGATTTCAATAACAACATCCGACTGAATAATTACTCGATTCGTTCTAATGTCGATTTTAATGTAACGAATACAACTACCCTCATTGTTCGGATGTATGGTCAGTTTGACGATTATCAGGGACCTATTGGTGGAGGTGCAAAAACGTTTGAGAATGCACTCAACGCAAACCCCGTGATGTTTCCAGCCGTATATCCAGCTGCCAAAATGCCCTTTTTAGAGCATCCCCTTTTTGGTTCTGCCCAAACGCGAAATTCAGACATGAGTCTAAGTTCAACGATGTATGTGAATCCATATGCAGAAATGGTAAAAGGATATCAAGTATATAAAACTTCTAATTTGCAGCCACAGATAGAAATTAAGCAAGATTTCGCCGGCCTGACTCCAGGGTTAACAGCACGTGCCATGGGGTATTTAAGGAGGTATTCTTATTACAGAGTCAACCGTAGCTATATACCTTTTTATTATTCGGCTATCCTGAATCCGCAAGATCAATCGTACAACTTGGTTGCACTGAATGATGGCTCTGCCAATTCTCTACAACCGGTTGGACGGGAGTTTTTAGACTACAATCAAGAAGCAAAAGATATTGATTCAAGGTTGTGGTTGGAAGGGGCAATCAACTACAATCGGATTTTCGATGAGAAGCACGCTGTAGGTGGGATGCTTGTATCGTACATGTCTAGTTACGAAAACGCTAACACCAATGATGTTATTCAATCGCTTCCTGCTAGAAATGCTGGCATATCGGGGCGATTTTCTTATGGATATGACGATCGTTATTTATTTGAATTCAACTTTGGGTACAATGGTTCCGAACGGTTTGACGCGAACAATCGTTGGGGCTTTTTTCCTTCAGTAGGTCTTGGCTATCGTATTTCAAATGAAAAATTCTTTCAACCATTAACGTCTGTCATCAGTAATCTGAAACTGAGAGCTACTTATGGCATTGTTGGTAACGATGCCATTGGTAATGTCAATGAGCGGTTTTTCTATCTTTCTAATGTTAATTTAAATGATGGCGCCTACGGAGCGACTTTTGGTAGAAATGAAGGAACAGCTGTTGACTATCGGCCAGGGGTCTCTATTTCTAGGTATGCCAATCCAGACATCACCTGGGAAAAATCTAAGCAGCTTAATTTAGGAGTCGATCTGGGTATTGCCAATTCTTTGGATCTGGTGATAGATGCGTTCAGGCAAAATAGGACGAATATTTTACAAACAGCGTCCAATATTGACAATGCGGCTGGTCTCATGGCTATACCCTTCTCCAATTTCGGTAAGGTGGATTCGAAAGGTATTGACTTATCAGCTAGTTATAAAAGGAATCTTTCTCGAGATTTTTGGATAAATGCCAGAGGAACCTTCACGTATGCAACAACCAAAATCAAGAAGATCGATGAGTTACCCTATTCAGGCGACTTGATCTACTTATCACGAAATGGATATTCAATTAATCAAGCGTGGGGATATATCGCAGAGCGCCTTTTCATTGATGATGAAGAAGTTGCCAATTCGCCTATCCAGTTTGGCGATGCAGGTTTGTTGGCGGGAGATATTAAATACCGAGATATTAACCGGGATGGCGTTATTACCAACGATGATCGTGTACCCATTGGTTATCCAACAGAACCCGAAATTATATACGGTTTCGGGTCGAGCTTTGGCTTCAAGAACTTCGATTTTAACTTTTATTTTCAAGGAGCGGCCCGCTTTTCATTTTTCATTGATGCAGCACAGATCCAACCGTTCTATCAGAGCAATGGTTATCAAACAGGTCTCTTAAAAACTATCGCCGAGGATTATTGGTCTGAAACTAATCGCAATCTATATGCTTTTTGGCCGCGCTTAAGTACTTGGCGAGTGAATCCAAATAATGAAACTTCTACCTGGTGGATGCGCAATGGAAGCTTCTTGCGCCTAAAAAATATTGATGTAGGTTATACTTTTCAGGATATCAAGAAAATCCATGTAAAGAGTGCGCGGCTCTATTTTTCTGCAACCAATCTATTCATTATTAGTGGATTCAAGCTTTGGGATGCTGAAATGCGTGGGAATGGCATGGGGTATCCTCTTCAATCTGTTTACAATTTCGGATTGCAGGTTAATTTATAACATTTATTTAACGGATATGAAAACGAATTGCTCATTTATAAAAATGCGTTTAATAAGCAAATCATTTAGAAAAAGGAAAATGATTGGTCTCCTTACGCTCATTGTGGTTCTCTGTTTTTCGGCTTGCCAAAAGTATCTTGATATCGTGCCAGATAATGTGGCCGTAATCGAGCATGCTTTTAAATTGCGTACCGAAGCAGAAAAATATTTATTTACGTGTTACTCCTATTTACCTAAAAATGGTGATGGATGGTTCAATGCAGGTTTGATGTCTGGAGACGAAATTTGGTTGCCTCAAGATGACCAAACGCATTGGCACCCGGCCTTTCGTATTGCTGAAGGCCAACAGAATAAAGATGCACCACTTTTTAATGAATGGGGAGGCGATTTGAAAGGTGCAGATGGACGTTTTAATTATTTAAAAATGTTTATTGCTATTCGCCACTGTAATATTTTTCTGGAAAATGTGGAAGACACGAACAAAATACCCGATTTGCCATTGGCTGAGCGCGAGCGTTGGATAGGTGAAGTAGAATTTCTGAAAGCCTTTTACCATTATTATTTACTGAGAATGTATGGGCCAATTCCCATTATTGATCGGAATGCACCCGAATCTGCTGATCCCGAAGATTTGTACTACCAACGTATGCCTGTAGACGATTGTGTGAGCTACATTTCTGACTTATTGGATAAGGCGGTGGAAAAGTTGCCTGCACGAATCATAGATGAAAATAAAGAATTGGGTAGAACGACCAAAAGTATTGCATTGGCCGTCAAGGCAAAATTATGGCTACTAGCTGCGAGCCCTCTGTTCAATGGAAACACAGACTACGCTGGTTTCACCGATAAAGACGGGATCAGTTTGTTTAATCCAACAACCGATTTAACCAAATGGGAACAGGCACGAGACGCAGCGAAGGCGGCAATTGATATGGCAGAAGCAAATGGACATAGTTTATATGCGTATAAGAATGACGTTTTAAGTTTAAGTGATGAGACGAAAACACAGTTAAATATTCGGAATGCGGTAACTGATCGATGGAGCGTTGAGCATGTTTGGGCGCTTTCTAACAGCTATTTTGTGAATGAGGCCCTTTGTATGCCGCCTTTAGCCAGAGGAGCAAATGTTGATCGTTTTCAGCTTCAAGGCGTATGGGCTGCACCAATAAAAATAGCGAAAATGTTCTATACAAAAAATGGGGTGCCAATAGAAGAAGACAAAACGTTGGATTTTAGTAAATATACGGATGTTAGAACGGCAGTTGATGCCGAAAAATATAATATCGAACCCGGATACCTCACTGCACGACTCAATTTTGATCGCGAACCTAGGTTTTACGCAGACCTCGGGTTTGATGGTGGGATTTGGTATATGAAGGATGGTAACGCTACGGGTAGCGATATTAATACCATGTATGTTCAGGCAAAAAATGCACAACGATCGGGCTTTGGGCATTTCACCAATTGGAATGAGACCGGTTATTTTATCAAAAAGCTCGTTTCTTGGCAAACAACTACCAATAGCAGCAATGCGCCAACTTGGAGAAGTTATCCCTGGCCTGAAATTAGGCTTGCCGATCTTTATTTGATGTATGCAGAAGCGTTAAACGAAGTTGAACCTGCATCTAGTACAGCTATTGAATACTGGGATAAGGTTAGAAAACGCGCTGGTTTAAAAGGTGTTGCGGAGTCTTGGACAAATTATTCGAAGAATCCAACAAAATATAGTAACCAAGATGGTCTGAGGGCGATTATTCAGCGCGAACGTTTAATAGAATTAGCATTCGAGGGCCACCGTTTTTGGGATTTACGCCGATGGAAACTAGCCGCAGAAGAGTTGAACAAAGACATTACAGGATGGAGTGTACTCGGTAAAACCACCGAAACCTACAATATCGAGAAAAATATCTTTAGCCAGACTTTTATTGCTCCTCGCGATTATTTATGGCCTATAGGGAATTATGAGATCAGAAGAAATCCCAAATTGGTTGAGAATCCAGGTTGGTAATCATTTAATTATGCTATTATGAAATTGAAAAGAATAATGAACCATCTACTTTTTCTTGCGATTATTGCGGGAATAGTGTCCTGTAAGGAAGAATTTGATGTAAAAGGACCATCGGGTACGGATGATACAGCACCTGCTGTTGTGACGGATATTCAGGTAGAAAACCTGGCAGGTAAAGCCAAAATTACCTATAAATTACCAAGTAGCCAGAACCTGCTTTATGTAAGAGCAGAATACCAACTGGCAACAGGTGCCACCATGGTATCTAAATCTTCTTACTATAAAGATACCATTCTGGTAGAGGGCTTTGCTGATACAGAGGAGCATGAGATAAGTCTGTACACGGTAAACCGGAATGAAGTTGCCTCAGAACCCGTTGTGATTAAAGTCAAGCCATTGGAAGCACCGTTTAAGAAGGTGTTTAAGACTATTCAGGTAACAGATGCCTTTGGCGGTTATAATCTACAAGCCGATAATCCTACGCGCGATAATATTTCTATCATCGTCATGAAAAAGAACGATTTTAATGAGTTTGAGGTAGATAACTTTAAAAGTGTTTATACAAGAACTGATGAAATTTTATCTAAAATCCGTGGATTGGATACTTTAAAATATCAATTTGCAATTTTTGTCAAGGATCGTTGGGGTAACAGTTCCGACACCTTATACACTACAGTAAAGCCTATTTATGAAGCGAAATTGGATCCTTCCAAGTTTAAGCCATTTGTTTTGCCAGGAGACGCCCCGCAAGTGACCAATGGTGCTCGACTGGAATATATGTGGGATGGGCGATTGGGATGGCCTTATACGAGTTTTACGCATCAAATAAACGGGGGTGACGTTCCACATATGGTTACGTTTGATACGGGAGTGCTTGCTAAAATAAGTCGTGTATGGATACGGCCTTTTCCGGAAGGGTCTCGTTGGTATTATCTATCCACTATGAAGCGATTTGAAATATACGGATCGGTTAATCCGTCGTTAAATGGTGATTTGGATGATAGTTGGATTTTGTTGGGTAGCTACGAAGTTATCAAGCCCTCTAATTTACCATATGGTACGGATAACGCAGAAGATCAAGCAACTGGGGCTGCTGGATTTAGCTGGGATGTGGATTTGGCAGCGCCAAAAGTGCGGTATATACGCATAAGATGTCTGGAGAATTTTGCTGGCGGCACCGCACAAAGTATCAATGAAATTGAGGTTTATGGGTCTACACTTTAAGTTTCTTGGTTTCAATAGCGAGCAGGTCTCGCTAAGTAAGTGAAATGATTATAAACACGGATTATTATGAAATATAATTTTCAAAAATATATAAAACAACTAGCAGCACTCGGTATGCTCGCTAGTGCCCTGTTGTCTTGCTCGAAGTGGGATGACTATAAAAAATATACAGCCGAAGGTGAGATTTCTTATACAGGTAAAATAGATTCTGTTCAGGTTTTCTCGGGAAATGAACGGGTTCAGTTGTCGGGCATACTAAAGGCAGACCCTAAAATAACCCAGATGAAAGTTTTTTGGAATTATTTTAAAGATTCTGTAACATACGATATTGATATGGCGAGTGGTTCCCGCAAATTTAGCCAAGCATTTGCGGTAAATGAAGGCATTCAAAGCTTCGTTATTTATACATATGATGCATTAGGGAATCAATCTGTCGCTGTCAATGCTGTTGGCAGAGCATATGGGCCTCGTTATCAAAATACACTGAATAACCGGTTGGTTGGTAGTGCTTCTTTTATGGAGGGGAAGCCGGAAATCACTTGGTTACCCATGGACTTATCTGCAGGTCCATTTGCTACCGAAGTGCGTTATGAATCCGAAGCGGGAACAAAAGTAGTACGAGTACCCATTGATGCCGAGACCACTGTTTTATCAGATGCATCCCCTAACATGCAGCTGTTTTCATTTAGAACATTGTATTTGCCAGAAGAAACCAGTATCGACACTTTTTATACCACCTATGTAGATGTAGGTATTTCTAAGGATGTTACAGATGATTATTTGCGGAATACACGTGTACCAATTGCCACTTCGGTAAAAGGAGAAAGGTGGGGTATACCAACGGATTGGGTTACCAATGCTGCTGTGCGAAATTATAAAGATCCTTCTGGAGCTTTCTATGGGGGGGTAGACTATTGGTTCGGAGGGCCGTTTTTGGCCATGGAAGCAGGATGGTCTGCTGATAATATGACCACCATCGTTAACGGAAAAATATATCAAAGTACTACACTTTCTCCAGGTGTTTATACTTTTGAAATGACCATTCCGGATTGTACGTTAGACGGGGAGTTTTATACCGTTGTTGCCGAAGGAGAAGGTATTCCAAACATTGAGGATCTGACATCATCTCTCGCATATCGTAAAACGAGTATCCCGGGTACGCACAAAGTTACATTTATCGTAAGGGCGGCTGCAACAATTTCGCTGGGCTTTGTTGGTTATTTAGAGAATAAAGGTAGTGGTGACGGGACATTCTGGCGAATAAACGGAATAAAATTGCAAAAAATGCCGCTTATTGATGAATAGATAAATGATTTTTGGCTATAAGTTTCGGGAAAGAAATCGCATTTCTTTCCCGAAACTTATTCGCTACACGTCTCTATGTAACAGGGATTGCGTAATAGCTTGATTAATATATATACCCAAAACGAATTTACCCGCTTAAATTTACTATTTTGCCCCCACTGTTATCGGCAAAATCCGAGTATTATTGTCATCAGTCTTATTAAAAATCCTAAAAGCAAATGAAGGTATTACAACAACCCATAAAGGAGTACTTGTTAATGGTCGTAACCCTAATGATGTTTTACGGATTTGGTTTGGCCAAACCAATCCATGAACAAACAACAAAAGAAGAAGATGACTATCAACTGGTCTGGTCAGATGAATTTAATCAAGATGGGGCACTGAACCCCGAAAATTGGCAATTCGAACAGGGCTTCGTCCGTAACCAAGAACTCCAATGGTATCAACCGGATAATGCTTGGTGTGAGGGTGGTTTATTGATTATTGAGGCCAGGAAAGAGCAAAAGCCCAATCCAACTTATGAGGCCGGAAGCAATAGATGGAATCACAAGCGCCAAGATATTCAGTACACTTCAGCTTCTATCAATACCCGCGATCGGCATAGTTGGCAATATGGACGTTTTGAAATTCGGGCACGTATTGATATCAGTCCGGGTTTATGGCCCGCATTTTGGACTTTAGGTGTTCATGGCCAATGGCCATCTAATGGCGAAATCGATATTATGGAATACTACAAAGGAAAGATCTTAGCTAACATCGCTTGTGGTACTTCCAAAGCTTATCAGGCCGAATGGTACAGCGAAACTAAACCGGTAGCTGAATTGGGAGGCAAAGCATGGGCTGCTAAATTTCACATCTGGCGAATGGATTGGGATGAAGAATCGATTGCCTTATATGTAGATGATCTTCTGTTAAATAAAGTTCCCCTTTCAAAATTGACGAATAAAGACGGTAGCGGGATCAATCCTTTTAAGCAACCACATTACATTTTACTGAATCTGGCAATGGGAGGTATGAACGGAGGAGATGTTACCGGTACAGTTTTTCCAAACCGGTATGAAATAGATTATGTTCGGGTTTATCAAAAAAGGAAAACAGGACAGGCATCATCGCAGGGTATTACTGTTAGACAGGAATGGTTACAATACCTGAAAAAAGTAGCCGGACCCGTTATGGAGAATCTAGCAGCTGATCAGTTGAAACAACGGATGACCGTTGCTCTTTCTCCCAGTATTGATAATGCTGCACATCGTAGCAAAGTGGCTTACCTAGAGGCTTTTGGCCGAACCTTAAGCGGTATTGCCCCTTGGTTAAACGCCGAAGGTGGATCAGCAGAAGAGGTAGCACTTCGTAATCAATATCGACAATGGACACTTTCTGCCATTGCAAATGCCGTTAACCCCCGAGCGAACGACTATTTGGTGTGGGAGGGCGGCCAGCCCCTGGTAGATGCTTCTTTTTTTGCATTGGGACTGGTACGGGCACCCTGGATTTGGAACCATCTGAAGCAGGAAGTAAAAGATCAAGTAGTAGAAGCGCTTTTAAAAACGAGAAATACAGTGCCCGGTTACAGCAATTGGATTTTATTTTCAAGTATGATAGAAGCGTTTTTCTGTAAATACGATTTGCCTTATGACGCTGTGCGGATTGAATACGGTATTCGGGAGTTTTCAGAACATTGGTATACCGGCGATGGGATGTTTTCCGATGGAATGAGCTTCAATCAAGATTACTACAATAGCTTTGTGATACAACCTTATTTGCAGGCTATTTTAGAGATTATGCATGAGAGAGGTAAACGTTATGAGGGATTTCGCAGTAAATTTAACAAAATCAGTAAACGCTAT
>Ga0182735_1001546_pt1 | contig 15221 bp, 5 predicted proteins | sample eDN5th30CKraftMG_FD_128524 | JGI IMG/M metagenome (GOLD analysis project Ga0182735, IMG submission 128524) | Enriched Miracle-Growth compost microbial communities from Emeryville, California, USA - eDNA 5th pass 30_C Kraft MG (version 2) (version 2) ... | reverse complement strand
GGCCTCGGCCACCGGGCTGATGACCTGCAGCACGCTCACCTGGGACGACGAGGCGCTGCACCTCGCCGGCATCCGGCCCGAGCAGCTGCCCGAGCTCGTGCCCACCACCACCGTGCTGCCCGGCCTGACCGCGGAGGCGGCCGCGACCGTGGGGCTGCCCCAGAGCACGCCCGTCGTCGTCGGCGCCGGCGACGGGCCGCTGGCCAACCTCGGGGTGGGTGCGGTGCGACCCGGCGTCGCCGCCTGCTCGGTGGGCACGAGCGGCGCGCTGCGGCTCGCCGTCGACCGCCCCGCCGTCGACCCCCTCGGTGGGGTCTTCTCGTACGCGATCACCGAGAACCGCTGGGTGGTGGGCGGGGCGATCAACAACGGCGGTGCCGCCCTGCAGTGGGCGCGCGAGACGCTCGCGCCCGAGCTCGGCCCCCACCAGGAGTCCGAGCTGCTCGACCTCGCCGCCCGGGCCCGCCCCGGTTCCGGCGGCCTGATCATGCTGCCCTACCTGCTGTCCGAACGGGCGCCGCACTGGAGCTCGCTGCCGCGGGCCGCCTACGTGGGCCTGACGCGCGCGCACGGCCGCGAGCACATGATCCGCGCGACGCTCGAGGGTGTGTGCCTGCAGCTCGCGCTCGTGCAACGCTCCCTGCGCTCGGCGGGGCTCCAGATCAGCGAGGTGCGGGCGACCGGCGGCGTGTTCCGGGGCGGCCTGTGGCGCTCCGTGCTGGCCGCAGCGCTCGGCTCCGACGTCGGCTTCGCGGCCGGACAGGAAGGCTCGGGCTTCGGGGCGGCGCTGCTGGGCATGGAGGCGCTGGGGCTCATCGAGTCGATCGACGTCGCGGCCGAGATGATCGCCGTCGACTCCGTCGAGCGCCCGGACCCGGCCGCGCAGGCGGTCTACGCCACCCTGCTGCCGATCTTCGACTCGCTCTACGACGCGCTGGTGCCCGCCTTCACCGAGCTGCGGCGCCTCGACCCGTCGCTGCCGGTCACGCTCACGGGCACCTGACCGGCACCCGTGTCACGCCTGCGCCGTCGGCCAGCCCGCCACCGCCGCCGGTGTCCGTCGCCCGATCTTGGCGTACTCCCGCCGGACGGCGTCCGCGACGAGCGCCATCCCCACCGGCCGCGCGGCGGCCGCCGCGTCGTAGGCCGCCGCCATCACGATGTTGCGCACGTGCCCGCCCGCCAGGTCGATCGCCGCGGCGATCTCGTCTACCCGCACCGGATCCTCGTCGTCCGTCCTGGCCAGCCGCGCGAGGTGCTCGTGCCACAGCATCCGCCGCGTCGGTTCGTCGGGGTCCGGGAAGTGGATGATGAAGTCCAGGCGCCGCGAGAACGCCGGGTCGAGGTTCGCCTGCAGGTTCGTGGCCAGGATGACGATGCCGTCGAACTGCTCCATGCGCTGCAGCAGGTAGGCCACCTCGATGTTCGCGTAGCGGTCGCGCGAGTCCTTCACCTCCGAGCGGCTGCCGAACAGCGAGTCGGCCTCGTCGAAGAACAGCACCACGTTGAGGCTCTCGGCCTCGTGGAAGATCCGCTCGAGGTTCTTCTCGGTCTCGCCCACGTACTTGTCGACGACGGCGGCGAGGTCCACCGGGTACAGGTCGAGCCCGAGCGCGTCGGCCACCACGTGGGCGGCGAGGGTCTTGCCGGTGCCGGGTCCGCCGCTGAGCAGGGCCGAGAGCCCCGAGCCCTTGCCGCCCGGACCCTTGATCGGTCCCTGGGCGAGCACGACGTCGCGGTGCTGGGCCCACCCGATGAGCTGCTCCACCTGTCTGCGCTGCAGGTCCGGCAGCACCAGGTCGCTGAGCGAGGCGGCCGTGCGTCCGGGCGCGACCTTGCCGCTCGCCCCGCTGCTCAGGCGTCGCGCGGCCTCGCGCACGACGTCGGGCGTCACCGCCTCGTCGCGCACCGTCGCCAGCGAGGTGGCGTAGCGCACGGTCGTGGCGACCTCGTGCGGGTCGAGTCGCAGCGTGACGACGTCCCCCCACTCGGGGGCGGCGAGATCGACGTCGGGCAGCGCGCGGGCCCACACCTCGCGACGTTTGTCGACCGGCAGCCGAGCGGCGTCCACCGACAGCGGGAAGTCCCGCGACCACTGCGCGCTCCACCCGCGGTGACCGAGCGCGACGACGGGCACCGCCGAGCGCTCCAGCACCGTCACCACGGAGCGATCCGGGCGCGCCTCGCCGTCGGGCGCGATCGCGTCGTCCGCGCCGAGCACCACGAGCCCGGCGCGCAGCAACCCGGCCTCGCGCGTGGCGAGCGCCAGCGCGTCCGCCGCGTCCAGCCCCACGGGGCGGCGGCCGAGATCCACCGAGAGCACCCGGATCCCGAGGCGCGCGAACGCACCGGCCGCGACTGCCGCGCCCGGTGCGCCCAGCGCGGAACGGACGTAGACCAGACGTGTGCCGAGCGCGATCGCGTGGGCGATCGTCCCGGTCTCCGGCGTGTCGACGGTCTCGGTGCGGACCATCATCTCCGCGACGGCCGACGCGGGCGTCGCGTCGCCGACGAGGTGGGAGACGACGCGGTCGGGCACCCGCAGCACCCGGCTCAGCCAGGGTCCGTCGCCGCTCAGCTCGACGATGCGGTGACGGCGCAGGGGCGCCGTGGCGGCGAGGCGCTGGCGGCCCGCCGCGTCCGCGGTCCCCACACCGCACAGCTCGAGCGCCACCCCGAGGGTGACGTGGCGCGCCCCGCTCGCCGCACCGTCGGCGAGCAGCTCGAGGGCGATCCCGAGGTTCGCGTCGAGGTCGGGTGCGGCGGCGATGGCCAGCAGGCGCTGCTCGAGCTCGTCCAGCTCGAAGACCTCCGCGAGCGTGGCGAGGGCGTCCGGCTCGGCGTCGGCGTCGTCCGGCGCGCCTGGGTAGTCGGCCTCGAGGACGGCCAGCACCGTGCCGAGCCGCCCCTCGCCCGACGCCGGGTCCGTCGTCCGGCGCGCCGCCGCGGCGGCGACCTGAGCGGCCACGGCGGCCAGGTGGGTTCGCATGGCTCCGAGGATACGGACCTCGGCCCCCGCCGGGCGTCCGCAATCGCTATGGAGATCGCCCGACGACGCTCGGCGCGACCTCGAGAGGCACCCCGCACCACCAAGATCAGTACCGATTACCGATGCTTGGAAACACCCCAGAACCATAGGTTCGGTGAGGTCCCCACAGGCACCCTCCGTGCGGCGTGCCCGCTCGCGGACCCAGCCGGTGGCGGACCGTGCGTACCGTCGACGGACGGTCACGCGACGAGACCGGACGAAGCGAGGTGGCGGGACCGTGCTGATCCCTGCGGTGGAGAGCGGGTTGGAGAGCCTCCTGCGGGCTACCCTGCCACTCAGCGCCGAGCAGGGCGACATCTCCTTCGACGCACCGTCCTCCACCTGGTCGGCGCAGGTCAACCGGCTCACTGTGAACCTGTTCCTCTACGGCGTCACCCGCAGCTCGCAGCCGCCCCGGTCGGTCGCCAGCCGCACCACCGCCGACGGCACCGTCCAGGCCCGCTACCCCCTGCCCATGGTCCAGCTCGCCTACCTCGTCAGCGCCTGGGCCGGGTCGACGCGCGACGAGCACGAGCTGCTCGGTGACGTGCTCACCCGCTTCCTGGCCCATCAGGTGATCCCCGCCGAGCACATGAGCACCGAGCTGTCCTCCAACGTGCAGCTCGCCCTGGCGGACGACAGCGTCAACCGCCCGCGCGAGATCTGGAGCGGGCTGGGCGGGACGCTGCGGGGCTCCTTCACGCTGCTCGTCACGGTCGCCGCCGACGCCTACGACTGGCGGACCATGGCCCCGCCGGCCACCGAGGTCGTCGGCTCGGCGAACCCGCTGCGCCCCAAGAAGGACGACCCCACGACCGTCCCCGCGCGTGCGGCAGGGCCGAGGCCGTCCGCACGATGAGGGTCACCTGCGACGTCGTCACCCTTGACGTCCCTCCGGGCGATGCCGGCTCGCTCCCGCTCACGGTGGTCAACACCTCGAGCGTCATCGAGTCGGTCTCGGTGTCCGTCGTCGGCATCGAGCCCTCCCTGCTGCGTGCCGAGCCCGCGGCGCTGCCGCTGTTCCCCGACGCGACCGGCGAGCTCACGGTCACCATCACGCTGCCCGAGGCCTACCCGGCCGGGCGCTACCCCCTCACGCTCGTCGTCCAGGGCGTCACGCCCGGTGCCGCGACGGCGCACCACGAGCTCGAGCTCGTGGTGCCCGAGCACCCCGGGGTGCGCCTCGAGGCCGCGCCCCGCGTGGTGCGCACCCGTGGCCGGGCCACGTTCCGGGTCGTCGCCCACAACGAGGGCAACGTCCCGCTCGAGCTCGCCCTGCGCGCCGACGACGCCGACCGCGCCCTGCGCACCTCCCTGACGCCGTCCACCCTCAAGGTGCCGGTCGGCGGGAACGCCGCGAGCGCCGTCACGGTCAAGGGCCCGCGCCAGCTGATGGGCTCGGACCGCGACCGCCCGCTGACGGTCGTCGCCCGGGCGCAGGGCGCCGAGGACGAGGTGCTCCTCACGCTCAAGCAGCGCTCCGCGATCGGTCGCGGGCTCGTGACGATCCTCGTGCTGCTGGCGATCGTGGCGATCTGGGCGCTCGCGTTCCTGCTGGGCGTGCGTCAGGTGCTCGGCGCCGACCCGTTCACCAAGGTCGCGCCCGCCTCGTTCTTCGCCGGCCAGACGGCGGCGACGGCGGCCGGCGCGGACCCCGCCATCACCGGTGAGGCGGCCGCGGGCGCGGCGCCCGACGGTGCGCTGCCCAAGGACGGTGCCATCTCCGCGAGCGTCGGCGCCACGCTCACCGGCACGGTCGCCGGTGCGCTCGACCACGAGGGTGTCGGCCGCATCACCGTCGACGTGCTGCGGCGCACCCGTGACGGGCTGGTCACGGTCTCCTCGACCGCCACGCAGGCCGACGGCTCCTACTCGGTGGCGGGCCTGTTCCCCGGCACCTACCTGGTGCGGGCCAGCGCCGACGGCTACGACACCGTCTGGTACCCCGGCGCCGCGAGCGCCAAGGGCGCGACCGGCGTGCCCACCCGCGCGCAGACCGTCACCACGGACATCGACCTCGCCGTCGACGGCGACCCCGCCTCCCTCAACGGCACCGTCTCGACCGGCGACGCCGCGGAGACCACGGAGGTCACCGTCACGGCCCGTCCCACGTGGGCGGGCGCCACCGAGGACGACACGCTCACCACCACGGCGGCCGGCGACGGCACCTACAGCTTCACCGACCTGCCCGCTCCCGCCAGCTACGAGCTGACCTTCGTGGCCGACGGCTACCAGCCCACCACCCGCACCGAGCGCGTGCTGGGCGGCCAGGACCGCTACGCGCTCGACGTCACGCTGGGCTCCGGCACCGGCAGCATCTCGGGCACCGTCACCGACGGCGCGAGCCCTGTGGGCGGCGTGACGGTCTCGACGACCGTCAACGGCAAGACCTACTCCGTGGGGACGCCCACGGTGGGTCTCGTCGGGCAGTTCACGCTGCCGAACCTGCCCACCCCGGCGACCTACGTGCTGACCTTCGCGCGCACCGGCTTCAGCACGAAGACCGTGGTCGTCGACCTCACCGCGGGCGAGGCGCGCGGCGGGCTCACCGTCAAGCTGCGTGGCGGCGCGGGGACCATCACCGGCAAGGTCGTCGACGCCGGCGGGAACCCGCTGGGCGGCGTGACCGTCTCGGTGGGCGGCGGCGCCCAGGCCGTCACGACGACGACACTCACCAACGGCGCCGTCGGCACCTTCACCCTCACCGGGCTGGAGTCTCCCGGCCAGTACACGCTCAGCTTCAGCCTCGACGGCTACACGACCGCGAGCACCCCCGTGACGCTCACCTCGTCCAAGCCCTCGGGCACGGCGAACGTCACCATGAGCGCGGCCCTGGGGACGATCACCGGCAACGTCACCTCGGCGGGCAACGGGGTCTCGGGTATCACGGTCCAGGTCACCGACGGCACCGACGTGCACAGCACGACGTCGGCCAAGAGCGGCAGCGACCGCGGCAGCTACTCGGTCACCGGCCTCGCACCGGGGACGTACACCGTGACCGCCCGCCGCGACGGCACCGTGCTCGCCACCGGGGTCGTCACCGTGTCCGCGGGCGGCACCAGCACGCTCGACCTGCCCATCGACGGAGGGAGCTGACGTGCACGTCGACATCGCCCCCCGCCGGGTCAGCGTCCAGCCGGAGGTCCCCACCCTCGTCCAGGCGACGGTGAGCAACACCTCCGACGTGATCGTCGGCTGCTCGTTGCGCGTGCTGGGCGCCGACCCCTCGTGGGTGAGCCTCTCGGAGGCCGAGCCCCGCCTGTTCCCGCACGAGAGCACGGTCGTGGCGATCACGATCACGCTGCCGCACGGCACCCCCGCGGGCGAGCGGCGGATCGCCGTCCAGGTCCGGGACGTCGCGGACGCCGGGGCGGTGTCGATCGAGGACGTCGTGCTCGACGTGCCACCGGCGCCACGGGTGCGGCTCGAGGTGGCACCCCCGGTCGTCACGGCGCGCCGGTCCGCCACCTTCGACGTCATCGTCACCAATGAGGGCAACGGGGTGCAGACCGGGCGGGTCACCGCGACCGACCCCGAGGCGAAGACGAGCTTCCGTTGCACGCCGCGGTCCTTCACCGTCAACCCGGGCGAGTCCTTCCCGCTGACGGTCAACGCCCGCGCCCGCCGCCCCTTCGCGGGCGACCCCAAGCTGCGCACCTACGAGCTGAGCGTCACCGGTGCCCGACCGCAGCTCGACCCGCCCGCGCCGCCCACGCCCGCCGTCTTCGTGCAGAAGGCGCGGTTCTCGCGCGGCGTGCTCGGGCTGCTCGGTCTGCTGCTCGCGGTGAGCGTGTTCGCCCTCGTCGTCGTCGTCGCGCTGTCGTCCGTGGTGAACCGCTCCGCGGCCGACCGCGAGCTCGCGCTGCAGGTCGCCCAGGCCAAGCAGTCGGCGGCGACCACCGGCTCCAGCTCCCTGGCCGGCAAGGTCGTGGACCTGTCGAGCGGCAGCCCGGTGCCGAACGTCTCGGTCGCCGTCTTCCCGGCGACCGACCCCACCACACCGATCGTCACGAGCGCGACGACGACCGGCGGGACGTTCTCGATCGTCGGCCTGCCGGCGGGGACCTACGTGATCCGGGTCCAGGGCGCCGGGTACTCCGACGTCTGGTACCCCGCGGCCGCCGCGCCCGCCGACGCCCAGCAGGTCGAGGTGAGCGCCGGCAAGTCCGTCGACGGCCTGACCGTGATCGTCGGCGGCACCCCCGCCACCCTCACCGGCAAGGTCGAGGGCGACGACGTGGCGGGTGCGGTCCTCCAGGTCCAGCTGCCCGTCGACGCCACCGGCACGACCGCCGCCACCGGCACCTCGAGCACCGGCACATCGAGCGCGACGAACGCGGACGTCGTGACCGCCACCGACTCCAGCGGGGCCCCCGTCGGCGGCGTGCCGCAGGGCGCCATCGTCACGACCACCCCGATCGGGTCCGACGGCACCTTCACCGTCGCCGACCTGCCCTCGCCCGCGGTGTACGACCTCGTGGTGACCAAGGAGGGCTTCGCCTCGACGGTCCAGCGCATCGACGTGGGCGCCGGCGAGGACCGCACGGGCGTCACGCTCTCCCTGCTCACCGGCGACGGCTCGATCTCGGGCACCGTGACCGGCCTCGACGGCGCGGTCGGCGGGGCCACGATCACCGCGACCTCCGGGCAGACGACCGTCGAGACCGTCTCCCTCACCCAGGACCAGGTCGGGTCCTTCGTGCTGCGCGGGCTGCCCACGCCCGGCTCCTACACCGTCGTCGTCTCGGCCGACGGCTACTCCCCCGCCACCCTCAACCTCACGCTCGGCTCGGGGCAGGCGCTGACCGGGGTCGCCGTCGTGCTCGGCACGGACACCGGCAGCCTGTCGGGCACCGTGAAGACGACCGGCGGGGACGCGGGCGGCGTGACCGTCACGGTGACCGACGGCGCCCTGACGCTGCAGACCGTCACGCAGTCCACCAAGCCGGTGGGTCGCTGGTCGATCAGCGGCCTGCGGGTGCCCAGCACCTACACCGTCACCTTCAGCAAGGCCGGGCTCGAGAGCCAGGTGCTCTCCGTGAGCATCGACGGCTTCGGCCGCGTGACGGCCGGGGCCTCGAGCGCGACGGCGGTCGACGCCACGCTGCGCCTCGCCGACGCCAGCCTCTCGGGCACCGTCAAGCAGTCCGCCTCCGGCAGCGAGGCCACCCGGGTCGGGAACGTCACCGTCACGGTCAGCTCCGGCACCACCGAGCGGACCGTGACGACCGCCTCCACGCCCGCCTCCGACCGGGGCTACTACGAGATCGACAACCTGCCCCCGGGGACGTACACCGTGACGTTCACCCGCTCGGGCACCGCGACCACCTCGACGATCATCACGCTGACCGCGGGTGAACATCGCACGTACAGTCCCGTTCTCGTCGCCCCGGCCCGCATCAGCGGTACCGTGACGGTAGCGGGCTCCGCAGGCTCCGGGCTCACCGTGAACCTGTACCTCGCCTCGGAGTACGGCACGGCAGCCGGACCCGTGGCCACCACCACGACGACGACCACGGGCGCCTACGTCTTCCTCGACGTCGACGCCCCGGAGCACTACATCGTCGAGGTCCGCACCTCCCCCACGGGCAGCGTGCTGGGCACCTCTTCGCCGATCACCCTCTCGGCGAGCCAGTCCGCCACCTACGACGCGAGCTACTGACCGACCTCACACCGACCCGACCTCACCAGGTCCCACAGGACCAGCACCGAGGACGACCGAGGAGCGACCATGACCGACGAGATGCACCGTTCGGGGCCGAGCGCCCCGAGCCTCGCCGTCGACCCCGGCTGCCACGCCCCCGCGGGCGACTCCGGCACCCTGCGCGTCCACGTGCGCAACGTCGCGGATCTGCCGCAGTCCTTCACCGTCACGCTCCTGGGGCTCGAGCAGTCGTGGGTCCCCGCCCCCGCCCTGCTCATGAGCGTCGAGCCCGGGGCGACCGTCACCTTCGAGATCCCGGTCTCGCCCGTCCCGGGCACGACGCCCGGCGACTACCCCTTCGTCGTCGTCGTCGAGGCGCGCCCCGCGGGTGCCCTCGGCCCGGCCGCGAGCGCCGAGCCCGCGAAGACGATCCTGTCCACGAGCCTGACGGTCGACAACCGCAGCGACGTCGTGCTGACCGTCGAGCCCGCGGACGCGCGCGGCATCTTCAGCAAGCCGGTGCAGGTCGTCATCGCGAACTCGGGGCACGGCGAGGCCGAGGTCCACCTCACCACCAAGCCCGAGAAGGGCATCTCGGTCCAGCTCGACCGCCGCACCGTGCGCCTCGCGCCGCACCAGACCGCGCGCGTGCGCGGCCGGGTGCGCACGCGGCGGCCACGGGTCGTCGGCCACGCGGCACGCGACTCGTACGTGGTCACCGCCACCGGCACGCTCGCACCCCAGCGCTTCCAGGCGAGCTTCCACAGCCGGCCGCTGCTGTCCTCCGGGGCGATGAAGGTCCTCGCCCTGGTGATGGTGGCCGTCCTGTGGGTCGGCGGCACGGTCGCCGTGCTGCCGTGGGTCTCCGCGAAGGTCAAGAGCGCCACGCTGTCCTCGGGCACGACGTCCACCGAGGTCGCGAGGGTGCCCGCCACGGACGGCGGAGGTACGGCAGGCGACGGGTCCGGGACCGGCGACGGTTCCGGCGACGGCGGCTCGACGGGCTCGGACGGCTCGGGCAGCAAGGGCGGCGGGAAGAAGGACGGCGGCAAGAAGGGCGAGGACGGCACCGACGCCGCGGCCGACGGGGTACGGATCTCGGGCGCGATCACCGCCACCGACCCGTCCGGCGTCACGGTGAGCGTCAGCCCCGCCTCGGTCGACACCACCGGGGCGACGTCGAGCGGATCGTCGAGCGAGAGCGCCTCGACGAGCACCGCGGGCAGCACCTCCCACGCCGAGACGGTCGCCTGGCGGGCCACGGGCGTGCGCGCCCACGTCGCCCTCGCGGAGGGAACGAGCAGGGCGGGCGCGAGCACTGCGGGGACAAGCACGGCGGCCACCGGCACGTCCGCCGCCAGCCCCACCACCACCCCAGCCACCACGACGTCCGGCAGCGCGACGAACGCCGGCAAGGTGTGGGGAACCGCTGTGCCGATCGAGACCGCCGGCACCGCCTCCCAGTCGCGCAGCACCACCACCGGCGAGGACGGCACCTGGGCCGTGGCGGGGCTGTCGTCCACCGGCCGCTACCTCGTCGTCCTGACCAAGGCGGGCTACCAGACCCAGCGTTACCTCGTCACCGGCGCGACCGCGGCCGCCACCCCGCTCGAGACGACCCTCGTGCCCGGCGAGGGCTCGCTCAGCGGCACCGTCACGGGGCCGTCCGGCAAGGTCGGCGGCGTCACCCTCACCATCACCGACGGCACCACGACCGTCACCACGCGCAGCGCCACCACCGGCAAGGTCGGCTCCTGGTCGGTGACCGGCCTGACCACGCCGAGCACGTACATCGTCACCGCCTCCTCCGACTCCCTCGGGGCGCAGTCGCGGCTCGTCACCCTCGCGGCGAGCGGCTCCGCGAGCGTCGACCTCACGCTCCAGCGCGGCGTGGCCACGCTGCGCGGCACCGTCAAGGGCACCAACCGTCTCGGCACCTTCGGCGGGCTGGGCGGCATGACCGTCACGGCCACCGACGGCACGACGACGCGCACGGCGTCGACCACCACGGCCGAGACGAACACGGGGTCGTTCATCCTGCCCGACCTTCCCGTCCCGGGCACCTACACGGTGACGGTCACCGGCGACGGCTACCTCACCCAGGTGCGCAAGGTCCGCCTCACCACCAAGCGCTCCAGCACCTCGATCACCATCCAGACGCAGTCCGACGGCGGCTCCGTGACCGGAACCGTCGTCGACGAGAACGCGGCGGGGCTGGGCGGTGCGGGGCTCACCCTGTCCAACGACGCCGAGACCTACAAGACGATGAGCGCCTCCGACGGCGCCGGCAGCTTCCGCTTCGACGGCATCGCCCCGGGCACCTACGTGCTCAGCGGGCAGGCCTTCGGTCACGAGACCGCCTTCGCGAAGGTCAAGGTGACCTACGGCGGTACGACGACGACCACGCTCACCCTCACCTCGATCCCGGGCAACGGGCTCGTCGCCACCTCGTACATCCGCGGCCGGGTCACCGACGCGACCACCGGCGGCGTCATCACCTGCCCGCACATCCGCGACGGCGAGGACTGCCGTCTCACCGCGACCACCACGGCCACCGCCTCGGACGGCACCACGAGGAATCTCTCCGTCGAGGCCGACCCGGACCAGCAGTACCTGCTGCCGCCCTCCACCGAGGGCGGCCTGCTGCCCGGCCGCTACACCATCACCGTGACCGCCCCCGGCTACGAGGCCTCGACCGTGACGGTCGAGCTGGCGATGGGGACGGTCGCGGAGGCGGCCACCGTCGCGCTGCAGCCCTCTCCGTCAATCACCGGCAACGTCCAGGCCCGGGTCGGCACGCTGCCCCAGGGGGTCTGCGTGATCGCCGTCGCGCAAGGCGTGACGCTGACCGCGGCGAACCTGTGCTCCACCGTCGACGACGAGTGCGTGATCACGCCCGCCGTCGACGGCGCCTACTGCGGCTACGTCGACACCGCGCACATGGGGTCCTACGAGATCTCGCGTCTGCCGTCCGGCACCTACACGGTGTGGACCCTGCCCCCGGCGAGCTCCGAGTACATCTCCGACGCGCCCGACCAGCCGGGCGGCACCGGTGGCGTGACCATCTCGCTCAGCCCCGGTGACGTGAAGCGCTACGACCCGACCCTCGACCGGCTCGGGCGCATCGCCCTGACCATCGAGGCCTCGGCCGGCAACGGCACCCGGACGCCCGCCAACCAGGCCACCGTCAAGGCGCTGCTGGGCGGGACCGAGGTCGCCTCGTTGCAGACAGACGAGAACGGTCTCGTCTCCTTCACCCGGCTGCAGCCCGGCTCATACACGTTCACCGCCGAGCTCGGGAACGTCAGCGGCACGCTCACCTCGCTGCAGGTGGGCTACAACCAGGAGATCACCTCCCAGCTGGTCATGACGGCCGGGGTGGCGACCTTCACGCCGAAGGTGGTCTACCAGCTCGACGCGGGCGGCGGCACACCGGTCTCGGGCACGACCACCACCGTCACCGTGACCGTGACCGGCACCACCGGCTACCGGGGCACCACCCCGATCCGCACGACCGCGACGAGCGTCACGACGACGAGCAACGGAAACTTCACCGTCTGCACCGACGTGGTCGGCTGCGCGACGTCGGCGACCACCACCGCGCTGCCGCTCGTCGAGGACCGGGTGGACCTCACGATCACCGCGACCGGCTTCCAGGACTACACGGCGAACGACGTCCCCACGAGCGATCTCGCGATCATCACCCTCACGCCGTCCGGCGTCCACTTCGACGGCCAGGTCACGCTCACCGGCCTCGGCTCGCCGCTGCCCTCGAACACCGAGACCCTGCTCTCGCAGGTGCGGTACACGGTGACCCAGGCGCCGCCCGGTGCCGGCGCGGTCTCGCTGACGACGTCCACCGCGGCCCTCGCCGACCCGCAGGTCGCCACGAAGCCGGTCGTCTGGTCCGACTCCACGCAGCCCACCGACGGCGCCGGACGCCTCCTGCGGCCCGGCACCTACGAGGTGACCGCGAGCCTCGCCGGCTTCGACTCCGTCACCAAGACCTTCACGGTCGAGGCGGGCGAGACGATGCCGCAGGTCACCTTCGAGCTCAAGAAGTACGGCCAGCTGCGGGTGCGCGCCGTCACCGCGGGCACGACGACCGGCATCACGAACACCGTCATGACGATCACGCTCGCGGACGGCACCACCCGCACCGTGACCGCCGACGCCGGGAACGACTACGTCGACTTCGGCACCCTCGCCACCGGCGAGTACCCCGTGCAGATCCGCGCGGCCGGCTACCTCACCGACAACCACACCGTCGAGGTCGCACCCGGCTCGACGACGACCACCCCGCAGGTCGTCCCGGTGACCCGCCTCTCGGCCGTCACGGGTACGGTCGTCAGCCAGCTGGAGGCGGGGTGGACGCAGGTGCTCTCGGGCGCCACGGTCACCGCGAGCCTCGGCTCGAGCTCGACCTCCTTCCAGACGTCGTCGGGCACGGACGGCGGCTTCCGCGTCACCGGCACGACGACGGCCGACGGTCTCATCGCCGGCTCGTGGACCGTGGGTGCCACGATGACCGGGTACAACACCTCCGGGTCCGGCACCTCGACCCCGTCGAGCGTCACCATGTCGCTGCCGCTCACGAACGGCACGGGCACCGGCACCGGGAACATGGACTTCCCCGTGAGCACGACCGACAACGTGCTCACCCTCACCCCGAAGCCGGGCACGCTCAACGTCTCCGTGCTCGACGAGAACCTCGACCCGGTGACCAACGACGTCAGCGCCACCCTCACCTACAACGACGGCACGCACACGCCGATCAACCTCACGCCGTCGTGCTCGCAGGACACGACGAACTGCCCCGGCGTCTACCAGTTCGCCAACCTCAAGCCGCTGACCTACACGCTCAACCTCTGGTCGAGCGGCCGTGCGCCGGTCTCGATGTCGGTGACGATCGGCGCCGACACCACCACGCCCATCACGGTCCAGCTCACCCAGCCCGCGGGCTCGATCCAGGGCATCGTGACCATGCAGACGATCGCCGGGTCGCCGGTGGTCGACAACGCGACGGTCACCCTGTCGAACACCGGCGGGACCGTCGCGACCACCCACACCACGGCGAACGGCGCCTACTCGCTGTCGAACGTCGCGCCCGGCTCGTACACACTCACCGCGGAGAAGGACGGCCAGTCCGTCGCCCGCAACATCGTGATCACCGCCGCCCAGAGCGTCACGGTCGACCTGGCGATCGTGGTGCAGACCCAGTCGGTCACCGTCACGCTCACCTCCACCCACGGCTACGACCTCACCGGCGCGCTCGTCTCGCTCAAGGAGGACGGCGCGCCGAGCGGGTCCACCGCCATGGAGCTGGCCCCACAACCGGCGGTGCGGTCCGGCTCGACCTTCGTCGTGACCTTCTCGCAGGTCCCCGCCGCGAGCTGGACCGCGACGGTGAGCGGCCCGACCGGTCACCTCGGGAGGACGACGAAGGACTTCACGTCCTCCGCCACGGCGGCCACCCCCGTCGCCATCACGGTCGACGAGACCCAGGTACGGCTCAGCGCCCAGACCTCGATCTCCTCGGCGGCGGTCCCCTCGACGCTGACGGCGACGCTCACCCAGGACAGCGCGCACAACGACGTCACCGTCCCCGTGGGCGGTGAGGCGATCGTGTACGTGCCGAACGCGGCGACGACCGTGACGGGCACCATCGCCGGGGGATGGTCGCTCACGACGTCACCGACGAACGGTGCGGTGCCCGCCGGCGCGGTCAGCGCCGCGGTGGTGTTCACCATCACCCAGCCGGCGACCACGACGACGATCACGACGACCGGGACCCCGACGGTCACGCTGCCGGCCAACGGCGGTGCCGGCACGCTCAACCTCGCCTTCACCGTCACCTCGGGGGGCAGCGCCGTCACCGCCGGGACGGTCTCCGCCTACCTGGACGGCAGCTCGACCGCCGTCGCCACCGAGGACGCGGACGACTCACCGATCCAGATCACCGTCCCGGCGGGCACGACGCCCGGGTCGCACCAGGTCACGCTGAAGTACACGAGCGGGTCCGGCGGTGTGTACGCCGACTCCAGCTCGGCGGCGAAGACGTTCACCGTCGCCCAGGCGGTGACCGTGTCGCTGACCCTGAGCGGGACCACGCTCACCGCGACCGTGGCTCCCGCGAGCCTCGCCGGGCACGGCACGCTCGTGTTCCAGAGGTCCGCGAACGGGACCAACGGCTGGACCACCCTCGACAGCACGTGCACCACGAGCAGCGCCGTCACCGCCACCTGCACGGCCCCGACCGCGGGCACCGCCGACATCTACCTGCGGGCGAGCTGGACCGGCGCCACGGGCTGGCCCAGCGGCACCAGCACGAACGTCAAGATCGACGCCGCCCCCTCCGGCGGCGGTGGTGGCGGCGGAGGCGGTACCGGCGGCTGACCTCCGCCGCCAGCGCCCCGCCGCCGGCGACCCGCCGTCACCGGAGCCCCCGCCGGTGCCCCCGATGTCGACCCCCAGCCCTGGTCCTCCGCGCCTGGTCCTCCGGGCCACACGTCACCGGCCAAGATCCGGCACGAATTGTGCAGCATCTGC
>Ga0182735_1001545_pt1 | contig 15226 bp, 15 predicted proteins | sample eDN5th30CKraftMG_FD_128524 | JGI IMG/M metagenome (GOLD analysis project Ga0182735, IMG submission 128524) | Enriched Miracle-Growth compost microbial communities from Emeryville, California, USA - eDNA 5th pass 30_C Kraft MG (version 2) (version 2) ... | reverse complement strand
TTCCGACCTGGAAGCGCCTTTCCAGAGACCGATGCGCGCCAGCAGAGGCACGCAATTGCGCCGTTTCGCACGCGAAACCGCCTATTCGAAGGTCCGATGAATATCGCTGGCCGAGCCGGAATCTAATTAATCCAAATTTTACAAATAATTTCAGACTGTTATGTAATTACCTGTATCGAAGATGCCCCCAATAAGGCCCCAAAGCATGGCAAGCTACCATCGATAAAATGCCGCTAAGATTGAAGGCGCTAACCTCAAATCGCAAATCTTATTGGCCCGGCTCATGCACAGTATATCATGTAAGGCAAAGTGACAGAACCCGCTAACTCGGCAGGAAGGGACGCCGGTCAAATTGTCGTCCATGCCGTAAGTCCTCATAGAGCCAGCTTGCATTTTCTTAGAAATTCCTTCTACCAATGCATGAGGATAGGGAGCAAGACGCTGGGGGGCGTCGATGGGCATCATTTCCATTGCTGACCAGTTTGCATCGGCTCCGTTCGAGCCGGATGGCTGGGATGGGGCGCTCAAGCGATTGGCGTCTGAAACCCGTTCGGCGCGGATGCAACTTCTGGCGGTTGGAAACCGGGGGCTGGTCCCTTTCAACTGGACGACCGACGCGCCCGATGGCTTTATCGAGCAATTCGTCGAGATTGGCGGCGGCGATCCGCGCCACAACTGGCGGGTCGCTTATGCCGATACGCCGCTTCAGGTCATCAGCGAGCAGCATTATGACCGGATGCGCGCCCATCTGAAATGCGACATCTATGATGATTATGTCGCCCAGTTCGACGTTCCTTTCGGCTGCCAATGCGTTTTGTCGCGTGATGCTGACAAGTTCATCGGCCTTGCAGCGCTGCGGACCAGAGCCGATGGACGCACCGAGGAAAAGGACAGGCGGGTCTTTGCCAAGGCGGCCCCTCATGTCCTCGCCGCCGTGCGGATGCAGCGCGCCATAGAGCATCGCGGCGCTGAACTGGCCGCCGGAGCGCTGGAGGCCATCGGGGCCGCTGCCTTTGTGCTCGATGGGATCGGTAAGGTGGGGGCATTGACCCGCGCCGCCGAAACCCTTGTCGGCGTCGACGGCCCCTTGTGTCTGGTGAAGGGGTATCTTTCCGGCGCTACGGAGGCAGGCAATCGCCAGTTCCAACGAGCCTTGTCGGCTGTCCTTGCGGGCGGCGATGCCGTCCAGCCCCATAGCTTCTGGCTGGGACTGCCCGAAAACCCATTGCTTGGCGAGTTGTTCCCTTTGCCTCGGCGCGATTGGAATTTGGGTTTCGGCCCCCGCGCTCTGCTCGTCGTGGGATCGACGGAAAGGCCGCGCGGCGATGAAACTGCCCTGCTGCGCGGTCTGTTCGGTTTCACTCCGGCGGAAGCCGATATTGTCGCGCGATTGAGAGGCGGTGCCACGCGGGAAGAGATCGGCGCAGCCCGCAGCGCATCGGCCAGCACCGTTCTTTCCCAGATAAAGGCCATCTTTCGCAAGGCAGACGTGCATCGCGAAACCGATCTGCTGGCGAAGATCGGACGCCTTCTGCGATGACATACCCAGATCAGGGGATGACGGGACCGGGGCTAAGAACGTATTTTCCTTCCCCATGGAAGGGGGCTTGATGAATAGTAAATGGATTGCAGCGCCGTTGGTCTTTGGCTTGCTGGGTGGCTGCGCGACTTTGGACCGTAGCGCCATGTCATATAAGCCCGATCAAAAGGGCGGTGATGGGCAGCGCGTATTCATCTGGAAATCGAACTATTCGGCCGGAATCGCGAGCCACGGCGGCGTCTGCGCGCAGGGCGCATTGACGACTGAGGCCAAATCCAGCCAGATAACGGCCCAGCTTAGCGCGGAAGTCCTAAAGGCCTTCTCTCAAATTCCCGGCGCGTCGGCTGCGTCCGGCGATCTCGCAAAAGTGTCCCGCTCGGCTGCGTCCAATGTGATGCTGACCAACGCAACCAATGGACAGACTGCCTTTGCGAACCTCGCCTTTTTCTATCTCTGCCAGATTTCGCTGAACAGTCAGAGCCTGAGCGGCGATCAGATTGTTCAAATGTGGAAAATAACCCACGATCAGGTGGCGAAGGTGTCAGCGGATTCCGCTGCGGTGCAGAAGTTGTTTGCTCCGTCGATCTCCGAAGGAGTTTCCTCCGATCCGGGAGATGTGCCTGCGAACGCTTCCAACGACGGCAACGATGGCGAGTCCTAGCTATCGGATCGTGGATCGAAAAGCTCGATATTCAAGGGGAAGCATAAGTGAAAAATTTTCGTCCATGGGCTGGCGTGCTGCTCGCGGCGCTGGCGGTTAATGCTCCTACACAAGCGCAGGAGACACAGCAGACCGTTGAAGGCGCGCAGACCTTCCTTTCCACACTCGCAGAAAGTCAGGCAATTTACCTAAAGTTGCATTTAAAAGGAAGTCGCTTTCTACGGTATAATTGTGCACCTTCCATATATAATAGCAGAGATGGCAAGGGAAGAATTGTATCTTCTCGTCCTTCATGTGGGAATATCGCAGAGAATTATTATGTAAGCGAACACAATCTGGATCGTTTCGTAGATATATCATTTGGAAAAACTGAAAACCTCTGCGTTACCTCAATTCACATAAATTCATTCGGCCTGAAAGGCCGGTTAATAAAGTCCGGTAATTTTGTTCCATTTTCAATCAGCAGCCCTTACTCGAAGGATACTGAGGATTTTGTTGATCCCGCCCCCTACTATGAGGGACCATTTTTAATAGATTGGGGGAAGGTGACCTTCGATCAACTTCCAACGATGCCCGGCTGGATCATCGCTAAGAATGGTGGCAACGGACCGAACCTTGCCTTTCAAGGAGCAGACAAAGAAACGCACGACAGGATCGAATATGCGCTGAAATTCCTCAAAGCCAGTTGTGACAGAGCGGCTTCGACCGGGTTCTGAGGCAGGTTTTGGATCGGATGTTTGTGAGGGGGTTTTTGGTAAAAATGTATCGCTCATGGATCGTCAACGCATCGCTGGTCGCGATGGCAATCGCAGTTCCCGCACAGGCGCAGGAAGCGAAGCAGACTGTCGAAGGAGCAGGACATTTCTTCTCACTAATGGCAAAGAAAAAGGCATTTACGCTTGCTTTTTGGCTGCCTCGGCGTTTGTATCCCAATGTCGTCCTTGGGAAAGCTGTCACCTACAAGGATAGTCGAAAAACCAAGATCGATCTTGTATGGGATACTGGCGATCATCTAGACAATTTCACCAATTTCTCTTTTTCATCAACCGACAATCCCTGCCAAGCATACATCAGCGTATCTGGGCCATATTTTTCAAATGGCAAGCCATTTGAGCGCCATCAGGAGAAGAAGGTATCTCTTCATCTCTACGACGTCTATGAATATGACGATCCTAATGCAATTTATGGGCGTCCCTATGAAATTGACTGGATGACAATTGATATTACACGATTTGACGGGCGAATAAATCTTAAACGCGACGATGGTCTGCTCATTGCTCTACATTCCGATAATGGCGAAACCCTCGACCGCCTCGAATACGCGGCAAAGTTCCTAAAAATGAGCTGCGACCAAGCGGCTTCGACCGGCTTTTGAGGAGGCAATATGCGCGCTGCATTTATTCCCACCGCAATGGTTCTGGCATTCGCGAGCGGTTTTGGGCTGTCGGGAGCAGTCTGTGCACAGTCCGTTTCCGATGGCCCGCGTCAACTATCACCCGATGACATCGCCAAGCTGCGAGCGCGCATCGCATCCGACAAGCAAGCGCGCGAGGAAGAGGCCATCCGGCAAGAGGAAGAGCGCCGGATTGCCGAGGCCGAAGCAGAGGCGGCAGCGGATTATTATTATGACGAGCCAGTTCAGTCGACGCCCGCGCCCAATCTTGCCGAGGTATTCACCAAGACATTCTCGCAAGAATATAACAAGAATATGGAAATCGTGAACCGGGGCAACGCCAATGTCGCGGCGGCTCGCCAAGGCGTGATCGACGAGCAGCGCCGCCGCGAAGCGCAGCAGCGTGCCGAAGCGGTGCGCCGGGAGGTGGAGGCGGCGCGAAGGAAGCGCGCGGAAGCCGCTGCCGCCGCCGCTGCTGGAGCGCGGCCCGGTTCGGGCGTTTCCGCCGGTGGCGGACAGGCCGCCGGAACCACGCCCGCGTCCCCGCAAGCGACCGCCGCAGAGGAACGCGCCCGCAAGCTGCGCGAGCAGGTCGCGGCGGAGCGCCAGCGTCTCGCGGAGCAGGAACGCCAGCGCACCATGAAGGGCTTTGTCGAATCCAGCCGCGCGCGCGATCAGCAACAGGCTACCATCGGCGATGCCGTGTCAGGCAAGGCATCGGTCTCGGCCTCGCCTACGCCCGTTGCCGCCCCGCGCGACTATGGTCCGGCGAAGGCATGGTGTCAGGCCAGCGAGAACGGAACATATCAATGCATGGGTCCGCTACAGCGGATGATCGGATGGGAGAAATCCCTCGATTATGCGCTGTCCACCGTTGGTTGCGGGGGTGGCCGGGGCTATAACCCGACGCCCGGCACCGGCGGGAAGGGTTTCGACTGTGGGCGATCCCTGCGTGTGGGAGATTTCAGGATGCCGCTCTATGATCCCTTTCGCGGCGGCGGCAATCCGGTGCGCGTGACGGACAGCGGCCAATGAAGGCGGGGGCGGTCGCCTTGGGCGCGGCCTCCCTCCTTGCCGCGCCCGCGTCGGCGCAGGTCGTCGTGCTCGCTCATCCGCAATCGGGCGATTATGTGATCGTCACCAACCGCGCATCGCCGCGCGTGGTGGCGATGCAGCAGGCCAACAAAAAGGGCCGCGCGGGCGGCTGGAAGCCGTTGCTGGCGAGCACCCTGCCGGGGTTCGGCGCGATCTTCTGTTTTCGACCGAAGGGCGGGGACGTGCGCTATTTCGTCACCGTAGGCCTGCCGTCCGTTCGCGAAGCGATAAGCGAGGCGCGGAGGCAGGCGGCGCAAGCGGCGAGCGCCAGCGGCGCAACGGCCTATATCTGCGGCGGGCCATGGGAAAATCGCAATCTCTATCCGATTGAAGCGCAAGCCCCGGCAACGGATAACGCCGCCACGGGTGACGCGGCCAAGGGCCGGATCGGCGATCAATCCGGACCGGGATTAATCGACGCATTGAAAGAAGAAGTGCGCGGCAATGTGACCTGCGACTCCACGCTTCCCCCGGTTTCGGCGCGTGGACTGGCGCGGGAGAACGCCGATCCGAAGCTTCCCCGGACGGAACATGACAAGATGGACCGACGCGGCAGCGATGGCCGCGCGCCCTGCGTGGTCGAAGACAAATCGCAAATGGGCGTAAGGGGCTGAAAAGGGCGCCTGCGAGCCTTGGACGCCCATTGCGGGTCACAGCCCCATTGTCGGACCACCCTTCGCCGCGCTTTCTACCGCATGGGCGGCGCCTGCGCTTGCCATATCGACGGCCTGCAACGCGGTCTGCACCTGTCCGGCGCGCTCGTTGATGGCGGACACCAGCTTGCCGCGATCATTGGTGAAGATGGTGGCCGATTCCTTGGCGCGGGAAATGCCGACATAGAAGCTCTTTTGATCGACAAGGTTAGCCGCCTTGCTGTCGGCGTGGATGATGACATGATCGGCGGTGCGGCCTTGGGCCGCGAAAGCGGTCTCGACATAGGCATGGGCGATATGCCGGTCGCGGGCGGAATCGAGATTCAACGCCTCGGTCCTGCCGTCCGGCGTCTGGATCGTGGCGGTGCGGGTCTGCTCGTCCACGGCGACCACCTCGCCGCGCCCGCCGTTGATCCGGCCCGCCTCGCGATCGTTGCGGGTGAACCGGATGGCATCGCCGGTTTTCAGGTCCATGGGCTGCGGGGCAAACGCTTGGCTTTTGCCTGCGCCCCATTGCCGCAAGCGCCAATCCACTTCGCGCCCATCCCCTGATTTCAGGGCAATGGCGGCTTTCGCCGGGTCAATGCTCTCTACTCTGTAGGCTTCGCCGCGCGTCACGCCCTTGTCGGCATAGTCACGGGTGAACCTCACCACATCGCCCTTGTCATAACTCAAGGGATCGCGCGCCTCGGCGCGGGTCAGCCCCTTGTTGGCGAGGCTCTCCATCGCCACGGCGGGGCCGGTCAGCTCGCCCGATTTCGTGAGGGCGTCCCGAATATCGGCGGTCAAGGCATCGCGGCCTTCGCGCGATGGCTCGATAACGAGGGTGCGGGCGCGGCTGGTCTTGTCGAGTCCGGCATATCGCTCGGCAATGGCGGCAAAGCGTTCGGCGCGGTCGGCGTTCTCGATGATCTGCCCGCCGCCCCGGTCCAGCGCGGCGAGCGCCTTTCGGGCGTCTCCTTCAATAGACGCCAGCACCGAGTCTTTCGTCGCCGCGTTGGTCTGCCGGACGATCTCGGCCAGCCTCGCGGTTTCCATGCCAGCGCCCTGCAACTGGGCGAAGGCTGCGCCTGCCTCGACCGAACCAAGCTGCTTCACGTCGCCGACAAGGATGATGCGGGCATCATGCTTGTCGGCCAGGTCGAACAGTCGCGCGGTATCGCGCGCCGATAAAAGCGAAGCCTCGTCCACGATCCACGCGGCGGGGCGGGTGGGGTCGGGACGCTCCGGCGACAGCAGATGGCGCGCGACCGTATCGCTGCGCGCGTCCAGCGCCTCGCCCAGCACCATCGCCGCCGATGCGGTGGGTGCAAGCGCGACGATAGACACGCCCCGCGCTTCGGCCTCGCGAGCGAAGGTCGCGATAACGGTCGTGGTCTTGGCGGTGCCTGCATAGCCCTGAACGGCGGTGACGCGGTTCTGACTGGTCAATAACTGCGCGGTCGCGGAACGCTGGTCGGCGTTCCAGCTATGGCCCGCGCGCTCGGCTTGCGCGGCGGCGCTGGCAACGGCCTTGGCAGCGGCAAGGTCCGACGCGATGGGAGTCAGCGCGCCGCGCCCCTCCGCCTCGATCCGCAACATCTTGGCTTCTATCTCGACATTCTGCCGGGTGGTGAACCCTGCAAATTCCGCGCCGCGGCGATCCTGAAAGGTCCGGTCGATCAACGCGCCTTGTCTGGTCGCGGTGTCGATCGCGGTCCCGATCTGGCTATAACTGATTTTGCCCAGCCCGACGCGTCCGGCTTCCTCCTGCAAGGCGGCGACGGAAAAGACCGATTGCCGTTCGCCCAGCTTGTCGGCGGCATGGGCGACGGCGCGGGCGGCGGCAACCTCGCCCTGCATGTCGATGCTGGCGCGGTGGGCAGGATCGGCGGCCTTGGCTTCCGCCTCCCCGACCATCGCCAGCCGCGCCTCCGGCCCGAACCCGGCTCCGCTGGCCGTCTCGCGCCAGTCCGCGACAAGGGAAGCGTGATCGGCGGCAACCTTGGCTTCGCGCGTGTCGAGCGCGGCAACCTGCTTTTCGATGGCGCTGGCGGCATCGCGCGACGTGCCGCGTTCGGCCAGCGCCGCCTCGATCTCGGCGCTGCGGGTGCTGAACGCCTCTATCACCTCGCCGGAAATGCCCTTGATCTCGAACATCGACTCTTTCCGCGTCTCGATCTCATAACCGAGTTCGCGCACCTTCACGGCCAGTTCCTGCCGGTAGATCGCGCCAATCTGCTTTTGAAGCTGGTAGAGGGCGCGCGGCTCAAGGCTGCGCCATGCGCCGTCCTCGCCTTTGGTCGCGTTCATAATGACGTTGTGGGTATGAAGCTGCGGGTCTTGGGCGCGGCTGGTGCCATGCTGGAAGCTGGCCACTATGAGATTGCCGGTGGCCTCCCGGTTCACCGTTCCGCCGTCGCGGATACGGGTTGCGGCCATATGCTTCTCGACATGGGCCATCGCGGTTCTGACCGCTTGCCCATGCGCCGCGATCAATCGCCGGTCGCCCGCGACCTCAGCCATGATCGACACCGATTTGGGCGCGCTCAAGGTCACGTCCCAGCCGGGGCGATGCTCAAGCTGGCCGTCGCGGAAGGTGCCAAGCTGCTCCCCAGCAACCTTGCCGTCCAGCAAATCGCGGAACTGCTCGCGGTCCACCTCGCCGGACAGGCCCAGCGCCTCCGCGCCCGCGCCCTGCCACTCCGAGGGCGATAGCCCGCCCTCGGAATAATAATCGTCGGCCTCGTAATAGCTGGCGGCCTGCGCCGAACTGGTGAGCGCGGAAACGGACGCGACCATTACACCGGCCCCTGACTGGTGGGCAATGGCGGTGGAGGCGGCGGCGACGGTTCGGGCAGGGGCAGCCCCATTTGCTCCCAAAGCGTCACGCCCGGTTTGCCCGCGATAAATCCCGGCTGGCGAGCAGGTCCGCGCCGCCTGATATGATCGTCGGTCAATCCGATCCGCGCGACCGGCAAGCCGTCTGGGAACAGCAGAAAGCCCTGATATTTGGGCAAGCGAAATTCGCTTTCCAGCACGGCGGGTCGCTCCCTGCGTATCCGGCCCAAGGTGGTGCGAGCGTCGTTGTCGCCATCGGCCAGCGCGTCGGTCATGGTCTGGATCTCGACCTCCTGACTGCCGATGGCATCGCTCGCCCATTGCCGTGTGTCGCTGTCGATGGTCTGCAAGAACAGCTTGGTGTTGCAGCAGCCCAGCATGGACTCCGCGATCTGCGGCCCGTAGCGGTGCTGCATCTGGCCCAATGCCTGAAAGGTCAGCACGACCGCCGCGCCGAACTTGCGGCCTTCGGGCAGCAGCCGCGCAAGGTTATCGACGCGCGGTAGGTCGGCCAGCTCGTCCAGCACGAACCAGATGCGCCGGTCGGGCGACGGGGGAAGGCCCAGCACGGCGCTGGCCGCGCATTCCAACCAGCAGGCGAGTAAGGGCTTCGACGCCTCGAAATAATCCTCCTTGCGCGGCACGAATATCCACGGGCGCGGACCTTGGCGCTTGTCCAGCCCGTGGATGAAGTCGCGGAAGGCGAAGGGCTTGCCGCCGCTGTCCTCGGCGCGCAGGAATTGAATCAGGTCCGCCGCCTTGGCGAGCATGAACAACACGCTGCCCGTCGCCCGGTCGGCATCCTCGGCGAAGGTGCGCGCCGATGACGTCTCTTTCAGCGCCTCCTTCAATTGTTCCTTGGTCATGTTCTGCAACATGGCGAGCAGGCCGGGCAGAGTGGGCTTGTCCTGCTTCCAGAGTTCGCGAAGGATGTTGGCGACAAGGATGCGGCTGGTTTCCAGCCACACGTCATTGTCATGCTGGCCCGTCTCGGTGATGAAGTGGTGCGCGATCCGGGCGGCGTCGGCGAGGTGGGCGATCTCGGCGAAGGGCGTCCAGAAGGCGCAGCGGTCATCAAACGGGTTCAATATGACGTCGCCACGCGCCGGATCGTAATAGTGCGCGATGAACTCGCCGCTGGTGTCATAGACCAAGGCCGCCTCGCCGCGCGCCTCGATGCCGTCGAGCAACTGGCGCAGCACCGTGGTCTTGCCGCTGCCGGTCGTGCCGATCATCGAGAAGTGCCGTGTTTCCAGACGGGGCGGAATGGGCACCGTGCCGATGGCGAGCGCGCGGGAATCCGCTTCCTTGCCAGTCAGCTTCGCCAGCTTCTTCTCCGATGTGACCAAGGTTCCGGTGATGACGCGATCCTGCAAGGCCCGCTCGCGCCGCCGCCGCATGGTCCTGCCCAGCAGGAACAGGGAGACCAGCCAAGCGGCAAAGCCAAATGCGCCGCCCCATATCATGTAGGACAGGGCGAGGCTGACCGACTGGCGAAACCGGGGATGCGCGATGGTCGCGCGGGCGGAGAGATTGTCATAGGTCCGGCCTTGATACCGGATGCTGACGGGAGCGTCGGCGGTCCTGCCGAACGTGACGGCCAGCTTGACCTTCGCTGTGGCATAGGCGGTGATGGCGTCCGTCCGGTCTTGATCCAGCATCACATAGGGCACGGCGACCGCGCCCAGGGCGACCGATGATCCCATGATCCAGAGTTGCCGCGTGAAGCGTTTCCAATGATGGCCGATGCGTTGCTCGCGCAGCGCATCGGCATGGATGCGCCGGTCATGGGGTTGAGTCATGGCCGCTTCTCCTGCGAGAGCCGCCGCTGGCGATCATAGGCCGCGTTGATCTCGGCGGTGACGGTTTCATCATCGGTGCGCGCGCCCAGCGCCGCGCTGCGGGCATAGCAATAGGCAGCGCAGGCGGTGAACAAGGTCCGGTCCAGCATCCGTTCCACGTCCACTATGCGGGTGCTGACCGACGCCAGTTCGGCAACAAGTTCCCGGTTGCCGGTGTCGGGCGCGAGTGGGTTCGCCAGCGTGGCAATCCCGGTTTTCACGCTGCGTTGGAGCACAGCGTAAACGCTCAAGCCGTGCCGCTCGGCCAACGCTCGAAGCGCCTTGTCATGCGAGACGGGCAGGCGGACGGTATATTGCACCGGCTTCATAGCGCCGCCTCCCCGCGAGTGCACGGCGCACTCGCGAAAAGCCGCGCAAATGCGCCATTTTGCCAATCCGCCAATCCCGCGCACTCTTGGCGCACTCTCGAAAATCGGCGGAAAAGCTGGATGCACCCGTGCGTGAGGTGTGTATCTGAATTGTTGGCTCGATGCGTAGCATCGCAGCCCCGCAACCTTGCCTTCCGGCGCTCCGGCTCAAGCATTGCCCAGCCCCTTTCCGCAAAGCGCGCACAGGCCGGAAAGAGGTTCGCCGGAACAGCAATCGCGGACGCTATCCGGGCTTGGGTTCGGCAGGGTGTCGGCCTCGCGCTTCCCGAAAGCCCATGCAGCGATCATCGCCTTGGCGGCGGGGTCTGCCACGGCGCGGTCGATTTCTTCCGGCGCACGGCGGCGCGAGCGAAGATCATGCTCGCGGACCCATGCGAGGGTCGTATCCTCGATTGCCTGCTGCAACCGCTTGTGCAGCGCCTGCGCCTCGAACGGGTCCAGATGCGCCGTGACGCCACTGGTGACGATCAGGCCGCCCAAAGGAAGCCAATCGCCATCCGCCCTCTGCCAAGGCCCGTCGATCCGGCATGTGGAAATATCGCCGCGATAGATAGCAATGGACGGACGTTCGGCACGTCGCCACGGGATCAGGCTATTGCGTAGCGTGTCGCCGTCCTCATCATCGGCCACGATTTTGTCGAGCAGCGGCGTCACATAGCGCGCGATGCGGGCGTCGATGAAGGCGCGATAGGTGGTCCTGCGATCACCGCGCAGCAGGTCGGCAAGCCGGTCAACGGCCTTGCGGAAAATAAGCATAGAGCCTCCTTCCGTGAAACACGGTTGCGAGAGTTCAGGGGGTCGGGAGAGGCACGCAGGCACGGAGCGGCCCGCCAACTCAAAAGGCTGGGGCCGTGGAGCGCCTGCGGGTCAGATGGCGGTTCGGGATTGCGCCAAGCGCCGGATTGACTCGGTGGTTAACAGCGTTCGCCTGCCGATCTTGATGGCATCCAGTCCGCCGGATTTTATCAGGGCATAAACCGATGACCGCCCGACGCCCAGCGCTTTGGCGGTGTCATTGATGGATATGGCAAGTGGTTCCATGTGAGCCTCCTTAGTTGATGATTCGCGGTGGGAGACGCCCCAAGTTGCACAAGGCTGGCGCTGGGTCGTGCGGGAACCTGAAAGCCGCCTGAATCCGCCAATGTCCAAAAAGTTCGGTAAATCGGTTTTACGAGAACCGACGATTTTCCGCATCTTTTCGGTAATGCAGTCGTTCATGGAGAAGGCGGATTTCGGTTATTTTTTATCGCCGCGACGATTCTCTTAGCGAATTTCCGCAATTCCGTAGGTTCAGGCACCGGAATGTTGTTGCAATGATCCTCGCTGGGATCGCAGCGGGCATGGATCAATTTCATGATCTGTGTTTCGACACGGCTTTTTTCAGGATCAATCGCGCGTAGGCTCGGATGCTCGATCAGGGTCAGGAGCATTGCCTCATAGTCATATTCCTTTGGCCGTCCTCCCGCCTGCGGTTTGACCTTAAGGGCGCGAATGATTTCTTCCGGTTCCGCTTCCACGAAAATCTGCGCGCTGAACCAAAATCCCTTGGGAGGCATTACAAGGCACCGCGCACCGGGTTCTTCGGAGAGGAGCAACCCTCTCAACCGGCCAAAAAAATGGCGACGGCTAACCGGACGCCTGCTGCCTTTTCGATCATAAAAATAGGCTTTGGGACCGGTGCGGTCGCCAAGATAGTCAAAAAGCCTTTCGAGGGTATCGATAGTGGACTGACGGCCTTTTCCATATAGGGCCGGGCGTTTATGCCGAACCAAGCCAAGCCCATATTGAAAATTCCGCCAGTATATGGCGGCTGCGGCTGCGATCAGAAGCAAGGGGAAAATAATATAAGCTGGCCTTTGGCCAAGATCATGCTGGCCCATGATCTCTGCGCCCCAAACGGAGAAGCCAATCAGCGCAAAAAATGCGGATAGGGAAAACGCAATGGCGCAAAACAGAAATCTGGTTTGAACCTTTCGTTCAATCCCGGCAGCAATGTTGTCGATCTCAAGAAGCGCCTCGCGTTCTGCCTCCTTGGCATACAGAAGCCTTGCGGCAATGTGCGGAAGGGCGCGGTGATGATCGCTACCGGCGCGCTCTATTTGGGGGAGAGTGGGTGTTTTACCGCCATGCATCGGTTTCCTCCTTCACGCAGTTCGTCGATATAATCGCTCCACCACTGGGCCATTTCGACACGCTCCGACCAATAGGCCGACTGATTGTAGATGCGCCGAACGCTACCCGCGACCATATGCGCCAGCGCCCGCTCGATAGCGTCGGGGTTCCATTTGCCGGATTCGTTCAGCAACGAGGATGCAGACGTGCGGAATCCATGGGCGGTCATCTGGTCCTTGGGAAAGCCCATGCGGCGCAAAGCGGCGTTGATCGTGTTGTCACTGATCGGCCTTGTCCGTGTCCTGATCGACGGGAACGCGTAACGTCCGGACCCGGACAGGGAGCGCATATCGGTTAGGATCGCCAGCGACTGGCGGGATAGGGGCACCGAATGGGGCTGGCGCATCTTCATCTTCCCTTCCGGGATGATCCAGACTGCCTTTTCAAAGTTCACCTCGGTCCATTCCATCTGTCGGATTTCGCCCGGACGCTGGAAAACATGAGGTGTCAGTTTTAGGGCATACATGACAGCGGGATCGCCCTGATAATCCTCGATTGCCCGAAGCAACGCACCGAAAGCCACCGGATCGGTGATCGCGGGGAAATGCTTGACCTTCGCCGTAGTCAGCGCGCCTATCAGCAGTTGGGCCGGATCACGCTCGGCCCGCGCTGTCGCCACCGCATAGCGAAATACACGGCTGGCGAACGCTCGGAGAAGATTTGCCGTCTCCAACCGGCCCCGCCGTTCATGCTTACGCAATTCGTGCAGCAACTCCTGTGGCGTGATTTCCGCGACGGGACGCTTACCGAAATCGCCGCCCAGCAGTTTCACGAACCAGCGCATCTTTTCCAGCGTCGGCTCTGCCAGCCCTTCCCGCGTTTTCTTCTCGATCAATTCCTCGGCTACGGTGGCGAAACTATTGCTGGCGCGGATGCTGGCCTCGATGCGCGCTTGACGCTTGGCAACGTTGGGATCGACTGCATGGGCAAGCTGCCTGCGGGCCATGTCGCGCGCCGAACGCGCCTCGGCCAGCGTGATTTCAGGATAGGACCCCAGCGCCAACTTTCGTTCCACGCCGTTGATCCGATATTTGACGCGCCAAAGCTTGCTGCCTCTCGGATTGACCAGCAGATAAAGCCCTTGCGCGTCTGTGACCTTGTAGGGCTTTTCCTTGGGCTTCGCGTTGCGGATTGCGGTGTCGGTCAGCGCCATTTGGGGGCCTCGCTTCTGCGGGGGCCTTGCGAGGCCCCCAAAAAAGGCCCCCATCATCTGCGGCTATAGGCAAATAGAGGCCATCGCTGACAACCAGCGAATGACCTTAAACTAGCGGAAATCCGGGATTTTTTCAACCATCGACGCGCTTGCGCTGACTGGATTTTGGAGGCCCGAGCCGGAATCGAACCGGCGTATACGGATTTGCAGTCCGCTGCGTCACCACTCCGCCATCGGGCCTCAGGCGCAGATTTGCGTGGAGACAGCGCCCCTAGCGATTTCATTTCGCAATGGCAATCCGTTCGTTTCGCAATTTCGATCATCCCGCGCTCCTTTCCAAGCGTGCGATAGCGGCCTCCGCGTCCTTCCGCTGGCTCATATATTTGAGCGCCATCTGATAGGTTCGGTGGCCAATGATGGAGGTGATTTCGACGACCGAGCAGCCCGCCTCCTCCATGCGGCCGGCGCTCGCGTACCGGAGACCGTGAAGCGTTCGGTGCGGCATGTTGTCGATTGCCGCGATGGCCCGGTTCATTGCCGACGACAGCGCATTTGCGTTCAGCGTCTTCCCATCGGCTGCTCGGATGATAGGGCCAAACCGCGCGCTCAATCCTTCAAGGTGCGCGCGGAGGTCTTTGTGGCAGGGGATCATCAGCGGCTCGCCGGTCTTGTTCTGCCGAACGCGAATAATCGACCCCTGAAAATCCTTCCATGTCATCCGCACCAAGTCCTGTCGGCGCTGTCCGGTGTAGAGCGCCAGCAACAGGACGGTGAGCATGAACGGCTCGCACTTGGCCCGAAACAGCGCGATTTCCTCGTCCGACCATATCGTGATCGGCGTCACCTTCGCCTTGGGCTTTTTTAGCCGGGCCGCCGGATTGAAGCCCTCGTCCACAAGGTCGGCTTCGTCCGCCCAGCTATAGATACGGCTGACCATCTGCTTGATCTTGTGCGCGGTGCGGGGCTGGGCCTTGTATTTGTCGCGGACCATTTTGATCGAGCCGCGGGTGATGACGTCGAACCGCTCGATCCCGAGGGGGGCACGAAGACGATCGATGGTCCGGCGATAATCGGTCTGCGTCGTCTCGGCGAGCAGGGAGAATTCCATGCTTTCCAAATATTGGTCGAGCAGCCAGTTGAAACTCTCGCGCGGCGCCTCCGCCTTTTCCTCGGCAATCCGATCCTCGCGCGCCATCAACTCGGCATATTTGCCGTGGAATTCAGCATCCCCCGGCGCGCCTGGTAGGGCCGTGTCGGTCCCTTCGCGGCGGAATCGGTAATAGTCCTTCCACTTCCCCGACGCGAGCTTGCGGCGGACGATATAGGTGTAAGGAATCTCAGTCTTCGCCATTTGCCAGCCTCTCGCGGACGCGACGTTCAAGCTCGTTGTCAATCGGCGCGCAAAAGGGACCCCCGATCGGCGTCGAAGAGGGACCCCCTTATCGGATATGATGCTGGTTTGTTGAGGATGGCCTTGCGCTGCGTGCGGCGGAGGGCGGGCGTAGCCCG
>Ga0182735_1001543_pt1 | contig 15243 bp, 13 predicted proteins | sample eDN5th30CKraftMG_FD_128524 | JGI IMG/M metagenome (GOLD analysis project Ga0182735, IMG submission 128524) | Enriched Miracle-Growth compost microbial communities from Emeryville, California, USA - eDNA 5th pass 30_C Kraft MG (version 2) (version 2) ... | reverse complement strand
GCCATCGACATGGTTCTCGCCAAAGCGAACGAGCGCGGCGTGATCCCGTGCATTCACAACGGCACGCCCGAGATGGCGCTGAAACGCATCGCGCGCGGCTTTCGCCTCGTGACCATCGGCTCGGACGCGCGTCTGATGACGGCTGGCGCCCAGCAGATCATGTCGAAGATGCGCAGCGGCATGAAACCTGCCGCCGCCTCGACCTATTGACCGGCGCTCATCCGTTAAGGCCGCTCCGGCCTCTCACTCGCAATTTTGGGCCACGGCGCGGCGGATTCGAACGCCCGTGAGGCCCGCAGCACGATGTCGTCGTCAAGCCGCCGCCCGATGATCTGCATTCCGATCGGCAGACCGTCCTTCGAGAAACCGCATGGAATCGAGGCTGCTGGATTACCCGTAAAATTGATCGGGTAAGTGAGAAACCAACCCAGCAGTGGATCGATCTTCGTTCCGTTGATGTTGGACGGCGGGCCGTCTTTGATCGGAAACGCCGAAATCGCAGTCGTGGGGCAAACAAGCAGATCATGCGTTTCAAAGACACGGTTCAATGCATGCCACACCGTTTCGCGCGCCAGATTGGCTTTTCCTACCGCCACGGCGGTCAGGCTCTTTCCGCGTTCGATCAGGTCTTGAACGACGGGCTCGAACAGCGCCAATTGCTGGTCCGGCAAGTCGGCATAAAATGTGGCAAGTTTCGCGCACCACAATGCAAAGAACGAAGCTTCGAGATCCGCTCCGAAATCGATGTCGACGTCGTCCACGACGCAACCAAGGCGCTCGAAGGTCCGCACTGCCTGGACGCAGCTTTGCGCCACGTCCTCCGATACCTGAAAAGAGCCAAGGTTCGGGCTGTAGGCGATACGAAGGCCCTCAATGCCCCGATCAAGGGTATCGAGAATATTGCCTTGCGTCGGAACCGAGAACGGGTCCGAGACATCCAGTCCCGCCATGGCTTGATACAGCAACGCTGCATCGGTGACGCTTCGCGCAAGGGGCCCATTGTGAAAGAACGGCGTGTGGCTCGAAAACGGCCCGGCGACATCCGGCACGCGCCCATAGCTGGGCTTGAATCCGAACACCCCACACATCGCCGCCGGAATGCGAATCGACCCTGCTCCATCGCTTCCTTCGGCAAACGGCACCAGCGCCGCGGCCACCGCTGCAGCCGAACCGCCGCTCGATCCACCCGGAGAGCGATCGAGCCGCCAAGGATTGCGTGTCTGGCCGAATATCAGATTGTTGGTATCACCCTTGTGACCGAATTCCGGGGTGTTGGTTTTGCCGATTATAATGGCCCCAGCCTTCTTCAGCCGCCTGACAAGCTCGGCGTCCTTTTCCGGGATTGCATTTTCGAACAGCCGCGAACCGCGCGTCGTGCGCACCCCACCGGTCGGCGTGAGATCCTTCAGCGCAACGGGCAGGCCGTGAAGCGGACCGAGCGGCAGACCTCGCTCCATTCTCTCGTCGGCCAAAGATGCCGCTTCGCGCGCAGAATCATGAAGCACCGTACAGAGCGCATTCAATTCCGGATTAATGCGATCAATTTTATCGAGAAAAGTCGCGACAACTTCGGAAGCCGTAACCTCGCGCTCGCGAACGAGATTCAGAATCATCTGCGCGGATTGCGTCGTCACATCGTTCGCCATGTATTACCCCCTCGACAAAGATCACTTTTTCCTGGCTTTAGGATTTTGGCCGAACATCCGAATGGTGAGTTCGCGGAATGCACGGGCGGCAGGCGCAAGATCGGCAGTCCGGTGGATCAAGGTGGTCTTGAGAACAACCGGACGAGGCAATTCGGCAAGCTTGGCGCCTGCGGCTGCCGCCAACGTGCCGACAAGCCTCGGAAGAATTGCCGCTCCCGCTCCCGAGACGATCAGCGGCACGTAAGCTTCGCGATAAGCGATCCGAACCGAGATCGCGTTGTGCAGCAATTCCGGATAGCTGGCCTTGAGGGCGAAATACGGCGGAGACGTTTCCCACCACGGCCCCACTATCAGCCCGTAGGACAGCAGATCCTCGTATGAAATGGCTGCGCCGCCCGCGATCGATGCAGTCGGCGGCAATATGGCGACATAATCCTGAAGCGTGAGCGTTTCGGCGACCAGTCCGGATGAAACGTCACCCTCTTCCGTGAATCCGATTTCGCAATCCCCATCGCGCACCATCGCTGCAACTTCTTGAATCTGCGCCGAACGTGGACCTTTGACGTTGATCCTGACCGCGGGATAAAGCCGACGGAATTCGCCAACTGCCGCGCCGATGGGCCATTCAGCCAATGGCGGAAAGGTGGCAATATCTAATGTCCCGCCCGCAACTCCCATGACCTCTCCGACCACGGCGCGGACCGTCGCAAGTTCCCTGATAGCCTGGCGTGCCGGGACGAGCGCCGCCCGGCCCGCAGCGGTCAACAGCGCGCTGCGGCCCGTGCGCACGAAGAGTTCCGTTCGGAGTTCAGCTTCTAATTGGGCGACCGCCTGCGAGATCGCCGATTGAGTGACATTCAAGGCAGACGATGCACGGCTGAATCCGCCATGCTCTGCGACTGCAATAAAGTATTCGAGCTGCCGACGCTCCATGTCACCATTCCATTGCCAGATCGCGGGGCGACTACACTAAAGCCCTCGGACCACGATGGCGATTCCAGAAACCAACGCAAAACCGAGTACGAACTTTCTGACCAGCGGGCCGTTCAATCCGCCATGCACGCGCGTACTCAGGAGGACGCCCAGCGCCATGACCGGCATCAGATAAAAAGTCAGTTGAATTTGCTTCCACTCGACCTTGTCGGAAGCAGCCAGCAGAGCGAGCGAGATAATCTCGCCCAGCAGAAAACACACTGCCAGCGTTGATCTCAACTCCGGAGCCGGCCGGTGTTGATAGGCAAGCGCCAGCGGCGGGCCGCCGATGCCTGTTGCCGTTTCGGTTATGCCCGTGATTGCTCCAACGGCGAGCAGCGCCTTCTTCGAAGGTTCGAATGCCGGCACGGCCAGGGAAGCCAATGCCGCTGCAATCGTGGACAAGCCGACGAAAAGACTCAAACCGCTACTCGAGATCGACACCAGGACCCACAATCCTCCGGCTGTACCCACGACTCTGCCGACCATCACCCAACTGACGCCTCTAAAATCGATCGCCGACCACTCCCGCAAGGCAACGAATGAATTCAACGGGATCATCAGCACGAGTATCAGGACGGGAAGTAATCGCGGATCGATCAGCCCGATGGCAGGCGCCGCGATCAATGCGAATCCAAGTCCGGTTGCCCCTTGAACGAACGAACCAATAAATGTGGCGAGCGCCATCAGACTCAACAAAGTGATATTCACTTGCACCTTTCAACAGAACGGATTTGCTTGCGATCCTAGAAGAAAAGTCAGCGCGCTTATTCGCGCGCTGACTTCGCGTGGCTTAAGGCATCATCGGCGGCAAATACTGCAACGTCTTGCCGAAGATCCAGCACATCAACAGCACAAGCGGCGTATTGATAAGGAATTGCAGAAAAGTGAAGCCGATGATGTCGCGCGGACGCAGGCCAACAAGGCCTAGCACCGGGATCATCCAGAACGGATTAATCAGATTTGGCAGCGCCTCGGCGGCATTGTAGATTTGAACCGTCCAGCCGAGATGCATCTTTACTTCATTGGCCGCCTGCATGATGTACGGCGCTTCAACGAGCCATTTGCCGCCGCCTGACGGAATGAACATGCCCAGCAGCGCGGAATAGACCGCGACGGCAGGGGCAAAGAGATCGTGGCCGACATTCGTGAACGTATGCGCGACCGCGGAGGCCAGCGTCGCGCCGGTCGGCGATACAGCATGCGTCAATATGCCTGCGACACCCGCATAAAACGGAAACTGGATCAGGATGCCGCTGACCGAAGGAACCGCTTCAGAGACGGCTTTCGTAAATCTCCGCGGCGTCTGATGCAAAAGCAGACCAAGCGTGAGGAACATGAAATTATAGGTATTCAGATTCGAGATCGCGGAGAAAAAGCCCTTTTCCGCAAACGTGAGACCGAGATATACGGCAGCGAAAGCGACGACGATCAGACTGAGAACTCTGCTGCGCTCGAGTCGTTCGCCCGGACGTGTGCAAGGATCGTCCGGCTCGGGACGAACACTGACATCGATACCGAGAGCAGCGGCGTTGACCGCGCGTTTCCCTCTTGGGCTCGCGAGATACGCCACGGAGATGGTCACAACGAGCAGGACGGCTGCCATCACCATCGATTGCCAGAGGAATATCGTCTGGCTGAAGGGAATGACGCCGGTGACCTTCAGAAGGGATGGCGAAAGACTTCCCGCGTTGGCCTGCAACTGCGCCGGCGCCGAACTAAGACCGAGGGCCCAAACGCTTCCCACGCCCAGAATGGCAGACGCTGATGCTGCACGATAATCCAGTTGAGGATGACGGCGCGCCATCTCCTTTACCAGAAGTGCGCTGAACACCAGGCTGAAGGCCCAGTTCACGAGAGAGCTCATGCAACTCACAGTCGCAATAAATCCGACAGCCCCCGCGCCTGATTTAGGGATGCTGGCGAGCCAGCCAATGACGCGCGTAGCAACCGGTGAACTTGCGACGACATAACCGCCGATTACGACGAGTGAGGCTTGGAGCGTGAAGGGGATCAGATCCCAGAAGCCATTGCCGAACGCCTTAACAATCCCGGTTGCCGGAGCACCGATGGCGAATGCGCCCGCGGCGCCAAACAACACAGCCAGCAAGACGAAGACGAAAGCGTCCGGAAACCAGCGTTCCATCCAAGCTGTGAGCTTGAGAGCGACGCGGGAAAGAACGTTTTCATCGTCGTGAGGCGTGACAGGTTTTCGATCAGCAAGATCGGCGCGAGGTGGACTGTGCTGAGACACTTCGAGTTGCATGGACATCTCCCTCCGGTAGCGCCGCCTGTGATCGGCGGCTTCCGAAGAGAAATCTCCACTTCTCAAATATAAGTCAAATTAATTGATTTGATGTGATCGATTAGACAATCAGATACGATACATTTTATGTTCGTTCATGATGCTTCGTGCGCTGCTTGATACACGCACGCGACTCCCGACCAACAAGCGCCGCGAAACGTCCCCAACCGCCTCAGCCAGCCAATGCATAGACGCCGTTTGCATTCTTCTTGAACCCGTTCCGGCAGGCCCGGATGATGGATGGAATTTCGGACGCGGGAATCGGCTTGCTGAAGAAGTAGCCCTGCACCTCGTTGCAGCCTTCCGCCGCGACATAATTGAGCTGCGCGATATTCTGCACGCCCTCGGCCGTGGTGCGCATGCCGAGGCTCTTTCCGAGACTGACGATCGCCCGAATGATCACCTTCGATCCATCGGCGTCGGTCAGATCGCGAACGAACGACTGATCGATTTTCAGCTTGTCGAAGGGGAAGCTGCGCAAATAGCTCAACGACGAATAGCCGGTGCCGAAATCATCCAGCGCGATGCGCAGCCCCAAAGCGCGAAGCTTGTGCAGCGTCTCCGTGGTCTCGCTGTTATTGGTGAGCAGAACGGACTCGGTGATCTCAAGCTCCAGCCGTCCCGGCGAAAGTTTCGACTTGGCCAATGCGGACGAAAAGGCTTCCAGCAGCCGCGGGCTGCGAAACTGGACCGAAGAAACATTGACCGCGACTTTCAGATCGTCCGGCCACAGCGCGGCCTCCTGGCATGCCTGCTGAAGCACCCATTCGCCGAGCGGAATGATGATGCCGATTTCCTCGGCCACGGAAATGAACTGCTCCGGCGACACCAGACCATGAACCGGGTGGTGCCAGCGCAGCAGAGCTTCGAAGCCGCAGATCTTGTCCAGGTCGAGGTCGTAGAGCGGCTGATAGAACAGTTGGAACTCTTTTCTGGTGAGGGCTTCCCGCAGATCGAGCTCCAGCGCCCGCCGCTTCTGAAGGCTTTCATCCATCTCGGTTTCGAAGAACCTCCAGATTCCGCGGCCTTCCGACTTGGCGCGATACAAGGCGACGTCCGCATTCTTCAGAAGCTTCTCCCCGCTCGTGCCATCGCCCGGCGAGAGCGAAATACCGATGCTGCATCCGATCACGACCCGCTGGCCGTCGAATTCATAGGGTTCGGCGATGCATTCGACGATGCGCCGGGCGAGCCGCTCGGCATCTTCAGGCCGATGGGTGTCGGCCTGAATGATCGCGAATTCGTCGCCGCCGAGGCGCGCGACCGTATCGACCTCGCGCACGCAGGCGCCGAGCCTGTCCGCAACGGCACACAGCAGTTCATCTCCGATCGCATGACCGAGCGTATCATTGACCTGTTTGAAATTATCCAGATCGAGACAGAGGATACAGAATCCGGCTCCGCGCCCGACCTGGGCGATCGCATGTTCGATCCGTTCCGCCAGCAGAACGCGGTTGGGGAGTTGAGTCAGCGCATCGTGCCGGGCCATGAAGGTGATCTTGGACTCGGCCTGATGCTGCTCCGTCACATCCTCGCATGTGGTCAGCCATCCGCCGTCGGCGGCCGGCCGGTGCCTGACGCAAATCACGCGGCCATCGCTGAGCTGCTGATAATAGCTTTCGATCTTCTCGCGCGACAGGAACCGCTTCCGCTCGGCCAGGAAATCGGCCACGTTCTGGCCCGCATGATTTCCCGCCATCACGCTCAGCATCAGGACGGATTCGAAGCTCATGCCCGCATAAACAGACCCTGCCGGAATGTTGAAGATTTCGCAGAACCGGCGATTGACGACCTGCAGGCGCGCGTCCTTGTCGTACAGGCACAAGCCTTGCGACATATTCTCCAGCGCGGCATCGAGTCTGCGGTTGGTCTCGTGCAGTTGCTCTTCCTGCTTCTTCAGGGCAGTGATGTCGCTGAAAACGACGATCACGCCGCGCTCCTGGGTCATACTGCGGCTGACGCGCAGCCAGCGCCCGTTCGGAAGACGCGCCTCGCTCGCCGAATCCTGCAAGACGGCAGGCGAAAAATCGACCAGCGGGTTTTCGATCCACTGATCCTCGAAAGGGCTGCATCGGAGCAGATCCGGAGCCTCCGCCAGGAATTCGCTCGCGCGTGAATTCGCCAGCGCGACTTTTCCATCGGCCTGGAGCAGCACGACACCTTCCTGCGAGGTTTCGAGCGCGTCGGTCAGGCGCGCCTGCGCGGAGCGTCGCTGGGCGATCTCCCGCTCCATCATGTCCTTGATGTTGTCGCGCATCACGCCCATGGCGGTGATCAGCGTGCCGAGTTCGTCCACGCCGCCGGCTGGAATATCGACATCGAGTTTGCCTTCGGCGATGTTGCGCGCGGCCTTCGAGGCCACCGCAACCGGCCCGATGATCCGGCGGCCCAATCGCCACGATAGAAATGCCGACAGGATCAGGGCTGCGGCCAGCGCAATCAGATTGAAGTTGATATCGCGGTTGATCGCCGACAACGCATGCTGCCGGAACAGAAAGCCGTCCCCCGCCGTATAATTGATCAGCAGGTCGATCTGCTGATCAACGATCTTCGCGTAGCTGTCGAGATTGGCAGCCTGAACGCTCTGCCCCGCCCCCTCCGCCGGGTTGCCTGCCGCATCTTCTTCGAGCACCGCTTCCCGATGCAACGCCGCCCAGGCATCCGCAGCTTCCTGCACCTTCTTCGCGGCCGCCACCGCAAGCGCGGATTGAGAGCGCTCGGCGGCTATGTTGAGATCTTCATGGAGAGTCTTTTCGAGATTGCCGATTTCCTTGTCGAGAGCGGTTCGCGACGCGGGATCGCTGCTCACCCGGCGCCGGGCGGAAGCCGTGCGCATGTTTGAAAAGTCGGTGGCCGCCGCGCGCGCATAATTGATCGACATCAGCGATTCGTCGAAGGTCTTGGTAACGAGATCAGCCGCGTGCCTGATGCCTGATGTCGCATAGACGCCGAGCGTGGCTGTGATGGCGCTCATCAACAGACAGCAGATCAGGATTTGCGTCCGAATGGTTCCCTTGACCGGCCTGGCGGCCAGCAGACGGCGGAACATCGCGAGAAGCGACCCACGGTCGGCCTGGCGGCCCGATGAAACCCTCATAGTGAAACTTCGCTTTCTTCATTGGCTGAAGAAGACATTCTTGTCTCACGCCACTCTCCCTCGATGTGGCCTGTTCTGAGGTGACATCGACTATCCGAATAGCCATATAACGTTTACAGGCGGTGTCGTGCGGTATTGAGTAAAAGACGTCGCGAGTCATGGTAACCAGTTGGTGCATCTCGTCGTTCAGTGTTCGGCGGGAAATAAATGTGCAAGGGAGAATAAGATGCGTGGTTCTGGACGACTTCACGCCGTCACGCGCAATCTCGGGGTTCAGATCGTTGCCGCAAGCCTCGGCGGCTTGCTCGCGGGTGCAGCACTGGCGCTGGGGCCGTACCAAATCTCCCAGAAAAACCGCCAGTTCCAGCCGGGCCAGATCACCATCAACCGCGGTGAGGCCTTACGCTTCATTAACGATGATGGAGAACTTCTCCATCACGCCTATCTCAAGTCGCCTGAGTTTCAGTTCGATTCCGGAGACCAGAAGCCCGGCAGCAAATTTGAGGTGGTCTTTCCGGTGACGGGCCACTTTACCGTGCTGTGCGCCATTCATCCCAAGATGAAACTGGTCGTGACAGTCAAGTAATCAGGCCTGCCTGTTCCCCGTCACAACACGGTGGTGTTGAACAGGTAAGAGTGCCCGGCGTAATACACAAAAAGCGTCACCGCCAGAGCCGCACAGAGAGTAGCGGGAGCAAGGATCGGCACGCGGCGGTCGTTTTCCGCGACACGCCGGCTGTCGGCGATGATCGAAAACAGCACCGCGATGATGCCCGAATGCCCGATCAGGTCGATCTTGCCGAATTCGAAACAGGCCGCGATGAACATTCCGGCAAGGATGGCTGCCGCGCAGCGCCGCACCAGCGGCGTCCATAGCAGGGCAAACGCGAGCGTGAACTCAACGACGCCCGCCGCGCGCATGTAGAAGTCCTGATCGAATCCGAATGTGATGCCCGGATGGGTCACGAAAATCGGGTAGCTCCACTGCGGATAGGCCCACTTTTCGACGGAAGCCCACATCAGAGTGATCGCCGTCGCATAACGCATGATGTCGATGGCCTCGATGCCGAAGAACTTCTTCTGAAGCCCTGTCAGCGCGAGATAGGCGGCGATGCCGAGGAAGATCGGGTAATCGGCCAGATGGAAGATGCCGTAATCATGGACCGCGATGCCGAAAAGGGTCGCGATGCCGAGCGCCGAGATCGGCAGCGTCCGTCGTGACAACAGGCAGGCGATGATCACCAGTTGAATTGGCCCGATCAGGGCCGATGTCGATTTCAGCTCCGGCGTCAGGATGATGCCGCCGATCGCCCACAAGGACACGAAGAAGAAAAAGACGGTGGCCCGCACCATCAATTCCGTATTGGCCTGCAAACCGCCGGTGACGCGGTCCATCGAGCGCAGCATCGCGTCGCCGACAGATGTCTTCTCGATCAGGCAGCCGGCGAACAGCCAGACCAGCGCCACGAAAATCAGTACCTCGAAGTCCTGGCACAACACATTCTCCAGACCTTCCGGCTGTCCGGCGACGTTATAGGCGCAGAACCATTTGACGTGGGCGCTCGCGCTGCCGGTGCCGAGGACGGCAAAAAGCACACCGAACAAAACAACAAGTGCAAAATGGAAGATCATCGAGAATGAATGACGAAGGGCGGATTTTAGCCGCTCGCAATAGGTCATCATCACGCTGCCCAGTCTTTTTAGTGATCTTGTAAAGATTTTATTTACTATACTCGACCACGACAAATCGACGAGTTAAGGCTGACGACGTGGTTAACGTTTGTTAACGGATAAATTATCCCGCGCGCTCAATAGCTTGAGACAAATATTTCAGACATTTCAAATTCTACGAATTCAAATCATCGAACTTAAGCTCATCAGGCCCAGTTTGATGACCGATCCGATTTCAGGAGAGCGGAATGATTGCCTTGTTGAGTGTGACGAGCGTTCTGGGTGGCTCCGCACTGGCCGTTATCGCCGACAGACACATCTCGCATCAGAACATTCTGGAAACCTGCGCCGGCACGCTCTTGTTCGCGGGTTTCGGCCTGCTGGGATCGGTGCTGCAGCATTACACCTGATGCTGGCTTAAGCGGCGCGACGCCTCGCCCCGCCGCTGCTCTCACTCGGACTCCCAATCAGATCTTTGTTTGGATTTCACTTGGTCAGCTTCGGCGACTGCGCTTCGACCGCGGGCGCTGACAGAGTCTTCAGAAACGCGATCAGCTCCGCCTTCTCCGCAACCGTCAACCCAAGCGGCTTGATCGACGGCGAGCGGCTCGGGCGATCGATCCCGCCTTTATTGTAAAGTTCGATCACACCTTCCAGCGTCGCGACCGAGCCGTCATGCATGTACGGTCCGCGATCCGCGACGTCGCGCAAAGTCGGAGTCTTGAAGGCGTATTGCAGTTTCTCCGACGCCGGAAACAATCGGCCCCGCCCGATGTCATCACCGGTCGCGGAGCCGATGTCCTGAAACGAGCCGTCGGTGAACGAGGGTCCGCTATGGCAACTGGCGCAATGCGCCTTGCCGTTGAACACGGCGAAGCCGCGCTTGGCTTCCGAAGAAATCGCGCTCTCGTCTCCCAGCACCCAGCGATCGAACGGTGCAACGCCAGCGACTATGGTGCGTTCGTAGGTCGCGATCGCCAGTTCGATGCGCCGTCGCGTGATATGCTTGTCGCCAAACGCTTTGGCGAATGCCGCCGTATAGCGCGGCAGGGCACGCAGCCGCCGCACCAGCTCGCGCTCGGTGATGTTCATGTTCTGCGGACTCGTCAGCGGCCCGAAGGTCACCGATTCGAGATCGGGGAATTTCCCGTCCCATCCGAGAATGTCCACGAACGCAATATCGATCAGCGTCGGCGTGCGGATGTCCATGCCCGCGGGATCTTCACCGATCGCATGCGGCAACCCATCGCCCCACGACTTCGCCGGCACATGGCACGAAGCACATGAGTGCTTGCGCGATCCGGAAAGCAATGGATCGAAGAACAACATCTTGCCCAGATGCACTTTCGCCTTGGAATAGGGATTGTCGTCGGGGAAAGGAATCGTGGCCGGCCGGCGATATTTCGCCCGGACGGCATCGACATCATGCAGCCCCGCGGCGGCCATATAACTCATTGGCAGGCCGAAAAGCAGCAGTGCTGCAAAGGCAGGTCCCGTCCATCGTTTCATCGCATTTCACCAAGCCCGACAGTGGCTTAGATATGCTTTAACAAGGCTTAAGGTTTGGTAGTCGCAGGCCCCATCCCAAGGGCTAATAAGCTTCTGCTGTCTCAATATCCGGCAAGCTGGGGAATGGTGCCCAGGGGCGGGATCGAACCACCGACACTGCGATTTTCAGTCGCATGCTCTACCAACTGAGCTACCTGGGCATTGCTCCGGGATGAAATCCAAGGGAGCGCGCCGGTTTATAGAGAGACAGGCGCGTCATGTCCAGCCGCGCGAGGCTGTTTTGAGCCTTCCGGGCCGTTCCCCAGAGGCGGGATAACGGAAAAGAATCAAGAGGATCGGGAGACGCCCGGCGCGGGCGGCAATGGCTCCTCGTCATCGTCCGCCTCAAGGTCGACCGCCGGAATCGCATAGGAACCGGACAGCCACCGGTTGAGATCGACATCTCGGCAACGCTCCGAGCAGAACGGCCGCGAGGCCGTCGTCGGAGGCTTGCCGCAGATCGGACAAGGCTTTTGCGCCGCCATCATTAACTCGCGTTGACCCAGCCCGCGCGCACCGGAAAGCCCTCGCCGTCCAAGAGTGCCGTGGACTCATATAATGGGAGCCCGACCACGCTTGTATAGGAACCCACCATCTTCACGACGAACGAACCGGCAATGCCCTGCACGGCATAGCCGCCGGCCTTGCCGCGCCACTCGCCGGAATCGATATAGCCCTGGATGTCGTCCGTCGTCAGACGCTTGAAGCGCACCCGCGTCTCCACCAGACGCTGGCGGAAAGACTCTTTCGGCGTCACGAGGCAGATCGCGGTGTAGACGCGATGATTGCGCCCGGACAGCAATCGCAGGCACTGCACGGCTTCGTCCACCAGTTCGGCCTTCGGCAGGATGCGGCGGCCGACCGCGACCACCGTGTCGGCGGCCAGAATGTAGGCGCCGCGCAGATCGTCATCGAGTTGCACCGATTTCAGCGCGGCATCCGCCTTGGCGCGCGCCAGCCGCGTCGCGCAGACACGCGGCAGCTCGCCCCGTTTCGGCGTCTCATCGACATCGGCGGGGCGCAGCGCGTCGGGTTCGATGCCGGCCTGATTGAGCAGGCTGAGACGGCGCGGCGAACCGGACGCGAGAACGAATTTGGGACGGCCAAGCATGCAGGGAACGATCTGATCGGGATGAGGTGCGCGGAAACTATCGGAACCGCCCGGCGCCGACAACCGGAGAAACCGCCCGGAACAGGCCTCGACGGCTACTCATTGGTCGTGGGCGGCGGGGCAAACCGCGCGCGGATTTTGCGCATCAGTTCGTCGCGGGTGGCACGGTAGGCATCGAGCTGCAATTCGCGCCGCCCTTCGGTGCCGACCGGGTCCTGCGTCGGCCAATATTCGACATCGGTGGCGAGCGTCGCCGTCATTTCTAGCGCGCGATGATGCGCCTGCGGCGCAAGCGTGATGATGAGATCGAAATTGAACCCTTCCCAATTCTCCAGCTCGTCCACCGTCCAGGGCTTGTGACCGGAGATGTCGATTCCGATTTCCTCCATCACCGCCACCGCGAACGGATTGGGCTCGCCATGCGTCGCGCCCGCCGACTGCACATAAAGCCCGCGAGGTCCAATCTGGCGCAACAACGCGGCCGCCATCGGCGAGCGCACGCTGTTCTGCCCGCACATGAACAGCACGGCCTGCGGCGCACGGGTGCGCGGCGGCTCGCTCATGCCGGACCCATCGGGCGCTTCGCCCTCTTGCCGAACCGGCACTGACGGACACGGGCCATGGTCAGCCCTTCCAGTGCAACACGCACAGCAGGGTGAACAGGCGGCGCGAGGTCTCGAAGTCCATGTCGACCTTGCCGCTCAATCGCTCCTTCAGCGTGTTCGAGCCTTCATTGTGCACGCCGCGGCGGCCCATATCGATCGCCTCGATCTTGTCGGGCGTAGCAGTCCGGATGGCCTGATGGTAGCTGTCGCAGATCATGAAGTAGTCCTTCACGATGCGGCGGAACGGCGTCAGCGAAATCAGATGCACGATCACCGGATCGCCGCTCTCCTTGCGGATGTCGAACATCAGACGGTTGCCGGTGATGCCGATGCGCAGCGTGAACGGGCCTTTCGGCGCGCCCTGCGGCGCGAAGAAATTCTGCTCGATCAGATCGTAGATCGCGATGGCGCGCTCGTGCTCGATGTCGGGGCCGGAGCGTCCGATCGATTCCTCGTCCAGCGTCACCGCGACGAGGCGGCTATCGGGATCGTGGTCCTGATCGGGCTCGCCGCTCATCGCTAATTCAACCGCAAGCCGACAGAGCGCGCATGCGCGTCCAGTCCTTCGGCGACACCGAGCGTCATCGCCGCGGGGCCAAGCGCCCGCAACTGATCAGGGCCGCATTTCAGGATCGAGGTGCGCTTCATGAAATCGAGCACGCCGAGAGCCGAGGAGAACCGCGCCGAGCGCGCGGTCGGCAGCACATGGTTGGAGCCGCCGACATAATCGCCGATGGCTTCGGGCGTATGCGGGCCGATGAAGATCGCGCCCGCGTTGCGCACGCGCGCGGCCAAGGCTTCGGAATCCGCCGTCATGATTTCGAGATGCTCGGCCGCGATGGCATCCGCCAGCGGCAGCGCCTCCTCCATCGACTTCACCAGAATGATCGCGCCGAAGTCGTTCCATGAGGGGCGCGCGATGGATGCGCGCGGCAGCGTCGCCAGTTGCGACTCGACGGCGCGCTCGACTTGCGCGGCCAACTCTTCATCGTCTGTGAGAAGGATCGACTGCGCGTTGACGTCATGCTCGGCCTGAGCCAAGAGATCGGCGGCGATCCAGTCGGCATTGCCGGTCTGGTCCGCCATCACCAGCACTTCGGAGGGACCCGCGATCATGTCGATGCCGACCTTGCCGAACACGATGCGCTTGGCCGCGGCCACATAGGCGTTGCCCGGGCCGACGATTTTCGACACCGGCCTGATCGTCGCGGTGCCGTAAGCGAGCGCCGCCACCGCCTGCGCGCCGCCGACACGATAGACCTCCGTGATGCCGGCGAGCGATGCCGCCGCCAGCACCAGCGGATTGAGCCTGCCGTCCGGCGACGGCACCACCATCACCACGCGCTCGACGCCCGCGACCTTGGCGGGCACGGCGTTCATCAGCACCGAGGACGGATAGGCCGCGGTGCCGCCGGGAACGTAGAGGCCCGCCGCATCGACTGCGCTCCAGCGCCAGCCAAGCTCGACACCGAGCGCATCGGTGAAACGCTCGTCCTTCGGCAACTGGCGGCGGTGATAGGTTTCGATCCGGTCGCGCGCGAGCTTCAGCGCATCGATGGTTTTCGGATCGCACGCCGCGGTCGCTGCTGCGATCTCATCGGCGCTCACCCGCAAGGTGTCGGCCGTCAGGGTGAGGCGATCATATTTCTCGGTCGCCTCGATCAGCGCCGCATCGCCGCGCGCGGCGACATCCTCGATGATGGCGCGGGCCGCCGCGTCGATGTCGCGCGATACCTCGCGCTTCATCGCGAGAAAGGCGGCAAAACGCTCAGCAAAATCAGGATTGCGGTGGTCGAGGCGGATCGGCATGGACGGCTTTCAAACAGGTCTGTCCACCTTTCAATGGCGCTCCCGGGCACCGGCGTCAACAACCCGATTTCAGGCGAAATCCGGTCAGACCGGATCTTTCGCCCCGCCCTCCCCGCCGCCGGCTTCAAGGGCCGCGTCGTCGCCGAACACGTCCTCGCCAATATCGGCCAGTTCGCACTCGATGCATTCGACATCGAGCCGCAGCGCCGCCCCGTCCGCGAACATCAGCACCACGCTGCCGCCGGGCGCCTTGCCGGTGTGAAACTCGATGCCGAACAATTCCAGCACCACATTGCGGTCGGCGAGGTCGATGCCGCGCGCCTTGCACGCCAGCACACGGTCGAACCTCAGCGCCGTCACCAGCCGCCGTTCCGACAACTGCCCGGAGCAGACCGCCTGGTCCCAGTCCAGCCGCTTCATGCCGATGACGAGGCGTTTCTCACCCTGCCGCCACAGGATGTCGGCGACATGCACCGCCG
>Ga0182735_1001541_pt1 | contig 15248 bp, 13 predicted proteins | sample eDN5th30CKraftMG_FD_128524 | JGI IMG/M metagenome (GOLD analysis project Ga0182735, IMG submission 128524) | Enriched Miracle-Growth compost microbial communities from Emeryville, California, USA - eDNA 5th pass 30_C Kraft MG (version 2) (version 2) ... | reverse complement strand
GAGCCTTCTCCTTGGCTCCGCTGCAGCTCTGGTTGCAGCTTCCGGCGCTCAGGCTGCCGACGCAATCGTCGCGCCAGAGCCAGAAGCCGTTGAATATGTCCGCGTCTGCGATGCTTACGGCGCTGGCTACTTCTACATCCCAGGCACCGAAACCTGCCTGCGCATCCATGGTTATGTTCGTTACGACGCAACCGGCGGTGACCGCGTTTACGCTCGTACGCCTGGCGATCTGGACCGTGACACCTGGGGCAAGCTTGCTCGTGCAACGCTCCGCTTCTCGACCGCTTCGGAAACCGAACTCGGCACCCTGAAGACCTTCACCGAACTGCGTTACAACTGGAACGGCGGCGGCGACGGCGAAGAAGATGCATACGGCTCGAGCGAAAACAGCTCGCTGCGTTATGCTTACATCCAGCTCGGCGGCCTGCGCGTTGGTCTTGACGAATCGGCCTTCGTAACCTTCACCGGTTACCTCGGCAACGTCATCAACGACGACGTGATCCTCGCTGGCGGCTACCGCACCAACCTCATCAGCTACACCTTCACCGGCGGCAACGGCTTCTCGGCCATCCTGTCGCTCGAAGAAGGCGGCAACGGCGATGCTGACGTTGACGTAACGCTCAAGGACTACACCCCGCACATCGTTGGCGGCCTGAAGTACGCTGGCGGCTGGGGTTCGATCGCAGCTGTTGGTGCTTACGACGCTCGTAACGAAGAGTGGGCTGCCAAGGTTCGCGGCGACGTCAACATCACGGACCGCTTCTCGGTCTGGGTACAGGGCGCTTACAAGTCCAACGACGACGTGTACGCAGTTGACGCAAGCGGCTACACCTACCGCGCAATCACCAGCTTCTACGGCACGTGGGGCGGCGATTGGGCTGTCTGGGGTGGCGCTGCATTCAAGGCAACCGACAAGGCTACCTTCAACCTGCAGCTCGCTTACGACGACTCCAAGACCTTCGCAGCAACCGCAAACGTTGCTTACGAACTGGTTCCTGGCTTCACGATCACGCCTGAAGTCTCCTACACCAAGTGGGACGACAAAAACATCAGCCTCGACGGCAAGGATGCTTGGCAGGGCATGGTTCGCTTCCAGCGCTCGTTCTAATCCCTCAGGGATTGTTCAAAAGAACCCGGCAGCATCGCTGCCGGGTTTTTTGTTTTTCGATTTTTCACAGTTGTGATCTTGCTTTCACCGAAAACTCCGTCTTTGTACGAGTAAGACGCGGCGGGTTTTCGCCGCTTTGGTTCTGATGATTTCCAGCGTGGAGGCGACATGTTCAAATGGTTTTGGCCCGGCTTAACATGGACCGCAGCGCTGACAGCGCTTGCGCTCTGGTTCGGGGCCGATCGGGTCGAGACGGATATCGCAACGCGCACCGGCGCGGCGCTCGCCCCATTCGTGTGGACGGGTTTCGATGTGGATGGCCGCGATGTCACGTTGAAAGGCGTTGCCCCCGATCATGAGGCGCAGTCTGCTGCGAAAGACGCGCTGGAAAAGGTATGGGGGATTCGGGAAATCACCGATCTGACGAGTGTTCTGCCGGTCGTGTCCCCCTATGTGTTACAGATAAAGAAGAGCGCTGACGGAATTATCCTGTCCGGTTCTGTTCCGGATAATGACATCAGGGATCGAATCATGACTGCTGCCGAAAATGCGGCTCCGGGTATTCCACTCGACGATGAAATGGCGGTAGGTCGAGGCAACCCGGCGAACTTCGCTGATTCGGTGGAATTTGCCTTGCAGCTTCTGTCTGGCCTGCGGGAAGGGGAGGTCGAGGTTTCCGATCTTGATATTTCAATCAAGGGAAGGGCGGCGGACCGGGCCAGCTATCAAAAGCTCGAATCCCAATTGAAGTCTCCGCTTCCCTTCGGTCTGAAAGCCGAACGGGTCGAGATTGGCGAACCCGAGCTCTTTCAGTGACGAAGACCGGCCCGGTTTGGACTGCATCTCCGCTGTTTTCTGTTCGGAATTGACAGCCCGCCTGTTCGGGCCTTTCCTTTCTCATTATGAATAGGCATAGCGGAGCATATGTTCCGTTTCCGGAATAGAAAGCGGACCTGACAATGTTGTATTTAGCCGTATCGTTTTGGCCGGTTCTCGTTGTGGCGGTTCTGATCGGCGCAGGCGTGGGCTGGCTGACTGGTTCGAAGTAGTGGTGGCGAATCTGGGGCGAGGAAAATTGACGGCGACAATGTTCGCCGGGCTTGAGTAATTTGGAGTACGAGGAAACCATATGCCGTTGCTGATTGTCCAACTGGCTGTTCTTGTTGCCATCGCCTTTGTTATAGGCTGCCTTTTAGGCCGCTTCGCAAGGCGCAGAAACGCTGCGATCCCGGATCGCGAGCGCACAATCATCGCCGCAGCACACGCCACATTGCCTGTCGACGAAAAGCCGGAAGCGCCCAAGGAAGTCGAAGCACCGGCAGAAATCGGGGAACCCAAGGCTTCACCGCAGCCGGGCGAACCGGAGAAACTTCCGGTGAAGGCCGTACCGGAAGCGGAAGTGGTTGGAAACTGGCCTTCGCCGGGCGAAGATCCGGCGGCAGAAACGGAACCCGTTCGCGACCAGGGCCGTCCGGAGCTTCTCGAAGCCGCCCGCCTTGGAAGACCCGATGATCTCACCGCCATAAAAGGTATCGGCAGGGCCGTTCAGGAATTGCTCAACGGTATCGGGGTGTTTCACTACGACCAGATTGCCGGCTGGAACGATGAAGAATCGCGCTGGATCGAGCGTAATATAGGTTTTCCGCGCCGTGTGGAGCGTGAGGACTGGATCGCGCAAGCTGCAAAATTGGTGAATGCGGCAAACAAAGCGAGTGCCAAACGAGCGGAAAAGCCTCGGAAGGCAGCTGCCAAACCAAAACCGCGACGGACAAAAAAAGCAGGCGAATAGCCTGCTTTTTCTTGGTCTTGTATATTTGGTCTAACGGCGGCCGTAAATCAGGTCGGTCTGGATATCGGCGCTGCCGGTCAGTCGAGCCTTGTATACCTCGTAGTTTTCCATCACGCGCTGAACGTAGTTCCGTGTTTCGGAATAGGGAATACGTTCGATCCAGTCCACGACCTGATCGATTGGCTTGCCGCGCGGGTCGCCATATTTTTCGACCCATTCCGATGCGCGGCGGGGTCCGGCATTGTAACCGGCAAAGGTGAGGACGTAGGACCCGTTGAAACGGTCGAGTTGTTCGCCGAGGAAATGGGCGCCAAGCGTGGCATTGTATCCCGCATCGGTTGTGAGACGCGGTGCGGAGAAGTTCATGCCGTTTCGGGTCGCCACGCTTTTCGCAGTCGCCGGCATCAATTGCAGCAAACCGCGTGCTCCGGCCTTCGAGACTGCGCCGACATTGAATTCGCTTTCCTGTCGCGCGATTGCATAGGCGAGAGCCTTGCCCGACCCGTTTATATTCGCGCTGGCAGGAATTGCACCCAGCGGATGTGATAGGGCGCCGACGTCGAGGCCGCGCAGGGCAGCAGTTTTGCCGACGCGCAGCGCCAGGTAATGATTCTCGTTGCGTTCGGCCATAACCGCCAGCAGGGCCAGCTCGCCTACACTGTCGAGCTCCTGCGAAAGCTGGTTATAGAGCGCGGTTGCCCGGTTGCTGTAGCCTACCTGTTCCAGTCGCTTGATGGCCTGCACGGCAGGCCGGCCGGCAAAGCGTGTGCGATCCGCATCCGTTGGTTTCGGATAGATGAGTTCCGGCGCCTTTTCGTCCAGCTTGGCTGCTGAAAGCTGCCCGTAGAAGGTCGTACCGAAATGAGCGGAACGACGATAATAGGCGCGCGCATCGCCGCCGCTACCTGCTTCTGCCGACCGTCCAAGCCAATAGAAAGCGCGGGAGGCGGAAATCGGCCGCGATGAAATTTCTGCGATCTTCGCAAAATGCGGCGCCGCCATCTTCGGCTGGTTCAGAGCGCGGAGCGCATACCATCCGGCATGGAATTCCGCTTCTGCGGCCATCGTGGGGGATTCGGCGGCGTGGGCGGAAACCAGCTTGTAGGCGAGTTGCGGCTTGCCCTGATCGAGCAGTTCCCGTGACAGGATACGCCGTTCAACCCACCATGCATCCGGATCGACAAGTGCCGAGGCTTGACGCGGCGCTTTCAGCATGAGGTCCGTTGCTTCGTTGTAGCGTTCGGCGCGCCGCAGATAGCGAATCTTCAGGAACTGATAGGCGGCATTGCCCTGCCAGGTGCGGTCGACGTCCGCTATCGCCTTGGCCGCGTTCGGAGACTTCTGTGCAACCGCCGCAAAGGCATTGTAGAGCGATTGGGCCTGCGCCGGACCCGCAAGCAGTTTTGCCGATTGCATGCGGTCATTATAAAGAGAACGCAGAATGCGGCGCTGATGGTCCTCACGCGTCAGGACACCCGAGAACTCTTTCAGAATCTTTTGCTCGTCATCGGCTGAAAGACGCTGCGTCGACCACCACGGCGACAGCAACTCGCGCGCTTTGGCTGTGTTCCCGGTGCCGACATAGGCGCGGGCGAGAAGGATCATGCCCGGGGTCGTTTGGGGACGCGTGCTGCCGAATGTGGCGATGACCGTTGCGGGAGCCGGATTTTCCTTGAACAGAGCCCGTTCCGAATTGCTGCGCAGAACCGACATTCCCGGCCAGCCGCGCAGATCCGTCGCTGCGGTTGCAATTTCTGCGCTTGGCACACCGTCGAGGCCGGACGTGGCAATTGCCCAGGTCAGAATCTGACGGTCGAGAGAGCCATGCGGCATGGCGTTGCGAAATGCTATCGCACTTGCGGCGTCGCGGGAGGAAAGTGCATCAAGTCCGCTTTTCAGCGCTCCGCCGATCGCGGCCGGGTTTTCCATACGGCTGACCGCCGATGTCACAACCGGGTCGGGCGTAGCCGGACGCGGCTTCGGCGTCACCAGATTCATTGGCGACTGATGCGTCGTGGTCGGTGCAAACGGGCGCGCCAGCGGAGTTGGAATATCCGACGGCTGCGACGATTGCGCGAGCGAAATCACCGGCTGCAAGGCAGCCGCAACAAAGCAACTCGCAAGGAGTGCTTTTTTCTTCAAGGATATCGCTACGGCTTGTTTTGACATTGGCTAACTAGAACAAAGACTTGGTTGATGCGCAATATGTTGTTGAAATCAGGCTTTTCTTAGCCGGGCTTTTGGCTGTCGATTTCTCCTGCAAGGTTAGGCTTGAGGAATGAATCTATCCTTAACAAAGCGTTATCTTCGACCTCTGCCGGGCGCAGCCACTCCGCGACGTTTGAACTTCCTTTAATCAATCTCGGCGTATCATCGGCAGTACACGGAACCAGCAACAGATTTTGCCGCAAAAGTGCCGCATTACGCTTGTTTTGCCAGCATACCCCGCTTGCTCCACTCGTGTGGCAAGACTATTGTGCAACGCCTCAACCTGATCGCATGCCCAAGATGATCGGGGAATGAGGTCCCATCTTTCTTTTTTCAGGAGTTCACTAATGCTGAAGGGCTCAATTACCGCGCTTGTCACGCCATTCGATTCCGAAGGAGCGTTCGACGAGAAAGCCTTTCGCGCATTCGTAAACTGGCAGATCGAAGAAGGTACAAAAGGACTGGTTCCAGTTGGAACGACCGGCGAGACGCCGACCCTGTCGCATGATGAGCACAAGCGCGTCATTGAGGTTTGTATCGAAGTTGCCGCTGGCCGCGTTCCCGTGATTGCCGGTGCCGGCTCCAACAATACGGTGGAAGCGATCGAACTGGCGCAGCATGCCGAAAAGGCCGGTGCTGATGCCGTTCTCGTCGTCACGCCCTATTACAACAAGCCGAACCAGCGTGGCCTTTACGAACACTTCTCGCGCGTGGCCCGTTCCATTTCGGTCCCGCTCATCATCTACAATATCCCCGGTCGTTCGGTCATCGACATGACGCCGGAAACGATGGGGGCTCTGGTCCGAGACCACAAGAACATCGTGGGCGTCAAGGATGCCACCGGCAAGATCGAGCGCGTTTCGGAACAGCGTGCTACCTGCGGCAAGGACTTCATCCAGCTCTCCGGTGAAGATGCCACCGCTCTCGGCTTCAACGCCCATGGCGGGGTAGGGTGCATTTCGGTGACGTCCAATATCGCGCCGCGCCTTTGCGCGGAATTTCAGGATGCGTGTCAGGCTGGCGATTTCGCCAGGGCGCTCGAATTGCAGGATCGCCTCATGCCGCTGCACAAGGCGCTCTTCATCGAGCCGAATCCCTCTGGTCCAAAATATGCCCTGTCGCGACTTGGCCGCGTGGAAAATGCGCTGCGCTCGCCGATGGTGACGGTCGAAGCCGCGACGGCAGAGAAGATCGATCAGGCCATGAAGCACGCGGGTCTCGTCAACTGACCTGCAAACTTTGCCGCTTTCTCTGATTTTTACGCTCCCGTAGCTTCGGGAGCGTTTTCATTTCAGGCATTGCACATTATATGGTGCCATCATGAACAAGCCCAAGAACTCTCCTGTGCGCAAGATCATCGCGGAAAACCGCAAGGCGCGCTTCAATTTTGAAATTCTTGATACGCTCGAAGCCGGTCTCGTTTTGACAGGCACCGAGGTCAAGTCGCTGCGCGCCAATCAGTCCAACATAGCGGAAAGCTATGCGAGCTTTGAAAATGGCGAGTTCTGGCTCATCAATTCCTATATTCCCGAATATACGCAGGGCAATCGCTTCAATCACGAGCCGCGGCGTCTGCGCAAGCTGCTCATCAGCAAGCGCGAAATGTCCCGGTTGTTCAACTCCGTATCCCGCGACGGGATGACCGTGGTCCCCTTGAAGCTCTATTTCAATGATCGGGGGCGCGCGAAGCTGGAACTGGCGCTGGCGCGAGGCAAGAAGACTCACGACAAGCGCGAGACGGAAAAAAAGCGCGACTGGAACCGCGAAAAGGCCCGCTTGCTGCGGGACCGCGGTTGAATACAGGAAAGTAAAAAGAGCGCCTCAGGCGCTCTTTTGATTCAGATAATCGCGCACGTTCCGGAATACGGTGCGGAACATGGCATCTGTCAGCCGCCCGGTATTCGTATTATAGCGTGAGCAGTGATAGCTGGAAAAAATACGCAAACTGCCGATATCGGTTGCCCTGTCGTGGCCGAAGGGATGCCGCGCAACCGGCGCGCCAAGTGCGCGAACGGTCGATTGGTGAGCGATCGTTCCCAAGGTGACCACGGCTTGCAGATTTGGAAACCGGGTCAACATTGGCGACAAAAACTGGCGGCAATTATTGATCTCGGAGCCGATTGGCTTGTTCTCCGGCGGGACACAGCGGACCGCATTGACGATGCTCGCATCCAGCAGGCGCAGGCTATCGTCCGGGCGGGCCTCGAACTTGCCGGTGGCAAATCCGAATTCGCAGAGCGTGCTATAGAGAAGATCACCGGCATAATCCCCGGTGAAGGGACGTCCGGTCCGGTTGGCGCCGCGCAGGCCCGGCGCCAGCCCTACGATCAGGAGCCGGACATCGGCGTCATCCGCCGGCAGGAACGGAGGCACCGGGGCATTATGCCATGACGGCTCCTTGCGTCGCCATTCTTGCAGGAAGGCGTGCAGTCTCGGACAGATGTGACAGTTAGGAGATGGTTCGGAATTCATGCCCTTGCATGAACCGGCTCGACGATGGCGTCAATAGCTGTCGTCGAGGTCATCATCCTGACGGCGTGCCGGACGTTCTGATGGATCGCGGCCAATCTCGGCCTTGAGCGAGACCAGATCAATGAAATGATCAGCCTGGCGGCGCAATTCATCCGAAATCATGGCAGGCTGCGTGGTGAGGGTCGAGACGACCGAAACCTTGCGGCCCTTGCGCTGAAGAGCTTCCGCCAGCGAGCGGAAATCGCCATCGCCGGAGAAGATCACGAAATGGTCGACTGTATCGGTGAGTTGCATGGCATCAACCGTCAGTTCGATGTCCATGTTGCCCTTCACCTTGCGGCGTCCGGTGGAATCGGTGAATTCCTTGGCGGCTTTGGTGACGACCTTGTAGCCGTTATAATCCAGCCAGTCGATCAGCGGACGGATCGAGGAATATTCCTGATCTTCGACAAGGGCGGTGTAATAATAAGCGCGGAGCAGATAGCCACGCTTTTGAAATGCCTTCAAAAGCTTCCGATAATCAATATCGAACCCCAGGGTCTTTGAGGCAGCGTATAAATTGGCGCCATCAATAAAAAGCGCAATCTTTTCACGAGAATCGAACATCGTGCAATATATCCACTCTACGGCCGGACGGGAGTGGACCGGCGACCGCTTATTCAGTTTGTTTTCTAAACGGCGGGTGGTATCGAAATTTACCAGTGCGTTTATTGCCTTCTAAGGACATATCACAGAAAAACAAGCAACCACTGGTTGTTATTTGCCCCCACTAAATTACCAGTAAGTGAGTCTTGTCCCGTTAATGCCTGTCGCGTTTACAAAATATTGTGCCGTTTTGACGCGTCGCCGTGTTTTATGGGGCGAATCCATGAATTTTGACGTTATTTTGCCAGATTTCGCGCGGTACTGCAGGAGCAATTCCGCTTTTGCTTGTAATTTGGCTTCACAAGCGTTATGTGGGGAAAAATCCATTAAAGTTCGAGAAATGAAAGGGACCGCGCATGGCCCGCGTCACTGTTGAGGACTGCGTAGATAAGGTCGAGAACCGTTTTGAGCTGGTTCTGCTGGCTGGTCACCGTGCTCGCCAGATTTCCCAGGGTGCACAGATCACCATCGACCGCGACAACGACAAGAATCCCGTCGTTGCCCTGCGCGAGATCGCCGACGAAACCCTGTCGCCGGACGATCTGAAGGAAGATCTCATCCATTCGCTGCAGAAGCATGTGGAAGTCGACGAGCCGGAAGCGGCCGCACCTGCCCAGATCGCCTCTTCTTCGGAAGACGTTGCGGAAGGCATTGCAGACGCTGCCGAAGAAGATGTGGTGGCTTTCGACCGCATGTCGGAAGAAGAGCTGCTCGCCGGTATCGAAGGCCTCGTCGCGCCAGAGAAGAACGACGACTTCTAATCGTCGTCCGGATTATCTCTTTTTGCATGCGCTGCGACTTTCCAGTCGTGGCGCATGTTTTTATGCGCTGATGAAACGCCTGCGTCATTGGTCCCAGCCCCTCCATTGTGCGCTAAGAGGATGCGCGACCATTTAATGACGAGCCATTTCTGCCGGAAATTAATATTGTCGGCAGAAAATTAAGCCTAAATGCCGAGAACTGTTCGATTTTCGGCGATTTTGGGTCACAATGCCCGATATGTTAGCAAGTATCGGTTTCCAAAGGGAGTTTTCGTAGATGATGCGCCAATATGAGCTTGTGGAGCGTGTACAGCGATACAAGCCTGACGTGAATGAGGCGCTTCTAAACAAGGCATATGTCTATGCCATGCAAAAGCATGGCAGTCAGAAACGTGCTTCCGGCGATCCCTATTTTTCCCATCCTCTGGAAGTCGCCGCGATCCTCACCGATATGCATCTCGACGAAGCGACGATTGCGATCGCGCTCCTGCATGATACGATTGAAGACACGACGGCCACCCGGCAAGAAATCGATCAGCTTTTCGGCCCCGAAATTGGCAAGCTCGTAGAAGGGCTGACCAAGCTCAAAAAACTCGACCTCGTTTCGAAGAAGGCAGTGCAGGCGGAAAACCTTCGCAAGCTGCTTCTGGCGATTTCCGAAGATGTCCGCGTGCTTCTCGTCAAGCTGGCGGACCGTCTGCATAATATGCGCACGCTCGGCGTGATGCGGGAAGACAAACGCCTGCGCATCGCCGAGGAAACGATGGATATCTATGCCCCGCTTGCTGGCCGCATGGGTATGCAGGATATGCGCGAGGAGCTCGAAGAGCTGGCATTCCGCTATATCAATCCGGATGCGTGGCGCGCGGTTACGGATCGTCTGGCCGAACTTCTGGAAAAGAATCGTGGCCTGCTGCAGAAGATCGAAAAGGACCTGTCGGAAATTTTCGAGAAGCATGGCATCAAGGCCAGTGTGAAGAGCCGCCAGAAAAAGCCGTGGTCCGTTTTCCGCAAGATGGAGACCAAGGGCCTGTCGTTCGAGCAGCTTTCCGACATATTCGGCTTCCGCGTCATGGTTGATACGGTGCAGGATTGCTATCGCGCGCTTGGTCTCATTCACACGACATGGTCGATGGTTCCGGGCCGGTTCAAGGACTATATTTCCACGCCCAAGCAGAACGACTACCGGTCGATCCACACCACCATCATCGGCCCGTCGCGCCAGCGCATCGAGTTGCAGATACGCACCCGCGAAATGGATGAGATTGCCGAGTTCGGCGTCGCTGCGCACTCGATCTACAAGGATCGCGGCAGCGCGAACAACCCGCACAAGATTTCCACCGAAACCAATGCCTATGCATGGTTGCGCCAGACCATCGAGCAGCTTTCCGAAGGCGATAATCCGGAAGAGTTCCTCGAACACACCAAGCTGGAGCTTTTCCAGGATCAGGTCTTCTGCTTCACGCCGAAAGGCCGTCTGATCGCTTTGCCGCGCGGCGCGACGCCCATTGATTTCGCATATGCCGTTCACACCGATATCGGTGACAGCTGCGTCGGGGCGAAGGTCAATGGCCGCATCATGCCGCTGATGACCGAACTGAAGAACGGCGATGAAGTCGATATCATCCGTTCCAAGGCGCAGGTTCCCCCTGCCGCCTGGGAGTCGCTTGTCGCAACCGGCAAGGCACGCGCCGCCATCCGCCGCGCAACGCGTTCGGCTGTCCGCAAGCAATATTCGGGGCTTGGCATGCGCATTCTTGAACGCGCTTTCGAGCGCGCCGGAAAGCCATTCAGCAAGGATATACTGAAACCGGGGCTCCCGCGCCTTGCGCGAAAGGATGTGGAGGATGTGCTGGCGGCTGTCGGACGCGGTGAACTGCCGTCAACCGATGTCGTCAAGGCCGTTTATCCCGACTATCAGGATACACGCGTGACCTCGCAGAACAACCCGGCGAAGACCGGCGAGAAGGGTTGGTTCAATATCCAGAACGCCGCCGGCATGATATTCAAGGTTCCTGAGGGCAGCGAAGACGCGACAAAGTCCGATGCCGAGGCCGCGCCGAAGCCGGGGAAAAAGGCCCTCCCGATTCGCGGCACCAATTCCGACCTGCCGGTGCGCTTTGCCCCGGAAGGTGCCGTGCCGGGCGACCGTATTGTCGGCATTCTTCAGCCCGGCGCCGGCATCACGATCTACCCGATCCAGTCGCCTGCGCTGACAGCCTATGACGATCAGCCCGAACGCTGGATCGATGTGCGTTGGGATATCGACGAGCAGATGAGCGAGCGGTTCCCGGCGCGGATCAGCGTATCGGCCATCAATTCGCCGGGCTCGCTCGCGGAAATAGCGCAGATCGTGGCGGCCAACGACGCCAATATTCACAATCTTTCCATGGTGCGCACCGCACCGGACTTCACCGAGATGATTATCGATGTCGAGGTATGGGACCTCAAGCATCTCAACCGTATCATTTCCCAATTGAAAGAAAGCGCGAGCGTCAGCGGCGCGAAACGCGTGAACGGATAGGACTAAGATGAACACCGAAGATGTGCTTGCCGTCTTCCGCGAAGCGGGAGCGATCCTTGAGGGCCACTTTATTTTGACGTCAGGCCTGCGCAGCCCCGTTTTTCTGCAGAAGGCGCGCGTTTTCATGCATGCCGACAAGACGGAAAAGCTTTGCAAGGCACTGGCGGAAAAGATCGAGGCGGCAGATCTCGGGACCATCGATTACGTGGTCGGTCCGGCGATTGGCGGGCTGATTCCTTCCTATGAGACCTCGCGGCATCTGCACGTTCCGTCGGTCTGGGTTGAGCGCGAAAACGGCGTATTCCGCCTGCGGCGTTTCGATGTGCCGAAAGGCGCGCGCGTGGTCATCGTGGAAGATATCGTCACGACCGGACTTTCCATCCGCGAAACGATCGACTGCATGAAGGACCTCGGTATCGAAGTCGTGGCTGCGGCCTGCATCGTCGACCGCTCGGCGGGGAAGGCCGATGTCGGCACGAAGCTGATTTCGCTCGCCGAATACGAAGTTCCAGCCTATCCCGCGGATAAATTGCCGCCGGAGCTTGCTGCAATTCCGGCTGTGAAGCCCGGTAGCCGCAACATTTAAGCAAGCCAAGCCCACGGCTTTCGATGCGCTGCAGGGAGAATACACCCCTGCGGCGAAATTCCGCTTTGCGGGACGCGTTCTAGTTACCTATTTAAGGGATGCCGCAAAGACGTCCTTCCGCTCCCACAAACAGGATTTCATCGTGAGTGTAGCGCCTATCATATTCGATCCCAGATCGCCCTACCGTGCGCCATGTGGGGTATGCGCGGATTGCGATGTTCGGCGGATGGCGGTTTGCGCTGCCCTGGACGACGGCGATCTTGGCGCTCTGGAAGCAATCATGACCTCCAAGCGGCTTGATGCCAATGAGCAGCTGGTGGAAGAGGGCGAGCCGAAGCGCCGTGTCTTCAGCCTCACTTCCGGCATGCTGCGCATCTATACGTCTCTTCCGGACGGGCGGCGGCAGATTGCAGGTTTCCTGTTTCCCGGCGATTATCTTGGTCTCGCTGACGACGAGACTTATTCCCAGTCGGTTGAAGCTGTCGTGCCCTCGGTTCTGTGTGCATTTTCCACCAGGGAGATGGACGATCTGATGGAGCGCTTTCCCAAGCTGAAGGAACGCCTGCATCAGATGACGCGGGCCGCACTGCGCACGGCGCGCGACAACCAGCTTGTTCTCGGACGCCTTGCGCCGGTGGAAAAGCTCGCGAGCTTCCTTCTGGTTCTTTCCGCCCGGGCGGAGAAACGCGGCGAGAAGCCCAATCCCGTTCATCTGTCGATGAATCGTACCGACATTGCCGATTATCTGGGCCTGACGATTGAAACTGTCAGCCGCAGCTTCACAAAGCTCAAGACACAAGGCCTCATTCAGTTGATAGACGCCAATACGGTGGAAATTCTGTCCCGCCGTTCGCTGGCGGCCGTTGCCGGGATGGACCCCGAAAGCCTTTAGAGCTTTCCGGCAAAATTGCTAAGAAAATACTCTGATTTCGAGCCATCGCCGCGCATATTTCCGTTGATTCAAATCAATGCAGTGTCCGGCGGAACAGCCTATCCCTGACCATGGAAGTTGACGCGACCGTCAGGATCGCGCCGTTCAAAATGGGGAAAACAGGTGCTGTTGTGGCTGGGAATTGCAATATCGGCTGTCATGCATGCGGGCTTCCGTGCCGCATCATGCCATCTTGTCCCGCAGAATGTCGCCCCGGTTCGGGTGCGCGTATCTCTGGCCGGGCCTCGCCGGAGCGCCCAACACTCAAGGTGGACGCGCTATGCATGAAGAAGCGATAAGACGCTATGCGGCATTGGCTGTCCCCAGATATACGTCCTTTCCAACGGCTGCGGATTTCATACCGGTCGGTGTGGAAACGACGCATCGCTGGCTGCGCCAGATCGGGCCGGAAGAAAGCGTCTCCCTTTACATCCATGTGCCTTATTGCCGGCAGCTCTGCCATTACTGCGGTTGCCATGCAAAAATGGCAGTCCGCAACGACGTGGTCGAGAATTTCTGTACTGCTCTGCTCAGCGAAATCGAGACCGTCAGCCAGAGCCTGACTGCGCGGCCAAACGTGGTCCATCTTCATTGGGGCGGGGGAACGCCTTCCATTTTGGACCCGCGTCAGTTTACCAGCATTCTGGCGGCGCTGCGTGTTGCGTTCGACTTTTCGCCCGAGATGGAACATGCCATCGAGCTTGATCCGCGCACCGTCACGCCACAGCTCGCCCGTATGCTTGCGCTCATGGGCGTCAACCGCGCGAGCCTCGGCGTGCAGGATATCGACGCCGAGGTTCAGAAAGCCATCGGCCGCATTCAGCCGATAGAGACGGTTGCCAAGGCCGCGAGCCTTCTGCGCGAAGTCGGCATCGATCGGCTCAACTTCGATCTCATCTATGGCCTGCCGTTGCAGACGGTGGAGACATTGCGCGAGACCTGCGAAAAGGTTGCGGCCCTCAAACCTGATCGCGTTGCCTGTTACGGCTATGCGCATCTTCCGCAGCGCCGTGCCAATCAGCGCCTCATCGATGCGAGCCTCTTGCCGGATGCCGATGAACGCTTCGCGCAGGCCCGCGTCGTTGCCGAAAGCTTCATCGGTTTCGGTTACGAACCGGTGGGGATCGATCACTATGCGCTGCCAGATGACAGTTTGGCCATTGCTGCGCGCAACGGTACGCTGCATCGCAATTTTCAGGGCTATACGGATGATCGCTGCCAGACGTTGATCGGCCTCGGCCCGTCATCGATCTCGCAGTTCCCCGGCGGTTATGCCCAGAATATTTCGGACGTGACGCAATATGCCAAGCGCGTTCAAGCGGGCGAACTTGCAACGGTCCGCGGCTATGCGATGCGCGAGAGCGACCGTATCCGCGCCGGCATCATCACGGCGTTGATGTGCAATTTCCGGGTTGATCTGAACATGACAGCGCCGGGCGTGGAATTTTCCGATGAGCTGGCGCTGTTGCGTCCTCTGGTGGCTGATGGACTGGTGGAGGTCCGTGGCGGGGTCATCAGTGCGACGAGTGACGGCAAGCCGCTGATCCGTCTCGTGGCCGCCGCTTTTGATGAATTTCGCAGGGAGACGATGCACGGCTTCAGTTTCGCCGTCTGAACTTGCGTTGGAACAAAGAGGTAGAGCGGAAGATGCTCTATCGAGAGAATGCTGCTGCACCGGGCCGTCAAAAGGTCAGTGGCATGGGAGCACCGCCGTTGGGGGACGTGCGGTGCTCCACTATTTCAGAGCACAGCCCGGAAGCTGGATGGCTTTCGGACTGTGCGTTTATGGGTCAGGCTTTGCGGTTCTTTTCCAGCTTGGGCAGGAAAATCGTCAGCAGCCCAAGCAGCGGCAGATACGAGCAGATGTTGTAAACATACTCGATCCCCTTATGGTCAGCCACAACGCCAAGGACGGCGGCGGCAATACCGGCCATGCCGAATGCGAAGCCGAAGAATAAGCCCGACACCATGCCGACACGTCCCGGCAGCAGTTCCTGTGCGAATACCACGATTGCCGGGAAGGCCGAGGCGAGGATCAGGCCGATGATCACCGTCAGGATCGCCGTCATTTCGAGGTTTGCATAGGGCAGGGCAAGCGTGAATGGCAGGACGCCGAGGATCGATGCCCAGATCACCTTGCGGGCGCCGATCTTGTCACCGATGGGGCCGCCGATGATCGTTCCCGCGGCAACCGCGCCGAGGAACAGGAACAAAAGCAGTTGCG
>Ga0182735_1001536_pt1 | contig 15269 bp, 16 predicted proteins | sample eDN5th30CKraftMG_FD_128524 | JGI IMG/M metagenome (GOLD analysis project Ga0182735, IMG submission 128524) | Enriched Miracle-Growth compost microbial communities from Emeryville, California, USA - eDNA 5th pass 30_C Kraft MG (version 2) (version 2) ... | reverse complement strand
GCGACTAGAGCGCCTCTACCAGGACGCCGGCGTCGACCTGTACGTCGTGTTCGTCGACGACTTCACGAACCCCGGCAACGCGGAGCAGTGGGCGACGACCGTCGCCACCGAGAACGGGCTCGGCGCCGCCCAGTACCTGCTGGCCGTCGCCACGGAGGCGCGGCAGTACTACCTCTCGGCCGACACGTCCGGCCCCGTAGGCGCCGCGCGGATCTCCGACATCTCCGCCGACGTCCGGGCGCAGCTCGGCGACGACGACTGGGCGGGCGCGATCGACGCGGCGGCCGACGGCTTCGACGCGGCGCTGAACGGCGGCTTCGACGCGGCGACGCTCGTGTTCTGGATCGTCGTCGTCGCGATCCTCGTCGCGATCGTCGTGCTCGTCATCTGGATCGTGCGTCGCCGCCGGTCGGGCGGGCGGGGGAAGGCGCCGGAACCCGTGCGCGTCGACCCGGCCGTGATCGCGCGGCAGGCGGCATCCGCCCTCGTGGGGACGGACGACGCGATCCGCACGAGCGAGCAGGAGGTCCAGTTCGCGAAGGCGCAGTTCGGCGACGCCGCGACGCGCGAGTTCGAGGAGGCCGTCGCGCAGTCGCGGGCCGACCTCGACAGCGCGTTCGCGATCCAGCAGCGGCTCGACGACGAGGTGCCCGACACGGTCGAGCAGATCGTCGCGTGGAACACCGAGATCGTGCAGCTGTGCGCACGGGCCAGCGACCGGCTGGACGAGAAGGCGGCCGCGTTCGAGGAGCTGCGGAGGATCCAGCAGGAGGCGCCGGACGCCCTCGCGCGGGCACGGGAGCACCGCACGACCGCGGAGCAGGGGCTCGACGCGGCGGAGCGGTCGCTCGCGAACCTCGCCGGTACGTACGCGCCCGATGCGCTCGCGACCGTCGCCGACAACGTCGAGCAGGCGCGGGAGCGGCTCGTGTTCGCGGACGCCCGGCTCGCGGACGCGGAGCGCGCGATCGCGGCGGCCGACACGGCCGCGGCGGCCGTCGCGATCCGCGCGGCGGAGGACGCCGTCGCGCAGGCGACCACGCTGCGCGACGCGATCGACCGGCTCGGCGCCGACCTCGCGGCGGCCGACGGGCAGGCGGCGGCGCTCGTGACGGAGATCGAGGGCGAGCTCGCCGCCGCGGCGGCGCTCCCCGACCCCGACGGCCGCGTCGCGGCGGTCACGGCGCAGGCGCGGGCCCAGCTCGACGCGGGGCGCGCGGCCCTGGCCGCGTCGCCGAGGCGGCCCCTCGCGACGCTGCAGGCGCTCGAGGCCGCCGACGCGCAGCTCGACGCCGTCATGGCCGCCGCGCGGGACGCGGCGGCCGAGGCGACGCGCACGCGGGCGCGCACGGAGCAGCTCATGCGGCAGGCGCGGGCGCAGGTCGCGGCGGCGCAGGACTACATCGGCGCGCGCCGCGGCGCGATCGGGCCGACCGCGCGCACGCGTGTCGCGGAGGCGACGTCGGCGCTGGCCGAGGCGGAGGCGCTGCTCGCGACGGATCCTGCCGCCGCCCTCTCCCGTGCGCAGCGGGCGGACCAGCTCGCGGCGCAGGCGATCGACGCGGCGCAGACCGACGTCGGGGGCTTCTCCCTCGGGGGCGTGCCCGGCGCGCCGGCGGGCGGCTGGTCCGGGAGCGGGGGCGACGGGATGCTGGGGGCCGTGCTCGGCGGCATCCTCGGCGCGACCCTCGCCGGCGGCGGCTCGCGTCGCCGAGGCGGTGGATTCGGCGGCTTCGGCGGGATGCCCGGCGGCTTCGGCGGCGGCGGCCGCGGCGGCTTCGGCGGAGGATTCGGCGGCGGCGGCCGCGGCGGCTCAGGGGGCGGGTTCGGCGGCGGCCGCGGCGGGGCAGGAGGCCGATTCTGACCGCGCCGATCCCGCCGGGAGCAGCCGGCATCCCCCGTCAGCAGTAGACAGTCCCACGGTCCGCGTGCCAATCGAACGGAAGGAACTCCACAATGGCCAAGCAGTCCATCTTCGGGCGCATCTCGACGCTCGTCCGCGCCAACATCAACGCCATGATCGACTCCGCGGAGGATCCGCAGAAGATGCTCGATCAGCTCGTGCGCGACTACACCAACAACATCGCCGACGCCGAGGCGGCGATCGCGGAGACGATCGGCAACCTGCGCCTGCTCGAGCGCGACCACCAGGAGGACGTCCAGGCGGCCGCCGAGTGGGGCAACAAGGCCCTCGCGGCGAGCCGCAAGGCCGACGAGTTCCGCGCCGCAGGCAACACGGCGGACGCCGACAAGTTCGACAGCCTCGCGAAGGTCGCGCTCCAGCGGCAGATCGGCGAGGAGAACCAGGCCAAGGCCGCCGAGCCGCAGATCGCCTCCCAGACCGAGGTCGTCGACAAGCTCAAGGACGGCCTCAACGGCATGAAGCAGAAGCTCGAGCAGCTGAAGTCGAAGCGCAGCGAGCTGCTCGCGCGGGCCAAGGTCGCCGAGGCGCAGAACAAGGTGCACGACGCCGTCAAGTCCGTCGACGTGCTCGACCCGACGAGCGAGCTGGGCCGCTTCGAGGACAAGATCCGCCGTCAGGAGGCCCTCGCGCAGGGCAAGGCGGAGCTCGCGGCGTCGAGCCTCGACGCGCAGTTCGAGTCGCTCGACGACATGGGCGAGCTGACGGAGGTCGAGGCGCGTCTCGCGGCCCTCAAGGCCGGCGGCGCGCAGTCCGCGATCGACGCCTCGAAGGGCGCGTGACGGACGCCCGCGGCGCGGGGCGGCGCGGATGACGCGCTTCCTCGTCGTCGGCCAGTGGCAGGGATCCTCCTCGTCCCGGGCGATGCAGCTGATCGACGGCGCCGCCGCGATCGCGGGCGACCTGCCCCGCGCCGCCACCACGGTCGTGGAGGTGCCGATGGAGGCGGGCGAGGCGCTGGAGTCCGGCGTACGGCGGTGGAGCTCGCTCCAGCGGACCGCCGGACGCCAGCTCATGGCCGCGCGCGAGGTCGCCGCGGCGGCGGACGGGGAGCGGATGCTGACCCTGGGCGGGGACGCGGGGGTCGCGGTCACCGCGGCCCTCGCCGCCGTCGCGGGAGACCCCGCGGCGGCCGTCGTGTGGTTCAGCGCGCACGCCGACCTGAGCGACGCCGCGACCTCGCCGTCCGGCGCGTTCGACACGATGGCCGTGCGCGCCCTCGTCGACCCCGGCGTCCCCGCGCCCGCGGACCTGACGCGCGCCTCGCTCGCGCACCTCGACGATCCGGGCCGCGCCGGGGCGGAGGACGCTCGCGTCGCGCCCTCGCGGCTGATCCTCGCGGGTGCGCGCGCCGTCGAGCCGGCGGACGACGCGGCGGCGCGCGAGCTCGGAGTCCGGATCGTGCCGGCCGACGCGCTCACGCCGGAGTCCCTGGCCGAGGCCGTCGCAGAGCTGGCGCCGTCGCGGCTGTTCGTCCACGTCGACCTCGACGTGCTCGACCCCGCGGCGATCTCGGGCGTCGCCGACGCCGTGCCCTTCGGCCTCGACGCGCCGGGGCTGATCGCGGCGATCCGCGCCGTGCGCGCCGTCGCGCCGCTCTCCGGCGCGGCTCTGACCGAGTTCTCCCCCGCATCCCCCGCCGCCGCGGACGCCGATCTCGGCACGATCCTCCGCGTGATCGGAGCCCTGACGTGAGCACGCCCGATCCCGAGGCCGTGCGCGCGGCCGCCGACCGCGCCGTCCGCATCGGACGGCGGATCGACGCGCTCATCCCCGCGTTCCTGCTCGACTCCCCCGTGAGCCGCGTCGGCTTCTGGTACGGCCGCGCCGTCGGCTGGATCTGGGGCACCCTGTGGAGCACGGGCCGCATCGAGCGCCGCGGCGGGCTCTGGATCTTCCGCGGCCTCCCGTCATGGGCGTACGCCCGCGGCGGCGTCTGCGTCGGCGACTGCTACCTCACGGGGAACGAGCGCGTGACGGACCACCTCCTCCGCCACGAGGCCGCGCACGCCCGCCAGTGGCGCCGCTACGGCATCCTCATGCCGTTCCTCTACCTGCTCGCCGGCCGCGACCCGCTCCGCAACCGCTTCGAGATCGAGGCGGGCCTGGAGGACGGCAACTACCTCCCCCGCGGCTTCCTCTCCCGCTAGCCCGCGGCGGACAGCGCCCGGACTCCGACGCGGTGGATCTGGCGGCCCAGCGCGATGATCACGATCAATGGGATGACGATCCAGAACAGGTTCGGGAGGACGGCGACCATCAGGAAGCCGACGATGTTGCCCTGCTCGAGCGAGTGGCGCGTCATCTCGAGGCCGCTGGAGGCCTCCACGAGGAAGTAGATGACGGTCTTCCAGAACGTCGCGACGCTCACGACCAGGCCGAGCACGACGCCCGACCAGCGCTTCGTGCGGAAGAGGATCACGACCAGGACGATCACCTCGAGCAGGTTCGCCCAGCTCTGGGCGCTGCCGAACGCGTCGAAGCTCGCGTAGCGCTGGTCGAACGTCGAGTAGAAGACGTGCCCCGGCCACAGCCACGACACGGGGCCGCCCTGGTGCGAGAGCGGGCCGAGGAGCTCGTAGCAGGCGTCGTACGTCTGGATGCACGCCGTGACGACGAACCAGATCACGACCCATCGCGGCAGTCGCGAGTCGCGGGAGGTCTCAGGGGCACTCGTGTCGCTCATGAGACACGAGCGTAGGGGGTGGCGGCGTCAGCGGCGGTCGGGCATGCCGAAGCGCGACGGCACGCGGATCGCGTCGCGCGCGACGCCCAGGCGATCCGTCAGGTGGTCGACGATGTCGGCCGTGCCGAGGAATCCGCCCAGCAGCACGACGTGCGTCCCGTCGGCGCCGGCGCACATCATCTCGTCCGCCCACGCCGTGACGGCGCGGCGCAGCGCCTGGCCCGGCGCGCAGCCGCGGCCCGTCCCCGGGTCGCCCGTGCGGCGCGACCGGTCGAGCCATGTGACCGTCATGCGGGCCGGCGCCTCGATCGGCGCGATCCACGAGGCGTCCGGCACCTCGACGAAGACCCGGCCCGTGGCGCACAGCGGCAGGGTGGCGAGCGTCGCCTCCAGCTCCGCGAGCGAGGACTCGTCGGCCGCGACGAGGTACGGCACACGCGTGCGGCGGGCGCTGCGGCGCGGGGCGACGGGGAGCTGGGACATGATCCCCGCCAGTATAGCTCGCGACGAAGGGTTGCCTTACCTACCGGGAGCGACCGGGCGTCGCCTTCACCAGCACGTCGCGGAGCGCGGACACCTCGGCCTCCGGCATCCCGTGATGACGGAGGTATCCCGCGGCCGAGCCGTACCGCTCGTCGATGGACGCCAGCAGCCGCCGCATGACCGGCGCGGGCGAGCGGGTCGCGAGGTCCTCCAGGTGCACCGCCTCGGGGTGCAGCGCGCGCAGGGCCGCCACGACATGGGTGTTGCGCCACTCCGGCAGCAGTCCCTCGGTGCGGGCGTAGTCGGCGACGACGGCGTCCGTGTCGACCCCCGCCGCGGTGAGCGCGATCGCGACCGTCACCCCGGTCCGGTCCTTCCCCACCGTGCAGTGCACGAGCGTCGTCGACCCCGCGGCGACCGAGCGGACGGCCGCCACGATGCGGTCGGCGGAGTCCTGCACGAGGCGGCGGTAGAGCTCGTCGAGCGAGACGTCCTCCTCGAAGAAGGAGGCCACGGAGCCGAGGAAGAGCGGCACGCGCCGCACCTCGACGTCGAGCCCGCGGATGCGACTGGGCGCGTGCCGGACCTCCTCGTCGTCGCGGAGGTCGACGATCCGCCGGATGCCGAGGGCGCCGAGCGCGGCCGTGCCGGCGTCCTCGAGCTGCGCGAGGTTGCCGGCGCGATAGAGCACGCCGTGCCGTGTGACGCCGCCCGCGGCGGGGAGCCCGCCGACGTCGCGGAAGTTGACGGCGCCGGGGACGAGCCCGTCGCTCACGAGGCCTCGCGCGGCGGCACGGGGTAGCGGCCCGCGATCGCGACGCGGTTGAACGCGTTGATCGCCACGAGGACCCAGCTCAGGGCGACGTACTCCTGCTCCGACAGGATGCCGCCGACGTGGTCGTACACGTCGTCGGGGACGCCGGCCTCGTGGACGAACGTGAACGCCTCCGTCAGCTCCAGCGCGGCCCGCTCCCGGTCCGTGAAGACGCCCGACTCCCGCCACGCCGCGATCTGCGCGATCGTGTCGGCGTCGAGCCCCGCCGCGACGGCGCGGTCGACGTGGACGCGCACGCAGTACGCGCAGCCGTTGAGCTGCGACGCGTGGATCTGCACGATCTCCCGCAGGCGCGGGTCGAGCCCCGCATCGTCCGCCAGGCGCCCGGCGGTGGCGGACAGGTCGCGCAGCGCGCGATAGGCCTCGGGGGCCGAGCGCGACAGGTGCACGCGCCGCTCGCTGCTCATACGATCGCCCTCTTCGGGCGATCGGCGCGCTGCCGCGCGCCGGACGCATACCGCTCGACCACGCCTCCAGCCTACGGGCCTGGGTGGCGCTCCGGCCGGGCCGAGCGCCCCCTCGGACCGGGCCAAGATGGAACCATGACCGGATCGGACGCGTTCGACGAGCTCTCCTTCCTCCCCGAGCAGGCGGCCGGTCTCGGCCTCGCCGCTCCCCCGCCCGTCGAGCGCCTCACGCTGACGCTCGGCGACGGCCGCGTCCTCGGCGCGCTGCGCTACGGGGACGAGCCGCCGGTCGTGACCTTCCTGCACGGCGCGGGCCTCAACGCGCACACGTGGGACACGACGATCCTCGCCCTCGGGCTTCCGTCCCTCGCGATCGATCTCGCCGGCCACGGCGACTCCTCGTGGCGCGACGACGCCGACTACTCCGCCCGCACCCTCGCGGCGGACGTCGTGCGCGCGCTCGACGAGTGGACGGACGCCCCGCAGGTGCTCGTCGGGCAGTCGCTCGGCGGGCTCACCGGCGCGGCCGTCGCGGCGGCGCGCCCCGGCCTCGTGCGCGAGCTCGTGATCGTCGACATCACACCCGGCGTCGACCCGAACGCGGGGCCCGGCCAGCTCCGCGACTTCTTCGCGGGCCCGACCGACTGGGCCTCGCGCGACGAGCTCGTCGACCGCGCGCTCGCCTTCGGCCTCGGCGGCACCCGCGAGGCCGCCGAGCGCGGGGTGTACCTCAACTCGCGCGTGCGCCCCGACGGTCGCGTCGAGTGGAAGCACCACTTCGCGCACCTCGCGGCGGCGATGGCGGCGCACACGGCCGGGGCCGCCCCCGACGCCGCGGCGGCCGACGCGCTCGCGACGGCCCTGCGGGCCACCGGGTGGGACGACCTCGACGCCGTCTCGGCGCCCGTCACGCTCGTCCGCGGCGACCACGGCTACGTGACGGATGCGGACGCCGCGGAGTTCGCGCGGCGTGTCCCGGCGGCGCGGATCGAGGTCGTGCACTCGGGGCACAACGTGCAGGAGGAGCAGCCCGTGCTGCTCGCCGGCATCGTGCGCGGGAGGCTCGAGAGCGTCTGACGGCCGGCGCGAGACGCCGGACGGCGATCCCGCACGGCGTAGTGTGGTCCGGAGCGCACCCTCCTCGCGTCCCACCACCGTCCCAGGCCCTCCCATGTCCCATGTCCCGCCCACCGGGCGCCTCGAAGGTCCCGTGCTCGTCGTCGGCGCCGGGCGCATGGGCCGGACGCTCGCGGCGGCTCTGCGCGCCGCGGGCGTGGACACGCGGGGGCCGGACGGCCGCGGGACCACGGGCGATCGCGCCGGCACCGTCGTGCTCGCCGTGCCGGACGCGGCGATCGCCGCCGCATCCGCCCTCATCGCGCCCGGCAGGGTGGTGGGGCATCTCTCCGGATCGTCGACCCTCGCCCCCCTCGCTCCGCACGAGGCGTTCAGCCTGCATCCTCTGATGTCGGTGACCGGCGAGGAGGTCTCGTTCGCCGGCGTCCCGGCCGCGCTCGCGGGCTCCACCGCGCGGGCGCGCGGCACCGCGGCGGCGCTGGCCGCGGCGCTCGGCCTGCGCACGTTCCCGGTGGCGGACGCCGACCGCACCGCGTACCACGCCGCCGCCTCGATCGCCTCCAACTTCCTCGTCGTGCTGGAGGACCTCGCCGAGCGGCTGGGCGTCTCCGCGGGCCTCGACCGCCGTGCGCTGGTCCCGCTCGTGCGGGCGACCCTCGACAACTGGGCCCGGATCGGCGCACCGGGCGCCCTCACCGGACCCGTCGTGCGCGGGGACGAGGAGACCGTGGAGCGGCAGCGCGAGGCGGTCGCGGAGCGGCTGCCGGAGGAGCTTCCCCTGTTCGACGCGCTCGTCGCCGCGACGCGCGCGCTCGCCGCGCGCCGCACGGCGGAGGCGCGTCCCGCGGCCGCCCCCGCCGAGCACGCGCATGCGGGAGGAGGAGCGCGATGAGGATCGTCCGCACGATCGCCGAGCTGCGGGAGGCGCTGCGCACGCGCGGCGGTCGCATCGGCCTGGTCCCCACGATGGGCGCGCTGCACGAAGGCCACCTGACCCTCGTGCGCGCCGCGCGCGCGGAGAGCGACACCGTGGTCGTCTCCGTCTTCGTCAACCCCATCCAGTTCGACGACGCCGCCGACCTCGCCGCCTACCCGCGCACCGAGGCCGCCGACGCGGAGCGCGCGGCGAGCGCCGGAGCGGACCTGGTGTTCGCCCCCGACGCGGCCGAGCTGTATCCGCCCGGCTTCGCGACGACCGTGAGCGTGACCGGCCTGGTCACCGAGACGCTGGAGGGCGCCGTCCGCGGCAGCGGGCACTTCCGAGGGGTCGCGACCGTCGTCGTCAAGCTGCTGCTGGCCGTCCTCCCCGACGCCGCCTACTTCGGCGCCAAGGACGCCCAGCAGGTCGTCGTGATCCGCCGGGTCGTGACGGACCTGAACGTCCCCACGCGGATCGTCGTCGTCCCGACCTCCCGCGACCCCGACGGGCTGGCGCGATCCAGCCGGAACGCGCGCCTGACGCCGGAGGAGCGCCGGCGCGCGCTGGCGCTCCCCCGCGCTCTCGACGCCGCGGAGCGCGCGGCGACCGCGGGCGAGCGCGATGCGGCAGTCCTCCGCGCGAGGGCCCTGGCGACGCTCGCCGCGGAGGGGCTCGTCCCCGAGTACCTCGCCCTCGTGGACCCGGACACGCTCGCCGAGGTCCCCTCGCTCGACCGCCCCTCGCTGCTCGTCGCCGCCGTCCGCGTGGGAGCCACCCGCCTGATCGACAACGTCCTGCTCACCCCCGGAGGCCGCTGATGCGCCGCATCCTGCTGAAGTCGAAGATCCACCGCGCCACCGTCACCGCCAGCGATCTGCACTACGTCGGCTCGATCACGATCGACCCGGAGCTGCTGGAGGCCGCGGACATCCTCCCGCACGAGCAGGTGCACGTCGTCGACGTCGACAACGGCGCCCGCTTCGTCACCTACACGATCGCCGGGGAGCGCGGCGGCGGGGGCGTCCAGGTCAACGGCGCCGCGGCCCGCCTCGTCCACGTCGGCGACACGATCATCGTCATCTCGTACGGCGACTACGACGAGGCCGACCTGGACGCCTACCGGCCGCGCGTCGTGCACGTCGCGGGCGTGGAGAACCGGATCGTCGCCGTGGACGCCGACGTCTCCGCCCTGAGAGGGACCGACACCGGCACCTCGCAAGAGGAAGCGGGGCGGTGAGCCGCGCGGCGGTGACGATCCCGGCCCTGGCGGAGCGGAAGGCCGCCGGCGAGCCGATCGTCATGGTCACCGCGTACGACTTCCCCTCCGCCCGGGCGGCCGAGCAGGCGGGCGTCGACATGGTGCTCGTGGGCGACTCCGCCGCCCAGGTCGTGCTCGGCCACCCCTCGACCGTCGCCGTGACGACGGAGGAGCTGCTGGTCCTGGCGCGTGCCGTCCGCCGCGGCGTGCGCTCCGCGTTCCTGGTGTGCGACCTCCCGTTCGGCTCCACCGAGGTCTCGGACGAGCAGGCCGTCGCGACGGCGCTGCGCTTCGCGAAGGAGGCACGGGCCGACGCCGTCAAGCTCGAGGGCGCGGGACCCGCGCGGCTGAGCCGGATCCGCGCGATCGTCGCCGCCGGCATCCCGGTGGTCGGCCACATCGGGCTCACCCCGCAGACCGCGACGGCCCTCGGCGGCCTGCGCGCACAGGGGCGCACGACCGACGCGGCGGCGCGCGTGGTCCGCGACGCGCTCGCCGTCCAGGACGCCGGCGCCTTCTGCCTCGTCGTGGAGGCGGTCCCCGCCGAGGTGGCCGCGGTGTTCCTCCCGGCGCTCCGCATCCCGGCGATCGGCATCGGCGCCGGCGCCGCCGACGGCCAGGTCCTCGTGCTGCACGACCTGCTCGGCATCGGCCAAGACGCGCCGGCGAGGTTCGTGAAGCGGTACGCGGCGCTCGGCGAGGCGGCGGTCGCCGGCATCGCCGCCTACGCCGGGGAGGTCCGCAGCCGCGCCTTCCCCGGCCCGGAGCACGAGTACGCGGCCGGGCCGGGAGCCGTGGCGGCCGCTCGCGCGGAGCTCGCGCGCGCGGCGTCGCGAGGTGCGTAACAGAGCGACGACGAAGCCGCGCCGGGGGCACGGCCGCGCGCAGCGGACTCTAGGCTGTTGTTCCGCACCTGTACTTCAGCGCTTCACTCTCGCGCCCCCGCCCCGCCCGACGCCGGGCGACGCCTCGGGGCCATGAGGAAAGGACTCACATGTCGCGCCGCACAGCACGGATCGCCGCCGCCGTCCTGGCAGCCGGCGCCCTCCTCCTGACCGGCTGCACCGGAGGCGGTGAGACGGCGCCGACCGGCGGCAGCCCCGACCCCGACGCGTCCGTGGCGATCCGCCTCGTCCTGGAGCCCACGAACCTCGACATCCGCGAGACCGCCGGCGCCGCGCTCGACCAGATCCTGATCGGCAACGTCTACCAGGGCCTCGTCTCCCGCACCCCCGAGCAGGACGTCGAGCCGGCGCTCGCGAGCGACTACCAGATCTCGCCGGACGGCCTCACCTATGCGTTCACGCTCCGCGACGGGGTCACGTTCCAGGACGGACAGCCGCTCACGCCGGAGGACGTCGTCTGGTCGCTGACGACGCGGCGCGACACCGCCACCTGGGCCGACTCCGCGCGACTCGCCCGCGTGCAGTCGATCACGGCCGACGGGCAGACGATCACGCTCCAGCTGAGCCAGCCCGACTCGTCGCTCCTGTGGAACCTCACGGGCCGCGCCGGCCTCGTCCTGAAGAAGGACGACACGGTCGACTACAAGACGGCCGCCAACGGCACGGGCCCCTTCGCGCTGTCCGACTGGAAGCAGGGCGACAGCATCACGTTCGAGCGCAACGACGCGTACTGGGGCGACCCGGCGGGCGTGCAGGAGGTCGTCTTCGACTACATCCCCGACACGCAGGCGGCGCTCTCGGGCGCCCTCGCCGGCGAGCTCGACGTCCTCACCGGCTTCGACGCGAACCTCACGGACCAGGTCGAGGCAGGCGGGTTCACGGTCGAGCTCGGGCTGTCGACCGACAAGGGCACGCTCGCGATGAACTCCGGCGACCCGGCCCTCGCCGACCCGCGCGTGCGCAAGGCGATCCGCCAGGCGATCGACCACCAGGGCTTCGTCGACGCGCTCGGCGCCGGCCAGACGCTGTTCGGCCCGATCCCGGAGCTCGACCCCGGGTACGAGGACCTCTCCGACGTCGCGCCGTACGATCCCGACGCGGCGAAGGCCCTCCTCGCGGATGCCGGGTACGCGAACGGCCTCGACCTCACGCTGACGATCTACAGCGGCTACCCGGTGACGATCCCGCAGATCCTCGTCTCCGACCTCGCGGCGGTCGGCATCGACCTCACGGTGGACTCGGTCGACTTCGCGACGTGGCTCAACGACGTCTTCGTCAACAAGGACTACCAGCTGAGCTTCGTCCTGCACACGGAGGCCCGCGACTTCGAGAACTGGGCGAACCCGGACTATTACTTCACGTACGACAACCCCGAGGTCCAGTCCCTCTACCAGCAGTCGCTCAGCGCGACGAGCGACGAGGAGGCCGCGGCTCTCCTCGCGCAGGCCGCCCGCATCGTCTCGGAGGACGACGCCGCCGACTGGCTCTACAACGGCGCCTCGGTCGTCGCCATCGGCCCGGGGGTCTCCGGGATGCCGACGATCAACGTCAACGAGCGAATCGACCTCGATCAGCTGACCAAGAGCGACGGGTGACCCGATACGCGCTGACGCGGCTGGCCCTCCTCCTGGTGGGCCTGGTCGTGGCCAGCGTGCTGATCTTCCTCGTGCTGCGCATCCTCCCCGGTGACGTCGCGCAGCTGATCGCCGGGACGAACGGGACCCCCGAGCAGATCGCGGGCCTCCGCGACCGGCTGGGGCTCGACCGCCCCCTTCCCGCGCAGTACGTCGAGTGGATCGGCGGCGTGCTCCGCGGGGACCTCGGGACGTCGCTGATCAACGGGTCGAGCGTCGGCGCGGAGATCGCGCAGAAGGCTCAGGTCACGGTGCCGCTCGGCATCCTGTCCCTCGCGATCGCGATCATCATCGCCGGCCCGCTCGGCGTGCTGTCCGCCGTGTGGCGCTCGAAGCGGCGCGGGACGGCGCTGAGCGTCGGCGCGCAGGCCGTCGCCGCCGTGCCCGTCGTGTGGGCCGGCATGATGCTCGTCGTGGTCTTCGCCGTCTGGCTCGGCTGGCTCCCCGCGCAGGGCTTCCCCCGCTCCGGATGGAACGACCCCGGCGCGGCCTCGCGCGCGATCCTCCTCCCCGCGCTCACGATCGGGCTCGTCGAGGGCGCCCTGCTCATGCGGTTCGTGCGCAGCGCGACGCTGCAGGCGGCGGGCGAGGACTACGTGCGCACGGGCGCGGCGATCGGGCTCACGCGCACGCAGTCGCTCCTGCGCCACGGGCTGCCGGCCGTGGGGCTGTCCGTCGTGACGGTGCTCGGCGTCCAGGTCGCGGGCGTCATCGTCGCGTCCGTGGTCGTCGAGCAGGTCTTCGCGCTCCCCGGCATCGGGCGGATGCTCGTCGCCGACGTCGGCGCGCGCGACCTGCCGAAGGTGCAGGGCGAGCTGCTCGTGCTGACCGCGTTCGTGCTGATCGTCGGCTTCGTCGTGGACCTCGTGCACCGCGCGATCGACCCGCGGCAGAGGGACGCCTCGTGACCGGGCCCGGCACGCGGGAGCGTGCACCACGACGGAGCCGGTGGGCCTGGCTCGCCCGGCTCTGGCGGCTCCCCACCGGCCGTTTCGGCCTCGTCGTGGTCGCGGTCGTGGTGCTCGCCGCGCTCGTGTCGCTGCTCTGGACCCCGTTCGACCCGCGGACCGTCGACATCGCGAGCCGCTGGGCGCTCCCCGGCATCCCGCACCTCCTCGGCACCGACGGGTCGGGCCGCGACATCCTGAGCCTGCTCCTCGCGGGCTCCCGGCCGACGGTCGTCGTGGCGGTCGGGGCGGGCGTCGTCGCGACGGTCGTCGGCATCCTGCTCGCGGTCGTCGGCGCGCTCACGGCGCGGTGGATGCGCGAGACCGTCGCGGTCCTCGTCGACATCCTCATCGCGTTCCCCCCGCTCATCATCGCGATGATGATCTCCGCCGTGTGGGGCGGGTCGCTGTGGGTCGTCGTCTGGGCGGTCGGGATCGGCTTCGGCGTGAGCATCGCGCGTGTGACGCGGCCCGAGCTGCGCCGCGTGCGCCACAGCGACTTCGTGCTCGCGGGGCGCGCCGCGGGCCTCGGCCCCGTGCAGAACCTCACGCGGCATCTCCTCCCGAACGTCGCGCCGGTGTTCATCGTCCAGCTGTCGTGGGCCATGGCGGTGGCCGTGCTCTCGGAGGCGGGCCTCTCCTACCTCGGGTTCGGGGCGCCCGTGACCGATCCGTCGTGGGGCCTCCTCCTCGCGCAGCTGCAGCAGTACATCTCGGTGTATCCGCTGTCCGTCATCTGGCCCGGTCTCGCCATCACGCTGACCGTGCTCGGCCTCAACCTCCTCGGCGACGGCCTGCGCGACGCGACCGACCCGACCCTCGGGCGGGGCAGCCGCTCCGCCCGCCGCGCGCGCACGCACATCCCGGAGGTCGTCTCGTGACGCTCGAGGTGGAGGGGCTGACGGTCGAGATCGACGGACGCCGCGTCGTCGACGGCATCTCGTTCGCCATCGGCGACGGCGAGCGGTTCGGGATCATCGGCGAGTCCGGCTCCGGCAAGTCGCTGACGGCCCTCGCGATCACGGGGCTCCTCCCCGACGGCGCGTCCGCGAGCGGCAGCGTCCGCTGGGACGGCCGGGAGCTGATCGGGATGCCGGAGCGCGAGCTCGCGCGCCTCCGCGGCGACGACGTCTCGATCGTCTTCCAGGATCCGCGGACCGCGCTCAACCCCGTCCGCACGGTGGGGCGGCAGATCGCGGAGCCGCTGCGGATCCACCGCGGCCTGCCCCGGCGCGAGGCGCGGGCGCGGGCGGTCGAGGCGGCCGCGCGGGTGCGGCTCCCCGACCCGGAGCGGATCGTGGACCGCTACCCGCACGAGCTCTCCGGCGGCCAGCGCCAGCGGGCCGCGATCGCGATGGCCCTCGCCTGCGAGCCGCGGCTGCTCATCGCTGACGAGCCCACGACGGCGCTCGACGTCACGATCCAGGCCGAGATCCTGGAGCTCCTCCGCGCGCTCGCGGAGGAGGACATGGCGCTCGCCTTCATCACGCACGACCTCGCCGTCCTGTCCCGGATCGCGGAGCGCGCGATCGTGATGGAGCGCGGCCGTGTCGTCGAGGACGCCGACACCGCGACCCTCCTGACCCGTCCGGCGTCGCCCGTCACGCGGGGCCTGCTGCGCGACGCGACCGCAACCCTGTACCGCGGGGAGGGCCGGGCATGAGCCGTCCCTCCGTCCTCGCCCGGGGCGAGGATCTCCGCCGAAGCGAGGAAGCGGATGCCGCGACGGCACCTCGCCTCGGCGAATCCCCTCGGCTGAGGCGAGGATCCGTCGCGCACGGGAGGACGCGGGCATGAGCGAGATCCTGCTGCGCGGCCGCGGGCTGACCCGCACGCACCGCGTGCCTTCGCGGGCCGCGTTCGGACGCGGCACGACGACGACGACGCTCGACCACGTCGACGTCGACGTCGTCCGCGGCTCCGCCCTCGGCGTCATCGGGGAGTCCGGCTCGGGCAAGTCGACCCTCGTGCGGCTCCTGCTCGCGCTCGACACCCCGACCGCCGGCACGGTCGAGTTCGACGGCCGTCCCGTCGACGCGCGTGCCTCCGCCCGCTCGCTGCACTGGCTGCGCCGGCAGACCGGCGTCGTCTTCCAGGACCCGTACGCCTCCCTCGATCCGCGCATGGACGTCGAGCGGATCATCTCGGAGCCGCTGTGGGCACTCGGCATCGAGGGCGACCGCGCCGCCCGCGTGCG
>Ga0182735_1001535_pt1 | contig 15274 bp, 14 predicted proteins | sample eDN5th30CKraftMG_FD_128524 | JGI IMG/M metagenome (GOLD analysis project Ga0182735, IMG submission 128524) | Enriched Miracle-Growth compost microbial communities from Emeryville, California, USA - eDNA 5th pass 30_C Kraft MG (version 2) (version 2) ... | reverse complement strand
CGCGGCATCGGCGGCGGCCAATCGAGATATCCGCCCATCGGGGCATGTGAAGACGACGGCGCCGGCGGGCTTACGCCGGGCCAGCACCGCGGGCAGCCGCGAGCGGGGAGCCCACGCGGCGCCCGGCAAATGGCCGCGCCGATAGACCCGCGAATCGCCCACGTCGATGATCAACGCATCGGCGGGCAGGTCGTTGGCGGCCACGGCGCGCTCGTCGTCCGGCATGGCCTGGGGGGCCACCGGCGCCAACGCCTCCGGCCGCGCTCGATACAGGTAGACCTCCCATCCCATCAGGTGCAGCCAGCCCGCCGTCATGGGCGCCTGCACGCCGTCGGTGTCGAACACCACCAGGCGGGCATTGCGTACCGGGGCGTATTGGTCAGTCTGTTGTACCAGCTGGCCGCCCGGGGCGGGAAGCGCCCGGGGCAGCGTGGCTTGCGCCGACAGCGCGGGGTCGCGCACATCGAACAGATAAGTGGTGCGGATGGGATTGGCCAGCATTTCCCGCAATTCGCGCTCTTCCAGCTCGACCACCGACAGGCTGCGCGCCCATTGTCCGGCTGCCTGGGCGGCGCCTTCGGCTACGGGCCGCTGTAGATAGCTGTCCGACTTGCCGTGCGCCAGCGGCAAGCCTGCCAGGTGTTGGCCCATGGTGCCGTTTTCCAGCGCGCGCACATCCTTCAAGCCCGCGTTGATCAGCGATTGCGCGCCGATGATCGAACGGGTGCGGCCCGCGCAATTGACCACGACCGGCCCCTGGTGGCCATGAGCGCGCGCGACCAGTTCGCCGCCCGGGCAGGACTGGGCGCCGGGGATCGACATCAGGTTGAATTCTTCGAGAGTGCGGCTGTCCAGTACCAGCACCTCTTGCTGCTTGCGCATGGCATCCAGTTCGACGGCGGTGATTCGCGGCGTATCGAACTCATGCTCGACCACTTCGCCGAAGGCCTTGCTGGGCACGAACACGCCGGTGTAGACCGGCAGGCCCGCATCAGCCCAGGCGGCCTGGCCACCATGCAGAACCGCCACGTTGTGATAGCCGTGGGCATGCAGGAGCCGCACCGCTTTCTCGGCCAACCCGTCGTTGTCGTCGATAAGCACGATGCGCGCATGCAAGGACGGCAACCCTTGCCTGAACCGCAGCTCGAAAACCGACAGCGGCATGGACGCGGCATGGAACAGGTGGCCCTGCGTATAGACGCCGTTTTCACGGACGTCGAGGATGGCCAGTTCCATGCCATCGGTAAGCATCCGGTACAGGTCGCCCGGCAGGATCCAGGGGGCGTACGTTTCAGGCACTGCCATGAACCGGGTGTAGGCCCCGCCCTCTTCCGACTTGAAATTGATGCGTCCGCTCAGCGTATCCAGCGCCCGGCCGTAAAGGTGCAGGTGCAGAGAGTCTTCCTCGGACACCACCTCGATGGTGTGGAATATCTCGCCGCTCAATTGCGCGGCATTGCCCTGCACCACCGTCAGTTCGTCGACCTGCTTGAGTTGGCCGATGCCGGGCTGCGATCGATCGTCGATGCGCTCGAAGAACACATTGTGCTCTTCGCCGAACACCCCGGCGATCACTGCCCAGGTGGTGTGGTCGTGCGGCGGCTGCTTCTTGCCGGTCTTGCCCGCCGAGGCATACAGCGCCAGGTCGCCGTCGCGCCCCCGCCACAACTGGTACAGGCCGCCGGGCTTGCCGTCGCGCACCGGAAACTCGTGCGGCGGAAATAGCTTGTCCCGCTTGCCCAGCTCGACGAGCAAGGGCGCGATGGCTTGTCGCAACGCTTCTCCGGCCTGGCTTTGCACCAGGCGGCCAATCTCTTCCATGACTTTCCGGACTGCTTCGTAACGCTGTTGCATGGCAACCATGATGACTCCTGTAGGGCGCGGCGCCGCCGCGCTTCAATGACGGGGGCTATTCGACCTTGATGCCCTGCTCGCGGATCAGCCGCTGCCACAGGGCCGATTCCGACTTGATCAGATTCCGGAAGGCGTCCGGGCCTTGCACGTCTGGCGTCATGCCCAGTTGCTGCACACGTTCGACGATGTCCGGCTCGGAAAATACTTTCGTGAATATCTGCTGGTACCGGGCCACGATGTAGTCCGGCGTGGCGGGCGGCGCCATGACGCCGAGCCAGTTGGTGACTTCGTAGCCCGGGACCGCCTCGGCAATGGCGGGAACATCGGGGAAACGCGGTTCCCGGCCTTTCGTCGTGGTGGCAAGCGCCTTCAGCCGCCCGCTGGCGATCAACTCATGGCTCGCCGTATCGCCGAATCCCAGGTCGGTTTCGCCCGCCATCGTGGACATCAGGGCCGGGCCGCCGCCCTTGTAGCCGATCTCGCGCAACTTGGACCCCGTCATGGCGTTCAGCAAATGCCCTGTCATCGAGTTCGAGGTGCCGATGCCCACCGACGAATAGGTAATATCGCCGTTCTTGCTGGCGGCGATTACGTCCTGGACGTTCTTCCAGCGTTCGTTGCCCGGTTGCGTCACCAGCATGTATCCCATGGTCACCATCAGGCTGACCGGCGTCATCGCAAGCGGATCGTAGTTCAGCTTGCGCAACAGCGGCCAGATGGTGAGCACGCCGGGGCCGGACCAGGTAATGGTGCGGCCGTCGGGCCGCGCGTTGGCCACGAATTCGGTGGCGATCAGCCCGCCCGCGCCCGGCTTGGGCATGACGATCACCGGCTGGCCCAGTTCTTCGGCCAGCCTGGCCTGCACGATCTGCGACAGCGCGTAATGGCCGCCGCCCGCGCCATATCCCAGGACCAGGGTCACGGGGCCGTCCGGCTTCCAGGGTTGCGTCGCCTTGCCTTGCGCGACGGCGGCCCACGGAAGCAGGGCCGCCAGGCCCAGCGCGATATGTGATGCGAACTTCTTCATGGTATTTCCCCTGTGGTTGTAATCAGTGGACAGCCCGGCTGGCACTGACAAAGCGCGCACGCTCCCCTCCGGCGGGCGAACTCGCGTCCCGCCGGATGCGGTACTGCGCGGTGAAAACCTGAACTAAGCGCTCTCCAGCTCGACCGGGTCCCATTGCGTGGCCACGAATGCCACGCGATCGCCTGTGTGCACCACCGGATCGCGCCGCATGCCGATCACGATGCAATCCACATCGAGCGCCACCGCCTCTACCTTCCGGCCATGCAAGTCGTAGATCGTGCCCAGCGGCGTTCCGGCGGGAACGGTCTGCCCCGCTCGCCAATCTGTCAGGTACAGGCCGCCCTGGCGCGCCATCACCCACTGGCGCCGCGACACCCGCCGGACGCCGGCGGGCGGCTGGCCCAGGCCGGCGGGCAGCTGGGGCAACAAGCCCAGGTGGTGCGCCAGGCGGTTCAGCCCCGCCAGTGCCTGCTCGACGTTCTCGGGGGTATACCAGCTGCCTTGCCCCAGCTCGACCATAAAGGCGGGGATGTCGATAGCCAGGCACTGGTAATCCAGGCCGCCGGCAATGTTGGCCGGCAGCTCGCCGGCGCCGCCCACGTCCATGCGGCAAGAGACCGATGGCTCGAAGAAGGATGTCATGCGCAGCAACTGCGGCTCTGTCACCGCGCTGCCGGGAAAGTTCTTGTACACGCAGTAGGGCTTGCTGTCGTGGATGGAGCCCATCGTATGCATATTGACGACACAGGCCGCCACGAGCTTGATCTCTTCGAACAGCGCGTACGACAGATGATTGGTGACCATGCCCTTGGGATTGCCGGGAAAGGTCTGGTCCAGGTCCTGCAGATCCTGGGGCGCCGTCTTGGTACGGTTGTCCAGGCCCAGCGGGTTGGCGGTAGGGCTGATCACGATAGCGCCGCGCAGGGCGGACGGGTCGACACGACGGCCGAACTCGACGGCGGCCACGACGCCGTTGAGCTCATTGCCATGCACCTGGCCATTGACCCACAGGCATGGGCCATCGGCCATGCCCTTGATGACCGTGACCGGGATGGCGATGGCCATGCCGGAGCTCATGGTTCCCACGGGCAGATAATCGTGGGCGACGGTCCCTGGCGCCATGTCCGCCAGCAGTGCTTGTATCTTCGACACGCGTTACTCCCCTTGATGAAGCGCCTGCTCCAGATCGCGCTTCAGGTCTTCCGGATCTTCCAGGCCGATGTGCAGGCGTACCAGCGGTCCCGCGAAGGTTTGCGCCATGCTGCGCTTGCCGTCGATGTCGGCCGGCAGTACCAGGCTCTCGTACCCGCCCCAACTCGCGCCGATACCGAACAACTCGAGCTTGTCGATAAAGGCGTCTCGTGCTTCGGTGCTGCAGGGGGCAAGTTCGATGGTCAGCAGCCCGGAGGCGCCGCTCATCTGCTTTTTCCACAGCGCATGGCCGGGATGTTGCGGCAGCGCCGGGTAAAGCACCTGGGTCACGCGCGGATGGCCGGACAGCCACTGCGCCACGTCGAGCGCATGACGATAGTGGGCGGCCATGCGCACGCCCAGCGTGCGAATTCCCCGCGCGGCCAGATAGGCGTCGTCGGGGCTGACGGACAAGCCTTGCGCGGCCGCCTCGCTGCGAATGGCCAGCCAAAGGTCCGGGTCGCGCGCGCACACCGTTCCCATCATGACGTCCGAATGCCCCACCAGGTATTTCGTGGCGGCATGGATCGATACATCGATGCCCTGCTCGAACGGTTGCAGGAAGGCCGGCGTCGCCCAGGTGTTGTCGGCCACCACTTTCGCCCCGACGGAATGGGCGCTGGCGGCAATGCGCGGGAAATCCTGCATCTCCATCGTGAGCGAGCCGGGGCTTTCGCAGTACACCACCGAGGTATCCGCCGTGACCAGCCCGGCGACGTCGGAGCCGGCGTAGTACTGAACGCGCACGCCGCGCGGCGCCAGCACTTTTTCGCAGAATTCCCGGCAGGGGTAGTAGACGTTGTCCGGCACGAGAATATGCGAGCCCGGCCGCACCAATGCATTGAGCGTCGTCGCGATGGCGGACACGCCGGAAGGGGTAATGACCGCGCGATGGCCGCCTTCGATACTGGCCACCAGGCTTTCCAGGTCCTTGACCGTCGAGGTGCCCAGCCGCCCATACCGGACATGATCGAACTTCGATCCGCGCGTCGCGCGGTACTCGGCCATCGACTCGAAAACGACGGTGGACGTTCGATACACGGGGGTGTTCACCATGCCCCGGTGCGCCTTCGGATTACGGCCGCCGTGGGCCAGCAGAGTATTGAACTTCATAGCCACTTTTGAAGTTGAGGACGAAAGGAATGGTCAGGAAATTCTAGGTAGGGGGTGACTTCTTTACTAATGAAAGATATTCTTGACGTATTAATATTCTTAATAAGTTTGCAGTGGGGGAATGGCGGTGCGTCACCTCGATATGCAGCAATTGCGCACGCTGGCGTCATTGGCGAAAACGGGCAGCTTTTCCGTCACCGCCGAACAGCTGTGCAAGACCCAATCCGCCATCACGCACCAGATGCAACGGCTGGAAGCCGCGCTGGGCGTACCGTTGTTCGAGAAGCAGGGGCGCAGCCGGGCGCTGACGGAAGACGGCCGCAAGCTGCTGCAATATGCCAGCAAGGTGCTGGCACTGAACGACGAGGTCTTCCGCGTATTCCAGGAAAGGCAGGTGCAGGGCGTGATCCGGTTGGGGTCCCCCCATGACACGGTCGAGACGCTGCTGCCGTCCATCCTGCGCTACGCCAACCAAGCCCTGCCCCAGGTCAGGATCGATGTCTGCATCGACCGCGCGCCCAAGCTGGTGGAACTGCTGAAGGCCGGCGAGATCGACATGGTGATCTCGGCGCGCTTCTGCCAGGACTTCGAGGGCCTGGTCCTGAAGCGCTCGCCGGCGGTATGGATATGCGCGGCCGATTATGTCCATCGTCCCGACGAACCGGTTCCGCTGATCCTGGCCGACGGATCCAGCATCTATCGCGAAATGGCGGTGGCGGCGCTGGAGCAGGCCCATATCCGCTGGAATGTCAGCCGCGTGGTGCCGGACCTGGTCAGCATCAAGGCCGCCATCCGGGCCGGCATGGGCATCACGCCGCGCAGTATCGAATTGCTGGCGCCCGACATGCGCGCATTGGGCGAGGCCGAGCACCTGCCGGCCCTGCCCGACATTACTTTCCATTTGTGGATACGCCCGCTGCCGGACGAAGCGCCGGCACGCCAGGCTTACGACATGCTGCGCGACGCCTGGAGCCTGCCCGAAATCGTTCCGCCAGCCGCGGCCGCATGAATATTGCCGCGTTTTACTCGAATGCCGGACTGAGGCAATATGGGGGTTTTCTTCCAAGGAGTTCCCCCATGGCCCATGCTTCCGCTCGCCATATTCTGGTTTCCACCGAAGCGAAGTGCAACGAGCTCAAGGCCGCCATCGAGGGCGGCGCCGACTTTGCCCAGGTAGCCCGCGAACATTCCACCTGCCCGTCCAGCCGCGATGGCGGCAACCTGGGCACCTTCAGCCCGGGCCAGATGGTCAGGGAATTCGACACCGTGGTGTTCAGCGCGCCGCTGAATGTCGTCCAGGGCCCGGTGAAGACCCAGTTCGGCTACCACCTGGTAGAAGTCACCGACCGGCAAGACTGATCAACCCGTGGCGGCGAGGCAGGCACGCCCGCCTCGCCGGCCGGGTTTGGCTGCCCGATGCGTCGGGCTTGTTTTTGGGCCCAGGTAGCAATCAGGACATCATGATGTCATAATGCTGCCCATGGCCATCGACCCATCCCACCCGCTGCCGCTTTACGCCCAGGTCGAACAGGCGCTGGCCGCGGAAATCGCCGGCGGCGCCTGGGTGCCGGGCGATCGCCTGCCCGCCGAAGGCGAGCTGGCCAGCCGCTTCGACGTCAGCCGCATCACGATCCGCAAGGCGGTCGAGGGCCTGGTGGGGCGCGGCGCGCTGGAAATCCGCCGCGGCAAGGGCACGTATGTATGCGCGCCGAAGATCCGCCAGGAATTGACCGAACTGAGCGGCTTCGTGGAAGACATGCAGGCCCTGGGCCGCACGCCGACGGCGCGCCTGCTGGACCAGCGCGTCGTGGCGGCCGACCGGATCGTGGCCGCGCGCCTGGGGCTGGCGGCGGGCGCGCGGGTGTATCGCATCGAGCGCGTGCGCCTGGCCGACGGCGTGCCGGTGTCGTTCGACGAAACCTACCTGCCGCTGGCCATCGGCCGCAAGGTGGTCGCGCACGACCTCGAGGCCGAACCCATCTTCACCTTGCTGGAAGAAAAATACGGCTTGCCGCTGACCGAGGCCGAATACCAACTCGAGGCGATCGCCTGCGACGCGCACGTCGCGCAAGCCCTGTCGGTCGCGCCAGGCAGCCCGGCATTCCGCATCGAGCGCACGTCGTATTCGCTGGACGACCGGCCCGTCGACTACGAAAGACTGTATTACCGCGGCGACCTGATCCGCTTCGTCACGCGCCTGGCGCGCCGCGCCAAGAGCCGGACGCGTCCGGCGGGCGGGCGCGGCTGATGGACCCGCTGTACTCGCTAGGGCTGTTCGCGGCCGCGCTGGGCGCCAGCGCGCTGGGCGGCGTGCTGGGCATGGCCAGCGGCATTTTCATCGTGCCGGCCCTGACCTTGTGGGCCGGCGTGGACATCCGCGTGGCCATCGCCGCCAGCATCGTCTCGGTGATCGCGTGTTCCTGCGGCAGCGCGGCGCCCTTCCTGAAAAACCGGCTGACCAATATCCGCCTGGCATTGGTGCTGGAAGTGGCCACCACCCTGGGCGCGCTGACGGGAGTGTTCCTGATCGGCCTCGTGCCGGTGGCTTACCTGTACGGGCTGTTCGCCGTGGTGCTGGCGGTGTCGGCCCGGCAGATGCTGGCGCGCCGCGCCGACCCGGTGGGCGCCACGGCCGACCGGCTGGCCACCGCGCTGCGCCTGCATGCCAGTTATCCCGACCGCGCCGCCGGCCGCGATGTCGCGTACCAGGTCAGCCGCGTACCGATGGGGCTGGCGCTGATGTACGGCGCGGGCCTGATCTCGGCCCTGCTGGGCATCGGCAGCGGCGTACTGAAGATTCCCGCCATGGACACCGCGCTGCGGCTGCCGATCAAGGTGTCGTCGGCCACCTCCAACTTCATGATCGGCGTCACCGCGGCGGCCAGCGCGGGGGCGTACTTCGTGCGGGGCGACATCGACGCCGGCATCGCCGGGCCGGTGGCGCTGGGTTCGGTGGTGGGCGCGCTGCTGGGCGCGCGCATGCTGATGGGGCTGCCGGCCGACAAGCTGCGGCTGTTCTTCGTGATCGTGCTGGTGGCGCTGGCGGTACAGATGCTGGCCAGCGCCTTCGGCGTATCGCTGGCCGGGGGCCCGGCATGACGATGACCGACGCTTCCCAGTGGCGCGAACGCCGCATTGCCGCGCTGCTGCATTACGGCACCTGGCTGGCCTCGGGCGTGATCGCCGCCGGCCTGCTGGCCCAATGGCTGCTTGGCGAACCGCCCTGGGCCGGCCTGCTGGCCAGCGTGGGCATCGGCGTGTTCATCGCGCTGCCGGTGCTGCGCGTGGCGCTGATGCTGGTCATCTTCCTGCGCGAGCGCGACTACTTGTACAGCGCCCTGGCGCTGGCCGTGCTGGCGATCATCGCGGCGGCCCTGGCGGTGGGCCTGCTGGCCAGCACAGGCTAGCGCCTGTCCGCCCGCGCGCTCAGCGCCATTCTTCCAGCGGCAGCATCCCTTCGCGGCTCTTGATCTTGCGCATCACGATATGCGAACACAGGTCGCGCACGCCGGGGAACTTGCTGAGCTTGTCTTCCACGAATGCCGAGAACGCGGCCAGGTTACGGGCGCGCACCGTCAGGATGTAGTTCGAGGCGCCCGTGACGATGCTGGCCTCGGTGATCTCGTCATGCAGGGCGATGCTGGCCAGGAAGGCCTCGTGCCAGCCGGCGCGAGACTGGTCCAGCGTGACATGCACGATAGCCTCGAGTTCGAAGCCCAGCTTCTCGGCATCCAGCACGGCACGATAACCCTTGATCAGCCCGTGCTGCTGCAGCGCCCGTACGCGGCGCAGGCAGGCCGAGGGCGACAGCGCCACTTGCTCGGCCAGGTCCTGGTTGCTGAGGTGGGCGTCGTCCTGCAACCGGCACAGAATGCGGCGATCTATCGCGTCTAGCTCCATGGCGCAATTCCGTTGTGCATTTCAGGGAATTATGCAATTTACTGCGAATTCTGGCCATTCAGGCGCCTGTAATCGCAATCCGGGCGCGCGCCACCGCTGCTAGTATTTGCGGGCAACCAAGGAGTTCCCATGCATACCCGCGACCATTGCCTGCAAGCCGACCGCCAGGACCCGCTGGCGCCCCTGAAGCAACAGTTCGAGCTGCCGCCGGGCGTCATCTACCTGGACGGCAATTCGCTGGGCGTGCAGCCCAAGGCGGCGGCCGCGCGCGGCGCCGAGGTCATTCGCCAGGAATGGGGCAATGGACTGATCCGCAGCTGGAACACGGCCGGCTGGTTCGAGATGCCCGCGCGCCTGGGCGACAAGCTGGCGCAATTGATCGGCGCCGGCCCCGGCGAGGTGGTGGTAACCGACACGACATCGCTGAACCTGTTCAAGGCGCTGGCGGCGGCGCTGCGCATCCAGCAGCATGCCGCGCCGCGACGCCGGGTGATCGTCTCGGAACGCGACAACTTCCCCACCGACCTGTACATGATCCAGGGCATGATCGACCTGCTGCAGCAGGGCTACGAAATGCGCCTGGTCGACGAGGCCCTGCCGCTGGAACAGGCGCTGGACGACTCCGTGGCGGTCCTGCTGTTGTCGCACGTGAACTACCGCACGGGCTACATGTACGACATGGCCGGCGTGACCGCGCAAGCCCATGCGCACGGCGCGCTGGCCATCTGGGACCTGGCCCACGCGGCCGGCGCCGTGCCGGTGGACCTGGCCGGCGCGAACGCCGATTTCGCGGTGGGCTGCACCTACAAGTACTTGAACGGCGGGCCGGGCGCGCCGGCCTATATCTGGGTGGCGCCGCGCCACACGCGCGACTTCTGGCAGCCGCTGTCGGGCTGGTGGGGCCACCAGCGGCCGTTCGACATGGCGGTGGCCTATGAACCGGCCGGCGGCATCCGCCGCTACTTGTGCGGCACGCAACCCATCGTGTCGCTGTCGCTGGTGGAATGCGGGCTGGACATCAGCCTGGCCGCCGACATGCGGGAAGTGCGCCGGAAATCGCTGGCGCTGGGCGACCTGTTCGTCCAACTGGTGGAAAGCCGCTGCGCCGGACACCCGCTGACGCTGGTCACCCCGCGCGAGCACGAGCGGCGCGGCAGCCACATCAGCCTGCGCCATCCGCACGGCTATGCCGTCATGCAGGCGCTGATCGCCCGGGGCGTCATCGGCGACTATCGCGAACCCGAGGTGCTGCGCTTCGGCCTGACACCGCTGTACCTGGGCTATGCCGATATCTGGGACGCGGTCGAGATCCTGAAACAGGTGCTGGACAGCGAGGCCTGGAAGCAGCCCGAGTTCTCGCGGCGCGGCGCCGTGACCTGATGCGCGGGGACGGCGCGGCATGACGGCCGCGGCGCTTGATAGAGGCAAATCAAACTTTTCACACTCTTTTCGGGACCTCCCGGGTGACGGCCCCCTTTTGAGGAAATTTCGACAAAAACGCCATCCGCAAGATGCGTAGCGTATCGGTACGCGGCGGCATAGGCATCATGGCCGTGCCGCGGCGCCCACTCGAGTTGACGCATTGGCCCCTTCCCATCGTTTCTTGCCCTGGCCACGGCTGCCCGCCCTGGCCGCACGCGGCGCGGCGTTCGCGTTCGCGTGGCTTTCCTGCCGCGTTGCGACGGCCCAGCCGGCACTGCCCGCGCTGCGCGAACAACCCTGGTGGCAGGCCGCGCCCTATGTTCCCCTGCTGCTGGCCGTCGTCGGCCTGCTGGCGGGCGTCATTGCCTGGCTGCATGGCAGGCTGCGGCGCCAGCGGCAAGACCTGGCCTCGGCCCGGGGCCTGCTTGCCCGGCAAATGGCGATGCTGGATGCCATTCCCATGCCCGTGTACTGGCGCGACCGCGACCTGCGGCTGCAAGCCGGCAACAGCCACTATGCCGAGGCTTGCGGCCAGCCCCGCGCCGCGCTGCTGCACGCCTCGGTGCCGGAATGCCTGCGGTCGCTGGGTACCGACACCAGTGCCGAACTGTTGCTGCGCGACTATCGCCACGTCATGGCCACGGGCGCACCCGTGATCCGCGAACGCGTCACTTACCTGAAGGCGCGCCGCGCCACCCTGCAGCACTGGATCGCGCCGATGCGCGATGCCTCGAACGACATCGTGGGCATCATCGGCGGATGGCTGGACATCACCGGCCGGATGCAGGCGGCGGCCGAATTGGCCGAAGCATGCGACCGCGCCGAGGCCGCCAGCCTGGCCAAGTCCACATTCCTGGCCTCGATCGGGCACGATATCCGCACGCCCATGAACGCCATCATGGGCATGCTTGAACTGACGCTGCAACAGGGCAAGCTGGCCGACCCGCAGCGGCGGCAGTTGCAGTCGGCCCTGCGGGCGGCCTCGTCGCTGCTGGCCCTGATCGACGACCTGCTTGACCTGTCGCGCATCGAGGCGGGCAAGTTCCAGTTGCATCCGCGCCCCGCGTCGCTGCGCGATATCGTGCAGGAAGTGGCCGGCGTCTTCGCGCCCCTGGCGCTGGGCAACGGCGTGGCGCTGCATACCCGCATCGCGCCGGAAGTGGCCGGCCGCCACCGTATCGACCCGGTGCGGTTCAAGCAGGTGCTGAACAATCTGGTGTCCAATGCCGTGCGCTTCACCGCGCGCGGTCATATCCGCATCGAATTGCAGGCCGCGCCCACGGAAAGCGGCTGCCAGTGGGTCGAGTTATCGGTGGCCGATACCGGCCAGGGCATTGCGCCCGACGCGTTGCCGACGGTGCTGGATCCTTTCGTGCAGGGGCACCGGCAGCCCGGCGCGCAGGGCACGGGGCTGGGCTTGTCCATCTGCAAGCGGCTGGTGGGCAAGATGGGCGGCACGATCGGCATCGATAGCCTTCCGGGCCGCGGCACGCGCGTCACGGCCCGGCTGCCCTTGCCGGTGGTCGATGCCGCCCCCCGGGGCATTGCGGCCGATGCGCCGGCCCGCCGGCGCCCGATAGATGGCGCGCCCATCCTGGTGGTGGACGACCATGCCGCCAACCGGCTGCTGCTGCGGCACCAGCTGGAAAGGCTGGGCCATGCGGTGGTTTGCGCCGAGGATGGCGCCCAGGCTTGTGCCGCGGCCGACCATCACGTTTTCAAGCTGGTGATCTGCGATTGCGCCATGCCGCGCATGGACGGCATCGAGTTCGAGCGGCGGCTGCGCGCGCGGCCGGATGCCAATGCCGCCATCCCCGTGCTGGGCTATACGGCGGGCACTCACGAAGCGGACTGCCGGCGAGCCTTGCAGGCGGGCATGGCGGCGGTGTTGATCAAGCCGGTTGGCCTGGCCGAGTTGCAAGCGGCGCTGGACGCCCATCTGCCCGTGGCTGCCGCCACGGCGCCACGCGGCCACGCGCGCAATCAGGCCGCCAATGCCGCCAGCGCGTCCGACACCCGTCGGGCCGCCGGCACATAAAGCGCCGCCAAGCCGTTCACCGCGTCGGCCTGCCCATCGCGGGCCAGGTCTTCGATGCGCTGGCTGAGCCGCGCAAGCGACGGCGTGCCCGTCATGCCGGCCGTGCCCTTGATGCGGTGCGCGTACATCGCCGCGTCGGCCCAGCACCGCTGGACACAGGCCTGGCGGAAAGCGCGCACGTCGGCGCGGTGGCCGGCGAACAAGCAGGCAATCAGTTCGGCCATCAGCCGGGCGTTGCCATCGACCAGCCCGCCGATGCGGCGGGCGATGGCGCCACGCTCGCCCGCCAGGGGCAGGGTGTAGCCCGCCCGGGCCAGCGCCCGGGCGACCGCCCCTTCGGCGATGGGCTCGTCCAGGTGGCCGTTGACGCCAGCCGGCATGGCAAGCCTGGCGCCCGCCGTGAAGCGGATGGCGCGCGCCAGGCCGGCATGCGCCCACTGCGCGGCAGCGGGCGGCGCCTGGCCCGGCGCCAGCACCACGACGGCCACGGCCGCATTGCCCGCATCGCGCAGGCTGGGCACTTCATGCGTTGGCAGGCTCAACCACGACAATGCCTGGGCCAGGCCGCTGCCGGCCGCCCATCCGGCTTGCGGCGAAACGACGAGCGCGTGGTGCGTCATGGCGCGCTGGCAAGCTCAGCCTGACAGCATCGGCGCGGTCACGACGTGGTGCCGGCGGGCGAAATCGATCAGTTCTACCAGCGTCGTCACGCCCAGCTTGGCCATCAGGCGGGTCTTGTAGGTGCTGATGGTCTTGTTGCTGGTGAACATCGCGTCGCCGATTTCCTTGTTGGACATGCCCCGGACCAACATCTGCATGACGATGAGTTCCTTGTCGGACAGGCGCTCGATGGCATAGGCGGCCTCGCCACGGGCCATGCCGCCGCCGGCGGGGAACACGGTGTAGCCCGCCATCACCGCCTCGACGGCGCGGACGATCTCGGGCATTTCCTGGGTCTTGCTGATATAGCCGTGCGCGCCGGCGGCCTGCACGCGCGGCGCGAACACGCCGGTGTCGTGCGCCGTGATGACCAGGATGCGGGCGCCGGGATGGATGGTCTTGATGCGGACAATGGCCTCCAGGCCGTTGATCCTGGGCAGTTCGATGTCGAGGACAACCAGGCCAGGCTGGGCCTGGCGCACCATCTGGATGGCGTCCTGGCCGTTGCCGGCTTCCAGTATCTGCACCACGCCCATGAGCTGCGACAGGTGCTGCCTGAGCACCAGCCGCCAGGCGGGATGGTCGTCGACGATAAGTACGGTGGTCACGGGTGGAGTCGTCCAGGTTCGGGGCATGCCGCCATGCGAGGGCGGCATGCCCGGGTAAAAGCCGGCGGGCGCCGGGTCAATGCGGGGCGCGGCCCAATTCGCCGGCCACGAAATCGACAAAGGCGCGCACTTTGGCGACGACGTGGCGACGCGACGGATAGACCGCGTAGATATAGGTATCGACCTTGGCCCAGTCGTCCAGCACGGTATGCAACAGGCCTTGCTGGAGGTCTTCTTCGACGTACGTGCGGGGCACCAGGCTGACGCCGAAGCCGGCGCGCAACGCGTCGCGCACGGCCAGGCTGGAATTGACCTGGTAGCGGCCCCGCACGGGCACGCGCACGGTCTGGCCGTCGCGATGGAACGCCCATTCGTCGGCATGGCCGGACAGCGTGAAGCGCAGGCAGTTGTGCTCGCGCAGCGCATCGGGCGACTTGGGCAGGCCGTTGCGCGCGAAATAGGACGGCGCGCCGCACAGCACGTGCGGCAGGACGGTAAGAGGCCGCGCCACCAGCGAAGAGTCTTCGAGGTTGTCGCTGCCGCGGATGGCCACGTCGAAACCTTCCTGGATGAGGTCGACGCGGCGGTCTTCCAGGTACAGGTCGAGCGAGAGTTCGGGGTAGGCCTGCAGGAATCGCGGGATGGCCGCGGACAGGCGCGTCAGTGTCAGCGACATCGGGGCGCTGACGCGCAGCACGCCGCTGGGCTGCGTCTGCATGGGCCCCAGCGAGCGGCCGGCCTCGTCCAGGTCGTCGAGGATGCGACTGATTTGTTCGTAGTAGCGCTGGCCGGCCTCGGTCAGGCTCATGCGGCGGGTGGTGCGATTGAGCAGGCGCGCGCCCAGGTGGGATTCGAGTTCGCTGATGTTCTTGCTGACGGCCGCGGGCGAAAGGCCGAGTTGCCGGGCAGCCTGGGCAAAACTGGCGAATTCGACCACGTTGCGGAAGACCCGCAGGGCAGTGAGATGATCCATTTATTATTCACTTTTAGCTAATAGTGAATCTACTAGGCAAAGTATTATCAATTACAGGTAGATCAATTAGCCTTGTATCAAGACAGGCAAAAAAGCGGACTGAATAACCCGGGCCTGCCGTTTGCGCGCCCCGGCGCGATCTCGCACGCACGAACTGGAGTTGGCGTGACCCCACCGAAGAGACCTGCCATGAACCGCGGCGCCGACCTGCTGGCCACGGCGCTGGCCCCGACTATCTGGGGCAGTACGTACATCGTCACGACCGGCCTGCTGCCGGCCGGCATTCCCTTGACCGTGGCCATGCTGCGCGCCCTGCCCGCCGGCATCCTGCTGCTGCTGTGGGCCCGGCGCCTGCCCCATGGCATCTGGTGGGCCCGCAGCTTCCTGCTCGGAGCGCTGAATTTCTCGCTGTTCTGGGCCATGTTGTTCGTGACCGCCTACCGGCTGCCTGGCGGCGTGGCCGCCACGCTGGGCGCGATCCAGACACT
>Ga0182735_1001532_pt1 | contig 15291 bp, 10 predicted proteins | sample eDN5th30CKraftMG_FD_128524 | JGI IMG/M metagenome (GOLD analysis project Ga0182735, IMG submission 128524) | Enriched Miracle-Growth compost microbial communities from Emeryville, California, USA - eDNA 5th pass 30_C Kraft MG (version 2) (version 2) ... | reverse complement strand
CGCCGCCGTCAACGTCGTTTTGCCGTGGTCAACGTGACCAATCGTACCCACGTTCACGTGCGGCTTGGTACGTTCAAACTTGCCTTTTGCCATGATCTCTATCCTTTGACTTTCAAGGAAACTTTGATATCTGCCGGGACCGCCCGAGGAACGGACCCGGCAAGGGTTATTTACTTGGCCCGAGCGGCGATGACTTCGTCAGCGACGTTCTTGGGGGCCTCGGAGTAATGCTTGAATTCCATCGTGTACGTGGCACGACCTTGCGTCAGCGAACGCAGGTTCGTGGCGTAGCCGAACATCTCGGCCAGCGGAACCTCGGCCTTGATGGTCTTGCCGCCGCCAACCATGTCGTCCATGCCCTGGACCATGCCGCGACGCGAGGACAGATCGCCCATCACCGTGCCAGCGTAGTCTTCAGGCGTTTCGACTTCAACGGCCATCATCGGTTCCAGCAGCACGGGGCTAGCCTTGCGCATGCCTTCCTTGAATGCCATCGAGCCGGCCATCTTGAACGCGTTTTCGTTCGAGTCGACGTCGTGGTACGAACCGAAGAACAGCGTGACCTTGACGTCCACGACCGGGTAGCCGGCCAGGATGCCCGAAGGCAGCGTTTCCTGGATGCCCTTGTCCACCGCGGGGATGAATTCGCGAGGAACCACACCGCCCTTGATGGCGTCCACGAATTCGTAGCCGCCGCCCGGTTCGAGCGGTTCGACCTTCAGGACCACGTGACCGTACTGACCACGGCCGCCCGACTGCTTGACGAACTTGCCTTCGACTTCTTCGCAGGTCTTGCGGATGGTTTCGCGGTAGGCCACCTGCGGCTTGCCGACGTTCGCTTCCACGCCGAATTCGCGCTTCATGCGGTCGACCAGAATTTCCAGGTGCAGTTCGCCCATGCCGGAAATGATGGTCTGGCCGGATTCTTCGTCGCTGCGCACGCGGAACGACGGATCTTCCTGCGCCAGGCGCGACAGCGCCAGGCCCATCTTTTCCTGGTCAGCCTTGGACTTGGGTTCGACGGCCTGCGAAATCACGGGCTCGGGGAACTCCATGCGCTCCAGCGTCACGTGCGAATCGACGTCGCACAGCGTTTCGCCGGTGGTCACGTCCTTCAGGCCCACGACGGCGGCGATGTCGCCTGCCAGAACTTCCTTGATTTCCTCGCGGTTGTTCGCGTGCATCTGCAGGATGCGGCCGATACGCTCCTTCTTGCCCTTGACCGGGTTGTACACGGTGTCGCCCGACTTCAGGACACCCGAGTACACGCGGACGAAGGTCAGCTGGCCGACGAACGGGTCCGTCATCAGCTTGAAGGCCAGGGCCGAGAACTTCTCGCCGTCGTCGGCTTGACGCTTGACTTCGTTGCCGGCGTCATCGGTGCCTTCGACCGGGGGAATGTCCACGGGCGAGGGCAGGTAGTCGATGACGGCGTCGAGCATGCGCTGCACGCCCTTGTTCTTGAAGGCGGTGCCGCACAGCATCGGCTGGATTTCGCCGGCGATGGTGCGCTGGCGGATGGCCAGGTTGATCTCGGCTTCGTCCAGCGAACCGGTCTCGAGGTACTTGTTCATCAGTTCCTCGGACGACTCGGCGGCAGCCTCGACCAGCTTTTCACGCCATTCTTCGGCGGTGCTTTGCAGTTCGGCCGGCACGTCTTCGTACTCGAACTTGATGCCCTGGCTGGCTTCGTCCCAGATGATCGCTTTCATCTTGACGAGGTCGATGACGCCCTTGAAGGTGTCTTCGGCGCCGATGGGGATCACGACGGGCACGGGATTGGCGCGCAGGCGCGTCTTCAGCTGGTCATAGACCTTGAAGAAGTTGGCGCCGGTGCGGTCCATCTTGTTGACGAAGGCCAGACGCGGCACGCCGTACTTGTTGGCTTGGCGCCACACGGTTTCGGACTGGGGCTGAACGCCGCCCACCGCGCAGTAAACCATGCAGGCACCGTCCAGGACGCGCATGGAACGCTCCACCTCGATGGTGAAGTCCACGTGTCCCGGGGTGTCGATGATGTTGATGCGGTGTTCGGGGTAGTTCTTAGCCATGCCACGCCAAAACGCCGTCGTAGCAGCCGACGTAATGGTGATGCCACGCTCTTGCTCTTGCTCCATCCAGTCCATGGTGGCTGCGCCATCATGCACTTCGCCAATCTTGTGATTGACGCCGGTGTAGAACAGGATACGTTCGGTCGTGGTGGTTTTCCCTGCATCGATGTGCGCAGAGATACCAATGTTGCGATAGCGCTCGATCGGGGTTTTGCGGGCCATGGTGGGTTAGTCCTTAAATTACCAGCGGAAATGGCTGAAGGCCTTGTTGGCCTCTGCCATCTTGTGCGTGTCTTCGCGCTTCTTCATCGCGGCGCCACGACCTTCGGAGGCGTCGATCAGTTCGCCAGCAAGACGCAGATCCATCGACTTCTCGCCACGCTTCTTGGCGGCTTCACGGAGCCAACGCATAGCCAGGGCCAGGCGGCGCACGGGGCGCACTTCAACCGGCACTTGGTAGTTGGCACCGCCAACGCGGCGGCTCTTCACTTCGACGATCGGCTTGATGTTGTTGATCGCCAGGCTGAAAACCTCGATCGGCTCCTTGCCGGTCTTGGTGGCGACTTGCTCGAGGGCACCATAGACGATGCGCTCGGCGACGGCCTTCTTGCCGTCCAGCATGACGACGTTCATGAACTTGGCGAGCTCGACGCTGCCGAACTTGGGATCGGGCAGAATCTCGCGCTTGGGTACTTCGCGACGACGGGGCATTGTTGCTTCCTTGTGTCTGTTCAGTTGAACCGTGTTTCATTACACGGCCATGGCCGCCCAATGGGACGACCCCTTACGTGCCGCGCACCTTCCTGTGTTCCGGATGGCGCGGTTGCACTTCCCTCGTGACGGACTTCCGCCACTCCGGGGTACTACCGACTCGTTATTAAGCCTTCTTCGGGCGCTTGGCGCCGTACTTCGAGCGGGCTTGCTTACGGTCCTTGACGCCTTGCAGGTCGAGGGAACCGCGCACGATGTGATAACGCACACCGGGCAAGTCCTTCACACGACCGCCGCGCACCAGAACCACCGAGTGCTCTTGCAGGTTGTGGCCTTCACCGCCGATGTACGAAATGACTTCGTAACCGTTGGTCAGACGCACTTTGGCAACCTTACGCAGAGCGGAGTTCGGCTTCTTGGGGGTGGTGGTGTACACGCGAGTGCACACGCCGCGGCGTTGCGGGCAGTTTTCGAGCGCGGGGCTCTTGCTTTTGATGATGCTGACTTCGCGCGGCTTGCGCACGAGTTGGCTAATGGTAGGCATGACCTTTGAAATCCCTTTTACGTACCACTGGTAAGTACTTGCGTACTAGTCTCCTAAGGCGGTGAGCTTCGGAGAAGGCAGTTCGCGCAAAACCGCCTCAAACGTTCGTATACGTAAAAGAGCGGGTTTGCCAACAAACTGTGACAAAACGCACAAGACCGGGAGCCGTAAGGGGAGACGCCGCGGGGAAGACCCCGCTTGTGTGCTGTGTGCCGTGAAACGAAAGGCTCGTGACGCACCTCGTTTCCCGACTCTGAACTTCCAGACCCTACGCGGCCAGATTTTGCGCGCGAAATAAAGCAGTTAGCCCTTTAGCATAACTGAGATTCGGGCGCACTGTCAAAGAAATTTGTAAACCCGGCCTGGGCGCGCGTTGCCGGCAAAAGCCAGCCAGTTAGACGCCAGTCGTGAAAATTTGGGGCCATATAGCCGGACGTTCCGGCCAGGCATTCCGATGAGGAACCCAGGCGGGGAGCCGGTCGGGAAAAACCCGTCCGGGCCCCGACCCGGCGGCAGCGCGCATCGCGGCCAGTGTACCCGCCGGACGCCTTTCCTCCTACTGGTCGGCGAACAGGTAGCCGCTGCCGTAGACGGTGCGGATCGGCAGTATCACGCCGGCCAGTTCGGCCTTGCGGCGCAGGCGGCTGACGATCACGTCGATGCTGCGCGAACCGCTGGCCCGCGCGGTGCCGCCCTCGACCTGCAGCTCTTCGCCCAATTCGGACCGCCCGACCGCCCTGCCCGCCACTTCCAGCAGCGAGCGCACGATCAGGCGCTCATTGGCCGACAGGGAGATGGTCGTGCCCGAAGGCGCGGCCAGGGTCCAGCCCTGGTCTCGCAGTTCCCATTGCCCGTTCGCGGCCGCGTCGGCCAGGCCCTCTTCGTCCTGCCCCGTGGGCAGGCGGCGGGCCAGGGACAGCAGGATGCAGGCCAGCTCGCGCGGATCCTGCGGTTCGGGCAGGCAGGCGTCCGCGCCGCTTTGCAGGCAGCGCAGGCGGCTTTCCACGGACATGTTGCTTCCCATCACCACGATACCCAGGGACGAGGAGCCGCGCAGCCGCGCCACCAGGGCGTAGCCGATTTCCCCCAACGTTCCCACGTCGAGGACCACGACGTCGTACGCGCCCCCGTTGAGCAATCCGAACAGTTCAAGGGATGTCGAGCAGCCGCGCGCGGAAATGCCGGCCTGCAGCAAGGCGGACACGGCGACCGCGCGGGCCGCCTCGTCCGGTGACATCATAAGTATGCGCAATTGATTCATATTTGTTCCATCCAGCGATTCGACCCGCTCACTTCAGTGCAGCCGGCGATGGGACGATTGAGACAGTGTGGCGCGTTGCGACGCAACAACTCCAGTCAAGATTCGTCAACTTTGCAATGTTTGACAGTTCTTGGCATAACGTAGCCAGTGGGGACACTGCCCGAGTTATCATTCGTCTACTCGAATTCCCTTACCCTCTTGCAGTAGGGCGCCATAGCGCGCGCTTGCGTAGCAAACCTTCGCGAGAACACGTCTGATGAAAATCGCGTCGCTGGAAGATGACCTGGACCAAGCACGCCGCATCCAGCAAGTTTTGACCACTGCGGGATACACCTGCACCAGCTACCAGCAAAGCCGGGATCTCCTGGCTGCGTTGCGCACCGAGCGTTTTGACCTGGTGCTGCTGGACTGGCACTTGCCCGATATCGACGGCGATGATGTGGTGCGCTGGCTGCGCGCCAATATCGGCCCGCGCATACCCGTCATTTTCCTGACCAACCGCTCCAGCGAGGATGACCTCGTGGAAGGTCTGCGCGCCGGCGCCGACGACTACATCGTCAAGCCCCTGCGCCCCCAGGAGCTGCTGGCCCGTGTGGCGGCGTTGCTACGCCGCAGCCAGATCGCGGAGCCCGCCAACGACGGGTTCGACGTCGCGCGCTACCGCATCGAGCCCGCCGCGCGCGCGATCTCCCTGGATTCCACCCCGGTCGCCCTGGCGCCGAAGGAATTCGACCTGGCGTTGCTTTTTTTCCGCAATATCGGCCGCCTCATGTCGCGCGACGTGCTGGCCGAATGCGTCTGGAACAGGGAAATCCCCGCCACCTCCCGCACGCTGGACACCCATTTGTCGAACATCCGCCAAAAACTCCAGCTGCGTCCCGAGCATGGCGTGCGCCTCTCTTCCTCTTACGCCCTGGGCTACCGGCTCGAGCTGACCAGCCCGGCCGAGGACGTCCCATCCAATCCGCAGTAAGCGTACTCCCCCGCACCCCGGAGAATCGATCGACATGAGCCGCTGCCGCGCGCTTTCTTTGCTTGTCCTGATGTCCTGTCTACTGCTCACCGCGCCGGCGCGCAGCCAGCCGGCCGGCGCGCTCGGAGACGATTTCATCTACCGCATCCGCCAGGGCGACACCCTGATCGACCTGGCAGCCCGCTACACACGCAACCAATCCAACTGGAGCCGCCTGCAGACGCTGAACCAGGTCACCACACCGGAGCTGCTGCCTGTGGGCCTGGAGCTGCGCATTCCGCTTTCCATGATTCCCGAGCGGGCCGCCAGCGCGCGCGTGCTGCACGTCAGCGGGCAGGCGAGCCTCGATGGCAAGTCCTTGCGGGCCGGCGACACGGTGGCCGAAGGCAGCACCGTCGCCACGGCCGCCAACGGTTTCGTCACGCTGGAATTGGCCGATGGCTCCAAACTGACCCTGCCCGCGGGCGGAGCGGTCGAGCTGACGCGCCTGCGCCAGTTCGAAGGCACCTCGCTGACGGATTCGGTAGTCGAGGTGCGGCGCGGCGGCGTCGAGTCGTCCGTGGCTCCCGCCGGCGAAGGCGTGGGGCGCTTCGAAGTCCGCACGCCCGTCGCGGTGACCGGCGTGCGCGGCACGCGGTTCCGGGTGCAAAGCAACGAACGTGGCGTGCACAGCGAGGTGCTCGAAGGCAGTGTCCGCCTGCAACCGCACGCGCCAGGCGCGCGCCCCGACAAGCCGGTCGCCGTGGCCGAGGGCTACGGCGCGGCGATCGGCGCCGATGGCGTCGTTTCGGGCGTGCGCGCCCTGCTCGCCGCGCCGAAGCTGGGCGACCCCGTGCGCGCGGGCGGCGGCGCATGGACCACCGACGTGTCGCCCGTGCCGGGCGCGCAAAGCTACCTGGTGCGCGTCTCGCGCGATGCCGACGGCGCGTTGCCGGTATCGTCGGCGAACTTCCCCACCACCGATATCCGTTTCGCGGCGCCCGGCCCGGGCACCTATTACGTATCCGTGCGAGCCGTCGACGAACTGGGCTTGAGCGGCAAGGACGCGATCGCGACCTTCGAGGGCGCGAACCAGCTCATGACTTCCTTCGGCCTCGGGGTGGCTAGCGGCACAGGCGGCCTCATTACGCTCACCGAATACTAGGGCCGACACACGGAAAGGAGTTTCATGGCCACCGCCGATCCACTGGACCGGACCTCGCGCTCAGGGTTGTGGCTGACGATAGCGTTGGCGGTGCTGGCCGCCCTCTTGGGCTCGCTCAACGGTTTCGGCCGCGTCGACCAGATCCTGTACGACCGCGCCGTATCGGCAACCGGCCGCAGCGCCGACCCCGACATCCTCATCGTGGCGATCGATGACGCCAGCATCGACGCCTTGGGACGCTGGCCCTGGCGGCGCGCGATCCACGCCGCGCTGCTGGACCGACTGCATGGCGCAAGAGCGGTCGGGCTGGACTTGATCTTCGCCGAGCCGGACACTGTCCATCCCGACGACGACCGCATGCTTGCCGACAGCATCCGGCGTAACGGGCACACCGTGCTGCCCATCGTGCTGGACCGCCTCTCCCGCCCCTCTAGCGCCAGCGGCCCCATTGCCGGCCTGGCGCAGGCAGCGGCGGCGATGGGGTTCATCAACGCGCACGTCGATCCCGACGGCGCGGTCCGCGAAGCCACGTTGACCGCCGAGGTCGCGGGCAGGCGCTGGAACCACATGGCCATATCGATGCTGGAAGTCGGCGGCGAAGGACCGCGGGCGCAAAAACTCCTGGAGCGCGCCCAGCCGGACGGCAGCATCCTGATCCCTTACGCGGGTCCCACCGCGCACGTGCGCAGCGTGCCGTACCTGTCCGTGCTGCGGGGGGACCTGTCGCCCGAGGAGCTGCGCGGCAAATACGTGCTGGTCGGCGCCTGGGCCACCGGCCTTGGCGATGCCTATCCCACTCCCGTCTCCCATGAAGTCAGCGGCATGGCCGGGGTGGAGATCATCGCGAATCTGCTGCAGGCGGCCCGCGACGAAATTGCCTTCCAGCAGCCGCCGGCCTGGTGGAACGGGCTATTCTCGGCGCTGCCCGTGCTGTTGGCCTGCCTCGCGTTGTGGCGCCTGTCGCCCAAGCGGGCCCTGCTGGTCTGCGTCGCCCTGCTGGCCGGCATACTCGGAGCCGCACTGTTGCTGCTTGCCTACGGCCACTTCTGGTTCGCCCCGACCGCGGCGCTCCTGGGCGTGGCCCTGTGCTACCCGCTATGGAGCTGGCGCAGCCAGGAGGCTGCGCTGCGCTACATGGACAACGAATTGCGCCGGCTTCAGCGCGAGTACCCGCCGGTGCTGAACGAGGCGCGCGCGCAGGCCGCCGGGCCCAGCGCGTCGCTGGAAAGCCGCGTCGGCGAGCTGCGCCGGGCGCTGGCGCGGGTGCGCAACCTGCGCCGCTTCCTGGCCGACGGTCTGGACGGCATGCCCGACGCCACGCTCGTTTTCGACCAGGACGGCCGCATGCGATTCCGCAACCAGGCCGCCGTGATTTACTTCCAGCGCCTGGGCATGCGTCCTCCCCGCGTCGGCCGCCCCGCCATCCACCTGCTGGAGAAAACCATTTCCGACCCCGCCGCCCGGCAACGCGTCGCCGAAGCGCTCAGCGGCAAGGGACCGGTCGCCGGCACGTCGCCCTGGAGCGCGGATCTCGAACTGCGCGACCGGGCCGGGCGCGATCTCATCCTGAAGTGCGCCCCCATCCACACCGCCGAAGGAAACTTCGCTGGCACCGTCGCCACGCTGACCGACATCTCGCGCATCCGGCAAGCGGAACGCCAGCGCGAAGAGACCCTGCGCTTCATTTCGCACGACATGCGCGCGCCCCAAAGCTCCATCCTGGCGCTGGTGGAGATGAAGCAGGAAAGCGGCGCCCAGGAAGGGCAAAGTGAAACGCTCAACCGCATCGCCACGCTGGCCAGGCGCACGCTGCACCTGGTCGACGACTTCGTGCATCTCACGCGCGCCGAATCCATGACGATCAGCGCGGTGGAGCTGGATCTGGGCAGCCTGCTGCAGGACGCCGTCGACGAGTTCTGGGCCGCCGCGCAGAAACGCGGGATTGCGCTGGATCTGCGGCTGCCGCTGTCTGCCGCCTATGTCCGCGGCGACCAGACCCTGCTCATGCGCACGCTGTGCAACCTGATCGACAACGCAATCAAATACAGCCCGCCGCAGACCCGCGTCGAGTGCGGCATCGACGATGAACCCGGCTTCTGGCGAGTCGCCATCCATGACCAGGGCCTTGGCATCGCAGCCGACGACCAGGCCCGTCTGTTCGAACCGTTTTCGCGCGTGGGGGTGGAAAGCCGGGGAGACGTCGGCGGCGCCGGCCTGGGGCTGGCGTTCGTCCGCACCGTGGCCGAGCGGCACGGCGGATCGGTGGAGGTGAGCAGCCAACTGGGCGTGGGGTCCATCTTCACGCTGCGCCTGCCGATGGCGCCGGAAGCGCCGTCGGAGCGCCGCCCCGAGGGTGCTCCGACGGCATAGCGCCGGCTATTGGAATGTGTGCGAGATCACGCCCGGCCTGCCGGCCTTGACCTCCAGGGTCGTGCGGTATGGCGGCAGATCGGCGTTGCGCACCACCACCTGGTATTTGCCGGGAATCAGCCTGAGCTCCTTGACGGGCGGACTGATGCCGCGCGCCACGCCGTTGATCCACACTTCCCCCCAGGGGCGGATATCCAGCCGCACCAATACTGGCACGGGCTTGGGCTTGGCCTCCTCGGCTTCGACCGCGGGCGCCTCGGGCGCCGTGGACGCCTGCGGTGCCTGGGCCGGGGGTGGCGCCTCGGCGGGTGCGGCGGCAGGCGCCGGGCTTTCCGCCGGCGCTATGCTGCCTGCCGGAGCCTGGCCGGGAGGTTCCGGCGGCGCCTGAGGCTCGGGAGCCGGCGGCGTCGCCTGAGGCAAGGGATGGACGACCGGCGGATTCGGCGGGACGACTTCGGAGCGGGTGATCAGGGCATTCGGCGCGCCCAGGCCCGACGCCAGCCAGGCATACACGCCCGCGCCGGCCAAGGCCACGGCGAACAACAGCCACAGCAACACCCGGCGCCCACGCGCGGGCTGGCGCTGCGCCGCGGCGGCCACCGCAGGCGTGGCCTGCGCTGCAACCACCTCGGCGGAATCGGCCTGGTCCGAGGAAGTCTCGAGCTGCGCGGCGACGCCCAGCATCTCGGCCAGTTCGGCCAGCGTTTGCGGCCTGTCGGCGGGCCGCATGGACAGGCCGGCGTCGATCACGGCCAGGAAATCATGGCTATATTTCGGCAGGCCCAGGGAGACGAGCGGTTCGTAGGTGTCGGCCGCCCGGCGTTCGGGCGCGGCCGGCGGCCGGCGGCCGGTGACCAGCGCATGCATGACGGCGCACAAGGCGTAGATATCGCTCCAGGAGCCGCGCGGCCACTCCACGGAGTCGGTATACAGTTCGAACGGCGCGAAGCCGGGGGTCGGCGTGCGGCTGACGCGGCGCGAGCGCGCCACGATCAATTCCGGAACCAGATGCGCCCGCGCGCTCTCGTCCATCCCCACTGTTTCCAGGGAAATGTCACCGCAGATCTCGCCCTGCGCATGCAAGGATATGAGGGACGGCAATAGATCGGAGAGGAGCCGCTTGATGCGCGCTTCCGGAACGCCCCCCGCCGTGCTGGCGGCAATGGCGCTCAAGGGGCGCAGCGCAAGCGGCGCGGCGCCGGAAAAAGGGCCACGCGGCGTCAACAGGCCGGCGGAAGGAGACATGATCGAGAGTTGCGCCACGGCGCGAATATGCATTGAAAAGTGAATAGGGCGAATATTATCGAATCCGCTACGCAAGGACATTGCCGAAAATGTCCGAGCGCATCAGGCTGTGGCACGATAGCGTATGGCCACATCACCCTCCCCCTTTGGAAGCCCATGAAAATTCGCATTCTGAGTAGTCTGCTCGGCCTATCCGTCCTCCTTGCGGGTTGCGCCGGCGTCACCTCCCGGCAGCCGGAAGGCCCGCCGACCGCGGAGGCGCTGGATCAATTGCAACAAGTGCGCGACAAGTACAGCGCGGGACGCTATGGCGAAGTCATCCGCACCGTGGCCACTTCCGACGCGCTGGCCACGTCCACCAAGGCCGTGCGCATCGAAGCCTACAAATTGCAGGCGTTCAGCTATTGCGTGAGCCGCTATCCGCAGCTGTGCGAAGACAGTTTCTCCCGCATCCTCGCCCTGGATCCCGCATTCACGCTGGCGCCCAACGAGGCCGGCCACCCGGTCTGGGGGCCCGTCTTCCAGCAGGCCCGGTCACAGGCTGCGCGATAGACCTCGCTCACCCCAATGAAAAAAAGGCCGCTGATTCGCATCAGCGGCCTTTTTGCTTGCGAGCTTCCGCTTATTCGGCGGAGTCGTCGGCGCCCAGGTCGGGAGCAGGCGTTTCCGCATCCGAGCCCACCGTGACCGGCGAGTCTTCGAACGGGTTGGCCTGCTGACGGGCGGCTTCGCGTTCCGCCGCCTCCAGCGCTTCCTTGTCCTTGCGGGCGTGGTGGTACGCCAGGCCGGTACCCGCCGGGATCAGGCGGCCGACGATGACGTTTTCCTTCAAGCCGCGCAGGTCGTCGCGCTTGCCCATGATGGCAGCCTCGGTCAGGACTCGCGTGGTTTCCTGGAACGAAGCGGCCGAGATGAACGAGTCGGTCGACAGCGAGGCCTTCGTGATACCCAGCAGCACGTTCTCGTAGGTCGCCGGACGGCGGTCTTCAGCCGTGACGCGATCGTTCTCGTTCAGCAGTTCCGAACGCTCGACCTGCTCACCCGGGATGAACTCGGTATCGCCGGCGTCGACGATGTTCACGCGACGCAGCATCTGGCGGACGATCACTTCAATGTGCTTGTCGTTGATCTTCACGCCCTGCAGACGATACACGTCCTGCACTTCGTCGACGATGTAGGTCGCCAGCTTCTCGATGCCCTGCAGGCGCAGGATGTCGTGGGGATCGGCCGGGCCGTCCACGATCATTTCGCCCTTGTTCACGACTTGGCCGTCGTGCACCAGCACCTGCTTTTCCTTCGGAATCAGGAACTCGTGGCTGACGCCTTCCAGGTCGGTGATGACCAGGCGCTGCTTGCCCTTGGTGTCCTTGCCGAACGACACCGTGCCGGTGACGTCGGCGAGCATGCCGGCATCCTTCGGCGAACGGGCTTCGAACAGCTCGGCCACCCGCGGCAGACCGCCGGTAATGTCGCGGGTCTTTTGCGATTCCTGCGGAATACGCGCCAGAACTTCACCCACGGCAACCTGCTGGCCGTCGCGCACCGTGATCAGCGCGCCAACCGGGAACGAGATGTTCACCGAGTGATCGGTGCCGGCGATCTTGACGTCTTCGCCGTTCTCGTTGACCAGCTTGATCTGCGGACGCATGACGATCTTGCCGCCACGGGTCTTCGGCGTGATGACGACGAGCGTCGACAGGCCGGTGACTTCGTCCACCTGCTTGGCAACGGTCACGCCTTCTTCGATGTTCTCGAAGCGGACGGCGCCGCCGTATTCCGACACGATCGGGCGGGTCAGCGGATCCCACGTCGCCAGGCGCGCGCCAGCCTTCACGGCTTCGCCATCGCCCACCAGCACGGTCGCGCCGTACGGGATCTTGTGACGTTCGCGTTCGCGGCCGTTGTCGTCGAAGATCGCCAGCTCACCGGAACGCGAGATGGCCACGCGCTCACCCTTGGAGTTGGTGACGTAGCGCATCGTGCTGGCAAAGCCGACGGTACCGCTGGACTTCGTTTCCACCGCGCTGGCCAGGGCCGAACGCGACGCCGCGCCACCGATGTGGAACGTACGCATCGTGAGCTGCGTGCCCGGTTCGCCGATGGACTGCGCGGCGATGACGCCGACCGCTTCGCCCTGGTTGACCGAGGAGCCGCGGCCGAGGTCGCGGCCGTAGCAGTGCGCGCACAGGCCGTGGCGCGTTTCGCAGGTCAGCGGCGTGCGGACCTTGACTTCGTCCACGCCGATGCGGTCGATGATGTCGACCATGTCTTCGTCCAGCAGGGTGCCGGCGACGATGGCCGTTTCCTGCGTGTCCGGGTTGACGATGTCCACGGCCGCCACGCGGCCCAGAATGCGGTCGCGCAACGGTTCGATGACTTCACCGCCTTCCACCAGGGCCTTCATGTTGTAGCCCTGCGAAGTGCCGCAATCATCCTCGGTGATCACCAGGTCCTGCGTCACGTCGACCAGACGGCGGGTCAGGTAACCCGAGTTGGCGGTCTTCAGTGCCGTATCGGCCAGACCCTTACGCGCGCCGTGAGTCGAGATGAAGTACTGGAGTACGTTCAGGCCTTCACGGAAGTTCGCGGTAATCGGCGTTTCGATAATGGAGCCGTCCGGCTTGGCCATCAGGCCGCGCATGCCGGCCAGCTGGCGGATCTGGGCGGCCGAACCGCGGGCGCCCGAGTCAGCCATCATGTAGATGGAGTTGAACGATTCCTGGCGCACTTCCTCGCCGTGACGGTTGGTCACGGGTTCGGTGGCCAATTGCTCCATCATCGCCTTGCCGACCTTGTCGCCGGCCTTGCCCCAGATGTCCACCACGTTGTTGTAGCGTTCCTGGGACGTGACCAGACCCGACGAGTACTGCTTGTCGATTTCCTTCACTTCGCGGCTGGCTTCGGCCAGGATGCCTTCCTTGGCGGTCGGGATCAGCATGTCGCCCATGGCGATCGAGATACCGCCGCGCGTGGCCAGGCGGAAGCCCGACTGCATCAGCTTGTCGGCGAAGATCACCGTGTCGCGCAGGCCGCAGCGGCGGAACGACTGGTTGATCAGGCGCGAGATTTCCTTCTTCTTCAGCGCCTTGTTCAGGACGGTGAAGGGCAGGCCCTTGGGCAGGATCTCGGACAGCAGCGCGCGGCCGACCGTCGTCTCGTGACGGCGGATGACCGGCTGCCATTCGCCGTTCTCGTCGCGCTCGTGCTCCTTCAGGCGCACGGTGATGCGCGATTGCAGCTCGACTTCACCGTTGTCATAGGCGCGCTGGACTTCAGCGACGTCCATGAAGAAGATGCCTTCGCCCTTGCCGTTGATGCGCTCGCGGGTCGTGTAGTACAGACCCAGCACGATATCCTGCGACGGCACGATCGACGGTTCGCCGTTGGCCGGGAACAGGACGTTGTTGGAGGCCAGCATCAGGGTGCGGGCTTCCAGCTGGGCTTCCAGCGACAGCGGCACGTGAACGGCCATCTGGTCACCGTCGAAGTCGGCGTTGAACGCCGCGCAAACCAGCGGGTGCAGCTGGATGGCCTTGCCTTCGATCAGCACGGGCTCGAACGCCTGGATGCCCAAACGGTGCAGCGTGGGCGCACGGTTCAGCATGACCGGGTGTTCGCGGATGACTTCTTCCAGGATGTCCCAGACCACCGGTTCCTGGCTTTCCACCAGCTTCTTGGCGGCCTTGATGGTCGTGGCCAGGCCCATCATCTCCAGGCGATTGAAGATGAACGGCTTGAACAGTTCCAGGGCCATCAGCTTGGGCAGGCCGCACTGGTGCAGCTTGAGCTGCGGACCCACCACGATGACCGAACGGCCCGAGTAGTCGACGCGCTTGCCCAGCAGGTTCTGACGGAAACGGCCGCTCTTGCCCTTGATCATGTCGGCCAGCGACTTGAGCTGGCGCTTGTTGGCGCCGGTCATGGCCTTGCCGCGGCGACCGTTGTCCAGCAGCGAGTCGACGGCTTCCTGCAGCATGCGCTTTTCGTTGCGCAGGATGATTTCCGGGGCCTTCAGCTCCAGCAGGCGCTTCAAGCGGTTGTTGCGGTTGATGACGCGGCGGTACAGGTCGTTCAGGTCGGAGGTCGCGAAGCGGCCGCCGTCCAGCGGCACCAGCGGACGCAGGTCCGGCGGCAGCACGGGCAGCACTTCCATGACCATCCACTCGGCCTTGATGCCGGATTTCTGGAAGCCTTCCAGCACCTTCAGGCGCTTGGAGATCTTCTTGATCTTGGCTTCCGAGCTGGTGGCCTTCAGTTCGCCGCGCAGCGTTTCCACTTCGCGGTCGATGTCGATGGTGCGCAGCAGTTCACGCACGGCTTCCGCGCCCATCAGGGCACGGAAATCGTCACCGTACTCTTCGGTCTTGGCGAGGAAATCGTCGTCCGACATGATCTGGCCGCGCTTGAGCGGCGTCATGCCGGGTTCGATCACGCACCAGGCTTCGAAATACAGAACGCGTTCGATGTCGCGCAGGGTCATGTCGAGCACCATGCCCAGACGCGACGGCAGGCTCTTCAGGAACCAGATGTGCGCGACGGGGCTGGCCAGCTCGATGTGGCCCATGCGTTCACGGCGAACCTTGGCAACGGTGACTTCAACGCCGCACTTTTCGCAGATCACGCCACGGTGCTTCAGGCGCTTGTACTTGCCGCACAGGCACTCGTAGTCCTTGATGGGGCCGAAGATCTTGGAGCAGAACAGGCCGTCGCGCTCGGGCTTGAACGTGCGGTAGTTGATGGTCTCGGGCTTGCGAACTTCGCCGTAGGACCACGAACGGATCTTCTCGGGCGAGGCGATGCCGATCTTGATGGCATCGAACTGCTCGTCTTGCGAGACTTGCTTAAAGAGGTCGAGTAGCGCTTTCATTAGTTACGCTCCAAATCCATGTCCAGGGCCAACGAGCGGATTTCCTTGACCAGCACGTTGAACGATTCCGGCATGCCGGCATCGATGACGTGGTCGCCCTTGACGATGTTTTCGTATACCTTGGT
>Ga0182735_1001531_pt1 | contig 15306 bp, 11 predicted proteins | sample eDN5th30CKraftMG_FD_128524 | JGI IMG/M metagenome (GOLD analysis project Ga0182735, IMG submission 128524) | Enriched Miracle-Growth compost microbial communities from Emeryville, California, USA - eDNA 5th pass 30_C Kraft MG (version 2) (version 2) ... | reverse complement strand
GTCTGCACCTGAGCAAAACGGAATACGGATATGGAAATTCCCGCAGTCCTGCACGTACGTACCGTTCTTGAGCATATTGTCGGGTTTTCCCGCGTGCTGCACGAAGCCGGCATGACGGTCAATCCGGGCAACCTCATTGACCTCTGCCGGGGATTCGATTTCGTCGACATCGCCAAGCGCGATGATTTCTATGCCGCCGCACGCGCCCTGCTGCTGTCTCGACGCGAAGATATCCCGGTTTTCGACGCCGCTTTTGCACAATACTGGGAGTCGCCGAAACATATGAATATTCGCGCACGGCGGGACCGGCCCGATGAGGACGGCAAGCCTGCCGGAAGCGGCGCCAAAATCACGATGTCAGGCAGCGAAGACGATGCCGAAGGCAGTGAGGAAAAATCGCTCAAGCTGTCCTATAGCCCCGAAGAGCTGCTTGCCAGGCGCGATCTCGGCACGCTGACAGATGCGGATATCGAGCGCGCGCAACGCCTGATTCGCGAGATCGTCGCCGCTTTGGCCAACAAACGCGGGCGACGCTACGTCGCGCGGCGTCATGGCCGCATTCCGGATTTGCGCGGATTGATGCGCAGCCATTCGATCTATCTGGCCGACGGCATTTGCCCTTTGCCATACCGCAGCCGCCGCATCACCAAAACGCGGCTCGTCCTGCTCTGTGACGTCAGTGGCTCGATGCAGCGCTACAGCAGCTTTCTCATTGAGTTCATGTATGCATTGCGCCGCGAATTATCGGATCTCGAAGTCGCAGTGTTTTCGACCCATCTGACCGTGATTACCGATCTTCTGCGGGCGAAGGGGGTCGCGGCGTCATTGAAAGAGGTCGGTGACAGCATCCACGATTGGGCGGGAGGCACCAACATCGGCGGCAGCCTGCGCGAGTTCAACGAACGTCACGCCCCGCATATGCTGAAGGGACGCTCCGCGGTGATCTTTCTCAGCGATGGCTGGGACCGTGGAAACCCCGCGGAGATGCGCGGTGAAATGGCCAGGCTACGTCAGCGGGCGTACAAGGTGCTGTGGCTTAACCCCCTGCTCGGCACCGCGGGCTACCAGCCTCTCACGCAGGGCATGCAATGCGCGCTCCCCTATCTCGATCATTTTCTGCCTGCGCATAATCTTCAGAGCTTGTCACAATTAGCGAGAACGCTGCGGACAATCGGCGCTTGACAGTCGGCGCTCGGGAATTCCGGAAGCGTGGACCGTGCATTCCCGATCACACCCTGTACACAGTCAATCAAGACCCTTTTGGCGCGGCGATTTAGGATCAATCCCATGCTGGTTCATCTTTGATCGAAATTCTGGGTATTCGTGAGGAGCCCAAATGCACATTGAACGGACATTCATCGTTGCCGCCCCCATCCAGCGCGCATGGGCCTTTCTGCACGAGCCTCATGAAATCGGGCGCTGCCTCCCAGGCTGCCACTCCGTGGAAGTGTTGGGGCCAGGCAAGTATACGGGATCGGTCGGCGTGAAGTTCGGCCCGATCAAGCTTGGTTTCGATGTTCACGTGGAAACGGACGAGGAGCGTGCTCCGGAGTATGCGGCCTATACCATGAAAGGCTCCGACAAGGACGGCAGCAGCAAGGTCAGCGCCCAATGCACCATCGCCCTGAAAGCGCTGGACGACCGGCACACGGAGATCACCTATACATCCACCGCCCAGATCTTCGGTAAGCTTGGAAAGTTCGCCGGCGGCGTGATGCAGAAATTTGCCGATAACATCAACGATCAATTCATTGCGGCGCTCACGAAGCGGGTGTCTGAGCTCGAAAGCAGCGCGCCGGCTGCAAATGCAGAAAAAGAACAACCGACCGGCCTCTTTGGCAGGCTGAAAGCGGCACTGGGAAAATGGTGGGGACATTTTCGCTGGCAGACGTAAGAAGCCGTCCCCGCTTGATGACGAAAGAGGCTGCGATGACTCGCACACAAATTTCCTCAGTGGCGGCCAAAGACATGCTTTCTCGTTACGTCCTCTTCAAGACTTCGGATCCGGAAGAGGCAAAAGCGCGTGTGGGAAGCGTTTATTGCCCACATGAACTGACCATTGTCGATCAGAAGAAGAAGATCGTCGACACCACCATGAGCCGCGCCTCATTGGGCGCCATTACCCTGAACCGTCTGCGTTATGGTCCAACGGTTACGATCGATGCAGGTCGCCTTTCCAGTTTTCTACTGGTCATGATGCCGATTGTCGGTACCGCGCAGGTCAAATGCGGCGCGGAATATACGCGCACCAGCTCGCGAACGGGTGCCGTCGTTTCTCCCACCGAACCGCTCCATCAGACGATTCATGCCAACTGCGATCAGGTCATGATCCAGATCGACTGCGATCTTCTGAATCGAATATGCGCACAGCATCTTGGTTACAATCTACGTCAGCCATTGCAGTTCAAGCTGGATCTCTGCATGACGCCGCCCGGCGGCGGAGCCTGGCCTGCACTCGTTTCTTATCTGCTCGCGATGTTCGACAATCCAGCGCAACCGCAGATGAACTCGCCGTTGCTTCGCGCCTCGATGGAGCACCTCATCGTCACGACCCTGCTTCACTCCCAGCCGAACAATTATAGCGACGAATTACGCCAACCCATGCCGTCCATCGCACCGGGCCACGTCAAGCGCGTTGAGGAATATATCAGAGCGCATGCTCACGAGCCGTTGACGATCGCAGATCTCGCTTCTTATGCGGGCGTGAGCGCCAGCGCCCTCTATGCCGGATTCCGCGATTTCCGGAACACGAGTCCGATAGCCTATCTACGTAATGAGCGCCTACAGCACGCGTATGACGAATTATTGCGCACGCCGCTGGGGAAGAGCACTGTCGCAGATATCGCAAGCCGCTGGGGGTTTTCTCACCTAAGTCACTTCGCCACGCATTATAAGAAGAAATTCGGCGAGTTGCCTTCCGACACCTTGCGCAAGCAGGTCGAATGCACTCTCGCGCGCGACGCAAGTCCCCGGTCAAAGCCGAGAGAGCACATGGTGGAAAACCTTTGGTTAGCACAATGCTGGAACGGCCAAGGAGGCTAGGAACGCGAAGCATCGTTCGAGTTTTTAAGTTTCCATTAAAACAATCTCATCTAATGGAAACGCGTTCCGTCATTGCCAGACATATAGCATGGCACGCCGAGGACGGGCGCGATGCTCTCCTTGCGACGACAGGCGTCAACGTCCTTGTCACCCGACAATCTATCTTCTGAATGCGCTGATCGTAGGTGAGCGGAAGCAGCGCCCGTCTTCCGAACGGCCATGTCCGGGGCCCGACGATTCCGTATAAACTCAAATTGTTCCAGATTTCTGACGCGCGCCGAGGATCCTCGCGACGATCGAGGGCCGGCGATCGAGCCCTAGCCGCGCTTCACTCTGACTCGAATATGATCCGGCAATTTGATCTCGTGATGGCGCACTTCGCAGACGCCATCGCTTCCGGGCTCGATCCCGGTCTCGTCTTGACGTTGCGAAAAGGCTTGCAAGCATCGACCACGGCGACTGCCCAGATCTCAATAGAGACAGCCATACGCTTATCGCACCAGGTCGTGTCCCTCACGGCGTGCCGTGAGGGACGCGCGTCACCGATCAGAGTTTTCCTAAGCCCGCGAGAATTTTTTCCGGCGTGATCGGCAGTTGCTGAAAACGCACCCCGATCGCATCGAAGATGGCGTTCGCGATGGCCGGTGCGGGCGTGATAACGCAACATTCTCCCAAACTTTTGGCGCCAAAGGGACCCGTCGGCTCGTCCGTTTCGACAAAGATGCTGTCCATCTTGCGCGGCATTTCCACGGCCGTGGGCATCTTGTAATCGAGGAAGTCGGACGTCAGGCAAGCTCCCGTGTCGGGATCGAACTGGATATGTTCCATCAAGGCGTAGCCCATGCCTTGCTGGAATCCGCCCTCGACCTGACCTTCTGCGGCATTGGGATTAATCACCCGGCCGATATCATGCGCATAGACCGCATGCAGCACCTTCACCTGTCCGGTCTCGGTATCCACCTCGACCTCGACGAATTGAGCCGCGCACGGCGGCGGGTTCGATTTCGGTGAGAGACTGGCAATACCGACGATGGTGCCCTTCTCTTCCATGGTTGTCGGCTTGGGTCCTTCGCTGGTCATCTGCACGAAGGGCGATTCGGCGCGGCGCGCCACGTCGGCGACTGTGACGCTCCTCCCGGGTGTGCCCTTCACGCTGACGAGACCGTTCGCAACTTCCAGGTCGTCGGGACTGACTTCCATCATCGTCGCCGCCACGTCCAACATACGTTTCTTGGCCGCCGCGGAAGCGGCTTTCACCGCATTGCCGGAAGAATAGGTCACGCGGCTTGCATGCGTGGGCGCATCGAACGGGACATTATCGGTGTCGCAATGGGTGCTCATGCGCACCGCCCCGGCCGGCAACCCCAGTTCCTCGGCCGCAATCTGGCACAGCGTCGTGATCTGTCCGGAGCCGATGTCCATCGACGCCGACGAGAGATCGGCAGTCCCGTCACGGTTGATTTTGATAATCGCACCGGAATGCTCGTAGATATCCGGGAAGCCCATGCAGCCGCTGACCCAGACCGGATGCACCGACAATCCAATGCCGCGCTTCTTTACACCTTCCTCACGCGGTGCGGCTCGTGCCGCTGCCCAGCCGATCTTCTCGGCCCCCTGGCGAAGACAGTCCTCAAGACCATAGGTCGAGATGGTGAAGGCAGGATTGAACGGGTGGGGCTCGCCCTGTTTCCGGGCGTTCTTGAGACGCATTTCGATCGGATCAAGATTGAGCTTTTTGCAGATTTCGTCGATCTGCGATTCGACGGCGAAACTGCCCTGCGGGGCGCCATAGCCACGGTATCCGCCGCCAATCATATTGTTCGTGTAGACCGTGTAGCCTTCCCACTTCGAATGCTGCGAATGGTAGTTGAAGAACAGACCGAAAGCGCCATGGACCATGATCACTTCCGATCCATGCGTGGCATATGCACCGCAATCGAGAATGCTTTTTGCATATCTTGCGGTGAAGGTGCCGTCCTTTTTAACCCCGGTTTTCAGGTAGACCTTGATCGGATTGCGCGTTGTCGTGATGAACTCTTCCAATCGCGTCTGTTCGAGACGCACCGGGCGGCCAGATTTCTTGCTCAAGAGAGCGGCGATCGGCTCCATCGATGTCAATTCAAGCTTGCCGCCGAAGCCGCCGCCGATATAAGGCGACTTGATCACTTTGACCTTGCTTTCAGGCAAGCGCAGCGCGAACGCGAGCTTTTCACGCGTGCCGAAGAGATGCTGGGTGGTCACATGGATGGTGACATTGTCCTGGCGATCCATCTCAACGACACAGACCCGCGGCTCCATATAACATGTATGAACCCGCTGGGTTTCATAGACGCCCTCGAAGATAAAGTCGGCATCGGCGAACCCCTGCTCGATGTCGCCGGCCGCGAAAGATGGATTCTTGGCGATGTTGTTGGGCTTTTCAGGATGCAGTTGGGGCGCGCCTGGCTTCATTGCCTCTTCGGGATCGAAGACAGCCGGTAATTCCTCGTATTCGACATCGATCAGATCGAGGGCAGCTGCGGCGATATCGGCTGTGGTTGCTGCGACGGCGGCCACGGGCTGACCGACATAGCGAACGACATCACCATTCATCACCTCAAAATCGAGCACCATGCTTGGCGCCTCGACAGGCACAAAGAACACGGGACAGAATTTGACCTGAGGCACATCCTGCGGCAACAGCACCGCCTTGACGCCAGGCAATTGCTCGGCGCGCGAAGCGTCGATCCGGATGATCCGCGCATGAGCGTAGGGACTCCGCAGCATCTTTGCATGCAACATACCCGGCAGCTTGACGTTCACCGGATAGCCTCTGCCGCCGGTTACCTTGTCGTACGCGTCAGGCCGCTCGACGCTATGGCCGATAACATTCATCGCGTTCATTTTGAATCCCTCGAAGAAACCCGCTGTCCACGGCCTGTCATTGCGCCAAGCGCTCCGACGCCAGCTTGATAGCCTCTACAATCTTGGCGTAACCGGTGCATCGGCAAAGGTTGCCGGAAAGACCATGCCGAATCTGCTCTTCATCCGGATGCGGACATTCGTCGAGCAATTGCTTGGCCGACATCATCATTCCGCACGTGCAGTAACCGCATTGAACGGCGCCGGCGTCGATAAAGGCTTGCTGGATCGGATGAAGGGCCGCGCCGGATGACAAGCCATCGGCTGTCAGAATCTTTGCGCCATCGTATGACAGGGCATAGCACAGGCAGGAATAGACCGCCTTGCCGTCAATATGGACAGTGCAACAGCCGCAACCACCGCTGTCACAACCTCGCTTTGGCCCGATCAGGCCAATCTGATCTCGCAGCACGTCGCGCAGGGTGGCGTCCTTCTCCACGATCAACTCGTGGGTCTCGCCATTCACCTCAAGATTCATCATCTGCTTCATACGTTCGCCTCCTTCAGGTCAGGCGTGCGACCGCACGCTCAAGCGCACGGCGGATCAAGACGCGAGCCACGGCGCTGCGGTATGCAGCCGAAGCACGATGGTCCGACATCGGTGAGATGTCGCCCACGACCGCTTCACCCGCCGCACGAAGGGTCGCAGCATCAAGCTTCGAGCCGAGAAGAATCTTCTCGGCCGATGGAGAGCGCAGCGCGAATTCCGCAACTCCCCCGCCAAGCGCCACACGGACTTTGGTACACGTTCCGGCGCCGTCAACGACAACACACACCGCCACGTTGACGATGGCCAGATCGTTCGCATTGGTCTCCAGCTTCAGAAACGCGCTTGCCGTCTTTCCCTGACCGCGGGGAATGCAAACCTTGGTGATCAGTTCGCCCGGCTCCAGCGTATTGGTAAACAGACCGCCGAACAGTTCGGGAAGAGACAGTCTCCGCTCTCCGCCGGCACCTTTCACGACAGCGACCGCATCGAGCGCAATCAATGCGGTCGGAATGTCAAAGAACGGGCAGGACGCCGCAATACATCCGCCGATCGTCGCGGTATTTCGAATCTGCACCGGCGGGTGGGACAACGCATCCGACAGTGCCGCCGCCCATGGCGCATCGGTGATCTGCGGGACCTCCAACAACCGGGCAAGCGTCGTCGTAGCCCCAATCTCCAATGCCGCATCAGTCACATCAACTGTGGACGCGGTCTTTCGGATGTCGAGCAGCACTTCAACATCACTCATCAAGCCACGCGCTTCGAGACCGTGAAGAAACGTTCCCCCGGCAAGCACCAGCGCTTCGCTGTTCTTGCCGAGAAAATCCAGCGCCTCGTCGAGCGAGTGTGGAGTGTGAAAGTCCTTTAGTTTATGCAGAGCCATGAGTGATCCACGCAAAGATTGAGGGTGAAACCGGTGCAGTCCGGCTGGCTTAGTCACTTTGCAGATTGCGATCACCGCAGTGCCAGCAGCTCAACCGCGGCGCATTTGCTACTTGTTAAAGAGATTACTTCAACTCGTCCTACGAACGTTATCCTCGAACTGCATTTCGTATCCGGAGACTGTCGGAATCGATAGACGGTGAAGCGCAATCAGGTTGAACTCCCCGGTGGCAAACCGATACTGCCGGCCAGATTGTGTGTGATCGGTTCGAAAACGGCGGCCTTGAACATCAGCAGGCGAAACGCGAAGAAGCCGGCCAGCATCATCGTAGCCGCCAGAGCCGTCATCCACCGGCCGCCGTCGATGGCAAGAATACCCACCGGTGCAAGAAGGCCGACGACAGGCACAAGACCGATGAAGTAGCGTGCGTACTCTCCCCGGGTCAGCAGATTGACGGAGAATTTCCCGCCATTCGACTTGACGCTCGCACGCGAGAGAATCGCCAGGACGATAACGGCATCGAGAACGAGCAGCGCTATCGCGAGATTGGACAGCATGGCTTGCTGCTCGGCGCCAAACACCTCCCAGCCAGCCACCAGCGTCACCATCACGCCGCCGGTCAGGGCATAAGAGAAGCTCGAGATCGGCAAGAGCGCGCTGGCCCAGAGGGTGAACGCTTCCGAAGCGGACATTGCCAAGCCCTGATAGCACATCACCGTCAGAGCGCCTGCAACCGCAAAGTAACCGACCCATTGTCCGGTGGAGGGCGGCAATCCCAAGCGAGCTGCAACGCCGAACTTCAAGTCTATAATGTAGAGAGCGCCAAAACCGATCAGGACGCCGATGGCAATCGCTCCACGGCTGATCCACGACCGATCCGGGCGAAGAATCGCCCGCCAGGACTTTTTCGGCACGCCCATATGAGCAAGATGAAAATAAGGCTTGAGCGTGCCGGTGATGACCAGGCCGGCAATCATACCCGGAACGAAGTCAAGAAAGAACGACACCAGAAACATGCCGGTGCCAACTTCCGCGAAGAAGAAGGCAAGAGCCATCGAGGTGTCCCAATAGCGCTGGAAGCGGTAGCCCAGCTTGAAAGAATCGCCGACCAGGCGAGTGTTGGCCTCGGTCATATCCAAGTCATCCGGCATCATCTTGGGTCCACCCTGGACACTTGATCCGCGAACGGGAAACTCAATCAACATAATACACCTTTGGCTTGGTGTTCTTTTCAGGGAGAGGCTGTCTGCCGTTGCGCTCACGGATCAGGACGTTGGGCGCGCTGTTTGGATCGTCGAGATCGCCGAAGATACGGGCATTGGCGGGACACGTCGCGACGCATGCAGGCTGCATACCCGCATCGACCCGCTCGCTACAGAAGTCGCACTTGGTCGACGTGCCGGGCGTGTACCGGCCATAGCCCTGTTCTTCGAACGGAGTGAGCGTACCGGTGCCGAACAACCCCTCGGTAAACATGCTCTGGTCCAGCATGGTGCGCATGTCATAGGGGCACGCCACCGCGCAGCTGCTGCAGCCAATGCACTTGTCCTTGTCCACCATGACGATGCCGTCTGCGCGCGTGTAGGTGGCGCCGCTCGGGCACACCTTCTGGCACGGCGGATCCTCGCACTGATTGCAGATGGTCGGGATATAGACGCGCTTCACATTCGGATATTCACCGTACTCATGACTGAGCGTGCGCGTGAGAAAGACACCGTCCGGCAACGAGTTTTCCTGCTTGCAGGCGACCACACAGGCATTGCATCCGATGCACGCCTTCAGGTCGAAGACCATTCCCCACCTGGCCATCAGTGCGTCCCTCCCTTGCCCTTTGCGTTCTGGATCGAATCGACCAGGTCGTAGACGGTGTGGCCATGCTTGAGGAAATCCGGCCAGTCATCGAGCTTCGTCAGCTTCACGCGGCAACTGGTTTCCGGCTGCCCCGTGGCACCGTCCGTGTTGCGCATGTCGTATGGCAAAAGATCGTTGTAGTGCCCTCCCGCCATGAGGACGGACCGGTTCTCGCTCTTGGTGCGCGACAGTGAATTGGAGACCCCGAGCGTTTCGTGGTGAACCGCTTCGGTTGTCGCCAAGCGGCCGTACAGCTTGCCATACGGCGATTCGACGAGAACGATATCACCGTCCGCAAAACCGAGCTGCTCTGCCGTCCCGCGATTGAGCAGCAGGCCGGTGTGCACCGGATCGCGATAGGTGATGTCCTTGATCCAGGGGTTACTCAGGCTCTCGCCGAAGTTCATCTGAATGTCTTTAAATGTGATGGCGTAGAGATTGTACTCCGCCGGCTCCAGATGGATCGGGTCAAGAACCGTGGTCGGCAGAGGCTGATAATCGTCGAACGGCCACTCGTCACGGAACGGCACCTTCGCCTCTTCGAACTGCCGGCGCAGAGTCTCGCGCTGGAAAGGCAGATCCTCGATGTAGAACAGCAGCCGCATCCCTTCCCAGGGTCGATACCACTTGTCGAGGCGACGCTCGGTCGACGAATGGCCATGCTCCATGTACCATTCGATCGGCTTGTCATTCCAAAGCAGACCGACGCGCTCCGCGATGTCGCGGTCGGAATACTTCTTGCCGGGTTCGAGCTTCAGGTGCGGCTTCTGGTTGAAGCCGAGAATCATGTTGATGACTTCGTTGTACTGATCAAGCACGCCAAGCCGTTCGGAGATTTCGAAGAAAATCTCCTCCTCGCTTTTCGTGTCGTAGAGCGGCGCGGTGATCGGCTGACGGAAGCAAATGCCCTCCGTGTAGGGCGGCTCAATCATGACGCCGTTCCAGGTCTCCAGATAATCGCTGGAAGGCAGGATGATGTCGGCGAAGTCGGTCATCTCCGTCGGAATGACGTCGACGCAGACGATGAAGCGCATCTCGCGGAGAAATTGCAGCCACTTCTCCCGCGGCCCCTGGATCGCCCACACCGGGTTGGAGTGACAATTGACCAGAACGTCCGGCTTGTAGGTCGAACCGTATTTCTCCGGCTCCATATAAGAAAGCATGTTGAGATGCGGTCCGTTCACGCCGACCGGAAAGAAGCCGGCCAAATGATACTCATTGGGCGGCCAGGAGAATGGCGGCATATGACCGAGCTGATGCGGAGCACCAAGCATCTGCCCGCATTCGCCAGGTTGACAGTGATTGCTATCGACGCAGCCATCCGTAATCGTGACACCGCAGCGCCCTCCCGGATGATCGATATTGCCGATCAGCATATTGACCAGTTGAAAGGCGTGATTGGTCATCATGCCGGTCTTCCGTCCCTGGGCGCCGCGGTAGTAGTTGTAGGCGGCAGGACGGAGAGGCACTGTGCGGCCATCGGGCAGCTTTATCGTCTCGCCAATGCGCGCCTCACGCGCGAATTCGCGGGCAATACGGCGGACGGTCGCGGCCGGGACCGTGGTGACTTTCTCGATCGCCTCGGGCGATGCATCCTTGAGGATATCTTTATAGACCTGAAATGCGGGGCGGCACTTGATGCCGTTGACCACATATTCCCCTTCAAGCGCCAGGTTTTCGTTCTTCAGCGTCGGATCGTTCCAAAGCTTGGCGCCGTTGCTCGCCTTGTCCCAGACATAGATCTGTTTGTCGGCATCGCGTACGAAGAACTGATCCGGCCCCACCAGGTAGGGAGCATTGGTATCCTTGCGCAAGAAGTCATAATCGCACAATTCTTCGTAGACGAGCACATGACTCATGCTCATGGCGAAATGGCGGTCCGTGGCCGGGCGGATCGGTATCCATTCCTCTGCCTTCGCACCAGCGATCGACATGCGCGGCTCGACGGTAACGACCTTCATGCCGCGCTCGATCCGAGCCTTCGCCACCCAATGCGACTGCGCCGCGGCATGCAGGTGCGACGAGAACCCATCGCCAGCACCGTTGCTGATCCAGTAGTTGCAATATTTGGCGTCATTGACCGCGCCAAAGGCGGAATGGATGTAGCCATTCAGCGGATGATAGGCGCCGCCGCACATCGTGCCGCCGGACTGGTAGAAATTGTGATTGCCGACCGCCAGAGGCCAGAACCAGATGTGCATCTTCTGAAAATCCTCCAGCGACGGAAGGATTTTACGCGGGTCTTCATCCAGTGATTTCTTGATCTCCCGCGCTGTGATTTCAAACGCCTCGTCCCAGCTGATCGGCTCCCATCTCGGATCGACACCCGGTCCCTTTTGCGGGTTGGTGCGGCGCAGCGGCTGCTTGAAGCGTTGCGGGTCGTAATGGCGCATGATGCCGGCGTTGCCCTTGGGGCAAAGCTTGCCGGCATTGGATGGATTGGTCGGATCGCCTTCGATCTTATTGATAATGCCATCGTCGGTCACGTGCACGCGGGTCGAGCAGGAGTGCAGGCACATCTTGCAAGTGGATCTGATCCACTTCCCAGACTTAAGAGAGTTTTGCTTCGGTTCTGCCTTATGCAGCCTCGATACTCTATGAAGCATCGATTTTGTCTCCTCCGCCTTTAATTTTTCTTTTTAACTTTGGGCCTGATCTCCGCTCATTGGCGGACCACGCAACACGGCATTATTTAGAACGGTCCCAAAGACGTCTTGACTGCCCGTGCATAATCGCGTGACTGCAAACGCAAGTTCCGAGCCTTCTCAAGCAGGCGGTCGCCGCCGGATGAGCGCGATGTAAAATCGCCCTTGGCCCGTCATCAAACGCGAGCGCTCACGGCGTCCACTCCGGAACCAGGATCTGTTGCACTGCAATGAAGAATGGGAGAGATTCAAGTATCCGATACTGGTCGCGGCCTGATCCGACGCAGCTGCAGCGCAGCCGTATGTCTCTAACAAAATCAGTCGGAATCCCCACAGGCTTGATGATCGCTCATGGCATGCCGGGATTGGCAGCCTGCGAAGCAGTGATCACATCATCTATCGCTAAGCGCGCCAAGGATTATCGCAGTATTCTGCACAAATTGGCTATCTGATGCACTCAGCGGTTATGTCCCAACCGCGTTGTCGTGCGACTGTTCAAACATGAACATATCGCCGGGGGGATGGCTGATGATAGGACAAACCATTGTAGTTCGAACATTTGAGATCGAGCGTCGGCTGCGGCTGCTCGCCTCGTGTATTGTTTGCAGCGTGACACTGCTGGGAGCACCAAAGGCACACGCTTACGACCTGCCGACCGTAAATCTTGGCATGACGACATTCTTGGACGGAACTCCAACGATGGGCGGACCGGGATGGTACACAAGCCAGTGGGTCATCAACTACACTGCAAACAAGCTCACAAACAGCCAGGGCAACAGGCTGGGGCTTCCCGTTGAACGGGTTTCGGTCATGAGTGAGGCCACTCAGATCCTGTATCTGTCGCCGACGAAGGTCGGGCCAGGCTCTTTTGGTTTTGATTTTGTCGTCCCTTCCCTCTTTGGGGCTAGCGCCAATGATGGATTAGGTAACCAAGTCCTGAGCGCCAATCGGGGATTCGCGGATGTGTCATTTGGCGCATTCTATCAATTCGATCCCATTATGGGCCCGAACGGTCCGCTGTTTATGGGTCGCATCGAGGCGCAAGCTTTGGCGCCGATCGGACGTTACAATGCGGCCGTCTCTGTAAATCCGGGATCCAATTTCTGGTCTTTCAATCCGTATTTTGCCGGCACGCTTTTTCTTTCACCAAAATGGACGGTGACAACGCGTTTCCACTATCTGTGGAACGGCGAGAACAATGATCCGTCACTATCGTATGGGCCTTCAGCCATCAACTCACAGGCCGGCCAGGCGTTACACGCCAATTTCTCGACCGAGTATGCCGTGGCTGACAGGTTCTGGATCGGAATCAATGGTTACTGGCTTCAGCAGTTGACCAACACCAAAGTCAACGGCGTCGGCATCGATGGGACGAAAGAGCGCGTATGGGCTTTGGGACCGGGGATGATGTATTCTTTTGATAAAGACAACTATCTGTTCCTCAACGCGTTCTACGAGTTTGGCGCTGTAAACCGAACTCAGGGGCAAAAATATATGATGCGCTTCGTTCGCCATTGGAACTGACATCACTCAAAAAGCGCCTTGGCGGCCGGCTCTGTTCGCACGCCGCCTGGCGCAATTGTTCGGGGCGTCCGGCGTCTTCCCTGACAGTTGAAGAGCAAGTTGTCAGCATCGCTCTTGGTATCCAGGATGTGACGCCGGAACATCCGATCTCACTCTTTCCAAATTGTGAAATACCGCCTTGAAGCGCGAGATAGCCGTCAAACCCGCTTCGTAGCGACGGGCTCACGCTGGAATCGGCAACGAACCCCTTATCTCAACATTCGAATCAGGAAGCGGTGTCATGCTTGGATTTTTCGACAAGAAGAACGCGGTATCGGGTAACGGCAGCTATGAGAGTTTCGCCTATAACGAAGGCGATACTTCGATTTTATACGTCGAAGACGGGAAGATTTCTCATTGCAATAAATCGGCGGCGCATGTTTTTGGCCTGCGGAGCGTGGAAGAGCTGATTGGCCGCACGCCGCGCGAACTTTCGCCCGAACGGCAGCCGAATGGCGAAAATAGCGGGGAAGCCGCGATGCGCAACGTTCAGGAAGCTTTGACCAAGGGCGCTTCACGTTTCGAATGGCAGCATGTGCGGTTTGATAACGGCGAGCCGTTTCATGTGTCCATTTCCCTGCAGCGCGGCGAATTGAACGGCAAGCCGCTTTTGCTTTGCATGTTTCAGGACATCTCCGATCTCGTTCGGATGCGTGAGGAACAGCGCCAGGCACGGGAAAAACTGGCCAAGGATTTGGATGCCAGCGTCGGCACCATCGTAAACATGATCGCAACGGCCGCCACCGAATTGAAGAATGAAGCCGACGTGATGTCCAGTTCCTCGCAGCAAATGCAGGAGCAAAGCGCGACAGTCGCAAGTGTGGCGCAGGAAGCTTCCGTCAACGTTCAGGCGGTGGCCGGTGCGACAGAGGAAATGACCGTCTCAGGCCGGGAAATCGGGCAGCAGGTGATAAAAGCCTCCCAGATGGCCAGTCTGGCGGTTGAAGAGTCGCAACAGACCAGTGCGGTGGTGAGCAATCTGGCGCAGGCAGCTCAGAAGATCGGCAACGTCGTAGAGCTTATCCAGACGATTGCCGGGCAAACGAATCTGTTGGCGCTGAACGCGACGATCGAAGCTGCGCGGGCGGGCGAAGCTGGCCGAGGCTTTGCCGTGGTCGCGAGCGAGGTCAAGGCGCTCGCCGAGCAGACGGCGAAAGCAACCGAGGAAATCGCTATCCAGGTCGGAGCCATCCAATCTTCCACCACCTCGACGGTCAGTGCGATCAAGCAAATCGGCACCTCGATCAGCAGCATTAGCGAGGTCGCCACTGCTGTGGCTGCCGCTGTTCAGGAACAGGTGACGGCGACATGTGAAATATCGAATAACGTTCAACAGGCGGCTTGTGGCACCGAAGAAATTTCCAGAAACATCACTGGCGTTGCCGGCGCTGCAACCCAGGTAGGTTCGGTCGCAAATAAGATTTTGAATTCCGCCAATACCCTGACCCGACAGTCGACCAATCTGCGAAACGGCGTCGACCTGTTTCTCGATGCATTGAACAAAGCGTAATTTCCAAAAGAAACGTTTCCCACGGCCGGTACAGCAGAGAGGATCGCCTGACCAGTTCATAAGGCAGGCATCCAACTCATGCGACGAGCGTCTCATCATGAGGTGCAGCAGCCCCTTTCCGTCCACCATGCCGGCAACACCCGGGCGCAGATACTGAGGATAAGGTTTGCTCCGATTATCGGAGCAAACGATTCTCACCCAGCGGCGATTTTGCCAAGCTCCTGTTCTTCCGGCGGCTCGCTATCGAGAAGCGCAACATCCCCCGCGACTTCGACCTCGACGACGGCATCGGCATTCTGCACGATGAGATGCCGCGCGCCGAAATCGCCATCGAGCTTGCCGAGATCGCTGAAATAGCGCCGCGACCACACGATCGGATTGCCGCGCCGGCCGTTGCTGACCGGGACCACGATCAACGAGC
>Ga0182735_1001528_pt1 | contig 15315 bp, 14 predicted proteins | sample eDN5th30CKraftMG_FD_128524 | JGI IMG/M metagenome (GOLD analysis project Ga0182735, IMG submission 128524) | Enriched Miracle-Growth compost microbial communities from Emeryville, California, USA - eDNA 5th pass 30_C Kraft MG (version 2) (version 2) ... | reverse complement strand
GTTCACAATGTGCGCGCGCGCCGATATCTATCCAGAGAATCTCTTTGACACACACACTCACAATATATATATCTTTAGATATGTTTTACGACATATCTGGAGTGTTCCCTATGAAATCCCGCTGCTTTCAACGTGCGCGTGACGGCGGTTTCCGCGCATTCGGCTTTGATGGTTCTGCGTTCGACGCCCCAGAGGGGCACGAACGATTCGCTTTCGAACGTTGGGGAATGATCGGCCGTCATCGCCATGGCGGCGGCGGTCGCTTCGGCGGCGGCCCCGGTGGCATGGGCGGCATGGGTGGCATGGGCGGGTTCGGCGGCGAAGACGGCATGCCGCGCGGCCGCAAGTTCTCGTCGGACGACTTGCAACTGTTGCTGCTCGCAATGCTCGCCGAAGCACCGCGTCATGGTTATGAACTCATCAAGGCGCTCGAAGACCGCTCTAACGGCTTCTACGCGCCGAGTCCCGGCATGGTCTATCCGGCGCTCACCTATCTCGAAGAGCTCGGTTATGCGACCGTCGAGCTGGAAGGCAACCGCAAGCGCTATGCCCTTTCCGACGCGGGCCGCGAATACCTCGCATCCAATCGCGAACGCGTGGACATCATGCTCGCGAAGCTCACGCATTTCGCCCGCAAGATGGATCTCGTGCGCCGCGCGTACATGGGCGAAGAAGTCGATGACGCCGCCGCCGACAACGGCTGGGCGCCCGAGCTGATCGCCGCTCGCCGCGCGCTGAAGAAGGCGCTGCTCTTGCGCACCGACGCATCGCAGGAAGAACAACGCCGCATCGCCGCGATCCTCGCGCGCGCGACGGCCGAAATCGAACAAAACCCGGCGCCGAAGCAGGCGTAAGGAGCCAAAGACGATGACCGATTCCATCCTGCAAGACCGGCCCGATCTCGAAGTCACGCGTGTGCGCCACGCGCTCAAGTTTCGGCTGCTGAAAGTCACGCGCGTCCAGGCGCTCAATCCGCACTTCGTGCGCGTGACCTTCACGGGTGACTCGCTCGACGATTTCGTCAGCGCATCGTTCGACGATCACGTCAAGCTGTTTTTCCCCGCGCCGGGCGAGACCCTGCCCGCGCTGCCGCAAGCGGGTCCGAACGGTCCCGAGTTCGATCCGGCCAAACCGCGTCCGATTGCGCGCGATTTCACGCCGCGTCGTTTCGACCGTGATGCGCGCGAGCTCGATATCGAATTTGCACTCCACGAAGCCGGTCCCGCAACGGCCTGGGCCGCGCAGGCCGCGCCCGGTCAGCATCTCGGTATCGGTGGACCGCGCGGTTCGTTCGTCATCCCAACTAACTTCGACTGGCATCTGATGATCGGCGATGAAACCGCGCTGCCCGCCATCGCGCGTCGTCTCGAAGAACTGCCCGAAGGCACGCGCGTCGCGACGCTCATCGAAGTGGCCGATCCTTCCGCGCGCATCGAATTCGACACGCGCGCCGATCTGTACGCGCAATGGCGTTATCGCAACGAAAGCTCACATCCCGGCGGCGCGTTGCTGCTCGCCCTTCGCGAAACCTATGTGCCCGATGGCGAAGGCTATGTGTGGGCGGCGGGCGAAGCCACGCTCATGCGCGAAGTGCGCAAGCTGCTATGCGACGAACGCGGCATCGACAAGAAACGCATTCGCGCTTCGGCTTACTGGAAACGCGGCGAACAAGGCGCGTGCACGAAACGATCGACGGTTGATTCGTGATCGCCCGACGATAAACCGGTGATAATCGAGGCACGGAGACGTTCAACGCTTATCACACGGCAGGGCGACCATGACCGACACGTTCAAGAAAAAGTCCGATGACGAACCCGCGCAACCGAGCGGCCTGCGCAAATCGCTGACGAGCTATGGCGACAATGGCTTCTCGCTTTTTCTGCGCAAGGCGTTTATCAAGGGCGCGGGTTATACCGATAGTGCGCTCGATCGGCCCGTCATCGGCATCGTCGATACGGGCAGCGCGTATAACCCGTGTCATGGCAATGCGCCGCAACTCATCGAAGCCGTCAAACGCGGCGTGATGCTCGCGGGCGGCTTGCCGATGGATTTCCCGACCATATCGATCGCCGAATCGTTCTCGCAACCGACGAGCATGTATCTGCGCAATCTGATGTCGATCGACACCGAAGAGATGATCCGCGCGCAACCGATGGACGCGGTCGTGCTGATCGGCGGATGCGACAAGACCGTGCCCGCGCAGTTGATGGGCGCGGCATCGGCGGGCATTCCCGCGATTCAACTCATCACCGGCTCGATGCTTACGGGAGCCCATCGCGGCGAGCGCGTCGGCGCATGCACCGATTGCCGGCGCTATTGGGGCCGCTTTCGCGCGGAGGAGATCGACGAAGCGGAAATCGCAGTGGTGAACAATCAACTCGTCGCGAGCGTGGGGACATGTTCCGTGATGGGCACGGCGAGCACGATGGCGTGCATCGCCGAAGCGCTCGGCATGACCGTGCCAGGCGGCGCCTCGCCGCCTGCGGTGACGTCGGATCGTATGCGCGTTGCCGAGCTCACTGGCACGCAGGCCGTGCAGATGGCGCGCGAGAATCTCACCATCGACAGGATCCTCACGGCTCAAGCATTCGAGAACGCAATGCGCGTGCTGCTCGCGATAGGCGGTTCGACGAACGGCATCGTGCATCTAACGGCGATCGCGGGACGCATGGGTTATGACATCGATCTGCAAGCGCTCGATCGCATGGGACGCGAGACTCCCGTGCTCGTCGATCTGAAGCCGTCCGGATCGCATTACATGGAGGACTTTCACAAGGCCGGCGGCATGGCTACGCTGTTGCGCGAAATGAAGCCGCTATTGAACCTGAACGCGCTGACGGTGACGGGCCGCACGCTCGGCGAAGAGATCGATGCTGCGGGCCCCGCTTTCGCGCAGAATGTCGTGCGCCCCTTCGACAAGCCGATCTATCCGCAAGGCGGTATCGCGGTGCTGGACGGCAATCTCGCGCCGGGCGGCGCGATCATCAAGCAATCGGCGGCGAATGCGAAGTTGATGGAACACGAAGGGCGCGCGGTCGTGTTCGAGAACGGCGCCGATCTCGCGGCACGCATCGATTCGGATGATCTCGATGTCACGCCCGACGATATCCTCGTGCTTAAGAACATCGGGCCGAAGGGTGCGCCGGGCATGCCCGAAGCGGGTTATATCCCTATCCCGCGCAAGCTCGCGGTAAAGGGCGTCAAGGATATCGTCCGCATCTCGGATGGACGCATGAGCGGTACTGCGTTCGGCACCATCGTGTTGCACGTGACGCCTGAAGCGGCGGTGGGCGGTCCGCTCGCGCATGTTCGAACGGGCGACCGCATTCGCCTGAGCGTGTCGAAACGCGAGATCAGTCTGCTCATCAGCGATGAAGAACTCGCAGCGCGCGCTAAAGGATCGCCGGTCACGATTCCCACTGCGGATCGCGGTTATCGCAAGCTGTTCTATGACACCGTCACCCAGGCGGACAAAGGCGTCGACTTCGACTTTCTTCGAGCTACGCAGACCCGCGGGGTGATACCGCGCCGATAGGCTCGAAAGGCCACTTGAGCGTGGCCTTTTTTTCAACCGGGACTCGATCCGTCAGCCACGGCTTCCGAAGGATCTTTGGAACTGCGATAGACATACACTTGCGTGCCCACAGGACTTGTCTCCCACAGTCGCTGCATGACTGCCTCTGATCCTACTCCCATGCAGCCATGGCTGGCGCCCTCATATCCTTGGTTCTGAAAATCGTATGAGAGGTGGAAGGCCTGACCGGAGTGCTTGTCTTGATCCTTGTCCCATGCAATGAACATCGCATAGGGCATGGGCGTTCCATAGGCCTTTGAAATGTGATGGCGGCTCTTGAAAGCTATGCGTCCGCGACCTTCGCCTGTGGCATATCGCGCACCGCGGGCATCGCCGGGACGCACATAATACGACCACTGCGCCATGCCATTTTTATAAACCGTTGCGGTGAAAGTCGTCTTATCGACACAAATGATGTGCTTGGCTTTGGAGCAAATGGAAGGCACCGTCGTGGATGCGGGTGTCGGTGCCCTATCGAAGCTGAAACCATCCGGGACGACGGGGCCGGCCGTCTTTCCATCGTGAGGTTCAATGGCTGGATTCGCAGCATACGATGCACTGGCCTGAGCCTGAATCACCTCGATTGCATCGACTACGGACAGCCCTTTCAAGGGATCCGAAGCGAGCACCGGGCTCGACGCGACCGCTTCCATCGATACATTTGCCGCCGCGTCAGAAGGCATGACATTGACGCTTGCGGCTAGCGCGCCTAACGCCAGCACAGCCACGACACCTACAGCCAGCCATTTCCAACGGCGCTGGCCCAAACAGAAACTACGCACTCCCTATCCCTCTTAAAACGAAGTCGTCGCAAAAATTGAAGCGATGCGATTATCAACGCTCTCCGAGGGGTTGTCGATCAGCCACTTCTGGTTGTACCGCGACATATCGCAGCACGCGTTTCTCTACGCGTGGGTGAAACGGTTTCCGCTACCGTCGCATAAGCGCATCAGGCGTGATGCGTTTGCAACGCCGCGCCGCGAATTTCCATCACGTCCGCCGAATCAGCGACGCATACGGTTGCGATCAGCACTTCCCGATTCGTATGGCGGCACACCACGTTACGAACACGGTCCATGCCGAAGCTGAAGACGCCGCGCTTCCTTGCACCGAGCACGACGAGATCCGCATCGAGGCGATTGGCTTCATCGGCGATGATGCGGCCGACGCTGCGCCCGTCTCGCGGCAACGTGCGCGTTTGCCAGTCCGCATCGATGCCCGCACGCCGAAGCATCTTCTCGCTGCTGCCGCGAATCAAGAGCGCGAGCTGATTCACGAGCGCGGGCAGGTCCGATAGACATTCCATCTGCCATCCCGCCCACCACGGCGACGATTCGATCACATGCAGCACGGTCAGACGCGCGTTGTTTTCGCGCGCCCGCGCAATCGCGGTCGACAGAGCGGCTTCGCTGAAACTCGGGCTCACTGCGACGAGGATATGTTGATACATGGCGCAACCCTCCGATCAATCGATGACATCCATCGCTCTATGCATGACATCATGATCGGCGACGACAATTAGGGGAAAGTGAGCGCGAAGCGCACGAGCCTGTACGATGCGATAAATCAAACTGATGGCATCGGGCACCTTCATATGGACAATCGGGAACTGCTCAATCTCGCGTATCTGCGCGCATTTCGGCTCGTCGCGCAAACGGGCAGCGCCACGCGCGCCGCCGCGGCACTGTTCCGCGCGCAATCGGCGGTCACACGCTCGCTGCAGGAACTCGAAGCGGCGGTCGGGGAAACTTTATTGGAGCGTCGTCCGTCGGGCATGTTGCCCACGCCTGCGGGACGCGCTGTGCTGTTGCGCTGCCAGCGCATCTTCGCCGAACTCGAAGAACTGGCGCAGTGGTGCGCCACGCGCCAGTCACGGCGTCGGACCGCGACAGGCGGCACGCTCCCGGCCTTTCTGCTCAATACACGGCGGCTTCAGTTGTTCTCGGCACTCGCGCGCCATCGTCACATGCCGAGCGCAGCGCAGACGTTGGGGCTCAGTCAACCGGCCGTCAGCAGCGCGATCCGGATCATGGAGACCGGCGCTGGTATGCAACTGTTTTATCGCAGTCCGCGCGGGTTGCTGCTCACCAGCGAAGGCGAAACTTTCGTGCTGCATGTGCGGCGCGCGCTGAACGAACTGCGCCACATTCCTGATGATCTCGCGGCGCTGCGCGGCACGATTCAAGGTTATGTCACGGTCGGCGCGCTGCCGCTTGGCAGAACGTTGATCCTGCCTGGCGCGATCGCGCGCGTTGCCGCGCAATATCCAGGCGTGCGCGTCGTGACGGATGAGAGCTCGTATGAAACGCTGGTCGCGGGACTGCGTGCCGGCGATATCGATTTCGTGCTCGGCGCGTTGCGTCAGAACGATGCGTCGAGCGGACTCGTCAATGAGCGCCTCATGTCGGAAGATATCGTAGTGATCGCGCGTCGCGGGCATCCGCTTGCAGCGCGAAGTGGCCTGACGCTCAAGGAGCTGATCGCTGCGCAATGGATTCTGCCGCGTAGCCAGGCACCCGCGCGCGGAATGTTCGAAGCGCAGTTCAAACGATGGAAACTGAAACCGCCGATGCCGACCGTCGAGACCGCCGATCTCGCGGTCATTCGCGGGCTCCTGATGCATACCGACATGCTCGCTGCCGTATCCGCACAACAACTGCACTACGAATGCGAGTCGGGTCAGCTAACCGTAATGGACATTCCGCTGCAAGCCACGCGCCGCGAGATCGGGCTTACGATGCGCGCAGGCGGCACGCCCTCGCCGGCCGCGCGTGCATTGATCGACGCAATCCGCTTGACCGTCGATCAACTCGGGCATGAGTTGCGGCGCGAGTCGCGCAGTATCGTCAAGACAGTCGGCGCAAATGTGTCACCTTGATTGCGAACTGCTTTCAAGGTCATCTGAATTGTTTATCGCGCAGACGCGTTTTGTACTGGGCTCCATTCGTGTTGTATCGTTCGAGAGAACGCGATAACCGCAACGGCAAGGAGATGCCATGAACGAACAGCAATGGCTTGCGATGGACGAATACTTGTGCGATCGAACGCAAACGCCGGACGCCGCACTCGAAGCCGCATTGAAATCCAGCGCGGACGAAGGGCTGCCTGCGATCAACGTCGCGCCAAACCAGGGCAAGCTGCTGCAGATGCTCGCGCAGTTGCGCGGCGCGCGACGCATTCTCGAACTCGGCACGCTCGGCGGCTACAGCACGATCTGGCTCGCGCGTGCCCTGCCTGCGGACGGTACGCTCATCACGCTCGAAGCCGTCGAGCACCATGCTTCCGTCGCGCGCAAGAACATTGAACGCGCCGGATTGTCGGGCGTTGCGTCGGTGATTGTCGGCGACGCTGTGGATACGCTCGAATCATTCGTGCGGGACGGCATTCCGCCTTTCGATTTCATCTTTCTCGACGCCGACAAGAAAAGTTATCCCGCCTATTTGCGCCTCGTGTTGCGCCTGAGCCGGCCCGGCACGGTGATCGTCGCGGACAACGTGATTCGCAGTGGCCGCGTGGCGGACGTCGGCAGCGCCGACCCGGACGTCATCGGCGTGCGCAAGTTCTTCGACATGCTCGCAGCCGATACCCACGTGACGTCCACGGCGATTCAAACGGTCGGCAGCAAAGGGTGGGACGGATTCTCGATCTCGATCGTCTCGTGAACGGCGCCCGAAACGGTTGGTGCATCGAGACGCCTCGTTCGACTTCCTCTTACTCCGACGACATCTCCTGCCTGCGCAAGCCGAGCCATCTGCCTCGCAATGCGGGCGCACCACTTTGCGAGCGAAGGTGCGGCAGCTTCCTGCATTCGACATGCATGTCGCGCGAAGCCGCCGCGGCCACGAACCTGTCGATCTCCTCGCGCACGTCGGGGTCGATATAGTCCGCGCGTGAAGCGTCGAAGATCACCGTCGCGCCGTCGGGTATCGTGCGCAGATGATGTTTCAGCGTGACCTTGCCAAGAAATGAAACGTCTTTTCTGAACGACACCAGATAGTGATCGTCGTGCTGCGCAATCGTAATGGGACGGCTGAGGTTCGCGCGCATGGCAAGCAGAAGACTGCATGCAATGCCGAGCAAAATGCCCATCAGCAGATCGGTCAACAGCACGCCGGCAATCGTTGCGATGAACGGCACGAAGCGCTCGATGCCCTGTTTCGCGACCGCTGCGAACAACGAAGGCTTGGCGAGCTTGAGACCCGTGAAGATCAGGATCGCCGCGAGACAGGCCAGCGGAATCAGGTTGATGACGCTCGTCAGCGCGAACACGCTCACGAGTAGCAATGCGCCATGCATGAACGACGACCATCGGCTCTGCGCGCCCGCATGCACGTTCGCCGAACTGCGCACGATGACGGAAGTTATCGGCAGCGCGCCAATCGACCTGCCATCATATTGCCGATGCCCTGCGCTTTCAGCTCGCGATCCGGATGCGCCGCGCGCTTCTTGGGATCGAGTTGCTCGACAGCTTCGAGGCTCAGCAGCGTTTCGAGGCTTGCGACGATAGCAAGCGTGAATGCGAGCCGCCATACATCGGGGTTCGCGAACTGCGAGAAGTTCGGCAATTCGAGCGCATTCGTGAACGCGGTGAACGACTCCAGCGACGGCAGCGCGACGCGATGTTGCGCGGGCGGTGCGAAGCCAGGCGCGAACAGATCGAGCAGCAGAGTCGCACCGATGCCGAACGCGACCACTGCGAGCGGCGCGGGCACGGCGCGCACGAGCGCAAAGCGACGCATCGAGCGTGTTTCCCAGCCTGCGAGCATCGCAAGCGAGACTACGGCGACAATGCACGCCGCTGCGGATATCGGACCGAAGGGCGTGTCGAGCATGCCCGGACCGTTCGCTGCAGGCGCGCCTGCATTCGCGAATCCCGCAGCAAGCGGAATCTGCTTGATGACGAGCAATAGGCCAATAGCCGCGAGCATGCCTTTGATAACCGACGAAGGCACATAGGCCGCGAAGCGCCCCGCTTTCAACATGCCGAAGCCGAATTGAATCGCGCCTGAAAGCAGCACCGCGAGCAGAAACGCGGAGAAGCTGCCAAGCCCGGCGATGCCATCGACGACGATGACGATCAAGCCCGCGGCAGGGCCGCTCACGCTCAATTGCGAGCCACTCAGCAACGCGACGACGAGGCCGCCGATAATGCCCGACAGCAGACCGGCGAACGGCTCCACGCCGGATGCATTGGCGATGCCGAGACACAAGGGCATCGCGACGAGAAACACGACAGTGCCCGCGAACATGTCTCGCGGAAAAGTGGCTAGACGGTTATTCGAGTTCATGATTTTTTTCGAACGAGTTGGGTCCTGCGAATGTCGCGAAAGCGACCTCGCATCGATAAGCGATCGTTAGAAATGAGCGGGCTTAGGCGGCCCGAAGCGATGTGACCTGCGCGCTCGCAATGTCGCGACTTTCGCTCTCTTCGGCGTAGCCCGAAGCGAGCACTTTGATGAGCCCGTCGTGCAGGCCGAAGATCCAGCCATGAACGCGTGGCGGCACGTCGTGCTCTCGCACGATGGCGTGTTCTCGCAAAAGCCGCACTTGTTCGAGCACGTTCAGTTCGGCGAGTCGATTTGCGCGCGCGTCGAGCTCGCCGAATGAATCGAGTTCGTGCCGATGCCGTTCGCCCAGCGCGCACAGCGGCGCGATCCGGCGATTCACATGCGGCAGGTCGCTCGATTTCGGCAGGAGCGAGGCGCGCACGCCACCGCATCCGTAATGGCCGCAAACGATTACGTGATCGACCTTCAAAACGCGCACCGCGTATTCGAGCACGCTCAACGTGTTGTCATCGGATGGAGAAAAAAGGTTAGCGATGTTGCGATGTACGAAGAGGTCGCCAGGATTGGCGTTCGTCACAGTCTCGGCGGGCACGCGGCTATCCGCGCAGCCTATCCACAGCACTTTAGGGCTCTGTCCTTGGGCGAGACGCGGAAAAAATTGCGCGTCGGCGTGCGCGGTCTCGCGTGCCCAGGCAATGTTTTCCAGAAGCATTCGTTTCGGTCGATTCATGCAGATCTCTCCAGAACGGGCGCGCCATAGTTGCACACGCAAGTATTCGAATAAGGGCCGCATCTGCGTTGCAGTGCAGCGAGATTCTTACGAATAACTTTCGCAGAAAAAGTTCAGCGCTGTCCAGAGAAAAAAACAGACAAATAAATTTATTTTTGAAAGATCGCGCAGGACCAATGATGTATTCGCCAGTCGGGTTCAAAGCTGCAGGCGCGCCGTCTGATAATCTTTGTACTTCACGCTCAGCATTCGCAAACAGATGACCGACCCTGCAGCAAGCATCGACACGACGCGCTTCGTCGAACTGAATGGCGCCGCTTCCTCGGTGCGCATCGAATATCAGTGGCTGAATCCGGAGCGCGCCGATGCGCCTATCGCAGTGTTCCTGCATGAAGGACTGGGCTCGATCGCGCTATGGAAAGGCTGGCCGCAAATGCTTTGCGATCGCCTGAACTGCAGGGGACTCGTCTATTCGCGGCCAGGTTATGGCCGATCCACGCCACGGCGCGCCGAAGAAAAGTGGCCGGTCGAGTTTCTGCATCTGCAAGCGCAAAAAGTATTGCCCGCATTGCTCGATGCGCTCCACATCGACGCACGGGAACGTGCGCGCATGTGGCTCGTCGGGCATAGCGATGGCGGCACGATCGCCCTGCTCTACGCCCGCGCATTTCCCGAATCGCTTGCCGGTCTCGCCGTCCTCGCTCCGCATTTGTTCGTGGAACCGATGACCGTGGAAGGCATCACAAAGGCGCGTGAAATGTATGAAACGACGTCGTTCCGAGAAAAGCTCGAGGCTTATCACGACGATGTGGATTCAGCCTTTTACGGATGGAACGATGCGTGGCTGAATCCCGCGTTCTTGCATTGGGACATCACGGAACAAATATCGTCGATCAAACGGCCATTGCTCGCCATTCAAGGCCAGGACGACGAATATGCGTCGATGCTGCAACTCGACAAGATCGCGGCGGCTGTCGGGCACGCGCAGCTCGTCAAGCTCCCGCAGTGCCGCCACTCGCCGCATCGCGATGCGACCGATGCAGTGAACGATGCGATCGCCGCTTTCGTGCGAACGCATCAGCAGTGAATCAGCGTTTGATCTTCAGATAAGCTCGGCTTATCGCGGGCCGCGTATGCACCCATAAACGCGATGCCAGCCACGAAGCCGGCCGGTCGCGCACTTCGAGCCGCTTGATCGTGCGTTCGGTATCGTCGGATGCAGCGCGATCCAGCGGATTCGCGCCGACGTTCGTTCCGGTGTGGCATGTGTAGAAGTGCCTGAATCCCGCATTCAACGCGACTTCCCGATAGTCGTCGTCGTAGTAACCTTGCGGCCAACACAGATGATCGGATACTTCGCCGAGGCGCGTGCGCAGTGCGCCACGCGCGGCGCTCAGATCGTTCTGCAACGCCTTGCGTTTCTTGTCGCGCGAACCCGCAACCTGATCCCAGCGCACATGAGAATGCGTATGGCTATGAAATTCGAACGTGCCGGCTTCACGCATCGCTTCGATTTCGGACCAGCGCAGGATCACATCATCGGCGTATCCATTTTCGATTGCGCGCTCCCCCGCACGATGATCGAGCAATCTCGGCATCGTTGCCAAGTTGTCCGATGCATTCGGACGAACGCCGCCTTCGCCGGGCCAACTGCTGACAAGAAAGCACAGCGCCGTAAAATCATGGCGCTTCAATACCGGATGCGCGTGCACCCAGTTGTCCAGATAACCATCGTCGAAAGTGATGACAAGCGATTTCGCGGGCACGTCCTCGCCGCTCAGAAAACCTGCGAGTTGCGCCGCGCCGATGGTGCGATAACCCGCGCGCGCAAGGTAGTCCATTTGCGCGGCGAAGTTATCGGGCGTCACTGTGATCATGCCGGGCGATGTGCTGACGTGGTGGTACATGAGCACGGGAACGGCGCGTGCATACTTCGCGCTCATCTGCGATGACCTCGTTCGTGCAATGCGCGCTGATAGAAGCTGGCCGTTTCGTCCGCCATATCGCTTACGGTGAAGCCACGTTCGGTGATGCGAAGGCTCTCGTCGCGCAGACGCTGGCGCAACGCCGGATCGTCGATCATGCGGACAATCGCCGCACGCAATGCAACGGGATCGTGCGGCGGCACGAGCAGTCCATTCACGTTGTCTTCGATCAGTTCCGGCACGCCATCGACATGCGTGCCGATGACCGGCAATCCCGCCGCCATCGCTTCGATGAAAGCCTGGCCCAGCGCTTCTTGATGCGTGGGAAGAACGAATAGATCGGAACCGCGAAAGATATTGGGGATATCGGTGCGAAAGCCCAGCAGGTGAATGCGATCGGCGAGGCCGAAGCTATCGACGATTCCCTTGATGCGTTCGAACAAAGGACCATCGCCCGCCATCACAACATGCAGGTTGGGATGCGTGTCGACGAGCGGGCGCACTGCCGCAATAAGATCTTCATGTCCCTTCTTGTCGCGCATGATCGCGACCATGCACGCAACGAATGCGTCCTCACCGAGACCGAGTTCCGCGCGCAACGTCGAATGCGAGACATGCTGAGGTTTCGGAATGCCATCGTAAATAGTCTGCACGCGCTTCTCCGCAACACCCGCCGAAATCAGATAGCGGCGCACGTAATGACTCACGGCGATCACGCGATGCGGAAGCCATGTATAAGTTGCGAGCGACGAGATGGGCAATGCCAGATGCCGCGTACGCACGATGAGCGGCGTGCGCGCCAGCCGCCCTGCGGCGCCGGCAACGAGACTGTCGTGGCCACTATGCGTGTTGAGCACGTCGAACGCGCGGCGACGCAGAAGCGCTTTGATGGCCAGAATCGATCGCATGTCGCCGCCACTGCGCATGCGCGCGTGGTGAACGGCGAACCCAAGTTCGGCGCAACGTTGCCCGAGCCGCGCATCGCTCGGGCAAATCAGCTCGACGGTATGGCCGCTTTCGCGCAACGCGACCATCTCCTTCAACGTCCGTATTTCTTGACCGCCCCATCCCTTCGAGGACTCGCTATGTAGGATCTTCAAACGCCTGGTCTCCACGTCCGACACATTCCTGTCGGAAATATTTCGTAATATTCACATTACCTTACTGGCCTTGGCGATTCGTAAAAAAACGCAAGGAATTTGATATGGCCTCGAACGAGGCTTATCGAAAGAAAGAATGCAAGCAGATGAACGCGCGCCGAAGTGGCGATCCGTCGATAACGATTCTTCGACGAAGTGAACCGAGTGCGTGAAAGGCTAACGGCTCACTTACGCGTTCGGTTGACTCGTAGCTGGCAATTTCGTCAGCTTAGCTATTCGGATCCTAGCGTGGAATTGGGGGATTCCGAACTAACCCGTCGGACATGCGGGTGCTTAAGCATGCGATAAGAATTGGGCCGATTGCGCAAACGTTTGATGCGCACGCGCTTAAGCAAGCCTTTTGGACGATAGCTCGACAAGCCATCGCAACAGTAATTAGGCGCGTTTGGAACGAACCGCAACGCCGTCTTTCGGTCGATTTTTCTCGGCCGGCAAGCATCATTCGAGCGTGATAACTTCAACCGATATCCGGAGGAAAAAATCATGCTGCTCTCAGACGATGAACTGGCCCGCTTGCAATCCGTCGCGCCGTTTTTACGAAACGAAGCGCACGCGGCACTCGAGTTGGAAGCGAACTATGAAGTGACGATGGAGCTCGAATCGCATTTGCAACCGGGCCTGCGCATACGCGCGCCGGATTCGTCGCGAACGACGGCCGCTTCGGATGCGCCGCCTTACGCGCTCGATCTGTTCGTTGGCTTGCCGCTGAATGAGTTGCGCGCGCTCTCACATGCCGATGACGCTACACGCGAAGCCGAGATCGCGCGTTTCGGCGCGCGCTTCTCGCCGCGTCTTCTGCGCGCGATTGCCAGGATGGCGCCGCACGAGATCGATCTCGATGCCGGCGTGCAAAGCGAAGCCGGCACGCTTTCGATCATGCTTGAAGAAGATTAAACAACGCACTGCGATCAGTCATTCTTCGATGCGGCCTCATGCGCGCGCCGCAGCCGCTCCCGGCTGTTCGACAAATGCATCCGCATGGCCGCGCGTGCTGCTTCGGGATCGCGGCGTTCGATCGCATCGAAAATATCTTCATGCTCGCGATTCACGCGATCGAGATAGCCAGAAGGATCGTTATGCGCAAGCGCCGCCGAATTGACGCGCGTGCGCGGAATGATTGTGTTGCCGAGCTGGCTCAGGATGCTATGGAAGTAACGATTACCGGTAGCCTTCGCAAGCTCGAGATGAAAGGCCACATCGGCCGCGACCGCGCTGCCTTCGCCCGCTTCGATGAGCCGCTCGAATTCGTCGAGCGCCCGGCGCATCTGCGCGAGGTTTTCATCGGTGCGGCGCATGGCCGCGAGACCGGCCGCCTCGGCTTCGAGGCTGATGCGCAATTCGAGAATCGCCATCACGTCGCGCACGGTGAGATCGCCCGCGGCCTCGATCTGGAACCGCTCCTGATCGCCCGCTTCGAGCACGAATGTACCGATGCCGTGCCGCGTCTGAACGAGGCGCGCAGCCTGCAATCGCGAAATGGATTCGCGCACGACAGTCCGGCTCACGCCGAGTTGCGCCATGATTTCCGATTCGGTCGGCAGCTTGTCGCCGGGCTGAAGCGCGCCGCTGCGAATCCGCTCCGATAACTCGGCGACGACTTCCTCGGTGAGATTTCGGGAGCGGCGAAGCGCGCCGGACGCGAGTGCTTGGGACATTGAAAGGCCGATCTTTGTATGCTCGATGAGCAATTATAGGGCGCGGGACAGCTTGTACGATGACTATCGTTTTCAGCGCGAAATTCGACGTTCCATCGAGGCAATTTCTAGAACCAATAATCGCTTCATTGAGCGAGCCGCATGACGCGGCGAGCTCTGTTCGACGCTGTGCCGGTCATGATGGAAATCCCTATCGAAAACGTCCGAATAGGGACAAAGCAAAGCGTTGATAAACCGTTCGTTGCGGCGTAAAGTTCATGTACCGCATGAAGTGAAACGCGCCCGCCAGACGGCATCAGCCGCACGTCGGCAAATATCCTTTTTGTCCGCGCATTGGCGGTTCGCTTCATCGTCCGGCTCGCGAGTCCATGCCGCATCCGTTGGATTCGCCATCAACTCGCGCAGTCGCGAGCCCGATCACAGCGGTTCACCGGTTAATCGCCACGCATGTCTATGCGTTGCACCACACGTCTTTCGCCTCTCGCGCAAGTCACTCATCGGACAGGCGCTCAACCGGTGGACATCCGTATTCACATTCGCAATTTTCACGGCGATACTGAGACGCGGCATCGAGGTTGGCAGGCAAGGAGACGAGCAAATGATGCGTGAAGTAAGCGGAGCGTTCTACGGCTCCCGTAAGCTGGATGAAGCACTCGAAGACCTGCGCGCAGAAGGAATCGCGGCCGACCGCGTGCGCGTGGCGAGCATGAGCGGCTTCGCGGATTTCCATACTTCGCAAACGCAGAGCAACAATGCGCAGACACAATGGATCGCGGCGGAATACGCGGGGCACGGGGAACATCTGGGCGTGGTAGATACGCACGACTATCCCTACGGACTCGACATGTCGAGCGACGACATCCTCCCCTCGTTCGGCGCGGACGGCGGCGACGCTGACGTGGCATGCAGCATTACACGCGTCATCGTGAGCATTCGCGACGAAGCGGAGATGCGGGCCGTTTGCGACATCTTCTCGCGCCTCG
>Ga0182735_1001525_pt1 | contig 15360 bp, 14 predicted proteins | sample eDN5th30CKraftMG_FD_128524 | JGI IMG/M metagenome (GOLD analysis project Ga0182735, IMG submission 128524) | Enriched Miracle-Growth compost microbial communities from Emeryville, California, USA - eDNA 5th pass 30_C Kraft MG (version 2) (version 2) ... | reverse complement strand
TCACGCCGCGCCACGCGATGCAGCCGGAGAACCGCGGCCGGTCTTCGGCGATCAGCGTGGCGCGCGTCACCGAATGCACGCCGTCCGCCCCGATCAGCACATCGGCCCGGTAGCGCGTGCCGTCCTGCAGCGTCGCGTGCACGCCGTCGGCATCCTGGCCGACGTCGACCACCTTGGCGCCCAGCTTCAGGGCGTCCGGCGCGCGCGCGCGCAGCGCTTGCACCAGGATGTCGTGCAGGTCGGGCCGGTACAGCATCATGTACGGGTGCCCGTAGCGCGCCAGCGATTCCCCGCCCAGGTCGAACAGCTGCCATTCCTGGCCGGTGCTCCACAGCCGCACGCATTTCCCGCCGGGCTTGATGGTGACCCGGGCCAGGTCCGGGCCCAGCCCCAGCCCGTCGAGGACCCGGGTGGCATTGGCGCTGAGCTGCAGGCCCGCGCCCACGGCCTTCAGTTCGGCCGCCTGTTCCAGCACAGTCACCTCGAAGCCGCGTTGCACCAGGCACAGCGCGGCGGTCAGGCCGCCGATGCCGGCGCCGGAGATCAATACTTTCTGCGAATTCATAGTGTGTCGTTGAAATGGGTCAGATGTAGAAGAAGTCGAGTTTCGAGACCAGGACATCGTTGGTCAGGATGATCTTCTTGCGGGCGATGCGGTAATCGTCGCCGTCCCGGCGCAGCAGGTGCTGGTAGCGGCCGGCATACGAGACCAGGCCCGCGTCCTTGTGCAGGTGGACGTGGCTGCTCCAGGCCGATTCCACCGTGACCGTGGCGCCCTCATCGTCGGAATGGGCCAGGCAGCCGCCCACGATATGGGCGGTGCGCGGAATCGGCACCAGGGACACCGCCCGGCCCGAGACCACCCGCTGTACCCGCTCTTCCAGGAAGGCCCGGCCTTCCAGGTACATGAACGACAGCTCGGTCATGGGGTCGTCGGCCAGTTCCGACTCGTTCTTCCAGGTGGGCACCCACAGCACGGCGTCTTCCGCGTACAGGGCCAGCCAGTCTTGCCAGCGTTGCTGGTCCAGGTATTGCGCTTCGCGCGCGACCAGGTCGCAGGCTTGCAGTCGGCGTTCCAGGTTCATGGCGCGTCCCCTTGCGCGGCGTCGCGCGCCAGGCCGCGTTCGATCAGTTCGCGCCAGTAGCGGTAGGTGTGTTGCATGACTGTCTCGTCGCCCAGGTTGAACGGCCCGATGACCGACGACCGCGGGGCCAGGCCGAGTTCGGCCGCGGCCGGCGGGACGGCGGCGCTGGCCTGCTGCGTGCCGCGCGCATGGCCCTGTTGCCATTGGATGGCGCGCGCGGCCATGCCGCGCTGGCTGTCTTCGTAGTTGGCAATGTCGTCCGGCGTGGCCAGGCCGGACGGGTTGAAGAATTCCTCGTACTGGCGGATGCGCAGGCGCCGCGCCTCGGCCGGTTCGCCCACCGGCGCCAGGCAGAACGTCCGCATCTCGGTGCGGTCCACCGCCAGCGGCCGCCAGATGCGCAGCTGCAACGAGGCATTCTCGGCGAACTGGGCGTTCGGGAAGGCGGTGATATTGCGCACGTAAGTCATCCAGCGGGCGCGCACTTCGCCGACGCGCTGCTGCAGCTCGTCGCGCACGAAACTGAGCGGCGTCGCCTTGTCGGATGGGGCCGGGCCCCACATGGCGTTGTGGCCGTGCTCGAAGGCGAACGTGCCGCGCTCCAGCGCGCTGCTGCGGAAGGTGGAGTACACCGAGCCCATCGTGCCGCGTTTCTGCAGCGCGTGGATGTACGAGGGATGCGTGGACGAAAAGTGATACGGGTCCACGCCGTTTTCCAGCTGCAGTTTCCAGTTGCCCTGGAACGTGAAATTGCCCTGGCCCGCGATGCATTCGATGCCGTCCGGGCTCTGGTCGACGATGAGGTCGATCATGGTGCGCAGGTCGCCCAGGTACTCGGGCAGTTCGGGCACGTCGGGCCGCAGGCTGGCGAACAGCACGCCGCGGTACTCGGCAAAGCGGGCGACGGGTTGCAGGTTGTGGTCCTGCTGGTCGAAACAGGGCGGATAGCCGCCCTCGGCCCGGTCCTTGATCAGGACGTTGCGGCCGCTGCTGTCGTAGGCCCAGCCGTGGTACTGGCACACGAAGTTCTTGGCGCTGCCCTGCCGGCGATGGCAGACCATGGCGCCCTTGTGCCGGCAGCTGTTCAACAGGCAATGCAGCTTGCCGTTGCCGTCGCGCGTCACGATCACCGGCGAGCGGCCGATGTGCGTCGTCATGAAGTCGTAGGGCCGGGGCACTTGCGAAGCCAGGCCCACCAGGTTCCAGGTGCCCTCGAACAGGTAGCGCATCTCCCATTCGAATATCTCGGGGTCGCGGTAAATGTCGCGATGAACCAGGAACGAGTCGGCGTCGTCCTGGACCAGTTGCCGGGGGTCGGGGTGCATCATGGTGTATCTACTGGATCTGGATATTGGCGGTGCGGATGGTGTCGCCCCAACGCTTGCCTTCGTCGCGGATCTTCTGCGCGAACGCCTGCGGGGTGGACGAATGCACGAAGAAGCCGGCGTTTTCCAGGGCGCTGGCCACGGACTTGTCTTGCAGGGTCTCGACGATTTTCTGGTTCAGGAAATCGACGCGCTCGGGCGGCGTGCCGCGCGGGGCCAGCAGGCCGAACCAGGTGGTCGCGTCGAAGCCGCGCAGGCCCAGCTCGTCCAGCGTCTTGACCTGGGGCAGGGCGGGCCAGCGTTCCAGGCTGGTCACGGCCAGCGGCACCACGCGCTTGCTTTCCACCATGGGCACGATGGTGGTGGGCGTGTCGAAGATAAAGTTCACGTCGCCTGCCAGCAGCGCATGCATCATCGGGGCGCCGCCGCTATAAGGAATGTGCACGGTGCGGATCCCGGCCTGCGAATTGAACAGCTCGCTGATCATGTGCGCGCTGCCGCCGGCGCCGGTCGAGCCGTAGTTCAGCTTGTCGGGCTCGGCCTTGGCCTTGGCGATCAGTTCGTCCAGGGTGGCCACGCCCAGCTTGGGCGTGACGGCCAGCACGAACGGCGCCGCCGTGATCTGGCTGATGGGCGCGAACGACGTGTTGGGGTCGTACTTGACGGCCTGGTTGAAATGCGGGGCGATCGCCAGCGAACTGGCCGTGCCCCACAGCAAGGTATAGCCGTCGGGCTGGGCGTTGGCCACCTTGGTGGTGCCCACCACGCTGCCCGCGCCAGGCACGTTCTCGATCACGATCGGGGTGCCCACGCGCTTGGCCAGCGCTTCGGCCATGACGCGGGCCGAGGTGTCCGTGGGGCCGCCCGCCGCGAACGGCACGACGATAGTGATGGGCTTTTCGGGGAAACCGGCGGCGCCGGCCGTGCTGGCAATGGCGGCACAGGCCAGCAACAGGCCGGCGCGCCTGAACAGGCGAAAGTCGAGCATGGGAGTCTCCAGGCATTTGTTATGGCTTGAGCAGCTATTGGATACCCGCGAGATAAATAAGTAAAACAAGAATATAGATTCAATTCATAAAGGAATTTTGTTTATAGAAACCGCCTGTCCATGGGGTCGCGCTATCCTGTCGTATCGGCCCCGCCACGGCGGGGCGGCGCAAAGGAGTCATGCAGATGGAAAAAGCGCATCAGTGGGCGGGCAGGGTATTGTTCGCCTGCGCGGGGTTGGGCGTATTGGCCTTGTTGGCCGCCCTGCCGGTTGCCCAGGCCCAGTCCGCCAAGCAAGGGGCGGCCGCCACCGCCAGCGCCAGCGGCGAAGTGCGCCGCGTGGACGCGGCCGGCGGCAAAGTGACGATCAAGCATGACAAGATCGCCGCGCTGGACCTGCCGGCCATGACGCTGGTCTACCAGGCCGATCCGGCCTTGCTGGCCGGCATCAAGCCCGGCGATCACGTGCGATTCACCGCCACCCGGCAGGGCGGGCGCTACGTGGTGACGGAAATCAGTAACTAGCCCCGGGGGCGAAAGCTCGCCGCGCATACCGAGGGGCCGGGCGAGGGAATTGTCCGGTTGCGCAGGCCCCATGGGCCCGGTATCAGACACCCTTCGAGAAATACCCCCGGCATGCCTGGGCAGCCCCATCCGGGTGCCTGATGCCGTTCGGTGAGCGAGACCGTCTTGCCCACATAGGTGTCAGACACCCTGCGGGGTGTCTGACACCGGGGGATTCCCAGCCATATTCCACCCGCTGGGCCGCGCGCCCAGGCCCGCCAAGCGGGTCGATCCTGACGCGTTGGCCCGGCGCACGCCGGGCAGGGCCGCTACAGCACGTAGCGGGCCAGGTCCTGGCTGGCGGCGGCTTCGGACAGCTGCGCGTCGACGTAGGCGGCGTCGACCTTGACGGTGCGGCCGCTGCTGGCGGTGGCGTCGAACGACAGTTCTTCCAGCAGTTTTTCCATCACGGTGTACAGGCGCCGCGCGCCGATGTTCTCGGTGCGCTCGTTGACCGAGAACGCCAGCTCGGCCAGGCGTTCGATGCCGTCCTGGGTGAAGTCGAGCTGCACGTCCTCGGTGGCCAGCAGCGCCGAATACTGTTTGATCAGCGAGGCGTCGGTATCGGACAGGATGCGCACGAAGTCTTGCGCCGACAGCGATTCCAGTTCGACGCGGATGGGGAAGCGCCCCTGCAGTTCCGGAATCAGGTCCGATGGCCGCGACAGGTGGAACGCCCCCGAGGCGATGAACAGGATGTGGTCGGTGCGCACCATGCCGTAGCGCGTGTTGACCGTGGTGCCTTCCACCAGCGGCAGCAGGTCGCGCTGCACGCCCTGGCGGGACACGTCGGCGCCGTCGGTTTCCTGGCGCGCGGCGATCTTGTCGATCTCGTCCAGGAACACGATGCCGTTCTGCTCGACATTGGCGATGGCGGCGGTGCGCAGGTCGTCTTCGTTGATGCGCTTGGCGGCCTCTTCTTCGACGATCAGCTTGAAGGCTTCTTTCACCTTCACCTTCTTGGGCTTTTTCTTGTCGCGCGCCAGGCCGGCGAACATGCCGCGCAGCTGCTCGGCCATTTCTTCCATGCCGGGCGGCGTCATGACGTCCATCTGCGGCACGGGCTGGGCGATCTCGATCTCGATTTCCAGGTCGTCGATCTTGCCTTCGCGCAGGCGCTTGCGGAATGTCTGGCGGGCATTGCCTTCCTCGCCGCGCTCGGCCTCGCCCGACGCGTTGCGCGGCGGCGGCACCAGGGCGTCCAGGATGCGGTCTTCGGCGGCGTCTTCGGCCTGGGTGCGCACGCGGCGCATCTCGAGTTCGCGGGTCTGCTTGATGGAATATTCGGTCAGGTCGCGAATGATGGTGTCGACGTCGCGGCCCACATAGCCCACTTCGGTGAACTTGGTGGCCTCGATCTTGATGAAGGGCGCGTTGGCCAGCTTGGCCAGGCGGCGCGCGATCTCGGTCTTGCCCACGCCGGTGGGGCCGATCATCAGGATGTTCTTGGGGTGGATCTCGTGGCGCAGCGGCTCGTCGACCTGCTGGCGGCGCCAGCGGTTGCGCAGCGCCACGGCCACCGCGCGCTTGGCGCGGTTCTGGCCGATGATGTACTTGTCGAGCTCGGAGACGATTTCCCCGGGGGTCATGGTGGATGCGGACATAAGCGGAAATCCTTGGCTGCGGCCGGCCGTGCGGCCGCTTACTCGCCCAGCGTTTCGATGACGTGGTTCTGGTTGGTGTAGATGCACAGGTCGCCGGCGATCTCGAGCGACTGCTTGACGATGTCTTCCGGCGGGAGTTCGGTGTTGCGCAGCAGGGCCAGCGCGGCCGACTGGGCGTACGCGCCGCCCGAGCCGATGGCGGCCAGGCCGTGTTCGGGCTCGAGCACGTCGCCGTTGCCGGTGAGCACCAGCGTGTGTTCGGCGTCGGCCACGATCAGCATGGCTTCCAGGCGGCGCAGCACCCGGTCGGTGCGCCAGTCGCGCGTCAGCTCGACGGCGGCGCGCATCAGGTGGCCCTGGTGTTTTTCCAGCTTGGCCTCGAAGCGTTCCTGCAGCGTGAAGGCGTCGGCCGTGGCGCCCGCGAAGCCGGCCAGGATCTTGTCGTGGTACAGGCGGCGGATCTTGCGGGCCGTGCCCTTGATGACGATGTTGCCCAGGGTGACCTGGCCGTCGCCGCCCAGCGCGACGCGGTTGCCGCGGCGCACGCAGATGATGGTGGTGGCGTGAAATTGTTCCATGCGTTCCTTCCTGTGAAGGCCTTAGGTAAGGGCGGGAGTGCGGGATTTCAAGGCGGGCGGTGGCCGCGAAGGGTTCCATTATCCGCGCCGGCGCCGCGGACGGCGATGGTTGCCCGTTCTGACATCGATTAAACATGTTGCTAACATGTTAGACGGTGGTTATACTGCGGCCATGCAACCGATTCCGTCCACTTATCCGCCCGAGCCGTCCGGCGCCAGCCCCGCCAAGCTGCGGCACCTTGCCTACGAGCGCTTTTGCGAGCAGGTGCTGGCCGGCCGGCTCAGCCCGGGCCAGTTCGTATCGCAGCAAGCGCTGACCTTGATGCTGGGGCTGCCGCTGGGGGCGGTGCGCGAAGTCATCCCGCGCCTGGAAGCGGCGCGGCTGCTGTCCACGATTCCGAAGCGCGGGCTGCAGATCGCGCACGTCGACCTGAAGCTCATCCGCAATGCCTTCCAACTGCGCTCGATGGTCGAGCGCGAGGCGGTGTCCCATTTCGTGCGCTCGGCCAGCGACGACGAACTGGCCGACATCGCCCAGGCCCACCGCGATATGCTGCAGCGCGCCCAGCGCTCGACCCAGGACGCCGACCTCGACAAGGACGCCCAGGCGCTCGACTGGGGGTTGCACCATCGCATGGTCGACGCCATGGATAACGAGATCGTCTCGGACATCTACCGCGTCAACAGCCTGCACATCAAACTCATCCGCATAGACAGCGAGCTCGCGCAGCCCATGCGGGTGCTGCCCGCCATGGTCGAGCACCTGGCCTTCATCGAGGCGCTGCAGGCCCGCGACGAGCCGCGGGCCGTGGCGCTGATGGAACAACACATATCGGCATCCAAACGGCGTGTCGTGGCCCGCGCGAGCGGGCTCGAAGAAGAAGAGGGCAGGATGCCCCAGCTTCGCGCCGGCTGATTTTTCCCAACCCGAGGAGACAACCATGACCAGCTTGTTCAAACAGGCGGCGGCCCTGTGCGCGCTCGCCGCCGCGTGCGCCACGGCGCAGGCCCAGGAATACCCGTCGCGCGCCGTCACGCTTATCGTGCCGTTCGCCGCCGGAGGCAATAACGATGTGTCCGGCAGAATCATCGCGCAACGCATGGGCGAGCTGCTGGGGCAATCCGTCGTGGTGGAGAACCGCAGCGGCGCGGCCGGCGCCATCGGCACTACCGCCGTGGCCCGCGCCAAGAACGACGGCTACACGCTGGGTTTCCTGAGCAGCGGGCCGCTGGCCACCAACACCAGCCTGTACAAGTCGCTGCCCTACGATCCGGCCAAGGATTTCTCGCCGGTCGCGCGCACCACCACCAGCCCCAGCGTGCTGGTGGTGCACCCGTCGGTGCCCGTTGCCAACTTGAAAGAGCTGGTCGCGTACCTGAAGGCCAACCCCGGCAAGATGAACTACGGCACGTCCGGCACGGGCTCTTCGCCGCACTTGTCCGCCGCGCTGTTCGAATCGCTGGCCGGCGTGCGCATGACGCACGTTCCCTACAAGGGCGGCAACCAGGTCAACGCGGACCTGCTCAGCGGACAGATCCAGCTGTCGTTCAGCCCGATCCTGGAAGTGGTGCCCCACATCCAGGCCGGCAAGCTCAAGGCCATTGCCGTGACGTCGGCCAAGCGGTCGCCGCTGCTGCCGCAGGTGCCCGCTATTGCCGAGGCGTATCCGGGCTACGAGGTCATTACCTGGAACGGCGTGGTCGCGCCCGCCGGAACGCCGCCCGAGGTCGTGGCCAGGCTGAATGCCGCTGTCGTGGACGCCGTCAATACGCCCGAGGTGAAAGCCAAGCTGTTGCAGCTGGGCCTGGAAGCCGCCGCGTCATCGCCCCAGGAGTTCCAGGCGTTCATCCAGAGCGAGACCGCCAATTTCGCCCGCCTGGTCAAGCTGGCCGGCGTCGAACCGCAGTAATCGCGCCGGCCCGGCGCGTGTCCCCGTCACTTTTTCACTGACTGCCATGAGCAAACTCTTCTCACCCGATCAGATCCAGGGCATCGTCCCGCCCCTAGTCACCCCCTTTGCCGCCGACGGCTCGCTCGACGAGCAGGCCTTGCGCCAGACCACGCGCTTCATGCTGGACCAGGGCGTGCACGGCCTGGTGGTGGGCGGCAGCTCCGGCGAGGGCTACACCCTGGGGGTCGACGAATTGCGGCGCATCACCGAGATCGCCGCCGAGGAAATCGACGGCCGCGTGCCGCTGGTGGCCGGCGTCATCGCCAACAGCACGCGCGACGCCATCGTCAAGGCCAAGGCGGTGTCGCCGCTGGGGGTGTCGGCGCTGCAGGTGACCCCGGCGCACTACATCTACAAGACCGACGAGGCGTCGATGCTGCGCCACTTCCAGGAAATCGCCGCCGAAACCGACGTGCCGATCCTGATCTACAACGTGATCCCCTGGAACTACCTGACCCCGGCGCTGCTGCTGCGGATCATGCGCGAAGTACCCGGCGTGGCCGGGGTCAAGCAGAGCGCCGGCGACCTGAAAGCGTTGGCCGACCTGTTGGTCGACGCGCGCCCCTCGGACCGTATCTTCGCGGCGGTGGATGCGCTGCTGTATCCGTGCATCGCGCTGGGCGCGCATGGCGTCATCTCGATCCTGACCACGGCCGTGCCGTCGGCGCTGGTGCAGCTGTGGGACGCGGTCAGGCGCGGCGACCACGCGTTCGGCCGCGACATGCACGCGCGCCTGCTGCGCCTGTGGAATGCGCTGTATGCCGATAACCGCGTGGCCACCACCAAGTACGCGTTGTGGCTGCAGGGCGCCCCCACCGGCCATACCTTGCGTCCGGTGGCGGCGGTGACGCCCGAGCAGAAAGCCGCCATCCGCGCAGCGCTGGCGGGCGTGCTGCCGCAGGCGCGCCTGCGGGCCGACGACTGAGGAAGCCGCCATGCCCCGCTTCGCCGCCAACCTGACCATGCTGTTCACCGAGCTGCCGTTCATGCAGCGCTTCGAGGCCGCCGCGCGCGCCGGCTTCAAGGCGGTGGAATACCTGTTTCCCTATGCGTACGACCCGCGCGAACTGGCGGGCCAGCTGCGCTCCCACGGCCTGGCGCAAGTCCTGCACAACCTGCCGGCCGGCGACTGGGACGCCGGCGAGCGCGGCATTGCGTGCCATCCCGACAGGGTGGCGGAATTTCGCCATGGCGTGGCCCAGGCCATCGAATACGCGGTCGCGCTGGGTTGCCCGCGGCTGAACTGCCTGGCCGGCAAGCTGCCGGCCGGCGTGGCGGCCGCCCAGGCCCGCGCCACGCTGGTCGAGAACCTGCGCTTTGCCGCGGCGGCCCTGCAAGACGCCGGCATCGGCCTGCTGCTCGAGCCGGTCAATGATTTCGACATTCCCGGCTTTTTCGTGGCGCGCACGCGCGATGCGCTGGCGATCATCGACGACGTGGGGGCGCCCAACCTGCGGTTGCAGTACGACATCTATCACGCGCAGCGCATGGAAGGCGAGCTGGGCAATACGCTGTCCAACCACATCGGGCGTATCGGCCATATCCAGCTGGCCGACAATCCGGGGCGCGGCGAGCCGGGCACCGGCGAAATCAATTATTCGTGGCTGTTCCGGCATATCGATGCGCTGGGCTACGCGGGCTGGATCGGGTGCGAATACAAGCCGCGGGGCCGTACCGAAGACGGCCTGGGCTGGCACGCCGCGTGGGCCGACGGCCGCGGCAACACAGGAGACACCGCATGACACAAGCCTCTCTCAAGCTGGGCTTCATCGGCCTGGGCATCATGGGCGCGCCCATGGCGGGCCACCTGCTGGCCGCCGGCCATGCCTTGTTCGCGCACACGCGCAGCAACGTGCCGGCCACGCTGCTGCAAGCGGGCGCCACGGCCTGCGCCCACGCCCGGGAAGTGGCCGAGCGCGCCGACATCATCTTCCTGATGGTGCCCGATACGCCCGACGTCGAACTCGTGCTGTTCGGCGAACATGGCGTGGCCCGCGGCCTGTCGAAGGGCAAGGTCGTGGTGGACTGCAGTTCCATCGACCCCATCGCCACCAAGGACTTCGCGGCCCGCATCAACGCCCTGGGCTGCGATTACCTGGATGCCCCGGTGTCGGGCGGCGAAGTGGGCGCCAAGGCCGCCAGCCTGACCATCATGGTCGGCGGCGAGCCGGCCGTGTTCGAGCGGGTCAAGCCGCTGTTCGACCTGATGGGCAAGAACGTGACGCTGATCGGCGGCAATGGCGACGGCCAGACCACCAAGGTGGCCAACCAGATCGTCGTCGCCCTGAACATCGCGGCGGTGGCCGAGGCGCTGGTGTTCGCCAGCAAGGCCGGCGCCGATCCGGCCAAGGTGCGGCAGGCGCTGATGGGCGGCTTCGCGTCTTCGCGCATCCTGGAGGTGCACGGCGAGCGCATGATCAAGCGTACTTTCGCGCCGGGCTTTCGCATCGCGCTGCACCAGAAAGACCTGGCCCTGGCGCTGGCCGGCGCGCGCGCCCTGGGCGTGTCGCTGCCGCAGACCGCCGGCGCGGCGCAGCTGATGAACGCCTGCCAGGCGCTGGACGCCGGCCAGCTGGATCATTCGGCGCTGGTGCGGGCGCTGGAGCACGCCGCCAACCACCGCCTGGCAGCCGACGCCTGAACCCTCCCGGCCTTGCGCCGCCCGGTCGAAGACGGCCGCGCGGTGCATGGCCATTTCCGTTGCATTTGCAATTCCGGATCGAATCAATACAATTGCAATCGCTATGATTGTATTTGCAATTGATTGGGCGGAATGGCCGGTGGCATGCGCCACGGCTGGCCCGCCGTCCGCGACATTGCCCGGATGATGTCGCCCTTTCCTGGAGATACGTGGTGACTCATTCCCTGATGCAGGCCGACAGCGACCCGCAGGAAACGCAAGAATGGCTGGAAGCGCTGGAGGCCGTCGTGGCGGTCGAGGGGCGGCCGCGGGCGCATTATCTGATGGACCAATTGACCGATTTCGATGCCATGCGGCATGGCGACCTGCACAGCCGGGTCACCACGCCCTACGTCAACACCATCCCCAGGCAGCGGCAGCCGATTTATCCCGGCGACATCGGCATCGAGCGCAGGCTGAACGCCTACATCCGCTGGAACGCGATGGCGATGGTCTTGCGGGCCGGCAAGCATTCCAATGTGGGCGGGCACATCGCCACCTACCAATCGGCGGCCGTCCTGTACGACGTCGGCTTCAACCATTTCTTCCGCGGGCGTACCGACGCATTCGGCGGCGATATGGTCTACATCCAGGGCCATTCTTCGCCGGGCATCTACGCGCGCGCCTATCTGGAAGGGCGCATCACCGAGGCGCAACTGGACAATTTCCGCCGCGAAGCGGGTCGCGACGGCTTGTCGTCGTACCCCCATCCGCGCCTGATGCCGGATTTCTGGCAGTTTCCCACGGTGTCGATGGGCCTGGGTCCCCTGACCGCCGCGTATCAGGCGCGCTTCATGCGCTACTGGAATTCCGCGGGCTGCTGGCGCACCAGGGCCGCAAGGTCTGGGCGTTCCTGGGCGACGGCGAGATGGACCAGCCCGAATCGCTGGCGGCCATCTCGGTGGCCGGCCGGGAACGGCTCGACAACCTGATCTTCGTGGTCAATTGCAACCTGCAGCGCCTGGACGGCCCCGTGCGCGGCAACGGCAAGATCGTCCAGGAACTCGAAAGCACGTTCCGCGCCGCGGGCTGGAACGTCATCAAGGTGCTCTGGGGCAGCGGCTGGGACGAATTGCTCGAGCGCGATACCGACGGGCTGCTGCGCCAGCGCATGATGGAATGCGTCGATGGCGAATACCAGGCGTTCAAATCCCAGGACGGCGCCTATGTGCGGCAGTATTTCTTCGGCAAGTATCCCGAGCTTGCGCAACGGGTGGCGCACCTGTCGGACGACGAGATCTGGGCCTTGACGCGCGGCGGGCATGACCTGGAGAAAGTCCACGCCGCCTATGCGCGGGCGGTGCGTACCGAGGGCCGGCCGACGGTGGTGCTGGTCAAGACGGTGAAGGGCTTTGGCATGGGCGAGGCCGGCGAGGGCCAGAACATCAATCACCAGCTGAAGAAAATGAGCGTGGACGCGGTGCGCGCGTTCCGCGACCGGTTCGCGCTGCCGGTGCCGGACGACCGGCTCGAAGAGATGCCGTACCTGAAGCCCGCGCCCGATAGCGCAGAGGCCCGCTACTTTGCGCAACGCCGGGCGGCGCTGGGCGGATACGTGCCGGCCCGCGTCGGCCGGGCCGCCCCCCTGGCGGCGCCGCCGCTCGGTGCCTTTGCCGCGCAACTCAAGGACAGCGGCGAACGCGGCGTCTCGACCACCATGTCGTTCGTGCGCATACTGGCGGCGCTGCTCAAGGATCCCGACATCGGCAAGCTGGTCGTGCCCATCGTGCCGGACGAGTCCCGCACCTTCGGCATGGAAGGGCTGTTTCGCCAGATCGGAATCCACTCCTACGTGGGGCAGCTTTACACCCCGCAGGACGCCGGCCAGCTCAGCTACTACAAAGAGGCCAAGGACGGGCAGATCCTGCAAGAGGGCATCAACGAGTCCGGCGCGATCGCCTCGTGGATGGCGGCGGGAACGGCCTACAGCAATCATGGCGTGGCGGCCATACCGTTCTATATCTTCTATTCCATGTTCGGCCTGCAGCGCGTGGGCGACCTGGCCTGGGCGGCGGCGGATGCCCGCACGCGGGGCTTCCTGCTCGGCGCCACGTCCGGGCGCACGACCCTCATGGGTGAAGGCCTGCAGCATGACGATGGCCATAGCCATGTACTGGCGTCCGTCATCCCGAACTGCGTGTCCTACGATCCGACCTTTGCCTACGAGCTGGCCGTCGTCATCCAGGACGGCCTGCGCCGGATGTACGCGGAACAAGAGGACGTCTACTACTACATCACACTGCTCAACGAAAACTACCCGAACCCGGCGCTTCCCGACGGTAGCGAGCCAGGCATTCTCAAGGGCCTGTACTTGTTTCGCGAGGGCCCCTCGTCGCCGCCTGCGCCGCGCGTGCAGCTGATGGGCAGCGGGGCGATCCTGCGCGAAGTGATCGCGGCCGGCGAGTTGCTGGCGCGGGATTTCGGCGTGCACAGCGATATCTGGAGCGCCACCAGCCTGACGGAATTGCGCCGCGAGGGGATGGCCGCCGAACGCTGGAACCTGCTGCACCCCGAAGACCCGCCGCGCCTTCCGTATGTCGCGCAATGCCTGCGCGGCCGGGCCGGCCCCATCGTGGTGGCGACCGACTACATGAAAATCGTCGGCGACCAGATCCGTCCGTTCATCGAAGATCGCCGGTTCGTGGCGCTGGGCACGGACGGTTTCGGCCGGTCCGACACCCGCGAATCGCTGCGCGCATTTTTCGAGGTGGACCGCCACTTCATTGCGCTGGCGGCCTTGAGGGCGCTGGCCGACGCGGGCGAGATTGCGCGCGGGCGGGTCGGCGAGGCGATCCGGCGCTATGGCATCGACGCCGGGAAAGCCGATCCGGCATCGGTGTAGCCGCTGGCCGGTCGCCCATGGCGCGGATGCCGCAGCCGGGACAGTAAAAAGGCCGCGCGGAATATTCCGGCGCGGCCCAGGCAAGGACGGACGAGGACGTACGCGGGGGGTTAGTCCCCGTACAGCTTCTGGCGCATTTCGCGCCGTTCCTGCGCTTCCAGCGACAGGGTGGCGGTCGGGCGGGCCAGCAGGCGGGGAATGCCGATGGGTTCGCCGGTTTCTTCGCACCAGCCGTATTCGCCGCTGTCGATGCGGGCGATGGACTGCTGCACCTTCTTCAGCAGCTTGCGCTCGCGGTCGCGGGTGCGCAGTTCGAGCGCGTGCTCTTCCTCGATGGTGGCGCGGTCGGCCGGATCCGGCACGAATTGCGTTTCGCGCAGGTGCTCGGTGGTTTCGCCGGCATTGGCCAGGATGTCTTGCTCGAGCTGCTTGAGCCGTTCTTTGAAGAACGCCAGCTGGCGTTCGTTCATGTAATCGGATTCGGGCATGGCCAGCAATTCTTGCTCGCTGGGCAGATCAATCGCCGTATCGCTCGTCGACTTGCTTGATTTTTTGGTTGCTGCCTTGGTAGCCATGAAAACACTCCACTATGAATCGATCCAGGCGCGGCGCGCGCGTCGGGACGGCGGGTCAGCCCGCCAGGCACTGCTCCAAGCCCCGGGTGAAAATTTCCTGGGGCAGCTTGCGTCCGATGAAAACCATCTTGGTAGACGGCTTTTCGGCTGAGGTCCACGGCTTGCCGGGTTCGGCGCCCATCATCATGTGCACACCCTGGAACAACATGCGGCGGTTGATGCCTTTCATGTACAGGATGCCTTTGTAGCGCATCAGGTCGGGACCATAGACCTGCACCACGCCGCCCAGGAATTCTTCCAGCCGCGCGGGATCGAACGGCTTGTTGGAACGGAAGACGAATGCGCCGATTTCGTCGTCGTGGTGATGATGATGGTGGTGTTCGTGGTGGCAATGGGCCCCGCACTCGCCTTCGTGGTCGTGATGATCGTGACCGTGGTCGTGATCATGGCCGTGGGCGTGGCTGTGGGCCGCGTCGGGGTGTTCGTCGGCCAGGAAGTCCGGGTCGATGTCGAGAATGGAATTCAGGTTGAAGCCGCTGATGTCGATGATGGACTTCAGGTCGGCGTCGCCGAAGTTGACCGGCGTGATGGGCGCGCGCGGGTTGATGCGCACCAGGCGGGCGCGCAGCGCTTCGTAGTCGGCGTCGTTGACCAGGTCTTTCTTCGAGACCAGGATGCGGTCGGCGAAGCCGACCTGCTTCTGGGCTTCTTCCTGCGCGTCCAGCGTGGCCATGCCGTGCTTGGCGTCGACCACCGTGATCACCGCGTCCAGGCGATAGTATTCGGCGATCTCGTCGTCCATGAAGAAGGTCTGGCACACCGGGCCGGGGTTGGCCATGCCGGTGGTTTCCAGGATGACGCGCTCGAAGCTGAGTTCGCCTGCCTGGCGCTTGGCGCGCAGGTCGGCCAGCGTGCGCATCAGGTCGCCGCGCACGGTGCAGCAGACGCAGCCGTTGCTGAGCTCGATGATTTCTTCCTGGCTGTCTTGCACCAGCAGATCGTTGTCGATGCTTTCCGGCCCGAATTCGTTTTCGATGACCGCGACGCGACGGCCGTGGTATTCGGTGAGGATGCGCTTGAGCAGGGTGGTCTTGCCCGCACCGAGAAAGCCGGTGAGGATGGTGACGGGAACCATTTTGTCCAAACTGCGCTGGGTATTCATGGCAAG
>Ga0182735_1001523_pt1 | contig 15378 bp, 14 predicted proteins | sample eDN5th30CKraftMG_FD_128524 | JGI IMG/M metagenome (GOLD analysis project Ga0182735, IMG submission 128524) | Enriched Miracle-Growth compost microbial communities from Emeryville, California, USA - eDNA 5th pass 30_C Kraft MG (version 2) (version 2) ... | reverse complement strand
ACATCTAGCTTGCCCAACTGACCATCAAGCGCCTGCAGAATATCGCTCAGTTTCAAAAACAGATCGCGGCGCTGCGGGTCGTCCTGAATAAATGATCGCAGATTGCCCTGCTGCAGCAATTCCAGTCGACCCAACATGATATCAAGACGAAGCCGTAATTCGTCGCGGCTTTCCTCATTCATGTTCAGGGCATATCCAGCCAGAACATGCTCAAGCCGCATATATTCGGATACCGTCTGGCCTATGGCCCAGGAGTCATTATAACGGGAGAATTTCTGAAGCGCTGTTTGTCGTTCGGCAATGACATAGGCGATATAGGCCGTTGCCACCACGAAACAACAGATAATAACGCCTAGAATTCTTCTCACACTCTGCCCCTATTCAACTATCAGCTTGGCAACCTGCCAGGCAGAACGTGTGTAATAGGTCTGGCTTTGGAGCTGTGGGTCGCTGTCATACGGGTAGATTATAAACAATGGTCCTTTGTCGCGAACCGGCATGTAATTCCCATCTCGCTTCATGGCAAGAATAACATTGAACCTCTTGAAGTCCTCCATCGGCAACGAGCTGACGTAGTCGTTCAAAGCAACGGCGGTCACCTTCGTCCCCTTCGCGCCCACAAGCGTCATGAGCTTGTCCATCGACACGCCTTCGAAACGCACACGACCATCATACCAAGGATTTGCTGTTTCCACGGTCACCAGTCCGACCGCTTCCAGCATATCCCGATCAAATTGGGCCGTATCGCCGACATTCATATTTGAGATTTTGCCAGATATGACAAGGATCGGCTTGCCAATCGGCTTCGCCAAAGGCTCGGCAACTGCCCCGGACAACCAGGCAAAAGGCAAGACCAGACAGAAAAGGACTCGGATAAGTTTCATTGCATTCTCCATGATAAATTAAACCATTAAAGAGAATTGGCTAAATCAACGTGAAGATTGCACGAGTTTTGTACCTTTTCATGCTCATCTGCAATAAAAATGAAATATCAAAAGCAACCCCAGCGAACGTACCTGTTTCAATTAGCGACCCATCCTAATATTAGACGATTTTTATATAACAGCTGCATTTAAACCGCCGTAACAGATAAACATGCGGGGCCGGAGGTCCGCTTTAACCAAACAGGGGGATGTAGATGGGCTGCCCTATAGAAATAGTTGACGGAGATCGTTGATTTCAGCCTGCCAGTTTCCCACCTGTCATCGCCTCCGGCACGCCGGTTGTGCTTGGAAAGCTGACTGGCAACCCACGTAAAACACGTACCGCGAGGAAAGCAAAACATTCAGCTTCTACAGCGTCACCCCGCCAGCCAAGCGTTTCGACAGGAACTAGCTCCACTTTCGCGCGCTCGACCAGCATGCGCATCATTGTAGGGTTGCGGCGTCCACCCCCACTGACTGCAAGCCGTTGTGGTCGACGCGGGAGAATATCCAGGGCCTTACCCACCGCCGACGTCGTAAACGCGGTCAGCGTGGCCGCACCGTCTTCCTCATTCAGGCCATCGGCCATTGCGTCCGTAAAATCGAACCGATCCAGAGATTTCGGATAAGGCGCTGTCAAATAGGGATGCTTGAGCAATTCTGCGAGCCGTGTCTCGTCGACCTTGCCCTTTGCGGCCAGCGCACCGTCACGGTCCATTTCTCCCAACCCGCGTGCCTTCATGAAATCGTTGATAGGCGCATTGGCTGGTCCCGTGTCGAAGGCCACAAGCGCATCCCCACCATCCCACCAGGTGATGTTACCCACACCGCCAAGATTGAGAATCGCAGTATTGCCGGTCGCATCGACACTGCGTAGCAAGGCAGCGTGATATATGGCAGCAAGCGGCGCCCCCTGCCCTCCAGCGCGGATGTCTGCCGTGCGGAAGTCATAGGCGACCTTGGTGCCCAGCAGTTCGCTCATAAGCCTTCCATCACCGAGTTGCCTTGTGTCCCCAATCCGGCCAGCTTGCGGCGCACGGTGCAGCACCGTTTGGCCGTGAAAACCGACAATGCCGACTTCCGTCATCGACAGCCCGCTCTCCTCTACCAGTTCACGCACCGCTGCAGACTGCGCGCGCGTCAGCTCTTCTTCAGCCTCGGCAAACACGGCAGGCTCCGGACCTTCGAAATTCCAGAGGCGGGCTTCGGCCTGCGCCTGTTCCAGAAGATCGCGAATCGAGCGCGAATAAGGTTTCAACGCATAGGCGCCAAATTCAGCGATGGTTTCACCGTCGGTTTTCAGAAGGGCAACATCGATGTTTCCATCGAGAACGGTGCCGGTCATAAGACCTACGGCCCATATTGGTTGCATAGACGTCTCCTATCCCAATGAAATTGCGTCGCCGACGCTCTGACGCAGCGAAAGAATACCGCTGTCGAAATGACGCGTCGGGTGAATGCGGTTCGTGAGCAGGGTCCATGCCCTGCCCGCTTCAAAGTCGATCCACAAGCCCGTTCCCGTGAAACCGGTATGGCCGATCGTGTCCTTCGAATTGAAATTGCCGCCCGACCAGCCGTCATAAGGCCGTTCCCAGCCATGGGTCCGAGTGGCGGATAATGGCTGACGCATCCGCTCGACCACTTTTTTTGATGCGCCGGTACCGTCAAGCAGGCCAAGCGCGAAATCGAGTATGGACGCAGCCGTACCAAACAGTCCCGCATGCGCGGCCCCCTGCAACGCCGAACAATTATCGTCGTGCACTTCGCCGCACAGTACGCGATGGCGCCATGTGCAATTTTCCGTGGCCGCGCTCATTTCCGGCTCTGCCGAAAAGGCAAAGCCCTCGCCGGGGTCCATCTCGCGAATGGTCTTGCCGTAAACCCGTTCCAACGCAAAGCCAAGCAGAATGAAATTGATGTCGGAATAAACCGGTTCGGATTTTCGCCATTCGCGTTGCAGAACGAATGCACGCAACAGTTCCGGATCGCGTCCGTAGGTGTAGATCGGTTCGACTGACGGAAACGGTGTCTGGTGGCCAAGGCACTCGCGGAACGTGACCTTGCGCTCCCAGGCATTATTATCATACTGCCGAAGGTCGGGAAGCAAGGTGATCAATGGTGCATCGAGATCGATGACGCCTTCCTCGGCCAGCGCAAGGATGCGGGGCGTGGTGAAAATGACTTTTGTCAGCGAAGCGAGATCGAACCACGTATCGATGGTCATCGCACGCCGGGCCGGGACGATCTGCGCATAGCCGGTGGCCCGCACAGCCCGGTTACCGGAGAGGTCGACCATTCCAAGCACACCGCCTGGAATCCGACCTGAATCGCATGCAGCGGTGAGCAGGCCGAACGCTTTTTCAAAGCGAGCCGTAAATGCAGTATCGACAGCCCGGAGAATATTTGGTTCTGCCATGTTAATTATGCCTCGGTCCGGGCCATGTGATCACGGCCATATGTCTGCCAGTTTGCCGGTGCGGGCTCATACTCCAAAGGACGCACGAGGGAAGGCACTTGCCGTGTGTCGAGGGCGAAATGTTCATTGCGTCGGTCAATACTGGGGACAGCAGTAATCAACCGCTTCGTATAGGAATGTTTCGGCGCGGATAGAATCGATGCTGCATCACCGATTTCGACGATTTGCCCAGCATAGACGACAGCTATGCGATGCGCGATGCGCTCCACCACTGCCATATCGTGCGATACGAACAAATAGGCAAGGCCGCGCTCTTTCTGGAGATCGATCAACAATTCCAAGACTTTGGCCTGCACCGAGACATCGAGAGCTGAAACGGCTTCGTCCAGCACCACCACGGAAGGATTGAGCATCAAGGCCCGAGCGATACAAAGCCGCTGGCGCTGCCCGCCGGAAAACTCGTGCGGATAGCGCTCCAAGCTGTTGGCAGGCAGTCCCACGCGGTCAAGCAGTTGCAACATCTTCTGCCGTGCCTCCGGCCCGTCGCGCCCACCAGCCGCGATAACCGGCTCGGCAAGAATACTGTCTATGCGCAGACGTGGATTGAGAGATGCATACGGATTCTGGAAGACCATCTGTACCGAAGTCGCGTTTCTGGCACCGTTAGGACCAGCCGCGCCGATTTCGAGCTTCCCGCGTGAAGCTTTGACAAGGCCCATGATGGCCCGCGCAGTTGTGGATTTTCCCGAGCCGCTCTCCCCTACGACGGCAAGCGTTTCGCCCGGAACCAGATCGAAATCGACGCTTTCCACGGCATGGACTGCTCCGACCTTGCGGCCAAGAAAGCCACCTTTGACAGGAAACCGGACCGTCAATCCTTCCACCGATAGTATCGGCTCCGTTCCCGATTCCGATGTGCGTACGGTATCGGTTCGCACTGCTTTCCCGCTTTCAAAATGCGGCACGGCCTTCAGGAGATGTTGCGTGTAAGGATGCTGCGGGCAGTCGAGAACAGCGCTCAATTGACCGTATTCCACCGCCTCGCCATGCTGCATCACCATGACCTTGTCGGCCATGCCTGCGACCAACCCTATGTCATGGGTGATGAAGATCATCGCCATGCCGGTTTCGCGTTTCAGCTCTGCGAGCAGTGCCATGATTTGCGCCTGTACGGTGACATCAAGCGCTGTGGTTGGCTCGTCGGCAATCATGAGGCGCGGATTGCAGGCAAGCGCCGTTGCAATCATCACCCGCTGCAACATACCGCCGGAAAGCTGGTTCGGACAATATTTAAGTCGTCGCGCGGCATCTGGAATGCGTACGCGATCAAGCGCGTCCCTTGCGGCAGATGCGGCCTGTTTTCCGGTAAGCCCGCGATGAAGACGGAATGATTCCTCAATCTGCGTGCCTATCGTCAGCACTGGATTGAGCGATGTCATGGGCTCCTGAAAGATCATACCGATTTCCGCACCGCGGATTTTTGTGAGTTCGGCTTCAGTCGCAGTCACAAGATCGATTGCGCTGCCGTTCGCGCGATTAAGTTCGATCGATCCGGCGGAGATGCGTCCGCCGCCAAAATCCACCAGACGGTTGATCGACAAAGCGGTTACAGATTTTCCGGAACCGCTTTCTCCGACGATCGCCAGCGTTTCCCCCGCGGCGAGGTCGAAACTCACACCGCGCACGATCTCATTGGCTTGAGGATAACGACCGAAACCAACGCGAAGGTCCGAAACAGACAGAAGCTTGTTCACGCCGCCATCCTCCGCATTCTGGGATCGAGAATGTCGCGCAGGGCATCACCCAAGAGGTTGAAAGCGAGAATACCGATCATGATCGCAAGTCCCGGAAAAGCCAGCAGCCATGGCGCGGTTTCCATGAGATTGCGCGCATCGGCCAGCATGAGACCGAGCGACGAAGCGGGCGGCTGCGTGCCAAGACCAAGAAAGCTCAAGCCTGCTTCGGTCAGCAGCGACCAGGCGACCGCCAGGGTAATCTGCACGGTCAAAGGGGCCACCAGATTAAGCAGCAGGTGGCGCGAAAGGATGTAACGATTGCTGCTGTGGAACGTCCGCGCCGCATCAACGAATTCGCGTGTTTTGATCGATAAGGCGGGCCCGCGCACAACCCGCGTGAAAATCGGGGTGTAGACGATGGCGATGGCAGCGATACTTGTTCCCGTTCCCGGTCCGACAACGGCAATGATAAGGAGCGCAAGCAAGATAGCCGGAAACGCCAGGAGCACGTCCATGACACGCATGACAGCGCCGTCCCACCAGCGCCCGAACCATGCTGCCGTCAATCCGAGAACAGTCCCTGCAAAAGCGGCAATTCCAACGGCAAAAAAACCGACCACGAAAGATTGTGAGATGCCTGCCATCAGGCGGCTCATGACATCACGTCCGAAAAGGTCAGTTCCCATCCAGTGCGCGGCGCTTGGAGGACGCAGCCTGTCTATCCGGTACTGCATCAAAGGGTCATGCGGCGTGAAACCGAAATAGCCAAGACAGGCCACAATCAGATAGATCAATACGATGAGCCCGCCGATACGGCCACTCGGATGAGCAAAAACGGAACGCAATATCTGCATCAGTTTTCCCCGAGACGAATGCGCGGATCGAGCGCTACGTAAAGGAGGTCAACCAGCAGATTGACGATCATGAAATTAAAGGCAATGAAGAGAATACTGCCCTGCACCAGAGCATAATCGCGCTGCAGAATAGCGTCGAGCACCATGCGTCCAAGGCCCGGCAAGGCATATATCTGCTCAACCAGCACAGCACCGCCCAAAAGGTAACCGAATTCCACACCGCTCAACGTCACCACAGGAATGAGGGCGTTAGGCAGTGCGTGCCTCCAGATGACGGACCGGGCCGAAGCCCCCTTGCTGCGAGCCGTGCGGACATAATCGTCACGGAGGACGTCCAGCATGGCCGAACGCGATATGCGTGTGACGGATGCCGCGAATGCAAAGCCGAGCGTTATGGCGGGCAAAATCATCTGCAAGAAATTCTGCCATGGGTTTACCCAGAAAGGTGTAAATTCGCCCATCGCAGGCAAAACCCCAAACCCCGCCGACAGGATATAAATGAAGAGGAGACCGAGAACGAAGCTCGGCGTCGACTGACCGATCATCGCGAAAATGCGCACCGCCAGATCGGACATTTTCTCGTTGCGCGTTGCAGCATAAACCCCGGCAGGCAGCCCAACGAGCAAAGCAATCAACATCGACATCATTGCAAGTTGCAGCGTCAACGGAAAACGCTCAAGGATAACCGTCAAAACCGGCTTTCCGAAGGTCACCGAGACCCCGAGATTACCTCGCAGCACGTCACCCAGCCATCGCCAGTACTGGGTTGTCCAGCTTTGGTCGATACCGAAATATCGTGCCAGCGACTGCCGCTGCTCGGGCGTCAGCAAACCTGCTTCCGTTCCGAGCATGGCAGTGATGGTATCGCCTGGAACCATACGGATCGCAACGAAGACCAGAATCGACACCCCCAGCATAACCAGGGGAAATGTCAGCAGCCGACGTGTCACATAATTCATGTCAGATTACTCACGGCCTGCCGTTCTGGAAGGCACTTGAAAGCCACGCCTTCGCAGGAAGACGTGGCGGATTTCGTGACATCACTGTCCGATCTGCAGCTTGGTTATGCCGAATAGCGATCCGGTGGCGCGAGGCTCGAAACCAGTAACGTTTTTCTGGTGCGCAACATAGGTATTGGCGGTATAAAGCCATATCCACGGAGAAACTTCGGTGATGTGCTTATCGAAGTCGGCAAAAATCACCTTGCGCTTTTCAGGGTCCGTTTCAGCTCTTCCCTTCTGCATCAGATCGTCAAGCCTATCGTCAATATACTGGGCAACCTTCTGAAGGTTGCCCGCCTTGGTCCAATAGCGGCCATACATCGTATAGGGATCGGCCGAACCGCCGTTCAGCGCCACCGCCATGTCGAAGTCGCCCTTCAGCCATGTATCGACATAGACGTTCAGTTCCATCATCCGGATATCGAGCTTGATGCCTATTTCGGCAAGTTGCGACTGGAGAACCTGGGCTTCAGCCGCAGCGGTCGCAGGTTCCCCTTTTGCGGCGATGATCGTTGCCGCAAACCCATCCGCATAACCGGCATCCGCGATCAGCTTCTTTGCTTTTTCGACATCGCGCTTGTAGCAGAAGAGTGTGTTCGGGTCGCTTGCATAGGCGGGCATTGTCAGCGGGCCCGTTACCCTTCCTTCGCCGAGCAAGGCCGTGTCGAGGACATCCTGGCGGTCAACTGCGCAGGAAATAGCCTGACGCACGGCCTGCTCCGTCATGGGCTTGCGCGACGGGTTCAATTGCAGAACATGATAAGCAAGCGCCGGAGTGCGCACCAGTTCAAGAGCGCTTTCGTTCGGCACCATCGTTGCGACCAGCGGATCGTTGAGAAGCGCGAAATCGATCTGCTTGGCGCGAAGCGCGGCAAGGATTGCCGTTTCATCTGGCAGGACACTGATGTCGATTCCGTCAACCGCCACTTTACCCCCCGACCAGTCGGGGTTGGCTTTCAGCACTTCCTTGGAATTCGGTTCCCATCGTTCAAGAACGAAAGGCCCTGATCCAACGGTTTTTGTGCCAATATTGCCGGCCTTGATCTCGCTTTCAGGAACGACGGCCGCATTGATGCTGGCTATCGCCGCCAATAGGGGAACGTCGGGCTGGGAGAGTTTGAAGACGACCGTTTCGTCGTCCGGCGTTTCAATAGCAGCAATGGACCCGAAATTGGCACGTGCCACCGCACCAGTCTTTTCATCCAAAATGCGCTCGAACGATGCTTTCACATCGGCTGGCGTTAGCGTCTGACTGTTCTGGAATTTCGCGTTCCTGTCGAGCTTGAATGTGAGAACCTTTCCGCCGTCGGAAAATTCCCAGCTCTTTGCAATGGCAGGTGCGATCTGAAGATCGGGACCAAGACGGACGAGCGGTTCATAGATAAGCTCGAGCAGGCGAATCGATGAAAATGCCGGCTGCTTATGAGGATCGAGACCGGTGGCGTCCTGTGACCAGGCCATACGAAGCGTCGCGGCAGAAGCCGTAGACAGGCCCAGCCCGCTGAAGCTCCCAATGCTCAATGCCAATGTGGCGGCGCCCGCAATCAGGCTTCTTTTGAAAATCGCTCCCATTTTCTTCCCTCGCAAATCACTGCAATGCTGATGTCCGACCGCTTCCCCGCTTCGGCTCACGCTTTATTGGCATTTATTGCCTGTCTAAGAAATCCCCCAACATTCTTTAATGCCTTTCTTGCCTCATCCACTGGCATTCCGGTAATCGTGATGAGGATTGCAAGCTTGACGTCATTATCCGTCAGGGCGAGAACGCGTTTTGCCTCCCCCGCCCCGCAACCGGTTGCCTGCATGACAATTCTCGAGGCACGTGCGACAAGCTTGTGGTTGGTGGCACTGACGTCCACCATGAGGTTCTCATATGTTTTTCCTATCCGGATCATGCTTGCCGTCGTCAGCATATTGAGCACCAGCTTCTGCGCCGTGCCGGATTTGAGCCGCGTCGAACCAGTCAGTATTTCAGGCCCTACAACTGGCGATATGGCAATTTCAGCCATAGCCGCAATCGTGGAGTTCGGATTGCAGGAAAGCGCCACAGTCGTAGCACCAATTGATGCGGCGTAAGCCAGCCCCCCTATCACATACGGCGTGCGTCCGCTGACCGCGATTCCCACAACGACATCGTGCGAAGCCAGACTTATATCACGCAGATCGGCTTCCCCCAGCGAAGGGTCGTCCTCCGCACCTTCGACCGCATGTTGTAACGCATTCACGCCACCCGCAATCAACCCGACCACCATGCCTTCCGGAACGCTGAATGTCGGCGGGCATTCCGATGCATCAAGAACGCCAAGACGCCCACTGGTTCCGGCACCCAAATAAATCAACCGACCGCCGGCGCGAAATGCCTCGACAATCTTATCAACTGCCTGTGCGACCTGGGGCAACACCTGCTCAACGGCGGCGGCAACCAGATGATCCTCGTCGTTGATCCGACGCAAGATAGCAAGACTCGACAAGAGGTCGATATCCATCGTGCGTGGGTTTCGTTCTTCTGAAACCAGCCTGTCCAGTTCAGATAACAACGCGTGTTCAGTCATGCCCCTGCCTGCGTGTCGAGCAGCGTTCAAACGCTGCCACCTTATGGTTAAAAAATTTTAAGATTATAAATTCTGTCCGTCAATCGCATTATGGAATAAATTATTCCTTATTAGCTAAGCTTTGCACAAGGATGATCGCACCGGCACCATTAGGTCTGCGGCGGTTATTGTTGTCGAACGCGGCGTCCCAGATATTTGTGTCCCGTGCGACTGCACCACATTGAGTATATTTTCGACATCGCTAACCACAGGAAGGTTCGTAAGCTCAACCCGGTATGAACTTAGCAGCGAAGCCGCCAACTGAGGCAGAGCAGCATTCTTCGCGCCGGAGATGTTGACCGCCCCTGTAACTCATCCTCGCCGATAATGCGCAATCCTTCCATGTCTCGCCACCATGTCCTCTCTTGCAGATTATTAGTTCATTCCACTGTCTTGAAAGTATTGGAATTTGATATTCCAAATCAATTCGGGTTGTCTTATGTATCAGGGCAATCGAATATCGCGCCTTCCGATACCGGAATGGAGAATGATCACATATGTCGATCCTACAGAAGATCAATGCCAAACTGAACGAACTGACCATTGCGGATCGAAAGATCGGTCAGTTCATCGTCGATCATCCCGAGCAGGTATTGAAGCTCTCATCCTCGGCCCTTGCAGAAGCGACCGGACGCAGTCAGTCCAGCGTCGTCAAATTCAGTCAGAAATTCGGCTTTGATGGTTATCAGCAGCTCAAGCTCGCCGTCAGCGAAGCGCGTGCCAAGCAATGGCATGCTCCGGCAGGCATGGTCCACGGCACTATAGAAACGGGCGACAGCTATATCACTGTTTTGCAGAAACTTATCGGCAGTAAACTACAATCGATGCAACGAACGATTTCCGCCAACAACGAACACGATATCGACGATGCATTGCAAGCTCTGATCAGCGCCCGGCGTATTCACCTTGTCGGCGTCGGCGCTTCGTCACTCGTTGCGCGCGATTTTTCCTATAAGCTGATGAAACTTGGTCGCAACGTGATGCACGATAGCGACAGCCACATCCAGATGGCCAATGTCTCGACTTTACACGAGGGTGATGTGCTGTTCGCCCTTTCCTATTCAGGAACGAGCATCGAAACCCTTCGCATCGCGGAACAAGCCAAGAAATGGGGAGCGACCGTGATCGCAGTCACCGGACTCAACAGGAATCCGCTTAATGAAATCGCCGATATTTGCTTGTATACCGTAGCTGATGAAGAAAGGGTTCGGTCGTCATCGATAACAGCACGCGACGCACAACTGGTTCTGACAGATTTGCTTTTTATCCTGCTGTTCCAGCGACAATCAGATGCCAATGATTACGTTCATAAAAGCGAAGCCGCGGTGTCTTCGTTGAAACTATGAGCAATAAGATCAATCAATAATAGCGGCGGCGGCGAGGCTCGCAAATGCAGCAACGAATGCTACAGCAACGGCACCCACTTTCGTGAAGAGATTGAATGTGTCGCCAGGCGTTTCACGGTTGGACATATTGAGATAGATGAGCGCCGCAACGATGACAGCAACCGAAAAACCAAAGGCGGAAACCCACTGCCACAGCTCAGACATATAACCTCACAGACGCTGACCCATTTTTGAAACTGTGGTTTTTACCCAAATTTTATTACCGCAGTATGACCTACTTAGTATTTTCGGTTCCGGCATGCAATGTAGAGCCAGTCCCCGAGCCCTCCCAAAACTCCTTTATACAAGCATCTGGATCCAGTGCCTGGAGATATGACTACCAGACAGCGAAAGCTCTGATATATCTGTCCGCAAGCGAGCAGCGTGCGCAGACTTTAACGGAAACGACCAGATAAAAAGGTATGCATTATGACTTCAGCGTCATATCCTCCAAGGATCGAACAGGAAGAACATCTTGAGCGATTGGTATTGTTGCAAGGTAAGCTGAGAGAGCGCGGCATCGGCGGGCTTCTGCTCGGACCGACGGCAAGTTTGCGCTATTATACCGGGCTTGTCTGGCATATCAGCGAACGTTTTCTGGGCGCCCTCGTTACGCCGTCGGAAGTAATTTATATCGTTCCCGGCTTTGAACAGAGCAGGGTCGAAAGCCTGCCGCATTTGCCGGGTGAAATCCGTACATGGCAGGAAGAAGAGAGTCCCGCGGCGCTGATTGCATCGCTCATTCCGGCAGGTGCCAAAATTGCAATCGATGATGCCGTCCCGCTGTTCGTCTATAACGCTCTAAAGCACGAAATCTCGCCTGAGCGCTTGATCGATGGCGGAAAGCTGATCCAGGAACAACGTAGCCGCAAGTCAGCCAAAGAAATCGCGATCATTCAGTACGCGATGGATTTGACACTCGAAGTTCACCGCCGCGCGCATGGACTGATAAAGCCCGGCATTGCTGCAAGCGAGGTGGTGCGTTTTATCGATGAACAGCATCGCGCCCTTGGCGCTACGGGCGGTTCGACATTTTGCATCGTCTCTTTCGGGGCAGCAACGTCGTTGCCGCACGGCGCGGACGGCGAACAGTTTTATCAGCCGGGTGATGTCATCCTTGTGGATACTGGTTGCCGCATCGATGGCTATCATTCCGATCTCACGCGCACCTATATGCTGGAAGAGCCTACAGCAGAGTTTTCGCGCATATGGACAATCGAACGCGAAGCGCAACAAGCCGTTTTCGACGCGGCGAAGCTCGGCACGGCTTGTTCAACCCTTGACGATGCAGCACGCACCACGCTCGTAAAGCACGGATTGGGACCGGATTATGCGTTGCCGGGCCTTCCGCATCGCGCTGGCCATGGTCTTGGCTTGGAGATTCATGAGGCTCCCTACATCGTTCGGGGCAATTCGCTCCCGCTCGCTGAAGGCATGTGCTTCTCCAACGAGCCTATGATCGTGGTTCCGAACCAGTTCGGAATCCGCCTGGAAGATCATATCCATATGACGGCGAATGGACCGAAATGGTTCACGCAGCCCGCTAAGGGCCCGACCGAACCTTTCGCGTAAGTCCGCACTTGCTGTTATCGGCCGGCTGGTATTCCCGCCCAGCTTTCCGATTGCTTTTCGGTAATTCCGATCAGATCGATAGCTCTTGCTGCGATCTGATCGGCCACTTCCTCGACCGTTTGCGGTTTGAAGTAAAAGGCCGGAACCGGCGGCATTACAATCGCGCCCATTTCCGTCACGGCACACATATTGCGCAAATGGACCATGTGCAGCGGGGTCTCCCGAGCAATCAGAACCAGTCGGCGCCGTTCCTTCAGGTGAACGTCAGCGGCGCGCGTTAACAGACTGTCGCTGTGTCCTGTAGCGATCGCAGCGAGCGTCCGCATGGAGCATGGCGCCACAATCATACCGGCGGTGACAACCGATCCGCTCGCGATCAGCGCACCTATATCGCTGACAGAATAGCTTCTGTTCGCGAGCCTGTGCAAAAGCCCATAACCATCCGGACCCAATTCGTGGCGCAAGGTCTGTTGTGCAGCATCAGATACAACCAAATGGGTCTCGATATCGCTCATGGCGGAAAGCTGCTCCAGCAATTTGAGCGGGATGAGGGCGCCCGATGCGCCGGAGATACCGACTACAACCCGCTTCATCGCATATTTTCCCTGTCCAGCCCGAGTTCCCCCCAAATCGCATCGACCCGGGCAACAACGTCATCGCTCATCTTCAATACAGCGCCCCATTCCCGTTCGGTTTCGGCACCGATCTTGTTTGTCGCATCGAGGCCAAGCTTTCCGCCCAAGCCAGAGCGTGGCGACGCGAAGTCGAGATAATCCACCGGTGTATGACCGAGCGTGATGACGTCGCGGCTCGCATCGAAGCGAGTTGCGAGCGCCCACATCACATCGTCCCAGTTGCGGACGCTTATGTCCGGATCGACTGCAATTATGAGTTTCGTGTAACTGAACTGCGGCAGCATCGACCACAGCCCCATCATCACTCGCCGCGCCTGACCGGGATAGCGCTTGTCGATTGAAACGACCATTGCGCGATAGGAACATGCCGCAGGAGGCAACCACAGATCGGCAATTTCCGGAAACTGCTTTCTCACGATTGGCACGAACAGTTCGTTCATCACTTCGCCAAGTCTGGAGGGCTCGTCCGGCGGGCGTCCGGTATAGGTCGAAAGATAAACGGGATTTTTCCGCATGGTGATCGCGGTCACCTGCATGACCGGAAACTCCTCCACGCTATTATAGTAGCCCGTATGATCGCCATAGGGGCCTTCTGGAGCAGTTTCCGAAGCGGAAACTCGTCCCTCTAGAATAATTTCGGCATTAGCGGGCACGAAGAGAGGCACGGTACGAGCATTCACGACCGACGATCTGCGTCCGGCAAGCAGACCCGAGAAGCCCAGTTCGCTCATCCCTTCGGGCAAGGGCATCACAGCTGCGAGAATCATCGCCGGATCGGCCCCGATAGCCACGGCAACGGGCATATCTTCGCCCAGTTCTTGCCACAAGCGGTGGTGACGCGCGCCGCCGCGTTGCGCAAGCCAACGCATGATGAGCTTGTCGCGGCCAAGCTTCTGCATCCGGTAGATTCCGACATTAACGTCAGATGGATCGCCGGGTGCCTGCGTAATAACCAGCGGCCAAGTGACAAGCGGTGCAGGTTCTCCCGGCCAGCACCACTGGATCGGCAGCAGATCGAGATTGACGGCCTCGCCTTTCAGTATCTTTGCCTGTACCGGTGCGCGCCGAACATGACGGATACGCATATTCAATGCGGCCTTCGCCAATGGCAGTTTGCTCCACATTTCGCCTGCAGAACGTGGCGGACTTGGAGCTCGCAGTTCCGCCAGCATCTCGGCAAAATCCGAAATTTCTTCAGGCGATCGTCCAAATCCCAATGCAATACGCCGCGCGGAACCGAAGAGATTGGCAACAAGAGGGATGGAATGCAAGCGTCCGTCCGCATCGACCGGTTGCTCGAAGATCAGTGCCGGACCATCCGCCTCAAGCACTCGCCTATGGATTTCCGTGATCTCCTGGACGAGAGATACCGGACGTTTGATCCGGATAAGATCTTTGCGCCGTTCAAGCTCGGACAAGAAGCTTTGAAGGCACTCGTAGCGTAACGGAGAAGATGGAGCCGATTTCATGTCCGACTTTTGAATACCGAATTCTTTCGCCGTCTTTGATCTGAATCAAACTGTCCTTGTATTGAATCACTTAATTCTGAATTCACCTTTTAAAGCTCATCGGAGCTGAGTGATGATGAAGATACCTCCGGCTGTGGCTGTTCCAGCCCGGCTTGTTCCGCCGTTTCTGATCGCCCCATTTGTCTCGCGCATTTTCTTCCAGGTAATGCGCGCGCACCCCGGTCTCTTCGAGCGTCTGGGAGACTATGCGGCGAAGCGTTTCCGTTTTCATCCATCCGACATACCGTTCGCCTTTGTGATCGAGCCGGATAAGCCACGCATAACAATCGTGCGTGAAGACGAGGCGATTGAAGTTGACGCGGGCATTGAAGGGCCGCTGGTCATGCTGCTCGCGCTTCTCGAAGGCAGACTTGATGGAGATGCGCTGTTCTTCTCCAGAGATATCATCGTGACGGGAGACATGGAGGCCATGCTTGCACTCCGCAATGCGCTGGATGACTGCAACATAGATCTGCCATCTGACCTTGGCAAAAGTGCGGGCCCCTTTGCGCCGATGGTTCGCGGCATCGCAAATTACATACGAAGCAAAGCCCTGAGTAAGGAAGCTGCAGGATGGAACTGATTTGCCCTGCAGGTACGCCATCGGCCTTGCGAGAAGCGGTAGAGGCCGGAGCAGATGCCGTCTATTGCGGTTTTCGCGACGAAACAAATGCGCGCAATTTTCCCGGTCTCAACTTCGCTCGTGGAGAACTGCGAGACGCAATCAAGTTTGCCCATGCGCGCAAAACGCAGGTTT
>Ga0182735_1001520_pt1 | contig 15388 bp, 14 predicted proteins | sample eDN5th30CKraftMG_FD_128524 | JGI IMG/M metagenome (GOLD analysis project Ga0182735, IMG submission 128524) | Enriched Miracle-Growth compost microbial communities from Emeryville, California, USA - eDNA 5th pass 30_C Kraft MG (version 2) (version 2) ... | reverse complement strand
GGCACCGGCAAGACTTATCTGGCGGTGGCCCATGCGGCGATGCTTTTGGAACGCGGCTTGGTCGAGCGCATCATCCTGTCGCGGCCGGCGGTGGAGGCCGGCGAGCGCCTCGGCTTCCTGCCCGGCGACATGAAGGACAAGGTCGATCCCTACCTGCGGCCGCTCTACGACGCGCTCTACGACATGATGCCGGGCGACAAGGTCGAGCGGGCGATTGCCGCCGGCGTCATCGAGATCGCGCCGCTGGCCTTCATGCGCGGCCGCACGCTGGCCCATGCCGCCGTCATCCTCGACGAGGCGCAGAACACCACGCCGATGCAGATGAAGATGTTCCTGACCCGGCTTGGCGAGAATTCGCGCATGATCGTCACCGGCGACCCGACCCAGATCGACCTGCCGCCCAACACCAAGTCCGGGCTGGTCGAGGCGCTGCGCATCCTCGACGGCATTTCCGGCGTGGTGACGGTGCGCTTCAACGATGCGGACGTGGTGCGCCACGCGCTGGTTGCCGAGATCGTCAGGGCCTACGACCGCGACGGCAAGGTGTCGCGCGGCCTCGGCGTCGAGGGCTGACCCCGGCCTATGAGATTGAGATCGGTGATTTCACGATCGCTACCCCCACCCCTGACCCCTCCCCACAAGGGGGAGGGGAACACCCACCGTTGGCCTCCATTTCTGAAGCGCGAAACGGTTCCGGAATCCCCCTCCCCCTTGCGGGGAGGGGTCAGGGGTGGGGGTATTCGCCGCATGCGACTGGCCAAACTCCATGGCGGATAATCTCCTTTCGCCCCCGCTCGACATCGAAGTTATCGTCGAGGCGGGGCAGTGGCCGGCGGAGACGGATCTGGCCGGATGGGTCGAACGCGCGGCCGCGGCCGTGTTCGCGGAGATCGGCGCCAGCCGGCCGGGACAGTCGGAACTTGGCGTCACCTTCACCGACGATGCCCATATCAGCGTGCTCAACGCCGACTGGCGCGGCAAGCCAAAGCCGACCAACGTGCTTTCCTTCCCGGCCTTTCCCGAGACGAAGGAAGGCCCGCTGCCGCCCATGCTGGGCGACATCGTGCTGGCCGCCGAAACGGTAGCCGCCGAAAGCGAACTGGAAAACAAGCCGCTGGAGCACCATATCACGCATCTTGTGGTCCATGGTCTTCTGCACCTGCTCGGACATGACCATATGACCGATGCGCAGGCCGACGAGATGGAAGCGATCGAGCGCGCGGCGCTGGCGAGGCTTGCCATTCCCGATCCCTACGCGTAACACCGATGGACCAAGTGACCGGACGACGATGAACGACAAAGCAGAGATTGCCGCGCAGCCCGCGCCTGGCAACCTGATCGGAGCCCCCGATCAGCCCGACGACGAACCCGGATCGAGTACCGCGTCCGGCAGCGCTTCGGGCGACCACCATGCTGCCGGCCCTTCGCTTCTGCAACGCGCGCTGGGCCTGTTTCGGCAACGCAACGGCACCTCGCTGCGCGAAGAGATCGCCGACGCGCTGGCCGAGACGGCGAGCGACGCGGAATCGTTTTCGCCCGGTGAGCGCGCCATGCTCAACAACATCCTTCGGCTGCGCGAAGTCCGCGTCGAGGACGTGATGGTGCCGCGGGCCGACATCGAGGCCGTGGAGATCGGCACCTCGCTCGGCGACTTGCTCGGGCTTTTCGAGCAATCCGGCCATTCGCGCATGCCGGTCTATTCCGAGACGCTGGACGATCCGCGCGGCATGGTCCACATCCGCGACGTTCTTGCCCACATCACCAAGGTCGGCCGCGTCAAGAAGGGCAGGGCGACCAAGAAGGCGCCGGCCCCGAGCGTGCTCGACTTCGCCCGGGTCGATCTCACCCGCAGCATCGACGACCTCAACCTGATCCGCCCGGTGCTGTTCGTCCCGCCCTCCATGCTCGCTTCCGAGCTGATGGGCCGCATGCAGGCGACGCGCACGCAGATGGCGCTGGTCATCGACGAATATGGCGGCACAGACGGCCTCGCCTCGCTGGAGGACATCGTCGAGATGGTCGTCGGCGACATCGAGGACGAGCACGACGACGACGAGCCGATGATTACCCAGGCCGGCGACGGTGTTTTCATTGTCGACGGCAAGGCCGAGATCGAGGAAGTCGCCCAGATGATCGGCAGCGATTTCAGCCCCGGCGAACACGGCGATTCCGTCGATACCATCGGCGGCATGATCTTCAACACGCTGGGCCGGGTGCCGGCGCGCGGCGAGGTGGTGCAGGCGATCCCGGGCTTCGAGTTCCACGTGCTCGACGCCGACCCGCGCCGCGTCAAGCGCGTGCGCATCGTTCACAGCGGCAAGGCCGAGCGCCGGCGCCGCGCCGTGCGCGCGGAGCAGGCTTGAGCGGGGGCAGGGCCGCAGGCCCCCTTGCGGCGGTGCTGCCGGGCGGGCTAGAAACGATCATCGACTGAGTGACAACTAGGGTTCCGGGCGGCCGCCGGCCGCTGCTGGTCCGAGCGTTGTAGACCCCGCGCCACATGGCGCGGCTGCACCCAAGGGACAAAAGCCCAGAGGCGGAGACGTCGAGACTTGAACGCCGTGCCGGGGCACGGCCTGGAGGTCTCATGTCCTATGCCGCCCTTTCCCTCGTCGTGCTTGCCGCCTTCATCCATGCGGCATGGAACCTGCTTTCCAAGCGCGCCGCGATTGCGGGGCCGAGTTTCGTCTTCGCCTATAATCTGTTCTGCTGCGTGCTCTATGCGCCCTGGGCGCTGTGGATTCTCGCGCGGGGCGAGATGGCATGGAGCCTGCCGGTCGTCGGCTGCATCCTGCTCACCGGCGTGGTCCACCTCGCCTACAGCCTTTGTCTCCAGCGTGGCTACCAGGTGGCCGACCTCTCGGTCGTCTATCCCGTGGCGCGCGGCATGGGGCCGACGGTGTCCACGCTCGCCGCCTTCCTGTTCCTGGGCGAGGCCCCGACGTCGAACGGCATCCTGGGGTTGCTCTGCGTCGTGCTGGGAATTGGCCTCATTTCCACGCAAGGCAATCTGGCCATTTTCCGCCGCCCCGGCGGGCTCACGGGCGTGCGGTGGGGCGTCGTCACCGGCATGCTGATCGCCTGCTACACGGTGGTCGACGCCTATGGGGTCAAGGTGCTCGCCATCCATCCCGTCGTCCTCGACTGGTGCTCGAACTTCCTGCGCTTCGCTTTCCTCGCCCCGCTCATGCTGCATGACAGCCATGGCGCGCTGAAGCGGATGCGGGGAAAATGGCGTCTTGCCGTCGGCGTCGGCCTGCTGTCGCCGCTGTCCTACATACTGGTGCTGATGGCGCTCTCGATGCAGGCGCCGCTCAGCATCGTTGCGCCGATGCGAGAGATGTCGATGATGGTCGGCGCGCTGTTCGGCATGGTCATCCTGCAAGAGCCAGTCGGCCGGTGGCGGATCGTCGGCTGCTTCATCCTCATCGTCGGCGTGATCCTGCTCGGCGCCGGATAGATAGGCGCTGACCATTTGGAACGCGGGCCGGCGCCTGATAAATCTTGTCGCCGTGATTCGCGCGACGTGGACAGCTTGATGCAGCGCCTTTCCGGCCGGATAATTCTGCTCTGGGGCTGGCGCCGCTCGCTGGTGGCCTTCCTGGCCGGCGCCCTGGCCGTCCTGGCGCAGGCGCCTTACGATTTCTTCGCCGCCTGCTTCGTCTCCTTCCCGGTGCTGGTGTGGCTGATCGACGGCGCGACGGCGGAGCCGTCCGCCGGTTGGCTCGGACGCTTGCGGCCGGTGTTCGCCGTCGGGTGGTGGTTCGGCTTCGGCTATTTCCTCGCCGGCCTGTGGTGGATCGGCGGCGCGCTGCTGGTCGAGGCCGACAGTTTCGCCTGGGCACTGCCGTTCGCTGTGCTCGGCATTCCGCTCATGCTCGCCTTCTTTTACGGCTTCGCCACGGCGGTGGCCCGGCTTTTGTGGAGCAGCGGTATCGGCCGCATTGCCGCGCTCGCGGTCGGTTTCGGCTTGGCCGAATGGCTGCGCGGCTTCCTGTTCACCGGCTTTCCCTGGAACGCGGTGGGCTATGCCGCGATGCCGGTGCCGCTTCTGATGCAGAGCGTTTCGGTCGTCGGCATGGTCGGCATGAACGCGCTCGCCGTGTTCGTGTTCGCCTTGCCGGCGCTTTTGGCCGACCGCCGCCATCTTGCCGTCGGCGGCGCGCTGTTTGTCCTGATCGCCGCCGCCCATGTCGGTTTCGGCTATATACGGCTTACGCAGAAGGCGGAGCCCGCTACGCAAAGCCTCGACGTGCGCATCGTCCAGCCCAATGTCGACCTCGCCGAGAAATGGGACGCTTCGGTGCGCGACCGCATCTTTTCCGACCTGGTGGCGCTGTCGACGAAAGCGCCGGAACCGGGGCATGCCAGGCCGCAACTGATCCTTTGGCCGGAAACTTCGGTGCCGTTCCTGCTCACCGAGCGCCCGGAGGCGCTGACGGCCATCGGCGATATGCTGGACGACGGACAGATGCTGCTTGCCGGCATCGTGCGCGAGGAACCCGGCGCGACCGCCGCCGACAGCCGCTATTACAATTCGGTGGTGGCCATCAACGACAGCGGCGAGATCGTTGACGCGGTCGACAAGGTCCATCTGGTGCCCTTCGGCGAATACCTGCCTTTTTCCGATCTCCTGCGCCGTTTCGGCCTCGTTCAGCTCGTCGCCGGGCCGATGGTTTTTTCGGCGGGCAACGAGCGCCATTCGATCCAGGTGCCGGGCGGCATCCGGGCACTGCCCTTCATCTGTTATGAAGTAATCTTTCCCGAGTTGGTGGCAGTTGACGCAGCGTCAACTCAGCTTATTGTAAACGTTACCAACGATGCGTGGTTTGGCGATACGCCGGGTCCGTATCAACACTTCAGGCAGGCTCAGCTTCGTGCAGTGGAAAATGGATTGCCTTTGCTGCGTGCCGCCAACAACGGAATCTCGGCCGTGGTCGATGCCAACGGTCGTATTGTTGACGCATTGGGGGTGAATGCCCATGGAGCTATGGACATACATGTGCCGATAGCGCGGCAGACGGTGGCAACGGCTAACCAACGGCGTGTTAACGGTTTTCTGATAATGGTCCTGCTCGCTCTCGTGGCCGCCTCGCTGAACGTAAGGCAAAGACTACGGATGAATTGACAGCGATTATATTAGAAATTCATATTATAATGGATGGCGTGGGGAACCCGATTGCCCGCTGGGCGGAACCGGACGGTCGGGGCGGAAAACACAAAAATTGCCGGGAAGCTCGGCGAGGACGAAATGATAGAACAAAACAAGAAGAAGCCGAACCCTATCGATGTTCACGTAGGAAGCCGGATCAGACTTCGCCGCAACATGCTTGGCATGAGCCAGGAAAAGCTGGGCGAAAATCTCGGCATCACCTTCCAGCAGATACAGAAATACGAGAAGGGGACCAACCGGGTCGGAGCCAGTCGCCTGCAGGCGATCGCCTCCATCATCGACGTGCCGGTGGCCTTCTTTTTCGAGGATGCGCCCGGCCAGGAAAGCACGGGGGGCCATGGCTTTTCCGAGGACCCTTCGACCGCTTTCGCCGTCCAGTTCTGCTCGACGCCGGAAGGCCTCCAGTTGAACCGCGGCTTCGTCAAGATCGCGGATCCGAAGGTTCGCCGCCGGATCATCGACCTGGTCAAGTCGCTGGCCGACGACGCCGACTGACTGCCGCGCCATCGCCCGTGTCGCCTCGAACGATTGAAACGGGCCGCTGGACCAAAAAGTCCGTTGGCCAGTCGCAAACCCTTCGCGATCTCGCGGAGATGAGCGCCGATGCGGCGTCGCCGCCGGCCCGGGCGCGGTTTTGGAACGTCGTTGCGCCATATGGGCCCAAACGCGGCAAAGCTTGCTTGACGAGCGGGCTTGGCCCCCGCTAACAGACGTTTCGCCACGTCGGCGGTCTGCCGATCGTTTTCGAGAGGGGACACCCGTTATGCGGCAGAACTACTACTTCACTTCCGAATCGGTTTCCGAGGGCCATCCCGACAAGGTCTGCGACCGCATCTCCGACGAGATCGTCGATCTGGTCTATCGCGAGGCCAGGAAGACCGGAATGGACCCCTGGGACGTGCGCGTCGCCTGCGAGACGCTGGCGACCACCAACCGCGTCGTGATCGCCGGCGAGGTTCGGGTTCCCGACTCGCTCCTGAAGAAGGACAAGCAGGGCAACATCCTCACGGATGCCGAAGACTTCCCGATCATCAACCCGACGAAGTTCAAGGCTGCGGCGCGCAAGGCCATTCGCGAGATCGGTTACGAGCAGGCGGGTTTCCACTGGAAGAAGGCCCGCATCGACGTGCTGCTGCACGGCCAGTCGGCCGACATCGCGCAGGGCGTCGACAATGCCTCCGACAGGCAGGGCGACGAAGGCGCCGGCGACCAGGGCATCATGTTCGGTTATGCCTGCACCGAGACGCCGGACCTGATGCCGGCCCCGCTCTACTACAGCCACAAGATCCTCGAACTGATGGCCGCCGCCCGCCATGCCGGCGAGGGCGACGCCGCCAGGCTCGGTCCCGACGCCAAGAGCCAGGTGACGGTCCGCTACGAGAACGGCCGTCCGGCCGCGGTCACGCAGATCGTCGTCTCCACCCAGCATCTCGATGAAAGCTGGGATTCCCGGAAGGTCCGCCAGGTCGTCGAGCCCTATATCCGCGAAGCGCTCGGCGATCTGCCGATCGACGACGACTGCAACTGGTACATCAACCCGACGGGCAAGTTTGTCATCGGCGGGCCCGACGGCGATACCGGCCTGACCGGCCGCAAGATCATCGTCGACACCTATGGCGGCTCGGCGCCACATGGCGGCGGCGCCTTCTCGGGCAAGGACACCACCAAGGTCGACCGCTCGGCCGCCTATGCGGCGCGCTACCTCGCCAAGAACGTGGTCGCAGCCAAGCTGGCGGATCGCTGCGCCATCCAGCTCTCCTATGCCATCGGCGTTGCCCAGCCGCTGTCGATCTATGTCGACCTCTACGGCACCGGCAAGGTCGACGAGGGCAAGCTGGAGGACGCGCTGCGCAAGGTGATGGACCTGTCGCCGACGGGCATCCGCCGCCACCTCGACCTCAACAAGCCGATCTACGCCAAGACCTCGGCCTATGGCCATTTCGGCCGCAAGGCCGGCCGCGACGGTTCCTTCTCGTGGGAACGGACCGACCTCATCAAGGCGCTCAAGGAAGCACTCAGGGAAGAAGCCGTCCCCGCCTGAGAAAAAACGCGCCGTGCTGGCTTTGCCCGCGCGGCGCCTGGCTGCTGTCGGACCCGGAAGCCCGATGAGTTCACAGACCTCCCATTCCAGGCCAAGCCGCTCGACCGAGGCTTTCTACGGGCGTCGGCACGGCAAGGCCATCCGGCCGCAGCAGGCGGCAGCACTGGAGGCCGGGCTCAAGGCCTACGGGCTCGATCTGGCGCAGCCCGCGCCGGCCGACCTGCACACCCTGTTTGCGGCGGAGGTCTCCGCCGTGCGGCTGGAGATCGGCTTCGGCGGCGGCGAGCATCTTCGCCATGAAGCCACGGCCAACTCGCGTACCGGCTTCATCGGCGTCGAGCCGTTCGTCAACGGCATGGCCAAGATGATGACCGCCGCGACCGCTTCCGGCCTTGCCAACCTGCGCGTCCACGACGACGACGCCACGCAATTGCTGGACTGGCTGCCGCCCGCTTCGCTCGACGGCATCGATCTTCTCTATCCCGATCCGTGGCCGAAGAAGCGGCATTGGAAGCGCCGCTTCGTCAGCCGGGTCAATCTCGACCGTTTTGCCCGCGCGCTGAAGCCGGGCGGCGTTTTCCGCTTCGCCTCGGATATCGACAGCTACATCAACTGGACGCTGCTTTTCTGCCGCGCGCACGAGGCCTTCGAATGGCGGGCGGCCGAGGCCGCCGACTGGCACCAGCCCTATGCCGGATGGCCGGGTACGCGCTACGAGGCGAAGGCCATCCGCGAAGGGCGCCGGCCCGCCTATCTGACGTTTCGGCGCCGCTGACGGCGCCCGGCCCGGCCGCCGCCGATTCCGGCAACATTGTGTTGACAAGCCTCGCCGGGAAAAGTTTCTATGGAAATCCTTCTGCCGGCGGCAAGCCGCCTGCACGTGCATGAGAGGGGGCGTTTCCTGCCCGGCATGACGCGTGGTCGGCAAGTGGCTCGGATCGGCCCTTTCGTTTGAAACAACGCTGGAGATTTCCATGAAGAAACTGACCATCGCCCTGTCCCTGGCCTGCATGTTCGCCAGCGCCAGCGCCTGGGCTGCCGACTACAAGATCATGGCTCCGGCAGCGCCCGGCGGCGGCTGGGACCAGACCGCGCGGGCCATGCAGTCCGCCCTGCAGGACGAGAAGATTTCCTCTTCCGTCCAGGTCTTCAACGTCCCGGGCGCCGGTGGCACCATCGGGCTTGCCCAGTTCGTCAACAATTCGTCGGGCGACCCGAGCCAGCTGATCGTCGGCGGCTATGTCATGGTCGGCGCCATCCTCACCAACAATTCCCCGGTTGCCCTCGACAAGGTGACGCCGATCGCCCGCCTGACCGGCGAGTATGAGACGATCGTCGTGCCGGCCTCCTCCGACATCAAGGACATGGCCGGCCTGGTCGAGAAGCTGAAGGCCGATCCGGGTGCGGTCTCCTGGGCCGGTGGTTCGGCCGGCGGCGTCGATCACATCACCGCCGGGCTTATCGCCAAGGCCATCGGCGTCGATCCGACCAAGGTCAACTACATCGCCTTCTCCGGCGGTGGCGAAGCGCTGGCCGCCATCCTCGGCGGGCAGGTGACAGTGGGCATTTCCGGCTACGGCGAGTTCGAATCGCAGATCAAGGCCGGCCAGTTGCGTCTCATCGGTATTTCCAGCGACGCCAAGGTCGACGGCATCGACGCGCCGACCTTCAAGGAAGGCGGCGTCGACGTCGCCATCCAGAACTGGCGCATGGTCGCGGCAGCGCCCGGCCTGAGCGACGAGCAGAAGGCGGCGATCACCGCCGACATCGAGAAGATGGCGCAGTCCGAAACCTGGAAGAAGACGCTTGCCGACAAGGGCTGGGAAAACACCTACCTGGCCGGCGATGACTTCGCCAAGCAGCTCCAGGCCGATACCGAGGCGACCGCGTCGATCCTGAAGGACATCGGCCTCGTCAAATGAGCGGCAACCCGCAGGAGCGCGCGCCGCAACAGAAAGGCCGCGCCGCCGACAAGGCGGCGCTGGCCATCGCCGCGGGGCTGGCGGTGCTCGCCGGCGTCATCGCCTGGAGCACCGCGACCATGGGCGGCGGCGGCGCCTACTCGCGGGTTGGCCCGACCACCTTTCCCTATGTGATCGCCGGTGTCCTGCTGATCCTGGCGGTCTGCACGGCGGTTTCGGCCATGCGCGGCGGCTTCCCCGAGCGCGAACCTGAACGGGCCGCGCCCGTCCTGTGGATCGTCGGCGGGCTGGTCGGGCAGATGCTGCTGCTCAAGATTGCCGGGTTCTCGATCGCCACGGGCATCCTGTTTGCCGCGACGGCGCGCGGATTCGGCCGCGGCCCGCTGTGGATGACCTTTCCCATCGGCGTCGTGCTGTCCTTCGTCGTCTGGTTCATCTTTGCCAAGGGCCTGCAGTTGACCCTGCCGGCCGGACCCTTCGAAACCCTCATTACCGGCTAGAAGCGATCGGGTAGCGCGGCATGGACACTTTCGTACTTCTCGCCAATGGTTTCCTGGTCGCCTTAGAGCCGATCAACCTGTTCTACGCGCTGATCGGCGTCACCCTCGGCACCGCCGTCGGCGTGCTGCCGGGCATCGGCCCGGCGCTGACGGTGGCGCTGCTTCTGCCCGTCACCTACAAGCTGGACCCGGCCGGCTCGCTGATCATGTTCGCGGGCATCTACTACGGCGGCATGTATGGCGGCTCGACCACGTCGATCCTGCTCAACACGCCGGGTGAAAGCGCCTCCATCGTCACCGCGCTGGAGGGCAACAAGATGGCCCGCAAGGGCAAGGGCGGCCCGGCGCTCGCCACCGCCGCCATCGGCTCGTTCGTCGCCGGCCTCATCGCCACGCTGGGGCTGGCGCTGATCGCGCCGACCATCGTCAAGATGGCGCTGTCCTTCGGGCCGGCCGAATATTTCGCGCTGATGATCCTGGCGTTCATGACCGTATCGGCGGCCTTTGGCGATTCGGCCTTGCGCGGGCTGACCGCGCTGTTTCTCGGCCTTACCCTCGGCCTGATCGGCATCGACCTGCAGACCGGGCAGGCACGGCTGGCCTTCGGCGTTCCCGACCTGCTCGACGGCATCGAGGTGACGACGCTCGCCGTCGCCATGTTCGCCATCGGCGAGACGCTGAGCGTCGCCGCCTCGACATCGGGCGACGACGACAAGGTGGAATCCGTCAAGGGCTCGGTCTGGATGAACCGCGAGGACTGGGCGCGTTCGTGGAAGCCGTGGCTACGCGGAACGGCGATCGGCTTCCCGATCGGCGCAATGCCGGCCGGCGGCGCCGAGATCGGCACCTTCCTGTCCTATTCGGTGGAAAAGCAGTTGACGCCCAAGCCGGAGGAATTCGGCCACGGCGCTATCGAGGGCGTCGCCGGGCCGGAGGCGGCCAACAACGCTTCCGCGGCCGGAACGCTGGTGCCGCTGCTTACGCTCGGCCTGCCCACCACGGCGACGGCGGCGATCATGCTGGCCGGCTTCCAGCAGTTCGGCCTGCAGCCCGGGCCGCTGCTGTTCACCAACAATTCCCAGCTCGTCTGGGGCCTGATCGCCAGCCTGCTGGTGGCAAACTTCATGCTTCTGGTGCTGAACCTGCCGCTGATCGGCCTGTGGGTGAAGCTGCTCACCATCCCCAAGCACTGGCTCTATGCCGGCATCCTGGTGTTCGCCACGCTCGGCACCATCGGCGCCAATCCGTCGGTGTTCGAACTCGGCATTCTTCTCGCCTGCGGCCTGCTCGGCTATGGCCTGCGCCGCTTCGGCTATCCGATCGCGCCGGTGGTGATCGGCCTTATCCTCGGGCCGATGGCGGAGCAGCAGCTACGCCGGGCGCTGGCCATCAGCCAGGGCGATATCACGGTGCTGTTCCACTCGTGGATCGCCATCAGCCTGTGGGTGCTGGCGATCGCGGCGGTGGTCGTGCCGATGATCATGCGCGCCCGCGGAAAAGGCGAGGTGCTGGCGCAGATGGCCGGCGACGAGGATTGACCGGCTTAGCGGTGCTGGATTTTCGTGAACTGGCGCGGATCGATCCCGAGAGCCTCGAGGTCGCGGGCCAGCGGCCTGCGGCCTGACTCGACGGCGCTGGCCACGGCAATGGCACTGCCCAGCGTGTCCACGAAGCGGCCAAAGCCTGAAAACCTGCGATTGCCCGTCATGACGAACCCCTTCCTTGAAAACGGCAGCGCGATTGTGCGCTGCAACATAAATAGGCTCCACGGCTGTTTGTTACAGGCCTGATCCTGCACACTAGCCATGCTCTGGTTGCATGGATGGGCGGGGGGACCGGCACGGGGCTTGAAATTTCGCGAAAACGGGTTTACATCGCACTCAAATTCTTGGTCGGTATGACGAAGAGTGGGTCCACCCGGTCCCGCTCTTTTTTATTACCCGGGCGTAGCCCGCGATGGCCAACCGAAAGGATCGTGCGACAGTGACGGCTAGCGAGGATCTTGGCGACGACCGCATCATCCGCGAAAGCGGCATCGATGCGCGCGTCGCGCTCATTGTCCAGCCGGTGCTGCGCGGGATCGGCTTCCGCCTCGTGCGCGTGCGGCTTTCCGGCCAGAACGGGCTGACGCTGCAGATCATGGCCGAGCGCGAAGACGGCACCATGACGGTGGAGGACTGCGAGGAGGTTTCCCGCGCGGTCTCGCCGGCGCTCGATGTGGAAGATCCCATCGAGAAGGCCTATCATCTGGAAGTGTCGTCGCCGGGCATCGACCGGCCGCTGGTGCGCAAGGCGGATTTTTCCACCTGGGCAGGCCATCTGGTGAAGGTGGAGACCTCGGTCCTCGTGGGCGGCAAGAAGCGCTTCCGCGGCAAGATCGAGGAAGCCGGCGAAGATGGCTTCGTCGTGCGCAACGACAAGACCGCTTATGGCGAGGAACCGACGGTGTCGATTCCCTATGATGCGGTCGCCGAGGCGCGGCTGATCCTGACCGACGACCTCATTCGCGACGCCTTGTCGAAGGACAACCGCGCGCGCAAGGACGCCAGGAAGCATCGGGGCGAAACGGACGATGTGCCGGACGCCGAAAACGACAACGAACTTGAACCGTGAATGAGCAGGCCGGCCGGCAAGGTCCGGCGCGAGGCTCGGGAGAACAGAAATGGTTGTAAGCGCCAACAGGCTTGAACTCTTGCAGATCGCCGATGCGGTCGCGCGCGAGAAGTCGATCGACAAGCAGATCGTCATCGACGCCATGGCCGACGCGATACAGAAGGCGGCGCGCTCGCGCTACGGCCAGGAAACCAACATCCGCGCCGACATCAACCCGCAGACGGGCGAGATGAAGCTGCAGCGGCTGATGGAAGTGGTCGAGGCGGTCGAGGACTACGCCACCCAGATCGCGCTTTCCACCGCCCGCGAGCGCAACCCCGACGCCCAGCTTGGCGACTTCATCGCCGAGCAGCTTCCGCCGATGGATTTCGGCCGCATCGCCGCCCAGTCGGCCAAGCAGGTCATCGTGCAGAAGGTGCGCGAGGCCGAGCGCGACCGCCAGTATGACGAATACAAGGATCGCATTGGCGAAATCCTCAACGGCACCGTCAAGCGCGTGGAGTACGGCAACGTCATCGTCGACCTCGGGCGCGGCGAGGCGGTCATCCGCCGCGACGAACTGATCCCGCGCGAGAACTACAAGTATGGCGACCGCGTGCGCGCCTATGTCTATGACGTGCGCCGCGAGCAGCGCGGCCCGCAGATTTTCCTGTCGCGTACCCACCCGCAGTTCATGGCCAAGCTGTTCACGATGGAAGTGCCGGAAATCTACGACGGCATCATCGAGATCAAGTCGGTCGCCCGTGATCCGGGCTCGCGCGCCAAGATCGCCGTCATTTCGCGTGACAGCTCCATCGATCCGGTCGGCGCCTGCGTCGGCATGCGCGGCTCGCGCGTGCAGGCCGTGGTCGGCGAGTTGCAGGGCGAGAAGATCGACATCATTCCGTGGTCGCCCTCGGCTGCCTCCTTCATCGTCAACGCGCTGCAGCCGGCCGAAGTGGCCAAGGTGGTGCTCGACGAGGATGCCGAGCGCATCGAGGTGGTGGTTCCCGACGACCAGCTTTCGCTGGCCATCGGCCGCCGCGGCCAGAACGTGCGCCTCGCCTCGCAGCTCACCGGCTGGGACATCGATATCCTGACCGAGCAGGAAGAGTCGGAGCGCCGCCACAAGGAATTCGTCGAACGCTCGGCGCTGTTCATGGAAGCGCTCGACGTCGACGAGATGGTCGGCCAGGTGCTGGCTTCCGAAGGCTTCACCAGCGTCGAGGAAGTGGCCTATGTCGAGGCCGAGGAAATCTCCTCGATCGACGGCTTCGACGAGGATACGGCTTCCGAGATCCAGCAGCGCGCCCGCGAGTACCTGGAAAAGATCGAGGCCGAGCACGACGCCAAGCGCAGGGAACTGGGCGTGGCCGACGAACTGCGCGAAATCCCCGGCGTGACCACGGCGATGATGGTGACGCTCGGCGAGGACGGCGTGAAGACGGTCGAGGATTTCGCCGGCTACGCGGTTGACGACCTGGTCGGCTGGAAGGAGCGCAAGGACGGGGAGACCAAGGTGTTCCCGGGCGTGCTCGCCCCGCATGGCGTGTCGCGCGCCGATGCCGAGCAGATGGTGCTGGCGGCCCGGCTGAAGGCGGGCTGGATCACCGAGGACGAGCTTGCGGCGGATGAAGAGGCCGCCGACGAAGCCGTCGGTGCGTGAGGTGAAAGCGCATCGCACACGACCCGCGTTCCAGACAGATGAACGATCGCACTTGCATCGTCACGCGCAGGCAGGCCGAACCGGATGAGCTGATCCGGTTCGTCGTCGGCCCGGATTCGACGGTCGTTCCCGATATCAAGCGGAGTCTTCCCGGCCGCGGTTGCTGGGTTGCCGCCGAACGCCTACATATAGAGACGGCGGCGGCCAAGAACCTGTTCGCGCGCGCCTTCAAGGCGAAGGTCAACGTGCCGGCCGATCTCGGCGCGATGGTCGATGCGCTGCTGGCGAAGCACGCCCTTGGCATGCTCGGCATGGCTCGCAAGGCCGGCGCCGTCGTCTTCGGCGCTACCAAGGTGGAAGCTTCGGTACGTTCCGGCTTGGCACTTTGCGTGCTCCATGCCAATGAGGCGTCGCAAGACGGCATTCGCAAGATCAGCCAGGCGCGCCGGGCGGTGGTGCATCTGGGCGGTCCTGCCATTGCCGCCTACAAACTTTTCCCCGAGGCCGATTTGAGTTTGGCATTGGGGGGCACAAATGTGATACATGCTGCCGTTCTCGCGGGCGATGCGGGCAAGGCGGTTCTGAAGCGCATGGTTGCGCTCGACCGATATCGGGGCGGAACCCCGGACGATCTGGCAATGCTTGCGGCCGTTGCTGGCGAAGATGATGCCGCAGAGGATATGGAATGAGCGATACGAAATCGGGCGACGACAAGACTTTGAGCGTAACGCCGAAGAAGACCCTGACGCTGAAGCGCCCGGGTGTGGAGCAGGGCGTGGTGCGCCAGAACTTCTCGCATGGCCGCACCAAGCAGGTCGTGGTCGAGACCAAGAAGCGCAAGTTCTCCATGCCTGGCGACAAGGCGGAGCCCGCGCCCGCGCCCGTTTTTGCGCCCAAGCCGCAGCCGGCCGCGCCCGCTCCGGCCGCTCCCCCGGTGCAGGAGGCGCCGAAGGCGCCGGTCGATCGCGGCGCCGTCGTGCTGAACGACCTGTCGCGCAGCGAGATGGAAGCCCGCCGCCGGGCGCTCGAAGGCTCGAAGGCCCGCGACGCGGAAGATCGCCAGCGCGCGCTCGAAGATGCCAAGCGCCGTGCCGAGGAAGAAGAGCGCCGCAAGCGCGAGCGCGAGGAATCGGCACGCCGCCAGGCCGAGGAAGAAGCCCGCGTGCAGGCCGAGGCCGAGTCGCGCCGCCGTGCCGAGGAGGAGGCCCGCCGCCGTGCGCCGCAGGCCGCCGAACTCGCTGCCGAGGATCAGGACGAAGCCGCGGCCGCCAAGCCGAAGCGCCCCGGCGCTGCCGCCGCCGTGCCGCCGCGCCGCCTGGTCACGCCCGAAGTGGCGCGTCCCGCCAAGCCCGCCAAGGGCGAGGAGGACCGCCGCCGCGGCAAGCTGACCCTGAACTCGGCGCTGTCGTCGGAAGACGGCGACGCGCGTGCCCGCTCGCTGGCGGCCATGCGGCGACGCCAGGAGAAGTTCAAGCGCGCCATGTACAACGAGCCGCG
>Ga0182735_1001519_pt1 | contig 15403 bp, 17 predicted proteins | sample eDN5th30CKraftMG_FD_128524 | JGI IMG/M metagenome (GOLD analysis project Ga0182735, IMG submission 128524) | Enriched Miracle-Growth compost microbial communities from Emeryville, California, USA - eDNA 5th pass 30_C Kraft MG (version 2) (version 2) ... | reverse complement strand
TTGGGCTCGACCGCCGTCACGCCGCGCGAGAACGGCTCCGGCTGGACGACGCGCGGCGCCTCGGTGATGCGCACCGTCAGCGTGCCGTGGCTGATGGCCACGCGCGAGATCCTCACCTGGTTGCCGATGACGATGGTGCCGGTGCGCGAATCCACGACCACCCTGGCGGGCGTGTCGGACTCGACCATCAGGTTCTCGATCTCGGCATAGAAGCGGGCCGCCGAAATGCCCTTCGGCTTCTTGATCGACACGGTGCGGGCGTCCCGCTCGGCCGCCACGCGCATGCCGAAGCGCTGGCCGGTGTAGTCGTTGATGGCATCGGCGATGCGCACCGCGGTGGAGAAATCCGGGTTGCGCAGTTGCAGCGTCAGCACCTGCTGGTCGCCGAACTCGGCTTCGACCGCGCGCTCGACGATGGCGCCGTTGGGCACGCGCCCGGAGGTCGGCACGCCTTGGGTCAACTGCTCTGCCTGCCCTTGCGCATTGAAGCCGGAGACGATGACCGAACCCTGGCCGACGGCATAGATCTGGCCGTCCGCCGCCTTCAGCGGGGTCATGATCAGCGTGCCGCCGGCAAGCGAGGAGGCGTCGCCCATCGAGGAGACATCAATGTCGATGCGCGCGCCCGATTGCACGAAGGGCGGCATGTTGGCGGTGACGATGACGGCGGCAACGTTCTTGGCGCGCGCGCTGCCGCCCTGGGTGGCGATGCCTAGGTTTTCCAGCATGGCGCGGATCGACTGCTCGGTGAACGGCGAGTTGCGCAGCGAGTCGCCCGAGCCCTGCAGGCCGATCACCAGACCGTAGCCGACGAGCTGGTTGTCGCGCGCGCTCTGCAACTGGGCGATATCCTTGATGCGCGAGGCGACCTGGCCGGGCGGCAGCGAGCTCGGCCGGGTGGATACCTGGAACATGCGCGCCGTGGTCTTGGCGTCGTAGTTGGGGTCGTCGAAGCCTTTGGCCGCCAGTTCGCGCCTGGCCTTGGCCGACAGTCCGTCGGCGATGGCCGGTTGCAGGCAGAAGGCCGCCGCGGCGAGGGCGAGGATCAGGGTCCGCTTCATGATGCGCCGATCCGGATGGTGCCGTCGGCCATCACCGTGCCGGAAAAGATCTTGCCGCTGTCGACGTTGCGCACCTTGACGAGGTCGCCGGCCGAGCCCGGTTCGAGCGTGACGGCGGCGGCCGAGATGGTCAGCGCGCCGGCGGCGAAGATGACCTGCACCGGCGCGCCCTGTTCGACCAGCCACGGCGCGCGGATGGCGTTGGCCGGGATGTAGTGGCCGGGCAGCAGCGTGCGCTTGGCGATCTTGCCGTCCAGCTCCTCCAAGCGGGTGGCGACCGCATTGGGTTTCTTCTTGCCAGGAACAAGCGTCACTTCCTTCAGCGCGCCGGGCGCGATGGTCTCGCCCGGATAGATGACGCGGTCGGGGATGAGCACGACCTCTCCCGCCGGCTGGCTCGCCGCAACCACGGTCTCCTGTCCGAATGCCGGCGCGCAGACGCCGGCCAGCGCGGCGGCGAGGGCGGCGCACAGCAGGAAGGGGCGTAGGGGCGACAGCGACACGGCCTGTTACCGGATGTTCTTGGAAACGACGGAGGCCATGTCGTCGGCGGCCTGGATGACCTTGGAATTCATCTCGTAGGCGCGCTGCGCCGAGATCAGGTCGGTGATTTCCTTGACCGGATCGACGTTGGAGGATTCCAGATAACCCTGCTCGATCGTGGCGAAGCCGGGGTCGCCGGGAACGCCGATATTGGCGGGGCCGGATGCCGTCGTTTCCTGGAACAGGTTGTCGCCGAGCGGGGCAAGGCCCGCTTCGTTGGCGAAGTTGGCGAGCGTCAGCTGGCCGATGTTCTGCAGGTCGATCTGGCCGTCGACGCGCGCGAACACCTGCCCGGTCTTGTTGACGATGACCTCGACGGCGTCCTGAGGCACCATGATCGCGGGGACGACGTTGGCGCCGTCGACGGTCACCAACTGGCCTTCGGCGTTGGTGTTGAAGGCGCCGGCGCGGCTGTAGAGCGTCGAGCCGTCGGCGGCCTCGATCTGGAACCAGCCCTTGCCGGTCAGCGCGAGGTCGAAGCTGTTGCCGGTATTGGCCAGCTGCCCCTGGGTGTGGACGTTGCGCACCGCGGTGGTCTTGACGCCGAGGCCGATCGAGACGCCTTCCGGCACGATCGAGGTGTTGGCGCGGTTCGGCACGCCCTGCGTGCGGTCGACCTGGTAGAGCAGGTCGGAGAACTCGGCGCGCGCCCGCTTGTAGCCGGTGGTGTTGATGTTGGCGATGTTGTTGGCGATGACTTCCAGGTTGGTCTGCTGGGCGTTCATGCCGGTGGCGGCGATGGCGAGTGCTTTCACGGGAAATTCCTCAGATGGCCATGCGGCTGACTTCGAGATAGGCGGAAACGATCTTGTCGCGGATGGCGACGGCGGTCTGCAGCGCCTGCTGGGCGTCCATCACCGCATCGACCACCTGCCGGGTATCGGCGTCGCCCTTGAGCGCCTGGATCGACATCTTCTCGGCATTCTCGAGCGTGCCGACCGTCTTCGACGCGGCCTGGCTCAGCGCGTCGGCGAAGGAAGCGGCAACATCGCCGCCGGCCGTGGGTGCTGCTGCCGCGCCGCCTTGCAACAGGTTGGCCGCGCCGTCCGCGCCGCCGAATGCCGGCTTGAACTGAAGAGCGCCGATGCCGCCGATCCCGATGCCTCCAACCATGTCAGCTCCTCATCAGGTCGATGGTCATGGAAATGAGGTCGCGGGCCTGCTTGATGACCTGCAGGTTGGCCTCGTAGGAGCGGTTGGCCTCCTGCATGTCGGCCATTTCGATCAGCGGGTTGACGTTGGGCATCTTGACGTAGCCCTTCTCGTCGGCCGCCTCGTTGCCGGGCTGGAACTCGACGGGAAAGGCGGAATGGTCGCGATCGATCGAATTGATGCCGACCAGCGACGCGCCGGAGGCGCGGTCGAGTTCGGAAACGAAGCTGATGGTCTTGCGCCGGTAGGGGTCGGAGCCGGCGGTCGTGCCCGTGGACTGGGCGTTGGCGAGGTTTTCGGAGACGACGCGCAAGCGCTCCGACTGGGCGCCGAGGCCGGAAGCGGCAACCTTGAGGGCGGCGGTCAGGGCGTCCATGGTCAGCCCTTCACCGCAGTCATCACCATGGCGTGGAATGCCTTGACGATGGCCGTGTTGAGTTCGAAGGCGCGGCGTACCTCGCCGGCCTTCAGCAGTTCGTCTTCCAGCACCACGGTGTTCTTCGAGGGCATGACCGCGCCGTCGAACTCTTGCGGCCTGACGGCAAAGCCGGCCTCGCTGGCGCCGAAGCCGAGATGGCCGGACTGGGTGGCGCGCAGCGATACGCTCGTCTGGTCGAGCACCTTTTCGAACGGCACCACGTCGGTCGCGGTGTAGCCGGGGGTGTTGGCGTTGGCGATGTTGCCGGCAACGGACGACTGGCGCACGGCAAGCCACTCGGCCTGCTTGCTGGCAAGATCGAAAAGGGTGACGGGCTCCATGGGAATCTCCGGGCGACTGCCGAAGATTACGGTGCCAGTCTTGCGCGGGCCTTGCGCGCGGACGCTATCGAGCCGGCTCGATGACCGTGTTGGTGCTGGTGATCAGCACCCATTTGCCGCCGCGCCGCTCGATCGTGGCGACCTTGCTGTTGTCCGGCAGGGCCGATCCCGGCTGCACGATCCACAGGCCGGCGTCGTCCTCGATCATGGCGCGGCCGTTGGCGACGTGGACGAGGCGGAAGCTGGTATCGGCCGGAAAAGGCTGCTGGTCGAGGCCGGGCGCCTTGGCCGGGTCCTCGCGCTCCTCGGCCGGCGTTCCGGTGGCGAGGAGGTCGAGATTTTGCGGCAACCCGTCCTGTGCGGTTTCCGGACCGATGTTGCCGGCCGCCGGGTTGGGGTTGACGATGCGTCCGCCGCGCTCGCCGGTGCCGCCGACATAGAGGCCGTGGGTGGTGAAGCGGACGTCGTTATAGAAAATGTACCACGGAAACAGTGCGCAGATCAGCCCGAGCGCCACGCCGAGGGCCGCCACCACCAGATCGCTGCGCCGGCCGGCCTTGCTTTCCGGCTTGGGAAACTGAGCCTGCGGCGGGCGCGGCCATTGCGACGGCGCCGCGAACGCGCCCTGCCGAGGTTTCGGGTTTTCCCGGCTCGCTTCGCCGTCCTGCCTTGGCGAAAACAACCCCTGCAAAAGCGACTTGCGGCTCGCCTCGGCCGCATTCTGGGCGGCATGCGCCTCGTCGAGCATTTCGTGCAGCAGGCGCTCGGTGCGTTGCCGTTCGGGATCAGGAGCCGGCATTCTGGTTGCCTCTCAGGTGGTGCGCCAGATCCGCGAACGGGTCCGCCGACGGCGGGTCTTTCGGCGACTGCGTGAGCGCCTCGTAGATCAGGGGCACCTGACGCACGGCGAGGTCCAGTTCGGCGTCGGCGCCGCCCTGGTAGGCTCCGAGCAGCCGGATATCGCGCGTATCCTCGAAGCGGGAGATCATCGATTTCAGCCTGGTCACCAGCACGCGCTGTTCCGGCGACCACGCCTTGCCGGCAAGCCGGGAGATGGACGACAGCGGGTTGACCGGCGGATAGCGGCCCTGCTCGGCGATCCCGCGGTCGAGCACGACGTGGCCGTCGAGGATGCCGCGCACGCAATCGGCAACGGGATCGTTGTGGTCGTCGCCGTCGATCAGCACCGAGATGATGGCGGTGATGGAGCCCTTGCCTTCTGCGCCCGGACCGGCGCGTTCGAGCAGCTTGGGCAGGTCGGTGAAGACGGACGCCGGATAGCCGCGCGCCACCGGCGGCTCGCCCGTTCCCGTCGCCACCTCGCGCAGCGCATGCGCGAAGCGGGTGATCGAATCCAGCACCAGCAGCACGCGCTGGCCCTGGTCGCGGAAATGCTCGGCGACGCGCATGGCGGTGTCGGGCGCGCGCCGCCGCATCATGGCGCTCTCGTCGCTGGTGGCGACCACGGCGACGGTCTTGGCCATCGATTGGCCGATCGTGTCCTCGAGGAATTCGCGCACCTCGCGGCCGCGCTCGCCGATCAGCGCCACCACCACGGTGTCGAAGGCGTCGGCCCCGGCCAGCATCGCGAGCAGCGTCGACTTGCCGACGCCGGAGCCGGCGAAGACGCCGAGCCGCTGGCCGAAGCATAGCGGCGTGAAGATGTCGATGACGCGCACGCCGGTGGAAAAGGCGGTGCCGACGCGCTGGCGGGCGAGCGCCCCCGGCGTGGCCCTGCCGTCGCCGTCCCCGGTGCCGCTGCGCACAAGCGGCGGTCCGCCGTCGATGGGGCGGGCGAGCGCGTCGATGGCGCGGCCGCGCCAACTGGCGTGCGGCTCGACCGTAAACGGCCCGCGGCGGAAGACGGCGTCGCCGATGCCGGCGTCGGCGCTGCGCTCGAAGGGGGCGACCACGACCTCGTCGCGCGCGATCTGGACGATCTCGCCGCTGCGGGTCCCGGCATGGCTGCGGTGTTCGACGATGTCGCCGAGCCGGGCGACCTGCGAGAGGCCGCTTACCTTGTAGTGGGTGGCCGACACCTCGGCGATGCGGCCGCCATGGCGCAGCAGCGTCGTGTCGTCGCGGAAGCGGGTCCACAGGCGCTCGAGCGTCGCCAGCGAGCCTTCCGGCTCGTCGGCGGATGGCGGTTCGCCCGCCCGCACGAGGGAGTTTGCCGGACCCATCGCGCCGGCGCTACTTGGAGCCGAGCGTCTTGATGGCGTCGTCGCTGGACGCCGTCGCCTGGCGTATCAGCGCCGCCGTGTTCTCGAAGGCGCGCTGGACCATGATCAGCCGGGTCATTTCCTGCACGGGATTGACGTTGGATTCCTCGACGAAGCCTTGCGCCACGCCGGCATCGGCGCGGTCGACCACCGGCTCGGGCTCGCGCGCCGGGACGATGCCGGAATTGCCGAAGCGGACGAAATTCGCACCGGGCTCGAAGGTGAACAGGCCGATCGCACCGACCATGTGGTCGCCCTGGCGCAGCGACCCGTCGGCGCCGGCCCTGGGCGGGCCGCCGCGCGGGTCGAGCTGGATCGGCGCGCCGCCGGCGTCGAGCACGCGGTAGCCTTCGATCGATCGCAACTCGCCGTTCTCGTTCATCGAGAAGCGGCCGTCGCGGGTCATCACCGTGCCTGCCGGTGTCTCGATGCCGAACCAGGCGTCGCCCTGGATGGCGAAGTCGAACGGGTTGCCGGTTTCGGTCAGCGAGCCGTGGCGGGTGGAAAGATAGGTGTTGCCGGAGGAAGCGAAGGAAACCGCCTTCTGCCCGGTGCCGGTGACGACATCCTCGAATTTCACCCCGGTGGCGCGAAAGCCGACGGTCGAGGCGTTGGCGACGTTGTCGGCGATGGTGTCGAGCCGGCGCTCGAGCGCGATCTGGGCGGAAAGCGAAACGTAGAGACTGTCCTGCATCGGCCTTCAGTACCTCAGATTCTGCATGGCGATCATCAGATCGGTCGAGATGCCGATGGCGGTCGGCTGGGCGAACAGGACGCTGACCGAGGTCTGCGCGCTCGATGTCGGATGGTCGATTTCGTAAAGAGTGGTGAAGCGGCTGAGGAACTTGGAAAGCCTCACCGGGTCGGTGAAATCGGCGATGTCGAGCTTGCTCTCGAACAGCGCCGCCTGCTTGTCGATATCGGCGGTGGCGAAGGAATCGGGCAGGCCGAGCGCGGTGCGCACCACGCTGGCCAGCGCCTTGTCGGCCAGCACGTCGTACCAGTTGGTGATGTCGCCGGCCTTGCGCTGGAAGTTCAGCGCCAGGCGCACGCCCTCGTTGGTCTTGCCGGCGTTTTCCTCCAGCGTCTGGCGCATGTATTTGTCGACGGTGCCCTGCCGTGCCGGCACGTAGGTGGTCGCGGCCTCGCCGTACTGCTCGAAGTTGAAGGCGGTGGCCAGGCCGGCATAGACCTTGTTGTCCATCTTGTTGGCGACGCTGTCGGGGTCGCGGATGCCGCCTTCCAGCACGCGGCGGATGAGGTTCTTGTCCTCTTTCGCCGGATCGAGGCCGTAGGAGGCAAGCGCGTAATTATAGAGCCTGCTGTCGGCAAACAGGTCGTCGATGGATTTCACATGGGCGATGTTGGCCGTGTAGTAGGCTGTCTCGGCCTGGATATAGGCCTTGTTGGGCCGGATCAGGCCCAATTGGGATTCGGAGACGTAAAGCTTCGGCGTCAGCTTCAGCACCTCGTCGCGCGTCGTCGCCTGGTCGCCGAACCCGGCGAAGTCGAAGGCGGAGACGAAATTGGCGTAGCTCTTGTCGGCAAGCTTGTTCGCGGGGCTGTCGGGGTCGCTGACGCCACCTTCCAGCATTGCGCGGATCGTCTGCGGCGTTTCGGTCGAGGCGTCGAGCCCGTAGGCGGCCATGGCGAAGGACAGCAGGCGCTGATCCTTCATCAGGCCGTCGATCGATTTCACGTTGCCGATGTTCTTCGCGTAGTAATCGGCCTCGGCCTTGATGTAGTCGGCCGAGACTTTCGGCAGCACCAGTCCGGTGCCGGCCATGTAGCCCTTCGGCACCGCGACCTGGACATCGTCACTGGCGGTCGTCTGGTCGCCATGCTCGACGAAATTGAAGGCGGCGACAAAAGCCGCGTATTTCTTGTCGGGCAACTGGTTGGCGGGGCTGCCGGGATCGCTGACGCCGCCCTCCAGCATGGCGCGCACGCGCTCGGGCGGCTCGGTCACGGCGTCGAGCCCGAACGCCGCCATCGCATAGGTGAGCAGGCGCTCGTTGCCCATCAGGTCGTCGATCGACTTCACCGACGAGATGTTGGTCAGGTAGTAGGCGGTTTCGTTCCGGTAGTCGGTGAACCCGTCCTGCACGCCGCCGAGGCCGACCTGGAGCACGTAGTTCTGGGTAACTCCTTGTTGGGCCGGATTATAGGTCGTCGCGCTTTCGCCGAGCTTCGTGAAGTTGAAGGCGGCGACGAACTGCGCGTAGCGCTTGTCGGTCAGCTTGTTGGCGAAACTGTTGGGGTCGGTGACGCCTTCCTTGAGCGCCTTGACCATGAAGGCCTTGGCATAGGTCATGTCGCCGAGGCCGAAGGCCTTCATCGCGTAGCTGAACAGGCGCTGGTCGTTGACGAAGTCGTCGACGGTTTTCACCTTGCCGATATTGGCGAGGTAATAGTCGGTCTCGCGCTTCACCGCCGGTTGCGTCTGGACCTGGCCGATCGCCCTCGGGATGTCGCGAGCGATCAGCTGATAGCTCGTATAGGTGTTCAACATGGCGCATCTCCGCCCGGCTTCAGTCCGGCAAGATAGGCCGACTTCCTTGCGCGAAGCTGAATCGGCACGCCTGCGCGGCGGATTCAAGCCTCACACAAGGCAGGCGCGCTAGTGGATGGCACTGGACTGCTGATTTGACTTCGAAAGGTCGGCCGTGGGCATTCTGATCGGACTGGTGGTGACGCTCGGCTGCGTCCTTGGCGGCTTCATGGCCATGGGCGGGCATCTGCGCGTCCTGATCCAGCCCTACGAAGCCATCGTCATCTGCGGCGCGGCGCTCGGAACCTTCATCGTCGCCAACTCGATGAAGACGGTGAAGGACACCGGCAGGGGCATCGTCGAGGCGCTGAAGGGCTCGGTGCCGAAGGAGCAGGATTATCTCGAGACGCTCGGCGTCCTGCACGCGCTGATGCGCGAACTGCGCTCCAAGTCGCGTAGCGAGGTCGAGGCGCATATCGACAATGCCGAGGAATCGGCGATCTTCCAGGCCTTCCCGACGGTCATGAAGAACGTCGACCTCCGGAATTTCATCTGCGACTACTGCCGCATCATCATCATCGGCAACGCCCGCTCGCACGAGATCGAGGCGCTGATGGACGAGGAAATCCAGACGATCCGCAGCGAGAAGCTGAAGTCCTATCACGCTATGGTGGCGGTGGGCGACGGCCTGCCGGCGCTCGGCATCGTCGCGGCGGTGCTCGGCGTGGTCAAGGCGATGGGCGCGCTCGACCAGTCGCCCGAAGTGCTCGGTGAGCTGATCGGCGCGGCGCTGGTCGGCACCTTCCTCGGCATCTTCCTTTCCTATGCGGTGGTCGGGCCGATCGCGGCCAAGATGAAGAACATCCGCGAAAAGAACAACCGGCTCTACGTCATCGTCAAGCAGACGCTGCTGGCCTACATGAACGGCTCGCTGCCGCAGGTGGCGATCGAATTCGGCCGCAAGACGATCTCTTCCCACGACCGTCCCTCGATCGATGCCGTCGAGCAGAGCACCATGAACACCGGCGTCCCCGAAAAGCAGGCCGCGTGACACCATGATGATGGTCGCGAGCGGAAATAGAGCATGACGAGCCCCGCCAGCCTCGCCGATACGCGCGCATCAATCGTCGAGCGGCTGGTCGGCGATACCGGCGAGCCCGAGCAGGTGGAAGCCGCCGCCCGGGCGCTGGCCGAGCGTAGCGTGCCGGCCATCATGCGCGGGCTGGAAGAAAGCATGGCGACCCCGCTCGCCATTGAGATCGCCAGCATCGAGCTTTGCCGCTTCGCCGAGGCGCGCCCGGATGTGGCCAACCATGCCATGACGATCGCGGCCTCCGCCTCGTCGCCGGATGCGCTGGTGCTGTCGATCGACAATGACGGGCTCGCCGTCGTGGTCGGAATGCTGTTCGGCGGCGATCCGCAGGAGCCGGTGTCGCCGATCGAGCGCGATCTGTCGCCGCTCGAGATCGACGTCGCCACGATGGTGTTCGAACAGGTGGCGCAGGCCATGAACGGATCGGGACCGCGCGCCTTCGAATTCAAGCTGCCGCTGCCGCTCGCCATCACCGGCAAGGAGATGGCGCGGCGCATCTTGCGCGACGGGCCGGCCGTGCGGGTCTGCTTCTCACTGGCGACGCCGGCCTCACGCGGCACGATGGCGCTGACGATGCCGCAGCGCGTGCTGCTGAAGCATCGCGGCGACACCGGCATGGCGGCAAGGGAAGGGGCGCCGGCCACCGAATGGCGCGACCGCTTCTCCGAGGAAGTCATGCGCTCGACCGTGACGCTGGAGGCGACGATGCCGCTGTCGCGGCTGACACTCGCCGACCTCGCCACTTTCGAGGAAGGACAGGTCATCGAACTGGACGAGGCCGCACAGATGCAGGCGCGGCTTTCGGCGCGGGGCCAGACGCTGTTCGTGTGCGAATTCGGCAAGCTCGGGCAGAACTATACCGTTCGGGTGAGGCATCCCTTCGATGCCGGACAGGACTTTATCGACGGGCTTTTGCCCGGCTGACAGGCGACTTGGAGACGACGCATGAGCCAGACCGAAGCGGATGCCGGCACCGACATGCCCGACGAGCAGCTCGACCGGGCGATCGAGGAACTGCGCGGCGTGCTCAAGGAAGAGCAGAGGCGGCCGGAAGCCGCTTCCCGCGCCGGGGCAGGGGCCAATTCCAGCATCATCATGAACATCCCCGTCGAAGTGCAGATCGTGCTCGGCAGCACCGAGATGCCGGTGTCGGAACTGATGGCGTTGCAGAAGGGCTCGACGGTGGCGCTCGACCGCCGCATCGGCGAGCCGGTCGACGTCGTGGTCAACGGCCGCCGCATCGCGCGCGGCGAAATCACCGTGCTCGACAACGACCCCTCGCGCTTCGGCATCCGCCTGACCGAGATCGTCGCCACCGCAAAGAGCGCCTGACGATGCGGCTGGCCGCTGGCTTCATACCCCCACCCCCAACCCCTCCCCGCAAGGGGGAGGGGGACACTTATTCCGCACCGCTCCCGCGACCGAAGCTCGATTGCGGAATGGCGCCTCAGGATTCCCCTCCCCCTTGCGGGGAGGGGCTAGGGGTGGGGGTACCCCATGCAGGACGGCGTATCCATGATTGCGGAGGAACGGCATGAGCCAGCCGCTGACGCTGACGCGGCCGCAGAAGGCTGCCGCCATCCTGGTGGCGATGGGCAAGCCGTCGGCCAGCCGGCTGCTGAAATTCTTCAAGCAGGAGGAACTGAAGGCGCTGATCGAGGGCGCGCGGCTGCTGCGCACCATTCCGCAGGCCGACCTCGAGCGCATCGTCGCCGAGTTCGAGGCGGAGTTCACCGAAGGCGCGGGACTGCTCGATTCCGCCGACAAGATGGACACCATCCTCAACGAATCGCTGTCGGCGGAGGAAATGAACGCCCTCATGGGCGGCAAGAAGCCGGAAGTTACCGCCGGCGCGCCGCCGATCTGGCCCGAACTCGAGAAACTCGATCCCTCCCGGCTCGGGGCCTTCCTGTCGCGCGAACATGCGCAGACGGCGGCCATGGTGCTGTCGAAACTGTCGCCGGCGGCTGCCGCCAAGGTGCTGCTGACGCTGGAAAACCCGCAGCGCAACGTCATCATCGCCCGCATGGTGACGCTGACCAATGTTCCCGAGACGGCGACGCGGATCGTGGAAAACCAGTTGCGCACCCATGTGCTGGCCGAAACCTCGTCCAAGGACAATGCCGCCGGGCAGGCGCGCGTCGCCAGCATGCTCAACGAGATGGACAAGTCCGAGCTCGAAGAGGTCATGCGGGACATGGAAAGCTCCGGCATCCCCGACCTGGCGGCGATCAAGGCGCGGCTGTTCGCCTTCGAGGACGTGCTGCTGCTCGACCAGAAGGCGCGCGTGGCGCTGTTCGACGGCCTGTCGAGCGAACTGGTGACGGTGGCGCTGCGCGGGGCCGAGCCGCAACTGCTCGAATCCGTGCTTTCCTCGATCGGCGCGCGCTCGCGCCGCATGATCGAATCCGAACTCGGGCAGGGCTCGCAGAACGTCCAGCAAAAGGACATCCTCCAGGCCCGCAAGGAGATCGCCGCCACCGCGATCCGCATGGCGCGCGAAGGCGCCTTCGACCTGCCGGCGACGCAGCCTGCCGAAGCGGCCTGAGCTTCGGCTGAGCCATGGCCGATCCGGTCGACAAGGACTCAAAGACCGAGGAAGCGACCGAGAAGAAGGTTCGCGACACCATCGAGCAGGGCAAGCTGCCCAATTCGCGCGAAACCGCTCTTCTGGCCTCCTTGCTTGCCATCTTGATCTACACCGTCTTTTACGTCCGCGACGCCTTCGTCGATCTCGGCCTGTTCCTGTCGGTGTTCCTGGAGAAGCCGGAAGCCTGGCCGCTAGACACCGAGACCGACGTCATCGAACTCTACAAGTCGGTGATGATGGCGATCGCGCAGGCGGTGACGAGCCTGCTGGCGCTGCTGGTGATCGCCGGCGTCGGGGCCTCGGTGTTCCAGAACGTGCCGCAGTTCGTCGGCGAGCGCATCCGGCCGCAGCTTTCGCGCATTTCGCTGGCCAAGGGCTGGAGCCGGCTGTTCGGCCTGCAGGGCTTCGTCGAATTCCTGAAGTCGCTGGCCAAGGTCGGCTTCGCCAGCGTGGTGCTTGTGTTCACGCTGTCGCAGGACCACCGCCGGCTGCTGGCCGGCATGATGACCAACCCGCTCGAATTCGCGATGGTCATCCGCAGTATCGGCGTCGACATCCTGGTCGCCATCGTCTTCGTCATGGCGCTGATCGCCAGCGCCGACCTCGTCTGGTCGCGCTTCAGCTGGAAGCGCGACATGCGCATGAGCAAGCAGGAGGTGAAGGACGAACTGAAGCAGTCCGAAGGCGACCCGATCGTGCGCTCACGCCTGCGCTCGCTGGCACGCGACCGCTCGCGCCGGCGCATGATGGCGGCGGTACCGCGCGCAACCCTGGTGATCGCCAACCCGACCCACTTCTCCATCGCCCTGAAATATGTACGCGAGGAAGACTCCGCCCCCCTCGTGCTCGCCAAGGGGCAGGATCTGGTGGCGCTGAAGATCCGCGAGATCGCGGCGGAACACGGCATTCCCGTCTTCGAGGACGTGGCGCTCGCCCGTTCCATGTACAAGCAAGTTTCGGTGGATAGTGTGATCCCGTCGCAATTCTACCAGGCTGTCGCCGAGCTCGTACGGGTCGTCTACTCGAGGAAATCGGAGCGTCGGCAGCTAACATGAACGGATGGTCCACCGCTGAATGAACCGACAGCCTTATGCCGATTCGCGCGAAGTCATCGTCGCCGGGGCCATCGAACCGGTGGTGCGGGAACTCCGCTTCGTCGAGGTGGCCGACTATATCGCCTTCATCCGGCTGGAGCACTTCGCCTGCCTTTCGGACCTCGTCGATTCGGCGGCCGAACTGTTCTTCCTGCCGGGCATGCTGAGGCTCGGCCATGGCGGCGAGGCGCATGTCGACTGGAGCGGGCAGCCGCGGATCGTGCTGGACCTCGAACTGAGGCCGCCCGGCATCACCGTCTATTTCCAATTGACGCTCACCGAGCATGAGGCGTCGGTCGTGGTCAATTACGTCTCGTTCGAGCAGCCGGACGAGGACCCGTCCCGCAATACCGCCCTGCTGCAGGCCGCCATCGAGCGCGCGCGCATCCGCAAGCCGGAAAAGGTGAGATAGGCCAGCCGAAGGGGTACGGCCCAAGCCGATCTCCGGACGGTTCCATCCTACTCGATCAGGCCGAGCCGCAGCGCCTTGGCCACCGCCTGGGTGCGGCTGACGGCGTTGAGCTTCTGGGCGCACTGGGTGAGGTACTGGTTGGCGGTGTGCACCGACAGCTTCAGCAGCTTCGCGATGGCTTCGCTAGTGTAGCCGTTGGCAGTCAGCTTCAGGCATTCCAGTTCGCGCCTCGAGATGGCCCTGGAGCGACCCGCGTCGCCGGGCCGGATCAGCGCCACGCCGGCAAACAGCGTGAAGCAGCGGGCATGAATTTCGTAAAGCTGGTCCTGCTGCAAGGCGATGTGCGGCCCGAAGAACACCGCCAGCCCGCACTGGCCGCGATCGGCATGGACGGGAAAGGCGATGCCGGTAGTGCCGGGTACCAGCGACGCCGTCCTGTCGACCCAGGCAAGGGTGCGGAAGGCGGCATCGGAGCCGGGCACGCCGTCGTCGCTCCACCAGCGCGGCTGCGTCGAGATGCGGGTGTGGCGCACCATGTCCTCGCCGCCCGCGCCCGACATGAATTTCGTCGCCACCGAGACGCTCGGATAGTCGCTGTCGAAGCAGGCGACCAGCCGGTCCCGTTCGGCCGACGGGCTGGCGAAGAACAGGCCGAAGCCGGTCGCGTTGATATCCATCGCGATCCAGCGGCAAAGCCGCACCGCATCGGGGATGGTGGCCACCCGGTGGGTCTGCGAACCGATGGAAAAGGCGCCGAAGGGGTTGCGGTCCTGGCTGAACAGGCCAGCGGCGGCTTCCCTGATGTCGGCATGGCTGGCAAGGGCGTGGGTCAAATGATGCCGCTCCTGATCGCGGTCGCGATCGCCATCGCCCGGTTGGCCGCCGAGAACTTCTGGATCGCGTGGGTGATGTAGCTGTTGACGGTGTTGGAGGAGACGCCGAGGATGACGGCGACCTCGTCGGTGGTCTTGCCTTCCGACACCCAGAACAGGCATTCGCGCTCGCGGTCGGAAAGCGGGTCGCGCATCGAGGCCTGGGCCAAAAGCTGTGGGGCCAGCGACAGCGCGTAGCAGCATTTCAGCTGCGCCCGCATGACGCCGATCGGATCGATGCTGCCGGCCTTCCCCGACGAGAACAGGCAGAACAGGCGCTGGCGGCCGACGTCGAGGCGCAGCGAATAGACTTCCGCGTGACCCAGCACGGCAAGCAGGCGCGCTTCCTCGCCGGTGACCAGGCCGTCGGTGTCCGGCGCGCCGTCCGTCACCAGCGGCTGCGGCCGGGTGCCGGGTGCCGCGGTCAGCGACCCCTGCGCCAGCGTTGCGATCAGCGGCTTGCCGGCGAGTTCGATGGCATCGAAAATCCAGTTCGAGCAGAGAATGCGCGCGTCGTTGCTGTCCTGCTCATGGACGACGGCGACGAGCATGTAGTTGTCGGCGCCGATCTCGGCGCACAATTCCATGAGGAATGCGGTGACGTCGCCACGGGACGAAAGGCGGGACGTCCCCTTGCTGAGCGGGTCGGCTTCGACTGGGGCGGTTGAACCGTTCATTTCTTCATCGAGTCAGAATCACTGCCCATGCCCGGTGCCGCGTCACGGCAACGAACCCCTTACGCATCACGTTACGATGGTACACGCGGTGCGGGACCGCACCGGATCAGGCCAGAAACCGAGGGGAGGCAAGACGCCAGACCCTTGCAGCCGGAAGAGCGTGTCGCCGGGCTTGCGGGTGGCAGCCGTGCCCCCCGCGGACCGGCTGATTCGGTTTAATTTACCCGCACTCGAATCCGACATCAAACAACATTTAACGAAATGTTAACGATATGACTCCGAACGCGAGCATCCTCGACTGCGACGGTTTGCTGGGTGGTCGGCCGCCGGGTTTCCTGTGGACTCCGGGGGTGGCTGCATCCATGGGGTTGGACCCTGGCGAAGCGGCGTTTATGGTCGCGGCCCCGACAACAGCGAGTTTTCATGAGCACTGCAAC
>Ga0182735_1001518_pt1 | contig 15414 bp, 12 predicted proteins | sample eDN5th30CKraftMG_FD_128524 | JGI IMG/M metagenome (GOLD analysis project Ga0182735, IMG submission 128524) | Enriched Miracle-Growth compost microbial communities from Emeryville, California, USA - eDNA 5th pass 30_C Kraft MG (version 2) (version 2) ... | reverse complement strand
TGGCCGAAGCCTTCATCTGCGACGCGATCCGCACCCCCATCGGCCGCTACGGCGGCTCGCTCGCCAAGGTGCGCGCCGACGATCTCGCCGCGGTGCCGATCAAGGCGCTGATGCGCCGCAACCGGAAGGCGGACTGGAGCAGGCTCGACGACGTCTACTACGGCTGTGCCAACCAGGCGGGCGAGGACAACCGCAATGTGGCGCGCATGGCGCTGCTGCTCGCGGGCATTTCCGATTCCGTTCCCGGCATCACCGTCAACCGCCTGTGCTCCTCGGGTCTCAATGCGGTGGGCCTGGCGGCGCAGGCGATCAAGGCGGGCGAAGCGGATTTCACCCTGGCGGGCGGCGTCGAAAGCATGACGCGCGCGCCCTTCGTGACGGGCAAGGCAACCGAGGCGTTTTCCCGCGCCAGCGAGACGTTCGACACCACGATCGGCTGGCGCTTCATCAATCCGCTGATGAAGGCGCAGTACGGTGTCGATCAGATGCCGGATACGGCGGAGAATGTCGCCGAAGACTACCAGGTCGCGCGCAAGGACCAGGATGCCTTTGCGTACCGCTCGCAGCAGCGCGCCGGCAAGGCCATGGCTTCGGGCTTCCTGGCGGAGGAGATCGTCGCGGTCGAGGCGCCGGGCGGCAAGGCCGGCCCTGTCACTGTGGACAGGGACGAGCATCCGCGTCCCCAGACCACGCTGGAGCAACTCGAGAAGCTCAGGACGCCGTTCCGCAATCCCGGCACCGTGACGGCCGGCAACGCCTCGGGCGTGAACGACGGCGCCGCGGCGATGATCGTCGCCTCGGAGGCCGCGGTGAAGGCGCACGGACTGACGCCGCGGGCGCGCGTGATCGGCATGGCCTCGGCCGGCGTGCCGCCGCGCGTCATGGGCATCGGCCCGGTGCCGTCCACCCGCAAGCTGATGGAGCGGCTGGGATGGAAGATTTCCGACTTTGATGTGATCGAGCTGAACGAGGCGTTCGCTTCCCAGGCGCTTGCCTGTCTGCGCCAATTGGGCCTTCCGGACGACGCCGCGCATGTCAATCCGAACGGCGGCGCCATCGCGCTCGGCCACCCGCTCGGCATGTCGGGCGCCAGGCTCGTCCTCACTGCGCTGCACCATCTTGAGAAGACCGGCGGCAAGCGCGGCCTCGCCACAATGTGCGTCGGCGTCGGGCAGGGCGTCTCGCTGGCGATCGAACGGATCTAGCAGGTGCGTTGCAGCCAGGTGCGTTGCAGAGGTCGTAGGGCGAGGGGCTTTCGTTCATCCCCGCGCGCGGCTAGATAAATACCGCCACAGGCCGTCGGCGTCGGCGGCCCCACCGGGGCAATCGCGGTATCGCGACAATTCAATCCGTTCCTGCCGGCCACATTCCGGAGCGAAAGGCGCGGGAAGGGCGGATAAGGTCAAAAAGGAGAAGCCCGTCGTGGCAATGAGCGCAGGTTACATTCCTTTCCACCCGAATCCGTCGAAGCCGAAGTACAAGCCGCCGGCGGGCGCCGTCGACGCCCACTGCCACGTGTTCGGCCCGGAGGACAAGTTCCCCTATGCGCCGGAGCGCAAATATACGCCGTGCGACGCGCCGAAGGAAAAGCTGTTCGCGCTGCGTGATTTTCTCGGGTTCGACAAGAATGTGATCGTGCAGGCGTCCTGCCACTCCAAGGACAACCGGGCGATGGTCGATGCGCTCGATGCCGCCAACGGCCGGGCGCGCGGGGTTGCCTTCGTCGGCGAGGAGGTCACCGATGACGAACTGAAATGGATGGACAAGGCCGGCGTCCGCGGCGTGCGCTTCAACTTCGTCAAGCGGCTGGTCGATTCCACGCCCCGGGACGTGCTGGAACGCATCGCCAGGCGGGTCGCCAAGCTCGGCTGGCATATCGTGATCTATTTCGAGATGCCCGATTTGCCCGAATTCGAGGACTTTTTCGCGTCCCTGCCGACGACTGTCGTCGTCGACCACATGGGAACCCCGACGGTGGCGAAGGGCGTCAATCATGAGGAAAACCTGCGCTTCCATCGCCTGATGGAGCGCAAGCAGAACTTTTACGTAAAGGCGACCTGCCCCGAGCGCATGACGATCGCCGGCCCGCCCTACGACGACGTGCTGCCGTTCCAGAAGGCGCTGGTCGAGAAGTTTCCCGACCGGGTGATTTGGGGCACGGACTGGCCGCACCCCAACATGAAGAAGGTGGCCCCGGATGACGGCGTGCTGGTGGACCGCATTCCGCTGATCGCGCCGACCGAGGAACTCCAGCGAAAGCTGCTCATCGACAATCCGATGCGGCTTTACTGGGACCGGTGACCGCGAGGACCCCTGCCCATATTGTCGCGCCTCGCGAACGTCCCGGATGCCGGCGCGTTCCAAAATGGAATAGCTGGAACGTGGCGTTGCAAAGGTTCCCGGCGGGAGTATATCTTTGATAGATCACGCGCTTGAACATCGGCACCGGATCGCGCCGCCCGCAGGCCGCGACGGACATTTTGCCGGAGCCTGGAGGAGATATACCGATGGCACAGCAGGAACGCGAACCGCGAGAATATGACGACATCCCGGGCACGTTCGTGTTTGACGCCGACCGTTCCCGTCAGGGTTACGGCATCAACATGTTCTGCATGTCGCTGCTGAAGAAGGAGAACCGCGAGGCCTTCAAGGCCAACGAGGCGGAGTACATCAAGCAGTTCCACATGACGCCCGAGCAGGAAGAGGCGGTGCTCAAGCGCGACTACAACCGCATGCTCGAGCTCGGCGGTAACATTTATTATACCGCGAAGCTCGGGGCGACGGACGGCCATTCGTTCCAGCATCTCGCCGCGGTCATGACCGGCTCGACCCAGCAGCAGTATGCCGACATGATGCTGGCCGGCGGCCGCAACGTCGACGGCAACCGCTCGAAGTCGGGCCGTCACAACGCGCCGGCCTCCGCGATGTACAGCGCCGGAGCGGGGCCGAAGCCGGCAGCCCGGAAGGCGCCGGCCAAGAAGGCGCGGTCGGCCGGGAAAGCCAGCTCCGCCGCCAAGGCCCGCTCCGCCGTGAAAGCCAAGGCGAGGAGCGCCGCGAAGCCGGCCGCCCGCGCGAAACCCAAATCGAAATCCTCAGCAAAGAAGAGGAAGTAAGCCGTGGCCAAGATCATCGCAGGTGTAGGTTCGTCCCACGTTCCCGCCATCGGCGCCGCGCTCGACAACGGCAAGACCGGCGAGCCGTACTGGCAGCGCGTGTTCGCCGGCTTCGAACGTTCGAAGGAATGGATGCGCGACCTCAAGCCGGACGTCGCCATCATCGTTTACAACGACCACGCGACCGCCTTCTCGGTGGACGTGATTCCGACCTTCGCGCTCGGCTGCGCCGCCGAGTTCCCGATCGCGGACGAGGGTTGGGGCGCGCGCCCGGTGCCGCCGGTGAAGGGACATCCGAAGCTCGCCGCGCATATCGCGCAATCCGTCATCCTCGACGAGTTCGATCTCACCGTCGTGAACAAGATGGAGGTCGATCACGGCCTCACGGTGCCGATGAGCCTGCTGTTCGGCGAGAAGAAGCCGACGGAATCCTGGCCTTGCCCGGTCATCCCGCTGGCGGTCAACGTCGTGATGTACCCGCCGCCGACCGGCCATCGCTGCTTCGCGCTCGGCCGCGCCATCCGCAAGGCGGTCGAATCCTATCCGGAAGATCTCCGGGTCGTGATCTTCGGGACGGGCGGCCTGTCGCACCAGATTTCCGGCCCGCGCGCCGGCCTCATCAACAGCAAGTGGGACAAGAGCTTCCTCGACAACCTGTCGAAGGACCCGATGAAGCTCACCAAGATCAAGCATCTCGACTACATGCGCGAGGCGGGTGCCGAGGGCATCGAGATGGTGATGTGGCTCATCATGCGCGGCGCGCTCGACGACAAGGTGGACGAAGTCTACCGTTTTTACACCGTGCCGGCCTCCAACACCGCCGTCGGCCATATCATTCTGGAAAACGCCAAGGGCAAGGGCGCCAGAAAGGCGAAGAAGGCGACGCCGGCGGTCCAGCGTGCCGCCGCGGCGCGCGCCAAGGTCGAGCGCGTCCGCAGTTAGGCGTCGAACTGCCGATCCTGTCGTGGCCGGGCTTGTCCCGGCCACCTCGCTTAGAAGGGCACCCTGCTTGAGGGGCATGGTGTCCGGCCAAGCGGGATCGCCGGGACAAGCCCGGCGATGGCGGAACTGAAACTTTCCGTCCTATTGCCGAGAGGAATCCCATGAAAATCTGCGTCGCCGGCCAAGGCGCATTTGGCCAGAAGCATCTCGATGCCCTCAAGCGCATTCCCGATGTCGAAGTGACGTCGCTGATCGGCGGCAATCAGGATTCGACGGCGGAGGTCGCCAAGAAGTACGGCATCCCGCATTACTCCGGCGACCTTTCGGAAGGCATCAAGCGCGCCGACGCGGTGATCCTGACGACGCCGACCAAGATGCACTTCCGGCAGGGCGAGCAGGTGATGCGCGCCGGCAAGCATGTCCTGGTCGAGATCCCGGTGACGGATTCGGTCGAGGATGCCGAAAACCTCGTGAAGATCGCCAAGGAGACCGGTGTCATCGCGATGGGCGGCCATGTCCGCCGCTTCAACCCGAGCCACCAGTACATTCACAAGAAGATCGTGAAGGGCGAATTGAAGATCCAGCAGATGGATGTTCAGACCTACTTCTTTCGCCGCAAGAACATGAACGCAGCCGGCAACCCGCGTTCGTGGACCGACCACCTCCTGTGGCATCACGCGGCGCATACGATCGATCTCTTCCAGTACCAGACCGGCGAGACCATCAGCGACTGCTACGCGGTGCAGGGGCCGATCCACCCGCAACTCGGCATCGCCATGGACATGGGCATCGTCGCCAAGGTGCCTTCGGGCGCGATCCTCACGTTGTCGCTGTCGTTCAACAACGATGCGCCGCAGGGCTCGTTCTTCCGCTATATGTGCGACAACGGCACTTACAAGGCCTATTACGACGACCTGTCGGACGGCAAGGACAACAAGATCGACCTCTCCAAGCTCGACGTGTCGATGGACGGGATCGAGCTCGAGGACCGCGAGTTCATCGCGGCGATCAGGGAGAAGCGGCAGCCGAACGCCTCGCTCGAGCAGCTCCTGCCGTGCATGCGCGTGCTCGGCAAGCTCGAGCAGATCGTCGACCCCCAGCGCAAGGCGCACGCATAGCTTCGCCGGACTCTCCCGTCATGGCCGGGCGGGCCGTCCGAAGGACGGCTTCGCTTCGCTCACCTATGTCCTGGCCATTCGTTCAGGGGAGGCAATTCGCCCAGGCCGGTGCTTACCTCCCGGGGATCGCCCGGACCGCTGCCGCGCAGCGGCCCGGTGATGAGGGAGAGAACCACGTTCGTTGAACGCTTACTCTCCCTTGTAGCCGCTTTCCTTGATCGGCTTCTCCCAGAAGGCGTATTCCTCCCGCTGCGCCTTCGCCAATTCCTCCGGAGTGCTGCCGACCGGCTGGACGCCGAGCGTCACGAGCTTGGCGTTCACCTCCGGATCGCGGATGGCGGCGGTCAGCGCGTCGTGAAGCTGCTTGATTTTCTCCGGCGGCGTACCCGCCTTGGCGTGCATGTCGAACGCGCTGTCGAAGGCGATATCGACGCCCTGCTCTTTCAGAGTCGGTATCTCGGGCGTGGCGATCGAACGCTTCGGCCCGGCGGTGGCCAGGATCTTGAGCTTCCCAGCGCGCGCGGGCTCCGGCAGGTCGGAATAGGCGGTGAACACCAGCGGAATGTGCCCGCCGATGATGTCCGCCAGCGCGGGCGCCGTGCCGCGGTACGGCACATGGGTCATCGGAATGCCGAGGGCCTTCGACAGCATCACCCCGGTGAAATGCGAACTCGTTCCGGCGCCGGGCGAAGCAAATGAGACCGTTCCGGGATGCGACTTCGCCCAGGCGACGAATTCCTTGATGTTGCTCGAGTTGATCTGGTTGCCGGCGCCGATGCCGACCTGGAAGGCGACGACGCGCGTGATCGGCACCGCGTCCTTGAACGGATCGTAGCCGACCTGATCGCCGTAGATATGCGGCAGGATCGAATAGACCGCGTTGGAGCCGAGAAAGATCGTCCGGCCGTCGGCCGGCGATTTCAGGAGCTCCGCGACCGCGATACGCTGCGCCGCGCCGGTCTTGTTCTCGACGATGACGGTTTCATTGAGCGAGGCGCGCAGCTTGTCGGCCAGAAGCCGTGCGATGGTATCGGTCGAGGCGCCGGGCTGCACGCCGACGAGAATGCGGAACGGCGCGCTGCCCTGCGCGAGGGCTCCTCCGGTCAGGGCCGCGAGCGTGGCGGCGACGATAGCGAGTCTCCCGAGCATGTTCCCTCCAATGGATGCTGTTGTTCTGTGCCGGGAGCATAGCATCCGCCGTGGAAAGAACAGTCCCTCGCGGCTGCGGCCGATCGCGCGAGCGGCCGCCTCCTGCGCGCCCGGCTATGGGCAATCTCCCATTGTTATGTAATATTACAATTGTGAAAATTTCCCGTGACGAAACCTGCGGGAAGCGGCAATGTGCGCCCCGACCGCCCGCGGCTTCGCCCGCGGCCCTGCGCGGGCCCCGCATTCAGGAGGAAAAATTGAAAAGGACGAAACCCCCATTCCGCGCCGATATCGTCGGCAGCTTCCTGCGCCCCGCGTCGCTGAAGGAAGCGCGCGCGCAGCACGAGAAAAAGCAGATTTCCGATGCCCAGCTCAAGGAAGTCGAGGATCAGGAGATCAAGAAGCTGATCAAGAAGCAGGAGGAGATCGGCCTTCAGACCGCGACCGACGGCGAGTTCCGCCGCGCGTGGTGGCACTTCGACTTCTTCGGCATGCTTGACGGCGTCGAGATCCAGGAGATCGATCACGGCATCCAGTTCAAGGGCGTCCAGACCAAGCACCAGGCGCCGCATGTCGTCGGCAAGATCGGGTTTTCGAACCACCCGTTCCTCGATCACTTCAAGTTCCTGAAGGCCAACACCCGGGTCGTTCCGAAGATGACGATCCCGAGCCCCACCGTGATGCACTTCCGGCTTGAGCCGAACGGCGTCGACAAGAAATATTACAAGAACAACGACGACATCTTCGAGGACCTCGGCAAGGCGTACAAGCAGGCCGTCAAGGCATTCTACGATGCCGGCTGCCGCTATCTGCAGTTCGACGACACCGCCTGGGCCTATCTGTGCTCGCCCGCCGAGATCGAGAAGGCGAAGGCGCGCGGCATCAACACCGCGACGGTCGCGAAGGACTATGCCGCCGTCATCAACGCCGCGCTCGAAGGCAAGCCGGCGGACATGGTCATTACGACCCACGTCTGCCGCGGCAACTTCCGCTCGACCTGGATTTCGGAAGGCGGCTATGAGCCGATCGCCGAAACCCTGCTCGCCGGCTGCAACTACGACGGCTACTTCCTCGAATACGACACCGAGCGCGCCGGCGGGCTCGAGCCGCTGCGCTTCCTGCCGAAGGGCAACAAGGTCGTCGTGGTCGGCCTCATCACCTCCAAGTCCGGCACGCTCGAGAAGCGCGACGACATCAAGAAGCGCCTCGACGAGGCGGCGAAGTACGCGCCGCTCGAGCAGCTTGCGCTGTCGCCGCAGTGCGGATTCGCCTCGACGGAGGAAGGCAACGAACTGACCGAAGATCAGCAGTGGGCGAAGATGCGCGAGGTCATCGCCATCGCGGAAGAAGTCTGGGGCAAATAAGCCCGCGGCCATCCGCTCTGCGTTTTCCGGCCGGGGCCCATGCAGCCCCGGCCGTTTCGTTTTCCGCCGCCGCGGGATGCCTGTGCCATGGCCTATGATCGGCGCGGCGTTCCGCACTTGCACTACGCGGCGGGTCGAATAAACTTTTCGAAAGGGCGTATCTCATGCAGCGCACCAGACCTCCATTCCGCGCCGACCATGTCGGCAGCCTGTTGCGTCCGGCGGCATTGAAAGCGGCGCGCGAGCAGCTCGAACGCGGCGAGATCACGCCCGATGCGTTGCGCGTGGTCGAGGACCGCGCGATCGAGGAAGCGATCCGCGCGCAGGAGCGGGTCGGGCTGAAGGCCGTCACCGACGGCGAGTACCGGCGCGCGTTCTGGAACTATGATTTCCTCGGCAGGCTCGACGGGGTCGAGGCCTATCTCGGCGAGCGCAAGATCAAGTTTCAGGGCGTGAACCCCAAGCCGATGATGCTCCGCGTGGTCGGCAAGCTCGGCGCGTTCTCCGGCCACCCGATGATCGATCATTTCCGGTTCCTGCAGGAGCACACCAAGGAAACCGCGAAGATGACGATTCCCTCGCCTTCCTCGCTGCATTTCCGCTATGGGCGCGACGCCGTGCCGGCTTCGATCTATCCGGACATGGACGATTTCTATCGCGATCTCGGCACGAGCTATAACAAGGCCGTCCACGCCTTCGCGGAGGCCGGTTGCCGCTACCTGCAGCTCGACGAGGTGAACTTCACCTATCTGTGCGATCCGCAATTGCGCAAGCAGGTTTCGGCGCGCGGCGAGGACCCCGAGAAGCTCCCGGCGGTCTATGCCGGCATGCTCAACGCCGCCATCGCGGACATTCCCGCCGACATGACGATCACCATGCATCTGTGCCGCGGCAATTTCCGCTCGACCTTCGTGGCGTCCGGCGGCTACGAGCCGGTGGCGGAAATCCTGTTCAACAGCATCAACGTCCACGGCTACTTCATGGAATACGACACCGAGCGCGCCGGCGGGTTCGAGCCACTGCGCCTCGTGCCGAAGGGCAAGATCGTGGTGCTCGGCCTCGTCACGTCGAAGTCGGGCGTGCTGGAGAGCAAGGACGAATTGAAGCGCCGCATCGATGAGGCGGCGAAGTTCATCGACATCAACCAGCTCGCGCTGTCGCCGCAATGCGGCTTCGCCTCGACCGAGGAAGGCAATGTGCTCACCGAGGACGAGCAGTGGGCGAAGCTCGCGCGCGTGGTCGAGGTGGCGGACGAGGTCTGGGGATAGGGCGGCCGCGCATGGCGGCGCCGCGCGGGGCGGCCGGCTTTGAAATGTAAAGTGGCGCCGGGACCACTGTCACCCTGCCGTAGGGCAGACGGAGCGGGCCGGTATCGCTAGAAGCAAGCAAACGCGCCTGAAGGCGCGACGCCGAGGGAGTGAAAACGATGCTGCGCACCAAACCGCCGTTTCGCGCCGACCATGTCGGGAGCCTGCTGCGCCCGAAAGCGCTGCATGAAGCGCGTGCGAAGCGCGCCAAGGGCGAGATCACGCCGGCGCAGCTCAAGGAGGTCGAGGACCGCGAGATCGAGCGCGTCATCAGGAAACAGGAAGAAGTCGGCCTGCAGTCGATCACCGACGGCGAGTTCCGCCGCTCGTGGTGGCATCTCGACTTCCTGTGGGGACTCGACGGCGCCGAGTTCCACGACATGAACGCGGGTATCAAGTTCGCCGCCGTCAACACGCGCGCCGAGGGCGTGCAGGTCACCGGCAAGCTCGACATGAAGGGCGAGCATCCGATGGTCGAGCATTTCCGCTTCGTCAAGAACCACACGTCGCGGACCCCGAAGATCACGATCCCCGCGCCGTCGGCGATCTACGGCCGGCCCTCGAAGACGCCGATCGCGAAGGAGGCCTACACCGATAACGACGCGATGTTCGCCGATCTCGGCAAGGCGTACCGCAAGGTCGTCCGCCAGTTCGCCGACGCGGGCTGCCGCTATCTGCAGCTCGACGAGGTCTTCATCGCCATGCTGTGCGACGAGAAATACCGCGGCCAGATGACGGCGCGCGGCGACAACCCGGAAAAACTCGGCGTGATCTATGGCGATCTTATCAACGTGGCGATGTCGGATATCCCCTCCGACATGACGATCACCATGCATTTGTGCCGGGGCAACTACAAATCGACCTTCATGGGCGCGGGCAGCTACGACGCCGTGCAGGAGATCCTGTTCAACAAGATCAATGTGCACGGCTATTTCATGGAGTACGACGACGAGCGCTCCGGCGGCTTCGAGCCGCTGCGGCTCCTTCCCAAGGGCAAGGTCGTCGTGCTGGGCATCATGACCACCAAGTCCGGCAAGCTCGAATCGAAGGACGATCTCAAGCGCCGCATCGACCAGGCGGCGAAGTACTGCGACATCGACCAGCTCGCCATTTCCGGCCAGTGTGGCTTCGCCTCGACCGAGGAAGGCAACACGCTGACCGAGGACGAGCAGTGGGCGAAGCTCGCGCGGCTGGTCGAGGTCGCGAACGAGGTGTGGGGCTAGCTGGCTGCCGTTTAGCGCCGGTATGCTTTCCTTCGTCATCGCCGGGCTTGTCCCGGCGATCCCGTTTAGGCGGGGCAGGATGCGTCCGTAAGCGAGATGGCCGGAACAAGCCCGGCCACGACGGATACGGATAGAGTGTTGTCATGCTCTCTGACGCCAGCTCCCAACACGACGACCTCTCCGGCATCCGCGCCTCGGTCCGCGTGCGCCGCTTATCCCTCCCCCCCTCCCGGCGAAGCGTTGGAGAGGCAAGCGAGCGTGAGCCAGCAGGGTGGGGGAGCGTAGCGATTGGCCCCCATTCCGGCGCGATTGGCCCCCCAACCCGGCGCAGTTGGCCGCCGCTTCGCTCGGCCGATCCTCCCACGCGCCACGCGTGGGGGAGGGGTTTCTCAGGTACTGTGCCCGCGACAAGCCCGGCGATGACCGGCTATGGTTGCCTCGATAGCAAGGATTCAAATGGCAACCGAAAATCACGACGACCTTTCCGATATCCGCGCTGCCGTCCGCGCGCTGTGCCAGCAATTTCCCGGCGAATACTGGCGTGCGCTCGATCGCGAGCGCGCCTACCCGACCGAATTCGTGACCGCGCTGACGCAGGCAGGCTTCCTGGCGGCGCTGATCCCGGAGGAATACGGCGGCAGCGGCCTCGACATCCTGGCGGCGGCGGCGATCATGGAGGAGGTCCATGCTTCGGGATGCAACGGAGCCGCCTGCCATGCCCAGATGTACACGATGGGCACCGTGCTGCGGCACGGCAGCACCGCCCAGAAGCAGAAATATCTCCCCGCCATCGCGCGCGGCGAACTGCGGCTGCAGGCTTTCGGCGTCACCGAGCCGACCTCCGGAACCGACACGCTTTCGCTGCGCACCACGGCGGTGCGGCGCGGCGACGAATACATCGTCAACGGCCAGAAGATCTGGACGTCGCGCGCTGAGCATTCCGACCTGATGCTGCTGCTCGCGCGCACCACGCCGCGCGAGCAGGCCAGGAAGCGCACCGACGGCCTTTCGGTGTTCCTCGTCGACATGCACGAGGCCAAGGGGCTGTCGATCAAGCCGATCCGTACGCTGATGAATCACGCGACTACGGAAGTGTTCTTCGACGACCTGCGCGTGCCGGCGGAGAACCTTATCGGCGAGGAAGGGCAAGGCTTCCGCTACATCATTTCCGGCATGAACGCGGAGCGTATCCTGATCGGCGCCGAGTGCATCGGCGACGCCAAATGGTTCATCGAGAAGGCCTCCGCCTATGCCGGGGAGCGCGTGCTGTTCGGGCGTCCTATCGGACAGAATCAGGGCGTGCAGTTTCCGATCGCCAGGGCCTATGCGCAGATGCGCGCGGCGGAACTGATGGTGCGCGAGGCGGCGCGTCTCTATGCCGCCGGCAAGGATTGCGGCGCGGAGGCCAACATGGCGAAGATGCTGGCCGCCGATGCCTCATGGGCCGCCGCCGACATGTGCGTGCAGACGCACGGCGGCTTCGGTTTCGCGGAGGAGTTCGACATCGAGCGCAAGTTCCGCGAGACGCGGCTCTATCAGGTCGCGCCGATCTCGACCAATCTCATCCTGTCCTATCTGGCCGAGCACGTGCTCGGCCTGCCGCGGTCGTATTAGAGTGCTTTCGAGCGAAGCGGATGCCGTTTCGTGTGAAGAAAACGCGACAAGACAAAAAAATAAAGTCCCGGCTTTGATTCCATCAAGGCCGGAAGGCTCTAGCCGAGCCGGCGTCGGCGCGAAGCAGAGCGGGGAGCAATCGCCGGCCGCCGCCGGCGCCCCGCCTCAATCCATGACGGGAATTTCCTCGGTCTTCCTCGCGCCGCGGGTCTTCTCGCGCGTGCTGCCGAGGATGAGCAGCAGGGGCAACGCGGCGAGGGTGAGATAGGTGAGCAGCTTGAAGTCGTTCTGATAGGCGATCACCGTCGCCTGCTGGTTCAGGATCCCGTCCAGCATGGCGCGTCCTGCGTCGGTGTTCGGATTGAGCGTGGACAGCACGTCCGGATTCTGCAGCGCGTTGTTGAACGGGGTGAGAGATTCGCCCAGCCGCGCGTGCATGTATTGCGTTCCGCTGGTCAGGCGGGCGATGACCATCGAGATGCCGATGGAACTGCCGATGTTGCGGACCAGGGTGAGGATGGCGCTGCCGGAGGTGCGCAGATGGCTCGGCAGCGTCAGGAACGAGATGCTCGACAGCGGCACGAACACCAGGCCGAGGCCGACACCCTGGATCACGCCGTAGACGACGATCATGTTCTGGGTCGTGTCCATGGTGAATCCCGTCATCTCGTAGAGCGTGTAGGCCGTCAGGATCAGGCCGGTGCCGACCAGCGTGCGGGCTTCGAGGAACTTCATCAGCCGGTTGACCGCCATCATGGCGCAAAGCGTGCCGATGCCGCGTGCGCCGAGCAGGAAACCGGCGGTCAGGATCGGATAGCCGAGCAGGCTCTGCATGAACGGCGTGATGAGCGCCATCGTCGCGAACAGGACGATGCCGATGACGATCATGAACAGGCAGCCGCCGACGAAATTGCGGTCCCGGAACATCTCGAACTTGATGAACGGTTCGCGTGCCGTCAGCGAATGGGCGAAGAAATAATAGAAGCCGCTCACCGAGACGATCAGCTCGGCGATGATCTCGTTGGATTCGAACCAGCCGAGCTGTTCGCCGCGGTCGAGCATCAGTTGCAGCGATCCGATGCCGATGGCGAGCGCGACGAAGCCGAACCAGTCGAAGCGCAGGTGGGTCTGCTGCTGGGTTTCGTCCATGAACAGCATCAGGCCGACGATGGTGAGAACGCCGATCGGCAGGTTGATCAGGAATACCCAGTTCCATGAATAGTTGTCGGTGAGCCACGCGCCGAGGGTCGGCCCCATGATCGGCCCGAGCATGACGCCGATGCCCCAGATGGCCATCGCGTAGGTGCGCTGCTCGGGCGGGTAGGAATCCATCATCACCGTTTGCGATAGCGGCACCAGCGCGGCGCCGCCCGCGCCCTGCAGCAGGCGGAACAGCACGATTTCTTCTACGTTGGTGGCGATGGCGCACAGCAGCGATGCGATGGTGAACAGCGCAACGCACAGGATGAACAGCCGCTTGCGGCCGAAGCGGTCCGCGATCCACCCGATCGGGGCGGTCATGATCGCCGAGGCGACGATGTAGGACGTCAGCACCCAGTTGATCTGGTCGAGCGAGGCCGAAAGGCTGCCCTGCATGTAAGGCAGCGCCACGTTGGCGATGGTGGTGTCGAGCGCCTGCATGATGGTGGCGCTCATGGCGCACACCGTTATGAGGGCGCGCCGCGCCCCCGTCGGCATATGCGGATTGTGGGCGGCGTTCACGGCACCGCCGTCTTCACGGACGGCTTGGGCGAAAGGCCGATCAGGGAGCCGAGCGTACGGTTGCGGCCGGTATCGATGTCGACGGTCGCGCTCATGCCGGAGCGCAGCAGCTTGACGTCTTCGCTCTGGTCGAAGGCGATGCGCACCGGGACACGCTGCACGACCTTGATCCAGTTGCCGCTGGCGTTCTGCGCCGGCAGGATCGAGAACTGCGCGCCGGTACCGGGGCTGATCGACACCACCGAGCCGTGGAAAACGTGATCGGGGAACGTGTCGACGTAGATCGTCACGCGCTGGCCGAGCCGCAGATAGGTGATGTCGGTTTCCTTCGGATTGGCATCGACCCAAGGCGCGGCGTCATCGATCACGCTCAGGATCGGAGCGCCCGGAGAGACGAAGCGACCGAGCTGGATGTTGTCGACCTGCGTGGCGATGCCGGAGATCGGCGACACCAGCAGCGTATGCTTGAGATCGAGCTTGGCCTGATCGAGCGCGGCGAGCGCCTGCGCATAGGCGGGGAATTCCTCGAGCTTCAGGTCAGGCTTTCCCATCAACTGATGCAGCGCGTCTTCCTTGCGCTGCATCGCGAGCTGGTTCTGCAACTGCGCCGTCACGAAGTCGCTGGTCGACTTGTCGAGATCGGACTGCGATCCGGTCCCGGTGGAGACCAGGGCCTGCTTGCGCTCCACGTCGCGCCGCTTGAGGTCGACGTTCTTGTTGGAAAAATCGACCAGCCGGGTCAGCACCACGATGTCCGACTTCAGCGTGTTGAATTGGGTGATCGCGGTGTCGAGCCGAGCTTGCGCCTGCGCGGCGGCAAGCTTGTAGGGCGCGGGATCGAGCTCGAAGAGCCGGTCGCCCGGGTTGACGTGCTGTCCTTCGCGCACATAGACCCGGATGACCTTGCCGGCGACGTCCGGGGTGATCAGCACCTTTTGCGCGCCGACATAGGCGTTGTCGGTAGAGATGTAGCGACCGCCCATGAGGTAAAGCGCGAGGCCGGCAAGGGCGACCAGCAGCGGCAGCACGACGAGCAGGATCATGCGGCGGTTCCGCCGCAGGCGATCGGTCAGGCTGCGGCGCGGCGGCGCCTCCTGCGAGGACTTCGGCGGAAACTTCAGCACCGGATCGGACGGCTGCTCGGCGTTTTCAGACTTGAGGGCGGGATCAGCCATAGTGGGTTTCCAGTTCGGTGGCGGTGTGGGCGCGTTCCAGCGTCGCCTGCCGGACGTTTTCCTTGATCTCGATAAGGTGGGCAGTCATCGCCGCGGTGGTGCTGCGATCGATGCCCTGGAGAGCGTGCTCCATGATTTCGCTGGTCAGCTTGTCGAGGCGGTTCAGCAGCGGCCTCGCCGCGGGGGTGAGGAACAGCCGCTTGGCCCGCCGGTCGGCGGGATCGCTGCGCCGCTCGATCAGGCCGCTCTCGCATAGCCGGTCGATCAACCGGGTCAACGTGATCGGCTGGATTTCGAGCAGGTCGGCAAGCTCCGATTGCTTGAGCCCTTCGGAGCGTTCCAGGCGGAACAGCACGCCCCATTGCGCGCGCGTCATACCGAACTTGCGCGCTTCCTGGTTGAACAGGGTTTTGAGCATCCGCGCTACGTCGCTGAGCGCAAAGGCGAAATCGCGTTCGGGAGAAAAAGTCACCATGAGGGGCACCACCATAAGCCGCGAATATAATAAGCAGGCACATTAATATTCACCACTATTGCAGCGCACAATTTCAAGCGGCTCGGCCATGCGTAGGATGCAAAACACATTCCGCTGAGGCGGAACGGATAAGGTAATTAAGCACCACTATTGCGAGGCGGCGAAGGTTCGTGCGGGGGAATTCCGGGAGCGTCCGGCGATTCGGCGCTCGC
>Ga0182735_1001515_pt1 | contig 15434 bp, 15 predicted proteins | sample eDN5th30CKraftMG_FD_128524 | JGI IMG/M metagenome (GOLD analysis project Ga0182735, IMG submission 128524) | Enriched Miracle-Growth compost microbial communities from Emeryville, California, USA - eDNA 5th pass 30_C Kraft MG (version 2) (version 2) ... | reverse complement strand
CGACGGTGAGGAACCCTTCGGCCGGCATGAACCGGTCGGAGGCGAGCAGTTGCCCGGCGCGCGTCAGTTCGGCGACCGAGATCAGCGACAGCAGCGCCGAATCCTTGACCAGCACGATCGCCTGGCTGAGCAGCGGCGGGATCGTGACCTTGAAGGCCTGCGGCAGGATCACCAGGCGCATGCGCTGGCGATAGGTCATGCCGGAGGCGATCGCCGCCTCCACCTGGCCGCGCGGGATCGACAGGATGCCGGCGCGAACGATCTCGGCGACATAGGCGCCGCTGTTGAGCGACAGCGCCAGCACGCCCACGACGAACTCCGGCAGGATGATGCCGAGGCGCGGCAGGCCGAAATAGAGGAAATAGAGCTGCACCAGGAGCGGCGTCGAGCGGATGATGTCGATATAGGCCTTGGCCGGGGCGCGCAGCGGGCGCGAGCGCTGAAGGTTCAGCGCGCACAGCACGATGCCGACCAGCAGCGCGCCGGCGAAGGAGACGACCGACAGCCAGACCGTCGTGACGAGGCCCTGCCCGAACAGGGGCAGATACTCGCCTATCGTGCGGAAGCTGAAATTTTCGAGCATCAGGCGACGGTCATCCCTGGCCAGGCCGCGCTACAGGCGGGAATGCGGCGGGCTCCGCGCCGATTGCGATCGACGCGAAGCCTGTCATTACCGCTATAGCGGAGACGGACTTAGTGGTCCTTCTTCCAGTCCTCGGAGTTGACCCAATAGTTCAGGTTCTGCTCCAGGCGCCCGTCGATGGTAACCTGATCGAGGAACAGGTTCATCCAGATCAAGAGGTCCGGCTCGTCGTAGCGGGTGGCGAACGCCAGCGGTTCCTTCGACAGCAGATCGGGCATGATGGTGAAGGTGCCGGCCGGATAGGCGGTCGACTGGCCCTTGACGGCGGAGACGTCGTTCACGCCGCAATCGGCCTGGCCGTTGTTGACGGCGTCCAGGAGCAGCGGGCCGCCGCCCTTGTAGCTCTTGATGTCGGCTTCCGGGAACGCCTTCTTGGCTTCCTTCTCGCCGGTGGCGCCGAGCAGCACGGCAATCTTGGTGCCGGGCGCCTTGCAGTCGTCGGCGGTCTTGAACTTGCCGTCGCCCTTCGTGAAGACGGTGCTGCCGGTGTACATATACGGGTTGGTGAAGGCCACCTTCATCGCCCGCGCCAGCGTCGGGGTCATGTCGGCCACCAGCAGGTCGGCCTTGCCGGAAAGCAGCGCCGGGATAAGGCCGTCCCAGTCGAAGTCGAGGAAATTGATCTTGACGCCCATTTCCTGGGCCATCAGCTTGGCAAGCTCGACCGAACTGCCGGTGCGCTCACCCTTGGAATCGATCAGCGAGAAGGGCGGACCCTGCGTCTGCACCGCGACCCGCAGTTCCCCGCGCTTGACGATGTCGTCCAGCGCCCCGGCACTCGCCGCGCTGGTGAGGCCCGCCAGGGCTAGCGCCGCGACGAACAGTTTGACGATTTTCATGCTAGTCTCTCCTCCACGTGATCGCTTGCCCTTGTCGGGCTTTTTTTGAACGACCCTGCCCCATGGCCGGGCCGCCATCAAAATTTTTCTGCTCCGCGCACCTGTTTTTTCAGAATCCTCCGCGCGCCCGCAGCCCGCCAAGCAACAGGGTAAGGGGCAGGCCCGTCAAGAGGGCAGGCGAAGTATTTCACCTGCCGCCCTCATGCATCGGCAGCGCCGGGCGATACGGGCGGCTGGCGAAAGCCCGTCAGGCCGCTGAAAAATGGTCGGCCATGGTGCGGATGATCAGCGCCGTCGAGGCCGCGCCCGGGTCCATGTGGCCGAGCGAACGGTCGCCGAGGCGGGCCGCCCGCCCCTTCGACGCCAGCATCGCCTTGGTGGCTTCGGCTCCCTCCTGCGCGGCCTTCGCAGCCGCATCGAGGCTGCCGCCGATGCCCGCGCCGCCCTGCGCCGCCTCGGCAGCCGCTTCCGCCGCCGGAAGCCAGGCGTCGACCATGGTCTTGTCGCCGCGCTCGGCCTTGCCGCGATCCTGGATGCCCTTGGCCATGGCGGCGACGACCGCCACCATGTCGTCGCGGTCGAGTTCGGCCTTGCCCTTCACGGCCGCTCCGGCGCGCATGAAGGCGGTGGCGTAAAGCGGACCGGACGAGGCGCCGACGGCGTTGAGGAACGACTTGGCGGCGGTGTTGAACACCGTCACCGGCTCCGCCGAGGCATCGAGCCCGGCCACCGCCTCCTTGACGGCGGAAAAGCCGATACCGAGGGACACGCCGTGGTCGGCGTCGCCGATGACGCCATCCAGTTCCGACAATCGGTCCTTGTCGGCTTCGATGGCATCGGCGACGGCAATGAACATGGCAACGAGGTCTTGGGTGGAAATGGTCATGGCGTTTCCCGGATGTGAGGAGGCGACCGGCTCAGCCGGCACGGAACATGGCGCAGTCGCAAGGGTGGTCGAGCAGTTCGGTCAGTTCGTCGTCGAGGCTGATGAGCGTGATCGACATGCCCGCCATCTCCAGCGAGGAACAATAGGTGCCGACCCAGTTCGCATGCACCTGGATGCCGCGGCGGGCCAGCCGCTCGTGCACGCGCCGGTTGATGACATAGAGTTCCATCAGCGGCGTCGAGCCCAGCGAGTTGACCAGGACGGCGACCTTGGAGCCTTCCTTGGCCGGCAGTTCGGCGAAGATGCGCTCAAGGATGTCGTCAGTCACCTCGTCGGCCGAGCGCAGCGGTTCGCGCACCACGCCGGGTTCGCCATGGATGCCCATGCCGATTTCCATCTCGTTGAGGCCGATCTCGAAATTGTGGCGCAGCGTCTGCGGCAGCGAACAGGGCGACAGCGCTACGCCGACGGTGAAGGTGCGTTCGTTGGCCTTGCGGGCGATGCGCTCGCATTCGTCCAGCGAGGCCATCCGGTCGGCGGCGGCGCCCGCCATCTTGAAGACGAAGAAATTGCCGGCGACGCCGCGCCTTTTCTCCTTCTGGTCGATCGGCGCGGAGGCGACGTCGTCCGTCGTCACCACGGTGCGGACCTCGATGTCCTCCATGCCGGCCATCTCGGCGGCCATGTCGAAGTTCATCACGTCGCCGGCATAGTTGCCGTAGAGATAGAGCACGCCGGCGCCGGTATCGACGGCCTTGGTGCATTCGAGGATCGGGTCCGGGGGCGGCGAGGCGAAGACGTTGCCGACGGCGCACCCGTCGGCTAGCCCCTTGCCGACGAAGCCGACGAAGGACGGCTCGTGGCCGGAACCGCCGCCGATGACGATGCCGACCTTGCCCTTGCGCGGCTCCGCCACGGAGACGACCGAGCGCGGGCTATGCTCCAGTTGCCGCACATGGTGAGGATGCGCCTTGATGATGCCGTCCAGCATCTCCTCGATGATGTTCTTCGGATCGTTGATCAGCTTCTTCGTCTTCATCGGATTTCCCTCCTCAACCTGTGACCTTTTCATTCCGCGCAAGGCATTCAGCGAGGCCGGCACGCCCTCGGCCTGGAGAATGCCGTGCGCCGTCGCCGCATCGGTGATCAGCACATTGGCATAATGGCCTTTCAGCGCCGCAAGGATAGCCGGCACCTTCTCCACGCCGCCCGCCACCGCGATCCGGAGCTTGATGCGCGAAATCTCTTCCAGCGTCAGCCCGATCATGCGCGCGTCGAGCGGTCCCCTGGCCGGGGCGCCGCGATTGTCGATGAAACGGCCGGCGACCATGCCTATCGCGTGGCGCAGCGTCTGCTCGGCCTCCTCGCCCTCCGGCACCAGCCGGGTTTCGAACAGCGAACTGCCGGGACGGGTGGAACAGATGCCGAAAACGACCTTGTCGGCGCGGCGCGCGGTCTCGAACTGGCCGCGCAGCACCATCTCTTCCATCAGGATATCGCGCACCGCCACGCTGGAGACGATGGCCGGCGCGGTGATGTTGACGGCGCGCGCGCCCATCGCCGTGGCCAGCCGGGAGACGCACAGTTCCGGCGTGAAGCCGATGGGCGCGGTCATCCCGCCCGTCAGTTGCACCACCGAAAGGTCGGCCATCCGCTGCGTCGACATCGAGCGCGCGAGCGCCATCATGGTGCGGCCCCAGCCGATGCCCACCGTGTCGCCGGGGCGGATCAGCCGCTCCAGCACGCGCGCGCCCGCCTGCCCCAGCCGGTCGACCAGCGCCGAGCCGGTCGCACCGTCGGGGATGACGATGCAGTCGCTCAACCGGAAGCGTTCCTTCAGCGCCCGCGCGATCATGAACTCGCTGAGCCGCGCCGGCTCCATGGTCAGGGTGACGATGCCGCGCTGGCGCGCCTCGGCCAGGTAGCCGTTGACGGTGGCGCGCGAGATGCCCATCGCCTTGGCGATCTCGTTCTGCGTCATGCCGTCCTGCGCATAGAGCCAGCCGGCCCACAGCAGAGGGTCGTTGCGGAAGTGCAACGGCATTGGAGCAGGCGCTTCAACCTGCCGGATCAGGCCACTACCGAGGTCGCTCATCTGTCCACTTTTGCCAACTTGACAATTGTCTTACCGCATCTGAATATTGTCGCCAATAGCAGTTTATCGGACGGCTGGGTCGGTTTCGCGGAAATCATGCGAGGGGTCATGAAGGCCTCGGGCGTGACCCTCGACATGACACCGCCGGCAATGTCTTGACGTTACCTAAGCCGCTATACCACAGGGAGGAAATCAGCATGACGGTCTTCAAATCCCCGGGATCGGGGTCCAAATTCGTGTTGCCCCGGCGCAGCCTGCTCAAGGGCGGCGCGGCACTGGGCATGTCCACCGCGCTCGGCGCGCCCTTCATCAACCGGCTGTTCGCGGCGGAAGAGCATCCGCTGGCCGGCCAGTCGATCGAAATGAACATCCTTGGCATCGCCGGCTGGGTGCCGTCCTCGCTCGGCGTCAAGATGTCCCCCCTGTTCGCCGACTTCGTGAAGGAGAAGTACGGCTACAACGTCTCCTTCGCCTTCGCCGAAGCGCCGTTCTCCGACCTGTTCCAGAAGGCGGCGACCTCGCTCGCGACCAAGAGCCAGGAATACAACATCATCATCTCGGACTCGCAGTGGCTGGGCGCGCTGGCCAAGCCAGGCTGGATCCTCAAGCTCAACGACGTCATCGAGAAGAACCCGGCGCTCCAGCTCGAATGGTATTCGCAGACCGTCGTCGACACCTACATGACCTACCCGGACGGCACCAAGGACATCTGGGGCCTGCCGCAGGAAGGCGACGTCGAGGCGCTCTATGTGCGCAAGGACTGGCTGGAGGACCCGAAGGAAAAGGAAGCCTTCCAGGCCAAGTACGGCAAGCCGCTGCCGCAGACCTTCGAGGACTTCGACGCCCTCACCATGGACGAGTTCGAGAAGATCGCCGAGTTCTTCACCCGTCCGGACGACCAGCGCTGGGGCTTCGCGCAGCAATACAGCCGCGTCTACGACTTCGCCACCTGCGCCTTCAACAACTTCCTGTGGAGCCGCGGCGGCGAGATCTGGGATCCGGCGACCGGCCAGATCGAGGGCATCCTCAACACCCAGCAGAACGCGGATTCGCTGCAGGCGTTCAAGGACTGGCTGAAATATTGCCCGCCCGGCGCCACTAACTACGGCATCGCCGAAGGCATCGACGTGTTCACGCAGGGCAAGGTCTTCTCCACCATCCAGTGGGCGGCCGTCGGCTCGGCGATGATCACCGAGGAACTGAAGGGCAAGGTGCTGGTCGTTCCGCCGCCAAAGCACGGCACGGGCGACGCCGCCAAGCGCATCTGCTCGATGGGTGGCCAACCGTGGGTGATCAACGCCTTCAACGACGAGAAGAAGATGCGCGTCGCCATCGACTTCATGAACTGGTGGTACCAGCCCGATACCGCCGTCGAATTCGCCAAGCGCGGCGGCAACCCTTGCGACAAGGCGACCCTTTCGCGCGACGACTTCAACGACATCAACCCCTGGAACCAGACCTACAAGTTCATGCTCGAGGAAGGCCGCTCGCGCGACTTCTGGCATGATCCGAAATATTCGGAGATGCTGGCGATCCAGCAGGAAGGCTATTCGTCCTTCGTGACCGGCCAGTCGAGCGACCCGAAGGCGGTGCTGGACTACATCGCCTGCGCCCAGCAGCAGATCCTCAGCGACGAGGGCGTGGCCAAGACGGCGCCAAGCGACGCTTGCGCTACCACCTCGCTCTGAGGCAGTCTTAACGACAGGCGGGCATCGGCTACCGGCCGGTGCCCGCTTCCCCATCAGCGGCCGACGCGCCGCATGACCAAGGGCACTTGATTTATGTCGGCAATCCCGTCGAGGCCCCCGCTGGCACGCCTGTTCGACGACCGTCGCACGATGGTCCTCACCCTTCTGGCGCCGGTGATGCTGTTCTTCATCGTCTTCAACACCATTCCGACGCTGTGGCTGCTCGGCCTTTCCTTCTATAATTTCTCGCTGACCTCCGGCATGCCGCCGGAATTCATCGGCGCCCGCAACTTCGTCCAGATCTTCAATTCCAGGAACGGCATCTGGCTCGACCTGTCGCGCACCTTCACCTTCGTCGTGTGCGGCGTCGGCATCCAGACGGTGTTGGGGGCAGCCCTCGGCTTCCTGTTCTGGGGCTCGCGCGACATGCCCGGCCGGCGCATCGCGCTCACCATGCTGTTTGCGCCGATGGTGCTGACGCCGGTCGCCACCGGCACTTTCTTCCGCTTCATCTACGACCCAACCTTCGGCGTGCTCAACGCCATCTCCAACGGCCTGTTCGGCACCGGCCCGATCGATTTCCTCGGCAATCCCTCGATCGCCTTCTGGGCGGTGCTGGCCGTCGATTGCTGGATGTGGACGCCGTTCATGACGCTGATGACGCTGGCCGCCCTCGGCTCGGTTCCCAAGGCGGAACTGGAAGCGGCGGAGATCGACCGCGTGCCCTTCCTGCGCCGTCTGTCGCTGGTCATCTGGCACCACGGCAAGTTCATCCTGATGCTCGGCATCCTGTTGCGCACCATCGATTCCTTCAAGACGCTCGACCTCATCATCCCGATGACCAAGGGCGGCCCCGGCCAGCAGACGCGGCTGGTGGCGATGGAGGTGAACAAGCAGGCCTTCGAAAGCTTCAACATGGGCTGGTCGTCGGCCTATTCGGTGCTGCTGCTCTTGATCTCGATCGCCATGACCAGCGTCTTCATCTACGTGCTTCACCTGCGCCGCAGGCGGGAGGGCTGAGCGATGGCACGACTGCGCTCCAGACTTTACTACGCCGGCCTGTGGCTGATCTCGCTGGTGTTCTTCGCGCCCATCGCCTGGATCGTGCTGGCCTCGTTCAAGACCCGCTCCGACATCCTCGCGGTGCCGCCGAAGCTTTTCTTCACGCCAACGCTGGAGAACTATGTCGACTTGTTCCAGCGCCAGTCGCTGTTCCTGCAACTCGGCAACTCGATCCTTCTGTCGCTCGGCGCGGTCGTCATCGCGGTATTCGTATCCTTCCTCGCCGCCTTCTGCTTCTCGCGCTTCAAGCCGAAGGGCACCGACTTCCTGATGTTCCTCCTCCTGTCGATCCGCATGCTGCCCGGCCCGGCCGTCATCCTGCCGGTGTTCTTGATGTATGCGGCCTTCGGCTGGAAGGATTCGCATCTGTGGCTGATGCTGTTCTACGCCATGTTCTCGATCCCGTTCTCGGTGTGGATCCTGAAAGGATTCCTCGACGGCGTATCGACGCGCTTCGACGAAACCGGCATCGTGAACGGCGGCTCGTGGTTCCACGTCATCTTCAAGGTGGTGCTGCCGCAGGTGCGGCCCGGCCTGATCGCCGCCTTCATCTTCAACCTGATCTTCGTGTGGAACGAATTCCTGTTCAACTTCATCATCGGCGGCGTGACGACGCAGAACATTCCCTACGCGCTGGCGGTCGGCACCTATGCGGACGGCGGCGTCAACTGGACGTTCATTTCGGCCATGACCTCGGTCTACATCATCCTGCCTATCACCTTCATCTACATCTTCCAGAAATATCTGCTCGTCGGCATGACGTTCGGCACGGTGCGAGGCGAGGTCTGATGCCATGAGGCGCGTGCGTACCTTTCCCGAACGGCTCGAAACGATCATGATCCTGGCGCTTGCCGCCGGCATCCTGCTGATCGCGCAGCGCTACAGCCTGATGCTCTACAAGGTCGGGCTGTCGATCCTCGTCATCGCGACGCTGCTGCAGATCGCGGTCGGCAACCTGCGCAAGGACGCTTCGGTCGGGCGAAGCCTGCTCTTCATCCTGATGGTGCTGGCGATCATCGTGGCCGTCTTCGCGATCGGCATTTTCCTCGTGCCTTACTTCGCACAGCTTGGACGGTAGGTGGACCGTGGCCGTAGAATTCCAGTCCATCACCCGCACTTACGGCACAAAACGCGTGCTCGACGGCTTCGACCTCGAGGTCGAGCCGCAGAGCTTCACCGTGCTCTGCGGCGCTTCCGGATCCGGCAAGTCGGTGCTGTTTCGCCTGCTCGTCGGGCTGGAGCAGCCGGACAGCGGCCGCATCCTGCTCAACGGCCGCGACATCACCAACGAGCCGCCGGCGGCGCGCGCTATCGGCTACGTGCCGCAGAATTTCGCGCTTTATCCGCACCAGACGGTGGCGCAGAACATGGCCTATCCGCTGACGCTGGCCAAGACGCCGAAGGCCGAGATCGCCAAGCGCGTCGACCGCACCGCGGGCATCCTGTCGATCACGCATCTTCTCAACAAGACGCCGGACCAGCTTTCCGGCGGCGAGAAGCAGCGCGTGGCCGTGGCGCGCGGCCTGCTCAAGGACGCCGAGATCTTCGTGCTCGACGACCCGCTGGTCGGCCTCGACTACAAACTGCGCGAGCGGCTGATGGACGAGTTGAAAAGCCTGCGCGAGGAATTGAAGGCGACCTTCCTCTACGCCACGTCTGACAGCCTCGAGGCGCTGAACATGGCGCAGCGGCTGGTGGTGGTCGATGCCGGCCGCGCCGTCCAGCACGACAGCGCCATCGCCGTCTATGACGATCCGCGCTTTGCCCGCTCGCTCGACCTCATCGGCTTTCCGCATGCCAACCTGCTGCCGGGGCGCATCGAGAACGGGCAGGTCGAGGCCGGGCCGCTGCGCTTCAAGACGCCGGCGGGCCTGCGCGACGGCGGCATCGTCGCCGGCCTGCGCCCGGAGGCCATCCATTTCGAAGGCTCGCCGCGCGGGGCCAGCGACGACCTCGCCATCGACAGCCGCGTTACGCTGGTGGAAAACCTCGGCGGCGAGGCGGTGGTCTATCTCGAGGCCGGGAGCAGCCAGTTGACGGCGGCGCTGCCGCTTTCGCGCATCGCGCCGCCGGAATTCGGCGCCGAGGTCCGGGTGGTCGTCGATCCGGCCGATATCATGCTTTTCGACGCCGTCTCCGGCGTGCGTCTCGACGGCGGGGCAAACTGATGGCCGATATCGTCATCGATCACGTTACCAAGCGCTTCGCCAATTTCACGGCGGTGGACGACATCGCCATGAGCTTCGCCGACGGCGAGGTCGCCTGCCTGCTCGGCCCGTCGGGCTGCGGCAAGACCACGCTGATGCGCATGCTCTCCGGCCTCGAAACGCCGACCTCCGGTCGCATCCTGTTCGGCGGCCGCGACGTCACCCGGCTGCCGCCGCGCAAGCGCAATGTCGGCATGGTGTTCCAGTATCCGGTGATGTACCCGACGCTGTCGGTGCGCGAGAATATCGCCCTGCCGATGGTCTACGACCGCCAGGTCTCGACCGCCGAGCGCGAGCGCCGCGTCGAGGAAGTGCTCGACGTCCTCGACATCAGGCCGCTGGCGGACGCCTTCATCGAAAATCTCAGCGCCGGCAACCGGCAGAAGGTCGCGGTCGGCCGCGCGGTGGCGCGCCAGTCGGAGATCGTGCTGTTCGACGAGCCGACGACCAATGTCGAGGTCAACGCCAAGCTGCACCTGATCCGCGCCTTCAAACTGGTGGCGCAGCGGCTGAAGCAGACCATCGTCTATGTCACGCACGACCAGACCGAGGCGATGACGCTCGCCGACCGCATCGCGCTGATGCAGGCCGGCCGCATCCTGCAATATGACAAGCCGCAGGTGCTCTACAACGAGCCGACCTCGGAGTTCGGCGGCTGGTTCCTCGGCAATCCCGGCATGAACTTCGTGCCTGCCGAGGTGGCCGGCGGCAAGATCACCTCGCCCATCCTGGCCGCCCCCGTGCCCGCCCCGGCCGGCCTCAAGACCGGGGGAAAGACCACGATCGGCATCCGCCCGGAACAGGTCCGCATGGTGGGGGGGCCGCAGGACGGCAGCGTCGCCGCCACGCTCACCGAGCAGGCGATCGGCATTGCCGGGCGCTACCTGACCAAGGTGCGCATCGGCGACACCGTGCTCAAGGTCAATACCGAGAGCCGGCCGCCCGCCCCGCTCGGCGGCACCGTTCACCTGATCGCCCCCAGAGAGCGCGTCATGCTGTTTTGCGACGGCCAGCGCGTCACAGTTTGAGGACATTCATGCGTTACGACGTTTCGGTCATCGGCCTTTACATCCTCGATGTCCTGGGCCGCCCGGTCACCCGCATTCCCGACCGCGGCAATGTCGAGTTCATCGAGGAAATCAAGCTGACGGTGGCCGGCACCGCCGGTGGCGTCGTCATCAACACCGCCAAGCTCGGCCTGAAAAGCCTGGCGGTGGGTGCTGTCGGCAATGACGAGAAGGCCGACTTCGTCATCGGCGCCATGGAGCGGCACGGCATCGACGCCAGCGCCATGCAGCGGCTCGACGGCGTGCCGACGTCCGCCACCATCCTCAACATCCGGCCGAACGGCGACCGCCCCGCCCTGCACCAGCGCGGTGCGTCCGACCATTTCGACCTGCCGGAGCGCCTCTACGACCAGGTGTTCAATGCGCCGATCGTGCATCTGGGCGGCACCGGCCTGTTGCGCACGCTGGACGGCGAGAAAAGCGTCACCCTGCTCAAGGAAGCCAAGCGGCGCGGCTGCACGGTGACCTTCGACCTGATCGCGGCGACCGCCGAGACGGCCGGCATCGTGCTGCCGCTGCTGCCGCATATCGACTATTTCATGCCCTCCATCGAGGAGGCGCGCGACATGTCGGGGCAGACCACCGTCGAGGATTGCGCTTCCTTCTATCTCGACCACGGCGCGAAAACCTGCGCCTTCACGCTCGGCGGCGACGGCGCCTATTATGCCGACCACACGGGCACGCGGCTGAAGGTTCCCTCCTATGTCATCGACGTGGTCGACACGACCGGCTGCGGCGACGCCTTCGACGCCGGCTTCATCACCGCGCTTCACCACAAGATGAACCCGGAAGACAGCATGCGCTTTGCGCAAGCCGTCGCCGCGCAGGTGGCGGGCGGACTGGGCTCCGATGCCTGCGTCACCTCCTTCGACGACACGCTGGCGTGGATGAAGAACCACAAGACCCGCTGACACCGGATTTTCCGCACCGGGCTGCGCCGGCCCGTGCTACAAGGCGGGACACTGCCTGGAGGGAGGTTTCGCCATGTTCGGGGATATCGAGGGAACCGGGTTCGAGCCGCTGGACGAGCGCTTCTCGCAATGCTTCGTCGATCACGTGGCGGTGGAACGCCTGTGGACCGGCGGGCGCTGGCTGGAGGGGCCGGCGTGGTTTTCGGCCGGCCGCTACCTCGTCTTTTCCGACATTCCCAACAACCGCATGATGCGCTACGACGACACCAACGGCTCGGTGTCGGTGTTCCGCCAGCCGTCCAACAACTCCAACGGCAACACCGTGGATTTTCAAGGCAGGCTGGTCACTTGCGAGCACCAGGCGCGGCGCGTCACCCGCACCGAGCATGACGGCAGCATCACCGTCATCGCCGACCGCTTCGAGGGCAAGCGCTTCAACTCGCCCAACGACGTCGCGGTGCACCCGGACGGCTCGATCTGGTTCACCGACCCGCCCTACGGCATCCTCACCGACTATGAGGGCGACCGCGCGGAGCTGGAACAGGACGGCAGTCACGTCTACCGCGTCGGCCCCTCGGGCGGCGAGGCCGTGCGCGTCATCGACACGATGGTGAAGCCCAACGGGCTGGCCTTCTCGCCGGACGGATCGACGCTCTATGTCAGCGACACCGGCGTCAGCCACCAGAAGGGCGGGCCGAAGCATATCCGAAAATTCCGTCTTGCCGGACCGTCGCTGAAGGATGAGGGCGTCTTCGCCACCTGCACGGCAGGCTTGTTCGACGGCTTCCGCTTCGACGTCGCCGGCCGCCTCTGGACCAGCGCCGGCGACGGCGTGCATTGCTACGACCCCGACGGCACGCTGCTCGGCAAGATCAGGATTCCGGAAACCGTTTCCAACCTGGCCTTCGGCGGGCCGAAGCGAACCCGCCTGTTCATCACCGCGCGGCAGTCGCTCTATTCCGTGTTCGTCGTGCCGAAGGGCGCCGCGCCGGGCTGAGGCATTTCGACCTCTACGGGATAGGGCCGCCCCCTCATCCGACCGCTTCGCGGCCACCTTCTCCCCGGTGGGGAGAAGGGAAGGTGTCGCTGACGCCGCCATCCCCTCTCCCCACCGGGGAGAGGTCGCCCGAGCGTAGCGGAGGGCGGGTGAGGGGCACTTCGATAAAGCGCAAGGAAGCTTACCGAGGCGAGATACCCCCACCCCTAACCCCTCCCCATAAGGGGGAGGGGAAGCGGAAACGCCGCATCAGGAACTCCCCCTCCCCTTGTGGGGAGGGGTTAGGGGTGGGGGTACAATGCCGAGCACCCCAGGCCGCAACCGTAACTCAGCGCCCGGCGTCGAGCTTGTCGATGGCCTCGACGTTCTTGGCCGAAGCACCGTTCGGGTCGAACTCGGAGGCGAGCCAGGTGTCGACGATGGCCTTGGCCAGTTCCGGGCCAATGACGCGCGCGCCCATGGTGATGATCTGGGCGTTGTTGGACTTGGCGGCGCGCTCGGCCGAATAGGTGTCGTGCGTCAGCGCGGCGCGGATGCCGGGAACCTTGTTGGCCGAGATGCAGACGCCGATGCCGGTGCCGCAGAACAGGATGGCGCGGTCGTGCTTGCCGGCCAGCACGTCCAGGCCTACCTTGGCCGACAAATCGGCATAATAGCCGGACTGGCTGAGATCGGTGACCTCGAGTTCCGGCTTGGTGGCGAGATGGGCGGCGATGACGTCGAGCAAGGGCTTGCCGGCGCTGTCGGCCCCGATGGCGATTTTCATGGCGGTTTCTCCTTCTTGGATCGGTTCGGTCTCAGCCGGAAATGGCGGCCGAGACTCGTTTCAAAATGTCGATATAGCCTTCGGCCTGCCACGCCGATCGGCCGATGAACAGGCCGTCGATATGCTTCTGGCCGACCAGTTCGGCGGCGTTGCCCGGATTGACGCTGCCGCCGTAAAGCACCGGCGGCTCCGCGCCGAGACGGGTGGCGGCCACCTTCTTGATCAGCGCCTGCTGCTGGTCGGCATAATCGGCGCTCGCCGGAATGCCGTTTTCGCCGATGGCCCAGACCGGTTCATAGGCGAACAGGATTTCGGCCGAAAGCTCGGCGCCCTGCAAGCCCTCCAGCGCGCCCAGCACTTCGGCGGTCAGCACTTCCTCCGCCCGGCCGGACTCGCGCTCCGCCAGCGTCTCGCCGACGCAGACCAGCGGCACGAAGCCATGGCGCACGGCGGCCGCCGTCTTCAGCCCGACGGTGGCATTGGTCTCGCCGAAGAATTCGCGCCGCTCGCTATGGCCGAGTTCGACCAGGTCGAGCCCGCAATCCTTCAGCATCAGCGGCGAGATCTCGCCGGTCCAGGCTCCGGCTTCGGCCCAGTGCATGTTCTGTGCACCGACCTTGACGCGGGTGCCGGCCAGCGCCGCCTTGACCTCGCGAACCGCCGTGAAGGAAGGGATGACGAAGGGTTGGATGCGCTGGTCGAGCGCGGGCACGAAGGTTGCCAGCGCCTCGGCGAAGGCCAGGCCTTCAGCCAGCGTCTTGTTCATCTTCCAGCTCGTTCCGACCCAATAACGCGTCATTCCCGTCTCCGTTCGATCCTGTGCCTGTCAGGCCTTGCCCGTGACCGTCAACTTTATGCCGGCCTCGTGAAGCGCCTTGCGCATCGGGGCCGGCGGCTCCTCCCCCGTCAGCACCGCGTCGAAACGATCCAGCGCCGCAAAGAAATGTAGGGCGGGCCGCCCGAACTTGCCGTGATCGGCCAGCAGATATTTGCGCTCGGCCGCTGCCAGCATCAGCCGCTTGGTCTGCACGACCTCCTGGTCCTGATGGAAGGCCCGCACCCCGTGGATCGAGGAGGTCGACACGAAGGCAATGTCGGCGCGCAGCGAGCGCAACGTCTCGTCGGTCACCAGCCCGAAGAAGCCGTGGAACTTCTTGCTGTACTGGCCGCCCAGCGCGATCAGCGTGATGCCCGCCGCACCGGACAGTTCCTGGATGACGCCGAGATTGTTGGTGATGACGGTGAGAGGCCGGATGTCCGCCAGATGCGCGGCGATGCCGCCGGCCGTCGAACTGTCGTCGACGATAATGGTCTGGCCCGGTTCGACCAGAGACGCGGCCGCGGCGGCGATGCGCTGCTTTTCCGGCCCTGCCAACCGTTGCCGATAGCGGAAGTCGCTTTCGAACTGGCCGCTCGACTGCACGGAGGCGCCGCCGCGAACCTTGCGCAGCAGGCCTTCCTGTTCGAGCTGGTCGAGGTCGCGGTGAATGGTCATGCGCGAGACGTCGAAATGGGCAGACAGCTCCTCGACGGTGGCGGTGCCCGCCTCCATGAGCAGGTCCAGGATGCCTTGCCTGCGCCCTTCCGCCTTCATTGCCGAGAGATTCCCAACCGGCCAGTGATGCCATCCAACATATCATCTCCTCTCTCACATTCAACAAAATATATGTGATATTGATACTTTTATCCGTTACAAAAATTATGTGTCCGGACCTAAATCGATTGGCAATCGGGCCGATGGGCAGCCATGCGCAGCGGGACCCTCGACAAAGGGACGGCATTTGGCCATGAACAGGCCAGACCGGCGCCAGGCGGCAAAAGCCGATCGCCGCCCGCGATTATCGTTTGCAGACCCAGGGAGACAAAATGGCCCGCATCACCTTGAGACAGTTGCTCGACCATGCCGCCGAGCACAGCTACGGCGTGCCCGCCTTCAACATCAACAACATGGAACAGGCACTGGCCATCATGGAAGCGGCGGACGCCTGCGACGCGCCGGTCATCCTGCAGGCCTCGCGCGGCGCGCGCGCCTACGCCAACGACATCATGCTCAAGCACATGATGGATGCGGTAACCGAAATCTACCCGCACATCCCGGTATGCGTGCATCTCGACCACGGCAACGAGCCCGGCACCTGCATGACCGCGATCCAGTCCGGCTTCACCTCGGTGATGATGGACGGCTCGCTGAAGGCGGACGGCAAGACGCCGGGCGACTGGGCCTACAATGTCGGCGTCACCAAGACCGTCGTCGGCATGGCGCATCTCGGCGG
>Ga0182735_1001511_pt1 | contig 15472 bp, 17 predicted proteins | sample eDN5th30CKraftMG_FD_128524 | JGI IMG/M metagenome (GOLD analysis project Ga0182735, IMG submission 128524) | Enriched Miracle-Growth compost microbial communities from Emeryville, California, USA - eDNA 5th pass 30_C Kraft MG (version 2) (version 2) ... | reverse complement strand
CTTCGCCGAAGACGGGGACGAGGGCTCGGTGGTATTGAAAGCAACCGACAGGCCGATACTGGTCACAGACCATAATGGCCACGGTATACATTTGCAGCGGCTGGTGCCGCCGGGGCCGGGATATTTGCTGCAAGGCAATCTGCACATCATCGAGCCGGGCGGCTACAGCATGGAAGCCCTGCAGCACGAGGGCGAAGAAATGGGCTATGTGCTGGAAGGCATCCTGGAGCTCAACCTGGACGGAAATATATATATCGCCGAAGAAGGCGATTCGTTCTTCTTCCGTTCAGACATCCCGCACAGCTATGGCAACCCCAGCACGAGCAAGGTGCCCACCCGCGTCATTTGGGTAAATACGCCGCCGACGTTCTAGAATTGCCGACACTAAAAGAGTATGCGCACTGGCCAGGCTATGGACAGGCGGCTGACCTACGTCGACAGGCAGATAGCCGCATGCGTGCAAGACATCGAGCGCTGCCTGGCGGCGGCCTGATGGCGCCGCGCTGCAAAAAAAACGGCGGACCGCTGATGCCCGCAACGGCAGGAGCGGACCTCAGGTGTCTTTCACGGCTTCGAGCTCGAAGCCGCCGTCGTCCAGTTCGGACAGGATGAAGCGGCCGCGGGCGCCGTCGTTGTTGATGCAGTCGCGCAAGAATGCCAAGGCTGCTGAACACTGGTACTGAATGATTTCCAGCGGTACGAAAATCCTGTTGTCGGATCCTAGAAAAAGCTCACATCCGTTCTCTTTATCGAGGTAGGCTGTAACTTTTCCACCGGCTGCCTTATTCAACTGCTGAGCAAACTTGCTGTATTCCACCGTGCGTACCTTGCTATCATTAACAGATACCAGTTCTTTTTCGTAGAACCCCGACCTTATGCGTGAACCGCATGGGTAGCGCAGCATACCAAGGAAAAATGCATTTTCCAAGGTATCCATGCCTCATAGCGACTAGTACTTTTGTACTAGCCATCGCCGGCCTGATTAAGCCGACAGAGGTAAACAAAGGGGGCCTGGCAGGTCGGGCGCAATGCAGCCCCCACAGCCCGAAGCCGCGAGTCTGCCTGCACAGCCGGCGCAGCATTCGGGCCGGGCTTTGAAGAACGGCTACAACAGGAGGCGCGTATGGCTGGAAAGATGGCGATTCCCGATAAGTACCATCAAAAGCTGCAGGAGATCATCTCCGGCTCCAACGAGGGAATAATCTTGCTCAAGGCGGGCCGCGGCATCGTTTGGGCCAACCCAGCGGCGCTTGCCATGCATGGCGCGAGCCGGCTCAGCGAGCTGGGCGCCACGGGGCCCGAATACAGAAAAAGATACGTACTTGCATACCGCAACCATCGTCTGCTGACCGCCAGGCAGTATCCGATCGAACGCCTGCTGGCGAAAGAAAAATTTTCCGGTGTCGTGGTGCGAGTCACGCGGCGCGGCCGGGACGACGGATTCTGCCGCTACCATGCGGTGCGCGGCCTTCCGCTCTTCGACGAAGCCGGAAAACTGGACATGGCGGCGCTGGTCATTCAGGATGTCACCGAGGGGATCGAAGCCGAGCAGCGTTTCGAACAAGCATTCGAAGCCAATCCCGCTCCCGCGCTGATATGCCGGCTGTCCGACTTGCGTTTTGTGAAGGTGAACAGCGGTTTCCAGAAGATGACGGCCTATCGCGCCAGCGACGTGCTCGGGCGCTCCATCTATGAACTGGACGTGCTGGAAGACGCCCGCGACAGGGACGAGGCCATCGCCAATCTGAAGCAAGGCACGACCATCGCCCAGACCGAGGCTCGGCTGCGGGTGGCCGGGGGCGATCATAAATGGGTCATCACCGCTGGCCAGCCCATAGAGATGTGCAAGGAAGCATGCATGCTGTTCACCTTCATCGATCTGGACGCCATGAAGAAGACCGAAAATGCGCTGCGGGAGTCGGAAGAGCGATTCTCGACAGCCTTCAGACTCGCGCCGGTGCCCATGATGGTCAGTTCTTCGAAGCCCGCCTGCGTGCTGGATGTGAACGAGGCATTCCTGCATGCGACGGCCCATGCGCGGCACGATATCGTCGGCCAGCCGCCGGCCAAACTGGAACTGTGGGCGCATGCGCAGGAATATCGGAAGCTCGAGGCGGCGCTGCGCCAGACGGGCAGCGTCCGGGATTTTCCGCTGCGGCTGCGCTGCAAGGACAGCACCACCCTCGACTGCCTGGCCTCGGCCGAGACCGTAACCATACAAGATGAACAATGCGTGCTTTGCGTCATCCAGGACGTCACCGAACGCAAGCGGACGGAGGTGGAACTCATGGCCGCCATCGATAACGTTCTAAAAGACGCATCCTGGTTCAGCCGATCCATCATCGAAAAGCTGGCCCAGCTGCGGCAGCCGCAAGGGCCGAACGCCAAGGCCGGTGAATTGGCCGATCTGACCACGCGCGAAAAAGAAGTACTGGGCCTGGTATGCCAGGGCCTGGGCGACCCGGAGATCGCCTCCACCCTGGGCGTATCCCGCAATACCGTGCGCAACCACCTGGCGGCCATCTATGCGAAGGTGGGAGTGCACAAGCGCAGCGCCGTCATTGTATGGGCGCGCGAGCGCGGCGTCGTGGCTTATGACAAGCCGCTCAGCCGCCGCAAAGAGTCTTGACGATAGTACTGTTTCAAGAGGCCATACCATTCGGGCAGCAAGCGCGCGAGCGGCTCGGGATGCACGAAGAAGGCCTCGGAGCTGACGGCGAAGAATTCGGCTTCGTCCGTCGCCGCGTAGGGGTCCAGCGGCAGCGCATCGTACCAGGGCGAGGCCTCGTCGGACTCGGGGTCGATGTCGGGCGGGATAGCGTCTTCGACGGCGTCCAGCGCATCATTGAAGCGATTGAACGATTCATTCAGCACCCGGCGCCACAGCCTGGGCGGGATGTCGGGGTGCATGGAGAGATTGGGCATGCCGTCCGCCTCGCTTCCGTACAAATCCAGCTTGTGCGCAAATTCGTGGATGACCACATTCATGCCCGGCTCGCCGCGGGCCGCATCGTCCCAGGAAAGAATGACGGGCCCGCCTTCCCAGGCCTCGCCGGAAGCTTCCTGCACGTATTCGTGGACGACGCCGCTTTCGTCGACGTCGCTGCACGGAATCAGGAAGCCGCCGGGATACAGGATGATCTCGGTCCAGCCCTCGTACAAGGCGGTGTCCAGTTGCAAGATGGGCAAGGCGGCCTGCACCGCGATGGACAGCATGATGTCATCGGTGACTTCTTGGCCGCGCGCGCCGCTGAAGGTCTTGCTGGCCAGCAGCCAGGCGGCGCGGCGGCGCAAGGCCTCGTCTTCCTCGGCCGACAAGCCGGCCAGGAAGGCATGCCCGCTTATCGCCGACTTCCAGGCGTCCGCAGTAATGAAATCGAGCTCGCGGGCGACTTGGCGTTGCGTGGCGCCGCGGCCTGCCAACCATCTGAACATGATCTTTATCCGCTGGGTGGAGCGTCTGGAATGCTAGCACGTGCCGGCGGCAAGTAGCGTGGCCGCCATGGACACATTCTATATATAATGCTTGCCTTACGAAACATATCGCCGGGGCATGCCGTGCACACTGTGATCCGCACCTCTCTCGTCCTTCGCCTGCTGCTCGCAGGCGGCGTAGCGGCCTTGCTTTCCGCCTGCGCCAGTATGTCACCCGCTGAATGCCGCAGCGCCGACTGGAAGGAAGTAGGCTGGCAGGATGGGCGGCAGGGCAGGCCCCGCGCCTATCTGGAAGAACACCGCGAAGCCTGCGGCAAGGTCGGCATAACGCCCGATTCCGCTCTGTACATGGAGGGGCGCGCCGCAGGCATCCAGGCTTATTGCACGCCCGACAATGGCCGCAACGAAGGCCGCCGCGGCCGCTCTTACGGCAAGGTCTGCCCGCCCGAGCTGGAAGCCGGATTCCTGGAGGGCCATAGGGCCGGCTACCGGGTTTACCAGGCCGAGCAACGCGTAAACAACCTGTCATCCCAACAGCAAGCCAAGCAGTCCCGCCTGGATCGAGCCACCAACGATGATGAACGCCGCCGGCTGCGCAACGAATTGCGGGATCTCGATTCCAGCCTGCTGCAGGCGCGCAATGATCTCTACTACGCCGAGCGCCAATTACGCAAATAGCATCCGGCGCGGCCTGCCCTCCTGGACGCGTGCATAGACGCCATTCACGATCGAGGCGCGAAGGCTGAGCGCGCCAGCGCGAGTTCCGCGCCTATCCCGCCACCGCTGCCCAACGCCTCCCATGCCCGGCTCATTCACGCGCCGGCGCTGACCGCCCTGCTTTCAAGAAGGCGGTCCCAAAGCGCCTGGGCCGCCACCGACAAGCTCCGCCTGCTGCGCCTGATCATGTAGATGGGGCGCGTCGCCTGCGCATCCGCCAGCGGCATGGCACGCAGTTCCGGCCGCTTGCACAACTGCACGGAATACTCCGGCACGACGCTGATACCGAAGCCATGGGCAATGAGCCCCGCGAGCGTTCCGAACTGAGAGACTTCCAGGCCGCTGTCGGCCACGCCGATGGGCGCCAGCATGCCCGCGAGCTGCTGCCACACGCTTCCGCTGCGCACCGTGTGAATGAAGCTTCTCTTCTTCAAATCGGCGAGGCGCACCCGCTTGCGTCCGGCTAGGGGATCGTCGTGGCGGCACACGAGAAACATCCGCTCGTTGAAAAGCAGCTCCGTTTCGTACTCCAGGGCATTGCCTCGCTGGGCATTCAGGCCGAAATCCACTTCTCCCGATGAAATCATCTCCAGGCACTGGTTCGACACCACGTCGTGAAGCCGGACCAGGACATCGGGAAAACAGCGGCGGTACTCCGCCAGGCGGGCCGGCAGCCAATCGGCGGCCAGGGAAGGAGGTCCGGCCACCGAAACACGGCCGAGCCTCAAGGCGGCGCGCTCCGACAAATGGCGCATCGACGCTTCCATTTCGGCGACTATCCGTCGCGCGCCCACCAGGAACGCCTCGCCCTCCGGAGTGAGCGACACATTGCGCGTATTCCGATCGAACAGCTTCGCGCCGACGCTTTCCTCCAGGCGGGAAATCATCTGGCTGAAAGCAGAGGAAGAGACATGGCATCGTTCCGCCGCAACGGAGAAGCGCCCGGCTTCCACCAGCGCCAGGAAAGCATCCAGAAGACGGCCAGACAAATTCATTCAGGAAAACAGGATAATTGTTTGCATTATTCCATTTTACTTCTCCGCCGCCCTGCTGCAAACTTCTATCAAAGGAGACGGCATGGACAATCTATTGATCGGCTGCGGCGCAGGATTTTCGGGCGACAGACTCGATGCCGCCCCTCCCGTGGTGCGCACCCTGATCGCGAGCGGCAAGCCGGCGGCGCTGATGTTCGAGATGCTTGCGGAAAGAACCTTGGCCGCGGCACAACTTCGGCGTCAGGTCGATCCCGCCGCCGGCTATGAACCTTCGCTGAAGGACGAACTGCGCCCCGTGCTGGCCGACTGCCTGCGCCATGGCATTGTGATCGTCGGAAATTTCGGCGCGGCCAACCCCGAGGGCGCGGCGCAGGCCATCGGCGAATTGGCCCGGGAACTCGGCCTTGACACGCCCCGGATCGGCATCGTCGGCGGAGACGATCTTTCGGATTCCCGAGGCCGGGAACTCCTTCGGGCATGCCTGCCCGAAGGCGGCTTCGACGAATCGTCCTTCGTCTGCGCCAACGTCTACCAGGGCGCCTTCGCCATTGCCGACGCCATCCGGAACGGCGCCCAGATCGTCGTGACGGGCCGGGTCGCGGATCCCTCGCTGGCGCTGGGGCCGGCCATCGCACACTTCGGCTGGACGCCATCCGACCTCGACTCCCTGGCCGGAGCGACGATGGCGGGGCACCTGCTTGAATGCGGCGCCCAGGTCACGGGCGGGTACTTCGCCGACCCGGGGAAGAAAGACGTGCCCAACATGCACGACATCGGCTTTCCCATTGCAGAAATCTTCGCGGACGGGCGCTGCATCGTCACGAAGGCGGCCGATACCGGAGGGCTCGTCGATCCGCGCAGCGTGAAGGAGCAACTGCTGTATGAATTGCACGATCCATCCGCCTACATCACGCCCGACGTCGTCGCCGACATCACGGAGGCGGAAGTCCGCGAGCTGGGCGTTAATCGCGTGATGCTGAGCGGCGTGCGGGGCCATCCACGGACGCCCACCCTGAAGGCCAACGTCTTCTTCGACAATGGCTGGCTGGGGGAAGCGGAAATCTCATATGCCGGGCCGAACGCGCGCGCCCGCGCCGAACTGGCCATTGACATCATCCGCAAGCGGCTCGGCGGCGGGCTGTCCCTGCGCTTCGATTTGATCGGACTGGTCAGCATCATGGGCGACGATGCCGGAACCCTGCTGGCGCACGCGCCCGGCGGCGAGATGCCCGACGTGCGCGTGCGCGTGGCAGGCCGCCACAATGAAGAATCGATGATCGACCTGCTGCAGCGTGAGGTCACCGCCCTGTGGACCGGAGGTCCCGCCGGCGGAGGCGGCGTGCGCACAGCCAAGCGCCGGCGCCTGCGGCTGCAATCCTGCCTAGTGCCTCGCGACGCGGCGCCGGCCTCTTTTGTCATGCTGTCCTGATACGGGCGGGGAGCGGAAACATGGGTACGAAAGAAGTGCTGCTGTACGAATTGGCCCACGCCCGCACGGGCGATAAAGGCAACCGCATCAACATCAGCGTCATTGCATACCGGCAGGAGGACTATCCGCTCCTCGCCGCGCAGGTGACCGAGGAACGGGTGGCGGAACGCTTTGCGTACCGGCGCCCCACGCAAGTGAAGCGCTATCTCCTCCCTAGGCTTGGCGCGATGAATTTCGTCATCGACGATGTCCTGGACGGAGGCGTGAATGATTCGCTCAATCTCGACATGCACGGCAAGACCCTGTCCTTCCACTTGTTGGGAATGACCGTGCGGTGCGAATGACCAACTACAAGAATGATATACAAGGAGACCATAATGAAGAGAATCCTGTTGACGGCCGTCACATCGCTGGCCATGTTCATGAGCCCGATCCTGCCCGCCATGGCAAGCAACGCCTATCCGGAACGCCCGGTGCGCGTGGTGGTGCCATTCCCGCCCGGAACGGCCACCGACATGGCCGCCCGCCTCGTTGCGGAACAACTGCAGCGTTCACTGGGCCAGTCCTTCGTGGTGGAGAACAAGCCAGGAGCCGGCGGCAACATCGGCGCAATGGAAGTCGTCCGGGCGCAGCCCGATGGCTATACCATCATGTTCGCCTCGAACTCCGCCGCTGCCTCCAATGCGGCCCTCTACAAGCAGATTCCCTACGATCCGACCAAGGATTTCACCCCGATCGCGGGAACCGGAGTCAATACCCTGGTGCTCATGGTCAGGGATGATTTCCCCGCCCGCACGCTGGAAGAATTCCTTGCCTACGCCAAGAAGCACCCTGGAAAACTAAATGCCGGCTACGGCTCGTCCAGCTCCCAGATATGCGCCGCCATGCTGGCCAAGCTCGGCGGCCTGGACATCCTGACGGTGCCATACAAGGGGATCACCCTGGCCGTCAATGATGTCATAGGCGGATCCTTGGATTTCACGTTCGTGGACGTCGGCAATGCCATGGCCCAAGAGGCAGGCGGGCGGCTGCGCTCCATAGCCGTGGCGTCCGCCGACCGCAACAGGCTCATGCCCCACGTCCGGCCCATCGCCGAGATACTGCCCGGCTTCGACATCACGGCATGGTTCGCCATCGTCGGACCGGCCGGGATTCCCAAGAACATCGTCGACAAGCTCTACCATGCCACCGCGCGGGCGCTGCAGGACAAAGGCGTGGTGGAACGCCTGGCCACCGCGGGCGTCACGCCGGCCGTACAGACTCCCGACCAACTGGCCTCGTTTATCGCCTCGGAAGTGGACAAATGGAAGATGCTGGTCAAGGAATCCAACATCCAGCCGCTCTGAATCAGGGGCCCCGCGCAATGACCATGAAAACCATTCTGATCACCGGGGCGAGCCGCGGCATAGGCGCATCGATCGCCCATGCCGCGGCCCGCAGGAATTACCGGGTCGTGGTGAACTTCAACCGCAGCGAAGCGGCGGCCATGCAGGTCGCGTCCGACATCCAGGCAGCCGGCGGGGCCGCGATGGCGATACGGGCCGACGTTAGCCGCCAGGACGAGGTGCAGCGGATGTTCAAGGCGGTCGACGATACCTACGGGCCGCTGGATGTCCTTGTGAACAACGCCGGCATCCTCTCGAACTTCCGGGTGGATCAGGCCGATCCCGCGCAGTTGGACGAAATTTTCCGCAGCAATGTGTACAGCGCCTATTACTGTTCGCGCGAAGCAATAGACCGCATGGCCCTCGATAAAGGGGGCAAGGGCGGCGTAATCGTCAATATGTCTTCGGTCGCGTCGCGACTGGGCGGCCTGGCGGGCGGCTCCGCCTATGCCGCATCCAAGGGCGCCATAGACAGTTTCACGCTGGCGCTGGCCAAGGAAGTAGGCAAGAACGGGATCCGCGTGAATGCAGTGCGGCCGGGCCTGATCGAGACCGACATCCATCAGCTGCATGGCAGCCTGGAGCAGATGCGCAGCATGGCCGAGACGGCCGTGCCGCTGGCGCGCTCCGGCTCCGCGGACGAGGTGGCGAGTGTCGTGCTATGGCTCGCTTCGCAAGAAGCCTCCTATGTGCACGGCACATTCATCGACGTTGCCGGCGGCCGCTGACGAAGGCCGCGGGAGCGGCGGCCGCTTCCGCTCCCAATACGATTTCCGAAGAAACTGGACGAAAGATGAAGAATAAAGCCATCATCACCTGCGCCGTCACGGGCTCGATACACACGCCCAGCATGTCGCCCTACCTGCCCGTCACGCCCGAGGAAATCGCCGACCAGGCGGTGGCTGCAGCCGAGGCGGGCGCGGCCATCTTGCACCTTCATGCGCGCAACCCGGCCGACGGACGCCCCACCCAGGACCCCGAAGCCTTCCGCCCCATCCTGCGCCGCATCAAAGAGCGCAGCGCCGCGGTGCTCAATCTGACGACCGGCGGCAGCCCGCACATGTCCGTGGAAGAACGCATGCGGCCGGCCATGGAATTCAAGCCCGAGGTCGCATCTCTGAACATGGGCTCGATGAACTTCGGCCTGTTTCCCATGCTGGAGCGCTTCACCGTACTGAAGCACGAATGGGAGCGCGCCCACCTGGAAAACAGCCGGGACCTCGTCTTCAAGAATACCTATAAGGACATCGAAACCATACTGAGACGGGGCACGGACAACGGCACCCGCTTCGAATTCGAGTGCTACGACATCAACCACCTTTACAACCTGGCGCACTTCGTCGACCGGAAACTGGCCGAGCCGCCGTTCTTCGTCCAGTCCGTCTTCGGCCTGCTCGGCGGCATCGGCCCGCATCCGGAAGACCTGATGCACATGCGCCGCACCGCCGACCGGCTATTCGGGGCAGACTATCAATGGTCGATCCTGGGTGCCGGCCGCCACCAGATCAGGCTGGCATCGATCGGCGCGGCCATGGGCGCCCATGTACGGGTGGGCCTGGAAGACTCCTTGTGGTCGGGTCCTGGCCGGCTCGCGGAATCCAACGCCGAGCAAGTGCGCCGCATCCGCCGCATCCTGGAAGCCCTGGACATAGACGTCGCCACTCCCGAAGAGGCGCGCAACATCCTGGCCTTGAAGGGCGCGGCCGGGGCCGTGTTCTAGGAGAGCATCCGCAACGGCGGCGGCAGCCGGGGAAGAAAGGGCGCCGCTGCCCGAAGGAACGGATTTCGGCTCTATCCAGGCGCGCTATACTGAAACGGAGTTCGGCCGCGGCGCCGGCGCTACCCTACGTCCCCAAATAGAATAGATCGTCTCGGCGCCTCTTATGTGGATGCAAAAAGAAATATGGCTGGCAGCCCGGCCTCGGGGCTTCCATCTGGTCACCGATGAAATCCTGCGCCAGTGCCCGGAGCTGCGGTCCATGCGCGTCGGGCTGCTGCATGTGTTCATTCAGCACACCTCCGCCTCGCTGACCATCAACGAAAACGCGGACCCCGGCGTGCGCCGCGATTTCGAGCGATATTTCAACCGCATCGCGCCGGAAAGCGCCGACTATTTCGAGCACACCCAGGAAGGGCCCGACGACATGCCCGCCCATCTGAAGGCCAGCCTGCTTGGCAACAGCTTGTGCATTCCGGTCACGGACGGCCGCCTCAATCTGGGCGTGTGGCAAGGCATATATCTGTGCGAGCATCGCGACCATGCCGGTAGACGCAAACTGGTGCTGACCGCCCAGGGCGACTGAGGCGGGTTTCCGCCGCCGCGGCATGCGCGAGGCACAGGCCGGCCGCGGCCAGCTGCTTGGCGCGCCAGGGATGCGCGGGTGCTGATTGATTACATCCTGAAAAACAGCGCCCCACGCTTCGGGGCACGGCGTTTGCTGGCCAAAGTCTCCCTGGAGACAAAGGAGCACGATATGTCAGCAAAGAAAACTTCGCCGTCTATCGCCAATTGGCCGGAAGATGCGCAAGAGGCGGCGCAGCTCGTTGTGGATCAGTACGGAGAGCCGGACGAGGTGACGGATACGCAGGTCACCTGGCATCGCCCCGGCCCCTGGAAACGCATCACGGCCTTCCGCAAAGTCCATGAGCATAATTTCCCCGCGCCCCATTATGATTCCGTGGAATCCGTGATCGATTACCGCTTTCCCGCGGATCTGGCCAGCGAGTTGTGCAGTTTCGACGGCAGTGTAGTCATCAACCGCACCGCGGGGGAGGTGTCCGCGCGCTGCCATGACGAGCAGGCCAACTTCCTCGCCTTGAATCTGATGCACGACATCGCCACCAAGATAAAAACCGTTGACCAGGCGCGCGACTACTACGCCAAGGAATTCGCCGACTACCGGCGCAAGAAGCCTACGCCCTATATGGAAAAGCTGAGGTTTTCGCCTGGTGACGGCGATACCGCGGACCCAGATAGACGCCTATTGTCCGACGAGGATTTGCGCAAGGCGGTGGAAGAAGGAAAACACGCCTCGCCTCGCTAGCGCCCGTCACCGCTAAAATGGCATGCGCATGAGTACGCGGAGTTGTCCAATCCAGGCGCGAAGCGCCGTCGTGGCGGGCCGCGGCGAGCATACGGAACGCGAAGGAGCGGGCGCTACGGCCGAGGAGCACAACAATATGAAAGACATAGCAGCGGTCGCTGAATTCATGCGGACCAGATCTTTGCTGCTGGTGACCGCCGAATCCTGTACTGCGGGGCTGATAGCCGCGACGCTCGCGGATGTTCCCGGGGCGGGGCAGTCGCTGGATTGCGCCTTCGTAGTTTATTCGCCCTATGCGAAAGAACATTGCCTGCGCGTCAAGCCGGAAACGATCGAGCGCTATAGCCTGACCAGCGAAGAAGTCGCGCGGGAAATGGCGGTGGGAGCGCTCGGGCGCAGCCGCGCCAATGTGGCAGTGTCCAATACCGGCGTGGCCGACGATACGGACAAGAACGTTCCACCGGGCACGCAGTGTTTCGCCTGGGCTTTCTCGCTGGACGAAGCCGCCGGCGGCGAGCCGGTCGTTTTCAGCGAAACGCGGCGTTTTGCGGGCAATCGCAATGAAATCCGCGAAGCCAGCGCCAGGTATGCATTGCAGCGGCTGCCCGACCTGTACGAAGAGGCCCGCGGTCAATCCGCGAGCAGCACGTAGACGCCCTGAGTCAAATACACCACGCCGATTATCATCACCAGCCCCTGGGTCCAGCGGCGGAACTGGGTGTCGGTAAGCCTTTCCAATACGAATTTGCTCAGGCTGGTGCCGGCGATGGCCATGAAGACCGCCATGCCCATCACTATGGCTTCCACCTCGCCGGAAGTGCTTGCCATGCGGGTGAAATAAATCAGTTTGGCGAAGTGGGAAACAGTCTGGCAAGCCGCTTTGGTGGCGACGACCGACCGGCGGTCCATATCGCTGCGGACGAAGAAAACATCCAGCAAGGGGCCGGATACGCCGGCGATGAACTGCATGGAGGTATTCAGGAAGCCGCAGGCTTCCGAACCGAAGCGGCTGGTCGCCTGGGGAACGAACTTCGCCGGAATCAGGACAGCCAGGAAAGGAATGACGCCCAGCGTGAGCAGGACCAGGGCGCGATCGGGGACAAAACCGATAAAAGAAAAAAGCAGGCCCGCCACGAGCAGTCCCGCGACATAGCGAAAAAAAATCGAGAAATCGATATTGCGGCGCCACAACAAAGCGCGCCACCCATTGGACGTCATTTGAGCCGTACCGTGCAGCACCATGGCCGTCGATACCGGCACCACGGCTATCAATACGCCCATCAGCACCATGCCGCCGGCCATGCCGAATACGCCGGACAGGAAGGAGGTGCCCAAAACAGATACTGCCAATAAAGCGAGAAGGCCTGTTTGCACGTTGCGAGGACGCTGTAGAGAAGGGGATCGGGGAGAAGGCATGATTATAGGCCCGCGGCGCCATGCCGGTCCTTCCGCCCCGCCTACTCCGGCCCGGGCGGCGGGCGGCCTATCCGCGGGAGTGGCTTCGGCGCCACGCATGACCCGGCATCGAGGGAAACAACACGGTCGTTGATCATCGTCAATACGGCAATAGAATAACCATGTTCTTATTGTGGTAATACTTCACGCAAGGGAATCATCATGCACAAATCACTGACCGCCGCTCTCTGTACCGCCTTGGCGCTGGCCACCCCGGCTTTCGCCGCCGAGCCTGATTCAGCCGAATTGCGCGCCACCGCCGCCCGGCTCTTCCAGCCCATACCTGAAATGCAGGTCCTTGTGGAGAAGAAGGGTTTCACCCCCGATCAGATCGAACTGGGCAAATGGCTGTTCTTCGAACCTCGGCTGTCGAAGAGCCATATCATCAGCTGCAACACCTGCCATAGCGTAGGCACCGGTGGTTCGGACAACATTCCCACTTCCATCGGCCACGGCTGGCAAAGCGGGCCGCGCAACTCGCCGACGGTGTTGAACGCGGTATTCAATATTGCGCAGTTCTGGGACGGCCGCGCCGCCGACTTGAAGGAACAGGCCAAAGGCCCGGTGCAGGCCAGCGTCGAAATGAACGCCACGCCGCAGCATGTCGAGGATACTCTACGCAGCATTCCGGAATACGTGGAATTCTTCGCCAAAGCCTTCCCCGGCAAGAAGGACCCGGTCTCTTTCGACAACATGGCCGCCGCCATCGAAGCCTTCGAGACCACCCTGGTGACGCCGAATTCGCGCTTCGACCAATACCTGGCCGGCAAGGATACTCTCAACGGACAAGAGCTCAAAGGGTTGAGCCTGTTCATCAACAAGGGCTGCGTGGCCTGCCACTCTGGCATCAACGTGGGCGGCCAGGGCTACTTCCCGTTCGGCGTCATCAAAAGGCCGGGCGCGGAAATCCTTCCGCCCAACGACAAGGGCCGCTTCACGGTAACCAACACTGCCAGCGACGAATATGTGTTCCGGGCCGGCCCCTTGCGCAATATCGCCCTGACGGCGCCGTATTTCCACAGCGGCGAAGTATGGGATCTGGAGCAGGCGGTGGCCATCATGGGTTCCAGCCAGTTGGGGCATGAACTGAACAGCGAGGAAGTAAAAGCCATCACTCAGTTCCTGCACACACTGACCGGCGAGCAGCCCCGCGTGGAATATCCCATACTGCCCCGCAGCACCGCCGCCACGCCCAAGCCCGCGCAATAGGCTGAACCCGAACGGCGCCCGGTTGGCCAGGACAGCCGGAGCTACGGAAGACCGGGAAGACCGCACAGGCCCGCCACCAGGCGGGCCTATTGCTTTCGGCGTTCGATGCTTCAGCGTTCGATGCTATGCCGCCGGCCGGGCATAGACGGGGAAACGCGGCAATTCCCGCTTGTGGGCGCTGCGATGGAAGGTGCGCAATATGATCTGCGCGGCTTGCTCCGACACGTCCTTGCCTTCCAGGAAATCATCGATTTCCCCGTACGTTACGCCGAATGCTTCTTCGTCCGGCTTGAGCGGGGACAGGGATTCCAGGTCCGCCGTGGGGATCTTCATGGCCAGCGACTGCGGCGCGCCCATGGCCAAGGCCAGCGCCCTGACCCTGCGCTTATTCAAGCCTGTAAGCGGCATCAGGTCGGCCGCGCCATCGCCGAACTTGGTAAAAAAGCCCATCAGCGCTTCGGCGGCATGGTCCGTACCCACCACCAGGCCGTTGTGTGCGCCCGCCACCGCATATTGCGCAATCATGCGCTGGCGCGCCTTGATGTTGCCCAGCAGAAAGTCTTGCTGAGCCGCGTCGCGGAACTGCACTTTGCCGTCCAGGAGCGCCTGCAGCATGGCGTCGCTGGCGGGCTTGATATTGACGGTAAGCTGCTTGTCCGGCCGGATGACCCGCAGCGATGCCTGCGCGTCCGGCTCGTCGCGCTGCTCGCCATAAGGCAGGCGCATGGCGATGAAAATGGCTTGGTGCCCGCGACTGCGGGCGAGTTCCACGGCCCGCTGCGCCAGGCAGCCGCCCGCCAGCGAGTCCACCCCGCCGCTGATCCCGAGCACCAGGGATTGCATGCCGGCCTCGACGAGATAATCCGCCAAAAATGCGACCCGCCGTTCGATTTCGCTATCCGCGTCGAAGGTCTGGCTGACATGCAGGTCGCGGATGATATCGCGCTGCATTTCACGTTGTTCAGGAGTAAGCACAGTCTGTCCTTCTTGATCCATACGGGTAAGGGATTATGATACGCCAGGTAAAGCCGGGGAAGGCGCCGCAAGGGCGCGCTTTTTTTTCCGGCGTCCAACCCGCCGCGCCCAGCGCAAAGGATAAGCTTCCAGCATGAGTTCCACACCTTCAGCCAATTTTGTCCTGGCCGCAACCTTGACTGTGCAATCCTTGACGGCCATGAGCTTGATGACTTTGCCTGTCGTGGCGCCGACAGTCGCCGAATCCGTGGGGATCTCCACCGCCTACCTGGGCTTGTATATCGCCTTTGCTTACGCCGGCGCCATGACGGCGAGCCTGCTGTCGGGCGGCGCGGTGCGCCGCTACGGCGCCATACGCGCGAGCCAGGCGGGGCTGGTGCTTTGCGCCCTGGGCGTGGCGGCCTGCGCCGTGGAATCGATTTATATGACGGCCCTGGGCGCCGTGCTGATAGGCCTGGGCTATGGGCCCATCACGCCTTCCAGTTCGCATCTTCTGGCAAAGACGACTCCGGCCCATCGCATGTCTTTTGTTTTTTCCGTGAAGCAAACCGGCGTGCCGCTGGGCGGCGTACTGGCCGGCGCGGTAGTCCCCGGGCTGTCCGAAGCCATAGGCTGGCAAGCGGCCTTTTTATGCGTCACCGGGGCCAGCCTGCTGTGCGCGGCCTTGATCCAGCCCTTGTGCGCCAGCCTGGACGCCGACAAGGATCCCAGCCGCCGCCTGTCTTTCGGCGCGGGGCTGATCGGCCCCTTCCGGCTGGTCTTCTCACAACGCAACCTCGCGGTGCTGGGCATCATTTCGTTTTTATTCTCGATGTCGCAGGTATCGCT
>Ga0182735_1001509_pt1 | contig 15475 bp, 15 predicted proteins | sample eDN5th30CKraftMG_FD_128524 | JGI IMG/M metagenome (GOLD analysis project Ga0182735, IMG submission 128524) | Enriched Miracle-Growth compost microbial communities from Emeryville, California, USA - eDNA 5th pass 30_C Kraft MG (version 2) (version 2) ... | reverse complement strand
TTTGTATCCGGCGATCTTTGCCCCGTCTCAGAACGACGGATTTTCCCTGAAGGCCGCTTTTTCTTTGCTGGGATGTTGAGCGGGCTGGAGGCGGGCGACGAAATCTCGCTGCGGTCGCGCTCTGGCGCGTTGCCGCTACATTATAATGTCAAACCGGCTGTTTTGTTTGAGCGTGTGCCAGGCTCGCCAGCAAGGCGAAGCAGGCATGAGAGCCGGACTTGCGCCCAGCCTTGTTTTTTGCGGCCCATGACAGCTATTCCGAACTGCTCATATTGATTGCAGCATCGAAGGAGCATTCCTGATCCGCCAAAAATCGTCTCCTCTCATTTTGAGTTCTCGCTCGTCATGAGCATACAGGGGAGCTGGTGAAACTCCCCTGTATGTCGGCCGATCAGTTTTCGGACTCGACGAAGACCTCATCACGTTTCTTTCGTAAGACCGGTAGCAAGGACAGCACCATCAGGGCTGCTGCGATTCCCAATAGCGCCGCCGACAGAGGATGCGTCACGAATACCGACCAGTCGCCGCGTGAGATCAGGAGGGCGCGGCGCAGGTTCTCTTCCATTAGAGGGCCGAGAACCATGCCGAGCAGAAGCGGGGCCGGTTCGAAATCGTGCTTCGCCAGCCAGTAACCGACGATCCCGAAGCCGCCAGCAAGCATGACGTCGGTTGGAGAGTTGTTCACCGAATAAATTCCGATCGAACAAAAGATGACGATCGAAGGAAACAGCAGCCGATATGGCACCCGCAACAGGCGTACCCAGATTCCGACCATTGGCAGGTTGATGATGAGCAGCATCAGGTTGCCGATCCACATCGAGGCGATCATGCCCCAGACGAGTTCGGGCTGCTTCTGCATCACCTGTGGGCCGGGGATGATGCCGTGAATGGTCATGGCGCCGACCATCAGCGCCATCACGGCATTGGGTGGGATGCCGAGCGTCAGCAACGGAATGAACGAGGTCTGCGCGGCTGCGTTGTTGGCGCTTTCCGGTGCCGCCACGCCAACAATCGCCCCGCGTCCGAACATTTTGGGGGTTCGCGAGATTTTCTTCTCGAAAGTGTAGGCGGCGAATGATGCGATCACTGCACCTCCGCCCGGTAAGATCCCGAGGATCGAGCCCAACACCGTGCCGCGCAGGATAGCGGGAGCCGATTCCTTGAGGTCTTTCCTGGTGGGCATCAATCCGGAAATCTTCTGCTGGACCAGCTCCCGGTCCATGGACGCGCCATGGTCGAGGTTGCGTATGATCTCGGCGAAACCGAACACGCCCATCGCGACCGTGGCGAAGCCGAGGCCATCAGCCAGTTCGGGAATATCGAACGCCATGCGCGAGGCGCCGGTTTCGATGTCCGCTCCGACCATCGACAGGAGAACGCCGAAGACGATCATTGCGATGGCCTTGAGCAGCGAACCTTTCGCCAGCACCACCGCGAACACGAGGCCAAGTATCATCAGCGAGAAATATTCCGTGGCCCCGAACACCAGCGCGAACTTGGTGAGCGGTGCACCCAGCAACGCGATCAAGAAGGTGGCGACACAGCCGGCAAAGAACGAGCCGATGGCGGCGATGGCAAGGGCCGGTCCGGCCCGGCCTTGTTTTGCCATTTGAAAGCCATCCAGCGCCGTCACCACGGAGCCTGCTTCGCCCGGAATGTTGACCGGGATCGAGGTGGTCGATCCACCATACTGAGCGCCATAATAGATGCCGGCGAGCATGATCAGTGCGCCGACCGGCGGCAATCCGAATGTGATGGGCAATAGCATCGCCACCGTGGCGATCGTTCCGACGCCGGGGAGCACGCCGACAAGCGTGCCGACCAAGGCGCCGACCAGGCAGAGCATCAGGTTGGTCGCGGAGAAGGCGACGCCGAATCCCAGCGCGAGATTTGCAATAACATCGGTCATGGGAGCCTCACCGCAAGATACTGGGATACAGGTCGAGCGAGAGCCCGAGTCCGTATGGGAAAAGGAGGCAGCAGCCGAGTGTGAGGATGCCTCCAACGATCAACGTTTCCTTCCAGTTCATTTCCGGTGTGCCGTATGAGGCGAGCACGAAACTCAACATCGATGAGACCGCGAGCCCCAGTGGCCGGATCGTGGCCGCAAACGACACAATCGCGACCGTCACGAAGAACAGTCCGCGGAATCCGTAGCGCTGGATTGGCTCACCTTCGATGAGCAAACCGCTAACCGCGATGCCGGCCCCCAAAAGCAGCAGGAGCGAGGCGAATATGCGCGGTGCCGTGCCGGGACCGAACGAAAACCCGTGTGTCCCCGACAGGTTGCTCGCCGCCCAAAGAGCGAACAGCGCGATGCCCATCAGGACGAGGCCGCCATAGAAATCCTGCGGTCCCTTGATTTTCCGTGCAGGCGCGGATGAATCGGTGGCGCCGTTTTGCGTGTTGTTCATTGTGTCCCCTCCCACTCTGAAGACTCTTGTTGTTTTGGTTCGTTCTGTCGCCTGCCTTGGAGGCGATACTTTCTCGCCCGCGTTGAATCGTAAGATATAAATTTATGCCGACGCAATGCTCGACGGTTTAACTCGGGACGATGCAGCCAACTCCAAATCTGAGGTGTCGCTATTGCCGAAATCTGCAAGCCGCTCTATGGAACGATGATGCATGTCGTTGGAGGACCTGTCGTGATTTATGAGCTGCGAATCTATTCTTGTCTGCCGGGCCGCCTTCCAAACGTTTTGAAGCGCTTTGAAACCGTGACCCTGGGGTTGTGGGAAAAGCATGAAATTCGCCAAGCCGGCTTTTTCACGACTGTCATCGGCGATTCCAACCAGGAGCTCACATACCTCCTGGCGTGGGAATCGATGGCTGAACGCGAGCGTAAATGGGTCGCGTTCCAGAATGATCCGGCATGGCTCGCCGCGCGGACCGAAACCGAACGGGACGGGCAACTCATCCAGAGCATTCGAAATCAATTCCTGCAGCCGACGTTGTTCTCGATCGTCAAGTAGCGCGGAGTGTGTGGAAGGCATGGAGCTCATGGCGGGTTCTACGCTTTCAACATATCGTTCACGCCTTGCCAGAGAAGGCCGAGGGAAATCGAAACGAGCAATGTGTAGGCAATGCGATAGAACCACTGAACCGACGTGTACCGGACAAGCCAGAAGCCGAGAAAGTTCGATGCGATGGCCAGTGGAAGAAGCGCGATCGATGTCGCCAGATTGTGAGAATTGAATTCTCCGAGCAAAAAATAGGGAAAGACCTTCAGCGCGTTGACGATGAAGAAAAAGATCGTCGATGTTCCGACGAACGTCATTTTAGGCAATCGTTGAGGAAGGACATGGGCTTGGAACGCCGGGCCGCCGCCCTGCACGACAAATGATGTGAAGCCCGAGATCGCGCCCCACAGCGCGCCACCGGCGGCAGTCGCCTTGTGCGATGTCGTATTCTTTCGTCTGAACCAGGCGCTCATCGCAAAAGCGATGCCGATCCCTCCGGACACGATTCGCACTCCGGCATCCGAAATGTGTGTTGCAAACACATAGCCGAGAGCCACGCCGACCAATGCGCCGGGCAGGAGAACCCTGAGATTCCAGGGGCTCCAATCCTTTCGATAGACGTAAAGCGAAATCAAATCCTGGCATATCATGATCGGTAGCAGCAGTGCGGCGGCCGAAAGCGGAGACAGATAGAGCGCCACCAGCGGCGTCGCAATCGCGCCAAGTCCGCTGAAGCCTCCCTTTGAAAGTCCCAGGGCAACAATGGCGGGGATGGCAACCGCGTAAAACGGGGCGTCGAGAATGATCGAGGGCATCTAGCTGGCCTAAAAGATGCCGTAGGGCGTCATCATCGGCGCGCCTCTGTTGGTTTCATGTCGCATCGCGAATGCGCTGTGAATGACAGGGGAGCTCGCGAACCGGAAGGCGTCGAGAGCGATCAGCTTGGACAATGAAGAGCATGCCGGAGCAGGGGGCGCGATGCCAGTGACATGTGCATGCGCTTCAATGACGAAAGGGCATGGTCCGATGAGAAATAGACACTGTTAACGCCGGGCGTTGCACGGAAAACTGAAAGGAGAAACGCGGTCGAAAGAATCTGCGGAGGGAGGGTATGTTGCGGTCCGCGCAGGATAGTGTAGCGCCACGGAACGGCGATGTTGTCTTGCGCATTCAGGGCGCAACCAAGATCTATGCCTCGCTATCCGGATCGGCCACCGCGCTTCTTCCGGTGACATCGGAAATTCATGCCGGGGAATTCGTCAGTCTGGTCGGCCCCAGCGGCTGCGGCAAGACTACGCTTCTGAAGATGTGCGCCGGCTTGATTGCGCCAAGCGCGGGACACATCACCTTCGCGGATACCGGTAACAGCATTGCTCCGGGCAAGTTCGGCTTTGTCTTCCAGGCGCCGGCGTTGCTGCCGTGGCGAACGGTGCTGTCGAATGTCGTGCTGCCGGCCGACATTTTGGGATTGGACCGAGGGGCGGCGCTGGAGCGCGCTCGCGCACTCCTCGCAAGCGTGCGGTTGACCGGCTCCGAAGGGAAGTATCCGCGAGAGCTGTCGGGGGGAATGCAGCAACGCGCAGCCATCGCGCGAGCCCTGCTGCATGATCCGGACATTCTTTTCATGGACGAGCCTTTCGGCGCGCTCGACGCGATGACCCGCGAAGACCTGAACATGGAGCTTCAGCGGATTTCGCAAAATCAGCACAAGACGGTTCTGTTCGTGACGCACGACATCGAGGAGGCCGTCCTGCTGTCGGATCGTGTGTTTGCATTGTCGGCGGGGCCGGGCCGGCTCGTCGAGACAATCGATATTACCCTGCCGCGGCCTCGGTCTCTTTCGGTGAAGGGAAGCCCCGAATTTACGCAGGCGGTCGCTCGCATTCGTGCGTTGCTCAATCGCGAAGAGGCGCAGCCATGACCGCTTCGGACTTGAAAACATCCGTGCCGCAAAGCTCCACAACGCGGGCAGTACGGCGTTTTCCGTTTGAACTGGCGCTGTCTGGATTGATCGCAATCGCGATTATCGCCGGTGCCGAGATTGCTGCGCGCAAGGGCTGGGTCACGCCGCTCGTGCTTCCGGCTCCAAGTCAAATCTGGGCTGCATTGGTCGATGGATTCGGGTCCGGCATTTATCTCGACAACACCTTCTCGACGCTTTGGTCCGTGGTGGTCGGGTTTCTTCTCGGCACTGCCGTTGCCGTGGTGTTGGCGGGAATCCTGTCGAGCCTCCCGTTTCTTGAGAAAGTGGTGACGCCGTTTGTCGTCGCATTCCAGAGCATGCCGAAAATCGCGATAGCGCCTCTCATCATCATCTGGTTTGGCTTTGGCGAGGTATCGAAGATCATCATCGTTCTGACGGTTTGCTTCTTCCCGATCCTGATCAATACGCTTCACGGATTGAAGGTGCGTGACCGCGATCACTATGAACTGTTCAAATCCCTGGGTGCCACGCGCTGGCAGATGTTCTTTCGGCTCCGCCTGCCGCATGCGGTGCCTTATATTTTTGCGGGCCTGCATATCGGCGTCATCTTTGCCTTGATCGGAACTGTTGTTGCCGAATTCGTCGGCAGCAATTCAGGTGTCGGATATTTGATGCTGCAGGCGAAAGCGACGTTCGATACGCCGGCCGTGTATGCCTGCCTCCTTATCCTGATGCTGATGGGAATGCTGCTCCATTTCATCATGGTCCAGATCGAAACCCGCGTCGCATTCTGGGCGAATGACATCACTCAAGCCAACGTATGATTCAACGCAAACCTGCGAAGGAGAAGAGCATGAGCACGAATGGTATATCGAGGCGAGACGCTTTGCGGTTATCTCTCGGCGTGGCCGGTGCAGCGACATTCGGCTCATCCAGCGCGCGGGCTCAGACCCAGACCCGCAAGAAAATCGTGGTGGGCTCTGCGACAGTCACGACGACGCCGCTTGGCTGCACCTACAGTTCGATTCCAATGGAATTGTATTGGAAACAGGACGGCCTCGATGTCGAGTATGTGGGTCTGGCAGGTGCCAACGCCGCGCTTCAGGCGTTGATGGCAGGAACGGTCGACATCGTCCCGGGCACAAATTCGGCGCTGTTTGCGATGTATCAGAAGGTGCCTGATGCGCAGATCAAGGGATTCTATACGCACACGACGGCTTTCAACGCCACGCCGGTGGTGCTGACGGATAGTCCGTTGAAGACGATCCGCGACCTCGAAGGAAAGAATGTCGGTCTTCAGAGCCTCGCCAATAGTCAGCTTCCGGTTGTTCGGGCATTGATGAAGATGGCGGGCGGCGATCCGGCTTCGATCAAGTTCACGGCTGTCGGTGAAGGCCCCGAGGCTGCCCATGCGCTGACGGAGAAGCGGGTCGATGCTATCTCGCTGTTCGATGGCCTGAATGCATCGATCGAAGCATCCGGCGTGCCGTTACGCGAGTTGAAGAGCGATGCGCTGGATCGCAGCAAGCTCGGCTTCAATGCCGCGTTGTGGGCGCGGGCCGATTATCTGAAAGAGAACCGGGCTGACGTCATCAAACTCGGCCGTGGCGTCGCCAAAGGTGTCGAGTTCGCGAAAGCCAATCCAGAGGCTGCCGTGCGGATCCATTGGAAGGTCTTTCCGGCGACCAAGCGGCGCGGCGTCGATGACAAGGAGGCGATGCGCCACGGCCTCATGAACCTGAACGCGCGCCTGAAGAACATCGATATTATCGACGGCCTGGTCGGGAATTCGACCACGGCGCAGATCAACGGTTACATGAATCTGATGGTCTCCGGCGGCATTCTCAAAGAGCCTTTGCCGCTCGACAAATTCTGGGATCCGAGCCTGCTCAAGGAAATTAACGACTTCGATCACGAGGCCGTTCGCAAGCAGGCGCGGGAATACAAGGAATAGACTGGACCCCTCGATTTTTGCCGATCAAGACGGAGAAGTGAAAGTGAGAATTTGGTTCCAGTTGTTGTCGTCGGAAACCGGCCTGAAGCATTTCATCGCGGCGACACAAAAGCTCGTTGATCGAGGTTTGTATCCCGGCAACGCTGTCGAAGTGCGCGGAACGACTCAAGGCGTGCTCGGCGATCAGTATCGATTGTTCTGGCATTACGATACGCGCGAAGTGCTGAACAACGCTTTGAAGATACGGAAAGACAGTACTTACGATGCATTCGTGATCGCCAATTCGCTGGATCCCGGTCTGGTCGAGTTGCGCGAGATCATGAACATTCCCGTTCTGTCGTTCATGGAAGTGAACTGCTTTACGGCGTGCACGATGGGGGAGCGGTTCGGCGTGATCGTTCCCAACCGGAAATTCGTCGCGCGCTATCGGGAAATCGTGCTGTCCTACGGACTGCGTGACCGGCTTGCCGCCATTGAGCCGATCGAGTTCGACGATGTCCGTTCGATGGAGGAAATCTTCACGAACCCGAATGTCGCGGAAGCGATGGAATATCAGGTCATCGCAGCGATCCGCCGCGCCGTGGCCAAGGGTGCGGAGGTGGTGTTCTGCGCCGGGCCTCCCGCGACCATGATGGCGGAGCGCGGACGATTCGAGATCGACGGTGTTCCAATTCTGGATGCCTATACGTTGCTGGCGAAGACCGGCGAGCTGATGGCCGCAATGCACAAGCTCACCGGAACGTGCGTCAGCCGTCATCTCCTTTACGAAGCGCCGCCGCAAGCGCTGATCCAGAAAGTCGGCGCAGCCTACAATGTGGATACGCTGCGCGACGGCTAAAGCGAATCTCGTTTCCGCATCACGCATGAGAAGGGGTTTCAATGAAAATATGGTTTCAGTTGCTTTCGTCCGAGACGGGGATGAAGCATTTCATCGCGGCGACACAAAAGCATGTCGATCGCGCAATGTTGCCTGGAACGAAGGTGGAGGTTCGCGGAACCACCAAGGGCGTGCTCGGCGATCAATACCGGCTGTTCTACCACTACGATTGCCGGGAGGTGCTGGATAACGCGTTGCGCATCCGCCATGAGGGCGGATACGACGCATTCGTTCTCGCCAATTCGCTTGATCCGGGATTGGTCGAGCTGCGCGAAGTCATGGATATACCGGTTCTGTCCTTCATGGAGGTCAATTGTTTCACGGCCTGCACCATGGGCGAACGATTTGGTGTCATCGTTCCGAACCGCAAGATGATCGCGCGCTATCGCGAGATGCCGATTGGATATGGTCTTCGGGATCGTCTGGCGGCGGTCGAGCCGATCGAGTTCGACGATGTGCGAAGCCAGGAAGACATCTTTACAAGCGAGGCTGTCGCCGATGCCATGGAGAAGCAGGTTATCGCCGCAGCGCGCCGGGCTGTTGCCAAGGGCGCCGAAGTGGTGTTCTGCGCAGGACCTCCGGGCACGATGATGGCTCAGCGCGGCCACTTTGCGATTGACGGTGTGCCGTTGCTCGATACCTACACGCTATTGGCCAAGACGGGTGAGTTGATGGCCAGCATGCATAAGCTGACGGGAGTTTGTGTCAGCCGGCATCTTCTTTACGAAGCTCCGCCGAAGGAACTCGTGAAGAAAGTAGGCGCTGCATATAACGTCGCCGCGCTTCGTGACGGTTAGACTTCCGGATAGCAGAGATCACGGGAAGGGCGGGGAAGACGATCCCCGCTCTTTTCTTTTCAATTCGCCGCATGCATTGCTGCGATGTACCCGAATGTCATGGCGGCTCCGATCGTGCAGCCCGGTCCGGCATAAACCCCGCCCATAACGGAATTCATGTCGTTGCCTGCGGCGTAAAGCCCGCGGATCGGCGTGCCATTTGCGTCGAGGACTTGTGCCGATGCATTGGTGACGAGCCCGGCGCTTGAGCCAATATCGCCGGGATACACTTTGATCGCATAGAATGGCGGCGTCAGGATCGGTCCAACGTTGGGATTTGGCGCGACGGCAGGATCGCCGATATTGCGGCTATAAGCGCTTTCTCCCTTCTGGAAGTCGATGTCTTTGCCGGTTTTGGCAAAACTGTTGTAGCGCTCGACGGTTTCACACAGGGTTTTCTCATCGAGGCCCAGCGTATTTGCGAGTTGAGGGATGGTTTGTCCGGTCGACAGATACCCTTCGTCGATGAATGAGCGCAGACTGACTTGCCCGGGCCGGATCATGCCAAGGCCGTATTTTTTCAAAAACGCGCGGTCACAGATGAAGAAGCACGGGATCGTCGGTGTACGGGCTTGTGAGGCATAGATCGCCTCGACGAACATTTGATACGATGTTGCCTCGTTGACAAAGCGACGGGCGTCTCCGTTCACCGCGATCAGGCCCGGTTTGCCCCGGTCGAGCGCAAAATGCGGGAAAACCGCCATCGTGCCGTCACGGCGACGACGAACCGAGATGGGCGCCCAGAACGCATTGTTGGCATGGGTCCGGCCGAGGTGGCCGCCGGCCTCGAGGCCAAGGCCCACTCCGTCTCCTTCATTCTCTAGGGGTACGGGAGAAAATTGCGCCGTCGGCACCGGGAGCATTTGCTTTCGCAACTGAGGATGGTGGGCGAAGCCTCCCGCGGCGAGGACCACGCCGCGTCGTGCGCGGAATTCTTTCGGCGTTCCGTCAATATCGGCAAGAACGCCGCAAACGGCGCCATCCTCGATAATCAGTTGGCGCGCTCGCGCGCCTGTCTTGATCGCGACATCACGCTTGAGCAGGGAGGAGAGGAAGCGCGCGACCAGGGCATTGCCCATGACAAGGCGCGTTCCGCGCGGATAGCTGATGCGATCCCGCAAATGCCTGCCCAGCATTCTCATCGTTGCGAGAAACGAAGATGTCCGCTTGAATGCATTCAGCAGATGCGTGATGTCGGAACGGCTGACCATCATGCCGCCGAAGATGGTGAATTCAGGCAGTGGCGGTTTGATCAAAGCGAAGTCGCGGCCGAGCTTTCGTCCGTCGAAGGGCAGGGTTTCGAGAGCGCGCCCCGACATGGTGGCTCCGTCCCGTTCCGAATAGTAATCGGGAAGGTGAGGGTAGGGGCGAAAACAGACATCCGAATGATCCGCCAACATGCGCGCCATTGCAGGCGCGGCTGCGAGAAACGCGTCCTTGAGATCATCGGACGTATGCCGGCCGACCGTTGCGTCGAGATAGCGTCGGGCATTCGCTGTCGAATCCCGGCCGCTTTGATCGTAGTGGGAATTGGGCACCCAGACGGAGCCTGCGGAGATCGCAGTCGTTCCTCCGAGAACATTCGCGCGTTCGAGGATCAATACGTCCAGACCCTTGATCGAAGCGACAAGCGCGGCGGTGAGTCCGGCTGCCCCGGATCCAATCACGATCAGGTCATGTTCTGTTTTTTCCGGCATCGTCGCGGTTTCCTGCCGTGGCGGCATGCTCCCGCGTGTCGTGCATCAACCGCGAGAAATTTTCGGGCAAATCGACCAGTCAATGTCAGAGAGAGCTGCCCGGAATTGTAAATCGGCGGGACGTTCTTGCTGTAATTTCGAATGCTGATGTGTTTGCTCGACTTACATGAGCACATGCGGAAGACGAGGCTAGTTCTTATCTCGCATCACATCATGCGCTTTGATCATTGAGCGTCACGTAGCCGTTCTACTCAAGCTGGATTTTCCGCTGCGGCTTCCTTTCGAAGCCAGCTCAGGAACGAGCGCAATTTTTGGTTGGTCGGCCGGTCGTTGGGCCAGACCACATAATATCCGAGCCCGCTCTCGATGGGCGGACCAAACAGCGGCACCAGTGTGCCCGATGCGAAATCCTCCTCGAGCAGATTGACCTGCCCGATGGCGACGCCGATGCCCTCCATCGCGGCCTGATAGGTGAGAACGGAGGTGGGGAACGTCATGGTTTCGTTCATGACGTCGGTCCGCCCGACGGCTTTGAGCCATTGTTGCCAGTCATTCTTGCGGTAGCGGGAATGAAGCAACTGGAAGCGAGAGAGGTCATCGATCGTCTGCAGCCTTTTATCTCCTTTCAGGAGTTGCGGGCTGCAGACCGGCTGTATGACGTCCTTGAACAGAAGCTCGGCCTCTGTGTTGGGCCAGTTGCCGTTGCCGAGAGGAATGGCGATGTCGACCTGGTCCTTGGAAAAATCGACAGGGGTCACGGCATTGTCGAGGTGGACTTTTATCTTGGGGTAGAGGGCGCGAAATCGCGGCAGGCGCCGTAGCAGCCATTTCGCGGCGAAGATGGTGTAAACGCGAATCCGCAACGGCTCGACGCGTCCTTGCGTCACGAGCTGTTGTGTCGCCGACCCGATCAACTCGAATGCCGGCGCAATCTGCCGACGGTAATTTTCGCCGGTCGCAGTCAGGCTGACGCTGCCGCGGCCGCGTTCGAAGAGGCGCAGACCGAGATAGCCTTCGAGGGTGGCTATCTGGCGGCTGACAGCCGATTGGGTGACCCGCATTTCCTCAGCCGCGGCTGTAAAGCTCCCTGTCCTTGCCGCCACTTCGAAGACGCGGAGGGGATTTAATGGAGGAAAAGCATTCGACATTTCTTCTGAGCTCCTGCGATCCGCACCGGAAATAGCCGGTGGCCCTTGCCCGTCGATGATGCCTGCGATGCGAGGTGTTTAATGATACGCGCGTTCCCGGAATGATAAAAGGTCATAACGCATTGAGCTTCGCGGAAGTGACTGCTCCCCTCATCCTCATTAGAATGCTCCCATGTTCCGAGCCTGGATCAGGATGACGCAGGGATGAATGATCGCATTGCACAATTGCTGACGGGAGCCAAACTCGACCACTTCGCGATGGCAGTCCACGACCGCGAGAAAACCGTGCGGTTTCTCGAGCCGATCCTGCCGGGTCCCGTCCAGCGTTTCGAGTTCAACAGCACGTCGAAAATCTACGGCCGGGTTACATCGTATACCTTGAGCATCGCGGTGATTGGCCTCGGCAACGGTGTCAATCTGGAAATCATCGAAACGTCCGGCGGCGAAAACGAGGTACACGCCCGTTTTCTGCGAGAACGCGGCGAAGGTATCGAGCATTTCGCTTACGAGGTGGACGACATCCAGACCTCGATCCGCGCTTTCGAGGACGCGGGATTCCCCGTCATCCTGATCAAGCATGGTGCGCCTCCGGGTTCGGCTTACATCGACACCACAGCCGTCGGCGGAACCATTACCGAACTGATCCAGAAAGGCTTCAAGCCTGACGATCCGAGCACCTGGCCCAAATAGAGCGAGCGTGACGCAGCCTCTCGCTGTGTCGTTTTGTTTTATCTGACACCCGCGAGGGTGCATGAAAGGTATGACGTACGATGGATCTGGATTTGTCGGGAAAGGTCGCCGTCATCACCGGCGGCAGCAGCGGAATCGGTCTTGGCGTTGCCGAGGCCATGGCGGCGGAGGGTGCCAAGGTCGTTATCTGCGCGCGCCGGGAGGACGTCCTGAAGTCCGCCGTCGAACAAGTCGCCGATCGAACGGGGAAAAGCATCACGGGTCTATCGGTCGATGTGACCAAGCCGGCGGACGTCGATCGGCTTCGTGATGAAGTCCTGCGTCTGCACGGCCAGGTGGATATTCTGATCAACAATGCCGGAACAGGAATCTACAAGCCTTTCCTCGAAGTCACCGAAGAGGAATTGACCGGCGGGATGCAACTGAACTTTTTTGCGCAGTTCCGCGTTGCGCAGCGGTTTGTGCCGATCATGCAGAAGGCGAAGAGCGGCTCGATCGTCAATATTTCCGGCTGCTCGGGCTTGATGGTGCTTGACGCGCCGTTTCTTTCAACCTGCACCGGCCCGGCAAAAGCGGCGGAAATCCGCTTCACGAAAGCGCTCGCAGCGGAGGTCGGCCCATTCGGCATCCGCGTCAACTGCATCGTGCCGAATTTCGTTGTCGCGCCGGAGCGCTTTGAGCGCTGGCGCAATTCGATGGGCGGTGGCTCACGAAGCGCGTCGGAGATTCAGGAAGATTGGGGCGCGCGGATCACGTTGCCCGGAAAGCGCTGGTGTACGATCGAGGAGATCACGAACACGATCATGTTTATCGCGTCTCCGGCCTCAAGCTATACGCACGGCTCGGTGATCGTGGTTGACGGCGGATACGGCCGCAGCTGAAAACGTAGTGTCTTGCAAACGGGAAAGCCGGAGGGCGGTGTTGCCGCCCTCCGGCTTTTTTACTGCGGCTGAATGCCGGCGCCTTGAATGATGGGCTCCCAACGCGCCATTTCCTTGTTCACATGGGCGGAAAGTGCGGCAGGATCGCTGCCGACCACGCCGACGCCGATTTTCTCCAGCTTTGCCTTGATGGCGGCTGTGCGAGTGGCTTCCTGCACGGCCTTGCTGTAGGCGTCGATGATATTCTTCGGGGTGTTCTTTGGTGCGAACATTCCGAACCAGGTGGAAAAATCGAAACCGGGCAGGCCGCTTTCGGAAACGGTCGGCAGGCTTCCGGAAGCCGGAGTCCGTTCCGCGCTCGTCACCGCCAACCCCCGCAGAGTCTTCCCCTCGATTTGTGAGTTAATCGCGGTCAACACGTCGAAAATACTGTCGACCCGGCCTGCGATGACATCCGAGAGCGCCGGCGCGCTGCCGCGGTAGGGGACATGCACCATCTTGATGCCCGCCGTTTTCTGGAACAGCTCCGCGCACAGATGGAGCGATGATCCGACGCCGGCCGATGCGTATGTCAATGCACCGGGCTTCGATTTGGCATAGGCGATGAACTCGGCCACGGATTTGGCCGGAGAAGAGTTGGGCACCGCCATGATGTTGGGGACATAGCCGATGAAGGAGATCGGATCGAAACTCTTGACCGGGTCCCAGCCCGGATTTCGATAGAGGAAGCGATTGATCGCGAACCCGATCGAAGCAATCAGAATGGTGTCGCCGTTCGGCTCGGCTCGCGAGGCTGCTTCGATTCCGATATTGGATCCGGCGCCGGGACGGTTCTCGACGACAACCTGCCGGCCGAGAGTGGTGGAGATGTGCTCGGCAATGATGCGGCCGATCGTATCGGTTCCACCGCCTGCGGCGAACGGAACGATGAGCGTGATGATCTTTCCTTGTTGGCCCTGAGCTCTGACAAGTCCTGGTGTCGCGACGCTCAGGGCCGTTCCTGCAATGAAATGACGGCGTGAAAGCATTTTATTCCTCCCTGTTGAATCCGCTGCGTTGGCCGCAGTCTTTTGATGCGATGTGTTCTATTTCGGTGCCTTGACGGTCGGATAGATCTGGTCTCCGTAGTACTTCCTGAGCTCGAGAATCTGGTCGGGCGCGGGCGTCGCGTAAGTCGCCTTCTTGCTGTGGAAGCTGCCGGTCAGCCGCTGAATTTTCACCGCCGCCTCGCCCATCTTCACCAGGTTGGTGATGCCGTTCAGAATCGGCGTGCCATCATCGGTTTGATAGACGTCCCAGTGCGCCAACAGCGCCACGACCACGCCGCCGGCGGCGATCACCACTTCGGCGCCATCCTCGACATTGCGGCGTGCCGCTTTCATGAACTGGCTGAGAATGCGCTCGCGCGCCTCCGGATTTTCGAATCCCTCATCGAGATCGAGAATGCGGTCGAGCTCCATGCGGTGGGCCCCGGCGAGGCGATCCTGCAAGCCGTGCCGCCGGACCATCTCGATGATGCGCGGTTTGTATTTCTCGTTGATGGTGACGAAGGAGAACGAAGAACCCATCATGCAGGCGGTCAGCGAAGCCGTTTCCAGCAAGCCGAGGACGGGGATATTGGCGATCTCGCGCGCTTCGCGCAGGCCGGGCTCGCCGGTATTGCCGATCAGAAACGCATCGAAGCCGCGCTCCATGGCGATGTGGACGTTCTCGAGGACTTCGGCGGTTTCCATGAATTCGAGATAGCGAAATTGATCGCCGATGCCGCCGACCTTGGTGATGCCGTGCAGTTCGATTTCTGTATCGGGATCCTTGACCTTGTTGAGGATCGTAGGAAGGACGCGCGCGTACTCCCCCCACGTATCCAGACGAGTCATGCTTTGATACCAGATCTTCATCTTCGTTCCTTCCAAGGTCATTCAATTCAAAATTAGATGGCGGCTCTTGTCTGCGGCACATGCGAGGGCAAACTCGCCGGTCTGCCGACTTTTTGTCGTGGCGCGCGGAAGGAAATACTAGGCAAGGCGGATATTTCTTCCACTACCTTCCGATCATTGGTGCATGATATTAACTCAAGTCTATAGAGGCTTTTATGCCCGTGCCGCTGCGGCGAATGACGAAATCGCATGGAGCAATGATGGATCGGAACTTGCGGCAACTCCCGCTGCGTTTCACCTTCCGCATATGACAGCCGTCATGGCCGCCAATCCGGCATTGCTCCCAATTTTCAGGGTAACAGAATGACAAAAGTTCGTTGCGCAACCGCGATCGTCAAAACTCTCGAGGCGATCGGGACGGATGTGGTGTTCGGATATAATGGGCATGGCAACTGGGCGCTGCTCGACTCGTTTCAGTATGAGAGCGGCGTCAAGTGCGTCGCGACCCGCGGCGAGCATCAGGCGGTCCACATGGCCGACGGCTACTATCGCGCGCGCCACAACAAGGCCATTCCGATCGTCAGCACGTCGGTGGGCCCGGGCAACATGAATATCGCCTCGGCGCTGTCGA
>Ga0182735_1001506_pt1 | contig 15491 bp, 15 predicted proteins | sample eDN5th30CKraftMG_FD_128524 | JGI IMG/M metagenome (GOLD analysis project Ga0182735, IMG submission 128524) | Enriched Miracle-Growth compost microbial communities from Emeryville, California, USA - eDNA 5th pass 30_C Kraft MG (version 2) (version 2) ... | reverse complement strand
CCGCCGGGGATTATTTTCTTCGACGCGAACGGCGCGCAGATGGCCGATGCGCGGGTGGTTGGCTTCAAGAACGCATCCGAGTTCGGGGCCGTGCTGGATCGGGTTTTGGCGAAGCGCTGAATGGCGCGTTCAGGAACGGGTTCGGGATTGTCTGGTTTTTGCTAGCGCGTGCCTGGCGGCATCGCCTCGTCGCCCGGCCATTCGGCCTTCTTCGCAAGCGGCTCGCCAACCTCGGAATCTCGCCGCGGCCCGACTCCGCCACCCGGTACGCTGCGTTGTTTCGCGTCGAAAAGCCAGGGGTTTTCGGCTATTCCGCGGCTTCAGTCCCCGTCTTTAGCGCTGGCTTTTGCGCGGGCTGTACACGAGCGCGGAGCTTGTTCTGTTTGCGCCGATCTACTAACTGTCGTGTCGGTGGCTGATGGCGCTCGTGTCGGACTGCCTCCTGCTCGTCCAACGCCAAGTTCTCAATAATCGTCAAAAGCGTTTTACGCGTCGTCGCGATGGCCGCCTCGGAAATGCCCTGAACCGCTATACGATTAACCTCTTCCGCGATGGGTATCAGCGCATCCTTTAGGGCATGACCTTTGTCGGTAAGATAAATATAGATATTCTTTCGGTTGTCCGGCAGCTTCTTGCGTACGATGTATCCCAGCTCTTCCATGGCCCGCAGAGCGGAATGCGTCGTGGGCTCCATCAGGCCCGCTTCTTCGCTCAACTGACGCTGTGTGACGCCATCGTTTACCCAAAGAATGCGTAGAAAGGTCCAATGCCCAAAAGAGACATCATGCTCCATCAGGCGCATTTGCAGCGCACGCGAAACGCCCCGCATTGCATCTTTGATCAAATGCGCGAGCCGGTCGTGTGGCACAGCCTCACGCCAATGGCGCAACACCGATTGGGAGGAGCCGTACTTCGCTTCAAACTTGGACATGGAGGCTGTTGGAGGATCGGTCGAGTTAACGACCTTTTATACCATTATCCGAGCCCACGGTGGCTATTTGATGATACAGGGCTATTTCGCGGCCTTCTCGGCTAGACTGCAGAATAGCCAGGCAGACTTCCAGGTTGGCTGCACTCCAAGGGCCATCGTGTAAAGGCGGAACACCTTGAACGATGGCAGCATAAAGCTCGTCAATGACCTCAGCTCGTGGCACCACCGGTGCAGGCAGGGTGTCAAAATCTTCAAGGTCGTCGCCATAGATGGCAACCCCGCGAGGACCGGGTCGCAGATCGGCCTTTTCGCAGGAAACAATCATCAGACCGAAGTGTTCATGGAATCGACCGCCTTCTAGTTCCATGGCGTGTACAGCAGGGCCGGTATAGCCGGCGCTTCCATAGCTTCGGTTCTTTTTGAGCGCGGCTTCTTCCTCCGACGAGCTTAGCCCCTTCAATAGCTGCCTGGTCTTTGTGTGCCCGCGGTATTGCTTGGGACGACCGGTTTCTCCAACCCATTCGCAGAATTCGTCGCTATCAAAATGGGCATGACCACTGTAAACGAGCGTAGCTATAACGCCGTCTGAAAATGTGAGTTGCGCAGAGTAGGCGGACTCGGTCGGGCGTTGTGCGTCCCAAATGCCGGTATGAGCACGGACACTCACTGCATTTCCTCCAGCGATTACTCGCACCATATCCACTTGGTGTGAAGCCTGGCTGAAAATGACTCCTCCACCCTGAGCGGTGTCCAATTCTTCCGGGCGGCGGGGCCGGTATAGAAAGTCCGTGTAATTGAGGGAAGTGATCATGCGCAGGTCGCCATATGCACCGCCCGACACCAACCGACGAGTATGCGTTATTGGCGCATCGAAACCATGACTGTGACCGACCACCAGCACTACGCCGGCCGTTAGAGCCGCATCGCTCATGGCACGACAGTCGTCCAGGGAAAGCGCCATAGGCTTTTCTACCAGGATATGTTTGCCTCGCTGGGCTGCCTGTATAGCCTGTTGGCGGTGGAATTGATGCGGCGAAGCAATGTAAATTGCCTCTACCGCATCATCTGAGACAAGCTCCTCGAACGTGCTGTAGGCGCGGGCTCCGAAGTCGCGCGCAAATCGCTCCCGAGCTTCCGGGCGTGGATCAGTCCCCGCGACGACGTGCAGGCGAGGATGCAACGCCAATGTCGTGATCATCGCCATGAAGCCACGCCCCATTCCAGCCACCCCTAAGCGCAGCTTTCGTCCATCTATTGGACCGCTAGGCGAACCTTTATGGCCGATCACGACGGTGCTCCGGTCACTCGTTCAAGCAAGCCGTCTGCATCCTCTGGAATGGTATTGCCACGCCAGGCGATATGTTGGTCGGGTCGAATCAGAACCTTATCTACGCCATAGAAGGCATGAGCCTCCTCATGGACGATTGGTAAAACAGTCAACGGAATGCGACGCTTATGCGCCGCTTTCTCCAAGTGCAGCACATCTTCGTCAGGGGAACGAAAGCACAGAACGGTGAACCCGCTTCCTAATTGGTCGAAAAGGGAGCTGCCCATGCCTCGTCCGGCATCAATCCAGAAATGAGGAGTTCGACCGCCCGGTATACTGCTTGCCACATATTGGATGTGATCGTCGGCCGGAGCTGGTCCGTCTGCAACTACGATGGGCGACCCGTCGTAGCGCGCTCCCAGTTGTACGCCGAGCGAAGCATACTCTTCTCCAAATGTACTGAGGAAAGCTCCAGTATCAGCACGAGCCTTTGCGCCGACGGTAGTGTCCTGCTCTAGTTCCTCCGGAACGGGAACCTTGCCAACGCTGCGCGCCAATTCACGTGCTGCAGCGGTGTTGCGGTGTGCTATGGGCTTGCGTTCGATTTCGTAGGATGCGAGCAAGCCGCTTCCGGCCCAGCCTTGAATTGATCCAGCAAGTTTCCACGCCAAATTGGCTGCATCATCCACTCCCGTGTTCATGCCGAACCCACCCGTTGGAGTAAACAAATGGGCTGAATCTCCCGCGAGAAAAATGCGTTGCTGGGCGAATTTCTCGGCCACCAAGGCAACGCCGGCTGTCCATTTCCCGTGCGCGAGGATTTCGACTGGGATGTCGGCGCCTGCACAGGCTTGTAGCGCATTGGCAATGCTCTGGGCATCGACGGGCTCACCGGGATGCTCATCGCGAGTCCATAGGAGGAATTCGTCTTTGCCATTGAGCGCGACGAGCGCTGTACGGATTTGCGGATTCACGATCCAGTATTGCCAGGCTCGCCGGTTGCCCAGGAAATCCCGGTATAAGGTGGGGGCTCGCAAATAAGTCGAAATCATCCGGCCACCGAAGAATGCTTGTTGCAGATTCTCGAAACCCTCATAGGCAATGCCCAAGTGCTTGCGCACAAAGCTGCGCCCCCCATCACAACCTGCGGCATACGACGCGCGCCATACGGCTCTTTCGCGACTAGTCGTATCGACGGCGGTCACCGTTACTCCATCATCGTCCTGGTGGATGCCTTCCACCTGTACACCGAACTTCAAAGTAATGCGTGGCCGTGCGGCAGCCTCTTGTAGCAAGATTTGCTCAACGTACATTTGATTGGCGCGATGGATAGGCTCGGGCACCTGGTCGAGCGCCGTGGAGCTATGGACTGCGTTGCGCTTCTCTGTTTCTGAAGGCATAGGCAGGCGCGCCAGTTCCCAGCCGCTAAATCTGGTGAAATACGCCACGTCCGTAGGATGGTCCATCGGTAACCCGAGTTCACGGACCCTGTGTGCGAAGCCTAATCGCCGATAATGTTCCATAGTTCGGGAATTCTGGGTGCTGCCTTTCGGGTGGGGACGGACAGCCGCTTCTGTATTGAAAACTGTACAGGCCACACCATGGAGGTCCAGGAACATGGCCAACATCAGGCCGACCGGCCCGCCCCCGATAATCGCGATAGGGGTATGGGGAGAGGATTCGCTCAAAACAGCCTCCGGGGATAACAATTCGATACTACGTTCACGGCTTTTCCTGGTGGTATCAATTGGGTTCTATGTGAGCTATCTTCACCGCGTCGCTGTACTTTTCCAGATTGACGCGGATGTTTTGTGCATACTCCTCCGGAGAGCTCCATACCGGAATCGAACCCAATACCTTGAAGCGTTCCCGCATGGTATCTGTATCGAGGGATTTATGAATCGCTTTAGACAGGATCGTCAATACCGATTGCGGTGTTCCCGCTGGTGCCAGGACCCCAACTTCCGAAGGGAAGTCATAGCCTGGAACCAGTTCGGAAATCGACGGAACGTCGGGCGTATCGGGGTACCGTTGAGCCGATGTGACCGCGAGGAGATTGACATCGCCGTTAGCGGCATGAGGCCCGACAGTAGGTAACGCTGTCATTAGCACGGGGACTTCGCCGCCAAGCATGGCCGGTACTGATTGCCCGGAGCCCTTATACGGTATATGCGTCAGTTGCAAACCCGATTTCGCCAAGAAAACCTCCATGGCAATTTGGTGGATGCTTCCGATGCCGGAAGAGCCGTAGTTGATGGTACCCGGATGCTGCTTGGCTTGGGCGATAAGATCCTGGATGGTTTTTATGCTTGTGGTCTTGGCATTGGTGGCGATGAACATCGGCGTAATGCCAGCCAGACTGACAGGTGCAAAGCTCTTGATGGGATCGTAGCTGAGTTTCTTGAAAAGATAAGGCGCGATGGCCAATTGGCCGATATCCGCGACCAGTAATGTGTAGCCATCCGGCTGCGATTGAGCGACCGCACTTGTCGCGAGCGTGCCGCCGGCGCCAGGCCGGTTTTCGACGATAAACGGCTGTCCGAGCTCTGCGCCCAGCTTCTCGGCCAAGGTGCGTGCAATGATATCCGGTGTCCCTCCGGGTGCGTAGCCTACGAGTATCTTTACGGGTTTGCTTGGATACTCCGAGGCGAAGGCTCCGGCGGAGAGAATTCCCAAGGCGGTGGCAATACAAATGGCTATGCGGCGGATTTTCATGATTATCTCATCTAGTGTTGTAAACCAAACAGTTGTTGTATGGGTCTCGATTGCTCTAAGTTCAAGGTAGTGTTCTGTGTTATCAGTCTGCTCCTCCTTCGTGTTTATGCGCGAAAGCCGGTAGCTTCTGCGCTGCCGGCGTGGGATTACTCGTTCTGAGCCTCGATATTCCGGATGAAGTAGTCCGGCAGCGCTGGACCCCACAAATACAGCGAGTCTTCGGGCGGATAATTGCCGGCATTCCAAACGATGCCCGCGGGCACGTAGTCGATATCGAATGAGTATTCGGCAAAGGATCCCCAGGGATCACGCACGTAATGAAAGAAGTTCGATCCGAGCACATGCCGACCCATGCCCCAGCCTTCCACATAGCCCGCATCCCGCATTTGCTCACCGCCGCGCCCGACCTCATTGACGCTACTCACTTCCCAGGAACTGTGATGCCAGCCTGGCGCATGGCTTTTCGCAAAGGCAATCAAATGATGGTCGCAACCATGGCGCGCATGCATGAATGCCACTGCGTCCTGCGAGCGATCAGACAAGCGCATGCCGATAACGTCGCGGTAGAAATTGATACTGCGCTCAAGGTTTGTCGAGAACATCAGCACGTGCGACAAACGCGCAGGGTGAACGGGGCCCGTGTCGCTGCGCCCCAGAACACCACGAGCCCCAGCCGGCCGCAACGTCTCAGGCGTATGATGGGCTGGGGTGTCTCCGGTTAGCTTAGGTCCCACGGACACCTGCAGCAAATTGCCGTCGGGATCCCTGAACCAGATGCCTGTGTCGTTGGCGTAAGGGCCGCCCTTGACTGGTATGCATCCATGCGCACGCACCTGTTCGGCCAGCCCGGCATAATCGTCTTCGAAGCAATACAGGCTGAGATAGGCCATGCGCTTGCACTTGCCCTTATATAGACGCCCCCAGACATGCTCGCTTGCTGCCGCCCTCAGTGCCAGCGCTCCGCTTTCCGGTTCGCAGTCCACGCGCAATCCGAACGTTTCGAAAAATCGTCTTGCCTCGTCGTGCGACGGCACTTCAAGCGCAAAATAGTTAATGGAATGGACGCCATGGCGAGATTCGCCTTCATGAAACGACGGCATCGCGACTCTCCTTCTGATTCCGGTGAGTTACCATTGAGCTTCATCGACGATGGGATTACGCAATGTACCTATCCCTTCGATGGTGACTTCACATACATCGCCATCGCGCATGAGCAATCGCGGATTTCTGGCCCAACCGATACCGGCCGGGGTACCCGCCACGATGACGTCGCCCGGCTCCAGCGTAATGGCTTCGCTGAGGACGGTGATGAGCTCGGCAACGTCATGGATCATGTAGCGCGTGTTCGAAGACTGCACGACTTCGCCATTCAAGCGGGTTTGAATGTCCAACCCATGCGCGCCGGCCGGCAAGGCGTCGGCGGTCACCACGGCCGGGCCGAACCCTCCCGTTTTGTCAAACGTCTTGCCTATCGTCCATTGCGGCGACTTGAACTGGTATTCACGCACCGAGCCGTCGTTGAATACCGAGTAGCCGAATACATAATCTAAAGCCGACTCCCTTGCTACATGGCGGCCAGCCTTGCCGATGATGATGGCGAGTTCACCTTCGAAGTCGAGAGAATCGCTCGCCAACGGGCGCTCGATGGGTGCGTCATGAGCCGTCAGGCTGGTCGTTAGCCGCAAAAAGAAGGTGGGATAGTCGGGCTGCTGGTAATCGCTCTCCGCAGTATGGTCCTTGTAATTCAAACCGACGCAGATAATTTTGCCCGGCTCGGTTACTGGCGGCAGTAACGTGACATCTGCCAGTGCAACGGTCGCATCGGTGCCATCCGTCAGTTCGGCGAACGAGGCTCCCTGCGCCGCCTTCGCCACCAGGGTGCCCACGTCATGGCCGCAATCGATGGGCAGAATCCTGACCTGCTCATCTTCTAATACCCCTACGCGGGAAGCATTCTTGTACAAAAAACTTACCAGTTTCATCGCTGCGTCCTTATCGCCATGCAGAAAAATATAGCATTTATAAATATAATATATATTTCTGGAAAGAGCATATATTATGGCAAACCCTATAATTCCAATGCAGCAAATCTATTAAAATGAAACATCCGCTCAAGGACACATAGATGACGACACCCAATCTTCCAGCTGCTACAACGCTAGCCACGTCGGTTTCCTTGAAAATTCGGGCAGACATCATCAATGGCGTTTTGCGGCCTGGCGATAAGCTGCACATCTCCGCATTGGGCAAGCGCTATGACATCAGCCTTGTGCCGTTACGCGAAGCGCTGTCGCGGCTGGCAAACACGGGATTCGTGATTGCGGAAGACCAGCGTGGGTTCCGGGTAGCGGAGATATCTGCGGGGGATTTATTGGACATCACCAGCGCACGCATCTTCATCGAGAAGGAAGCGCTGCGCCGATCCATGACGCACGGTGACGTAGCATGGGAGGCTGAGCTCATTGCCTCCCATCACAGGCTGGCCCGCCTTCGCATGCTGCGAAACGACGAGGAAAGTCTGACCCCGGAATGGGAAAAGGCGCACGTGGAATTCCATGAGGCCTTACTGGCGGCCTGCGACTCGAAGTGGCTACTCAACATGGCGGGCATGCTGCGGGATCAAACGGCGCGGTATCGCCACTTATCCATCCGTACGCCCGCCAATGAGTCAAAAAATAGCGCTTTCCGCCAGCATCCAAAACGCGATGTTCATGCCGAACATCAAATGCTGCTCGATGCTGTGCTGGACCGGGATGTGGAACGCGCCTGTACGCTGCTGGAGGATCATTTCAACACCACCACCCAGTTCGTCATGCGCAACACTTTCCAGGATGGCGCCGGACACGAGCCGTCTGCCCAGCAGCCCAACTGATTGGTGGTGAAGCTGGCAAGCACGCAGTCGATGCAATCATATTCAGCCGTTAGGTACGAACACAAAGACCTGCGCCAGGCGTCCGAATCAAGGACAATCTCGAGGATAAATAGCCATATAGGGAACAGGCTGTTCAGTATCAATGTGATGAAGGCTTGGTGCTCGCCTCATTTCCCGTCCTGGACGCCTTGGGCACTGCGTTGCGGCCAATTTGCGACGCTAGCGGATGTAACCTTAACAAGTACATGAAGCATCTACAGGTCACCGCTTGCTTCGACCGTTTCGGTGTTGCGCGGCTCTTGTAAACTTATCGTCCTAGAGGTCGAGCACCAGTTCCGAGCCGGGCGCAAGGGAACGTGAAACGCAGGGCATGATGGCGCTCTGGCGTTCTTGTTCGGAGAGAACGAAGTCGCGGTGATCAGCTTCACCTGAAACCAAGCCAACGCGGCAAGAGCCGCAGGTCCCGCTCTCGCAAGAACTGGCGACGGCGATCCCAGCACTGTGCAAAGCTTGCAGAAGGGATTCCCCGGCTGGAACCTCCAGGCGCCGGCCAGAGCGTGCCAGGAGTACGGTAAACGGGTGGTCGTCGCTGCGCGGCTTGAGTCGTGCACTGCCAAAGTCTTCAAAATGGACGCTTGAAGCTGGCCAATGGCCAGTCATGTCGCGGACGGCTCGCATGAGCGGGCCGGGCCCGCAGCAATATAGATGTGTACGACCGGGGTTTTCCAGTACGGGCCATAAGTCGAGCTGTCGATCAGGATCTCCGCCGTCATGGTGCAGCACCGCCTTTCCTTGAAACTCCGGCGCACCGAAGTCATCCGCGAAGGCTGTGTCCTCCCGACTGCGTGTACAGTAGTAAAGCTTATAGTTAGACACGCCAGCTTCCGCGAGATGCAGGATCATGGATCGAATCGGCGTAATGCCTATTCCGCCAGCGATGAATAGATATCGCGAAGCGGCCTTGATCAAGGGGAAAGCATTGCGCGGTGCGGAGACATTCACCAGATCTCCCGGTTTTAACTCATCGGTCATGCTTATTGAGCCGCCACGCCCCCCAGTATCGCGCTTGACTGCGATCATCCAACGATTTTTATCACTGGGCGAGTTGCATAACGAATATTGACGCATAAGGCCATTGGGAGTCCTTACGAACAGGTGGTCGCCTGGCTGAAATGGCGGAAGGGTGGATCTTTCCATGCTGACCAGTTCAAACAGTGTAATGTCCCGAGCTATCCTTGATACGTGTCCTACCTGCAGCGTTAACGGAGTGAGTTCTTCAATAGAGGTCATGGCGGGTACCGTCGCGGTTGGTATCGGATTCATACTTTTGCACGGTCCAGTGTCTCTGGTGCGAACAACTCTTCCACCGTAAGCAAACGGTCGGCTGTGCCATGTCGATGCGCATAATAAACCATCGCTTCGAGCGCTTTTCTATTCTCCGCGACACCGTACGGCCAGAAATCGGTGCCAAGACAGCGGCGCGTTTCGTCTAACCACGGACCCATCCATGGGAAGGTCACCGGCAAAGCCGCGATCTTCTCCAGCGAGGCCACTGCGGTGTCCTTGGCTCGCATGAATCCGCTGTAGAGCGAACTAGCGAGCCAGGGGTGAGCATGCGCAAGGCTCCGACGTAAGCCGATGACATGCATGATTGGGAAGATACCTGTGCGTTTGAAATAGTCCGCCTCGACGGATTGGTAGTCTGGAAAGAGCCGGGATATGTTGCCGGCTCCTTCGTTGAAACAGCGTGGCGGCCTCATGGCGACCAAAGCATCTAATTCTCCGCGGCGCAGCCAATCATCCAGCGTAGCGTCTGCCGGGAGGGGCTGTATCTGCACGCCGGAGGGAAGGTTCAACGTCAATTTTTCGACACGGCCTGGCTGCTCGAGCCCACCTTGGAACCATTCGAAATCCCAAGGTTCCACGCCATATTCCTGCGCCAGCATGGCGCGCACCCAAAGTGCCGCCGTGACCTGATACTCGGGTACGCCCACCCGTTTTCCTTTGAGGTCTTGTGGAGACGCAATACCTCTGTCGGTACGAATGTAGATGGCGGAATGGCGGAATGTGCGCGAGATGAAGACTGGAATTGCAATGTATGGCGGCTCTGGATTGCGACTCAAGCTCAGCATGTAGGAACTGAGTGAGAGTTCGCATACGTCGAACTCATGATTGCGGTATGCACGGAAAAACAGCTCTTCCGGCTCCAGCGTCAGGAAGTTGACATCGCATCCTTCGATGGCAATCCGCCCGTCCCGGATTGCATGTACGCGGTCATAATCGCCGCAAGCGAGCGTTATTGGGAGTTTCGACATGTAGTCTCCTGCGTTTACGAACGCATGTATGGTTTTATTCAGCGAAAGTGCTGTATCAGGCCGGTATGGCCTGGTCTGTGCTGGCGGTATCGTTCTCTTGCCTAGCACTCGCGAGGGTGCGCCAGTCGACAGTCTTGGGCACAACACCCTCGCACGAACGAATCATTGCAAGGGGCGTCTGTCGCCCCGCTGTTCCGATAGCAGGTTGACCGTTCTGGAAAGCGAGAACTGCATCAACCATGATGCGGCGAAACTGGACGATTGCGATATCGCTTGCGCCCAACCGATCATGTGTGCGATCGGCAATGGGCCCCATGGTTTCCCACATAGCGATATCCTGATTCGGAATGCCGCGGATACCGGTGAAGTCGCCGAGTTTCATGGCATTGCGATCTTGTAGGTAATTATTGCTGTAAAGGCGTACTCGGCGATAGTTGGAATCCAGATCTATACCAACCTGTGCTCCGCAAAATTTGCGCCAGGTCTCTTGTTCGATTCCCGCGCCGCCGGTGCTATCGTCGCTCCACGCGATAAAATATAGAAACGTATTTACGTCGTCGAGTGGAATGACATACTGGATCAGGCTGTATTGACTATTGGGCGGTATTTGCACGGTGAATGGCGCGATGTAGTTAGTAATGCGCAGATAATCGTGAGAATTTGCGTTGATAATTGGCCGCCGTATGGCCACATAGCTCATGCCGTAGTCGGTAGCTTGTACCTGTATCCGCGGCGATTTGTCCGTCGAAGGCCGAGTCATGTAGGAAGACGTCATGCCTGCGCCCGCCCCGCGAGCGGGTCGAATATCGCTGGAATGTAAGCTTGAACTGTGCGCCGAGTCGATGGCCCCCTCGAGCACCTGAGCCCAGTTGCATGCCACATGGACTTTTACGATGCTGATCTTGGGATTGGTGCCATTCGCGAACGCTGGCCACTCGAATTCGGGCATTTCTTCAGTGGGACCCATGTAGACCCATACCAGCCCATTGGCTTCGCGTGTAGGGTAAGACTTGTGCTTCACTTTGCTTGCCATGCAGCTCTCCGGCGGCTCCGATGGCATATCGATTACATTGCCATCGACATCCATCTTCCAGCCATGGTAGAGGCAGCGCAAGCCGGCTTCCTCGTTTCGTCCATAAACCAAGGATGCGCGACGGTGAGGACAAAATTCATCCAAGACACCGATGCGGCCTTCGGTATCGCGAAACACCACTAGATTCTCACCCAATAGCCGAACGCGTATGGGATTCCCGTCGGGTTCGGCGACTTCCTCAATCATGCAGGCGGGCAACCAATGGCGGCGCATGAGTTGCCCCATTGAGGCGTCGCCTTCGACGCGACAGAGCAGTTCGTTTTCGGTAGGGGTCAGCATTGTGGGTCTCCTTGAGGGTTGAATTACCCTGCGATGTACGTTATGCAGCGATACATTGGCAAAATAATAAGATATCGAAGCATAATATTAGACATCTAAGAATTATGCGTCAAGTACTGTTATCCCGGATCGGTGTTGCCAGCAGGACTGTGAAGATTGGGAGTATGCGGACGATGTCGAGTAGTTTTCGCGACCGTTATCAAAGCCGGGATGAGTCTTTTGCGTATGCCGACCACGCCAAGAAAAACGCTGGCTGAGCGGCACCGTGCTGCAGAAGTGAATATGGGCGAAATGCTGCTCGACATTGCCGCCCTTATTCAGAGTATTGGGCGAAGCGACAACGCTAGAGAAACGATGTCTGCGAAGGTCTCGAGATAGTGCCGCAGGCTCAGCGCGGATTACCCAAATATTGAGTGACTACGAGGCCAGCCCTTCGGTTTATCGCACCCCTTACCATGAAGCGACCTCCACGCTAAAGAGGTAAAGAGGCCGCAATGCCATGGCTCCGCCGCGCCGCCGGTCTCCTAATCCTTGAACCGCTTGGCCAATGCGGATGTGCTGCCTATCAGCAGCGAGGTGTCCACGCCTACGGCGGTGAAGAGGCAGCCCAGGTCGATGCAGCGGCGGGCGGTTTCTTCGTTTGTGGTGAGGATGCCGGGCGCCTTGCCGCAGGCCAAGATGCGGGAAATGGCTTGTTCGATTGTCGCGATGACTTCGGGGTGCCCGAGTTCGCCGGGGTGGCCCATGTTGGCGGATAGGTCGGCCGGGCCGATGAAGACCCCGTCGACGCCGTCTGTGCACGCAATGGCTTCCAGGTTTTCAAGCCCTTGCAGGGATTCGATCTGCACCAGCAGGCACAGCTCTTTTTCGCAGGCTTGCATGTAATCTTTGACTTGCCCAAAGCCGCTGGCCCGTGTGGAGCCGGCCACGCCGCGGATGCCGCGGGGCGGATAGCGCATGCCTGCGACGGCCAGCGCCGCTTCTTCCGCTGTCTCCACATACGGCAGGAGCAGCGTCTGGGCGCCGATGTCGAGCAGCCGTTTTTGCTGGACGAAGTCTTTCCATGTAGGGCGCAGCACGGGGGAAACCGGGTAGGGAGCGACCGCCTGCAATTGCCCGAGGGCGATATTGATATCGCTCGGGGAGTGCTCCATATCGAACAAAATCCAGTCGAAGCCGGCCCGTGCGACGAGTTCCGCCGCGTAGGGACTGCATAGCGTGGACCATAGCCCTATCTGCGGACGCTTTTCCTGCAGGGCCCGCTTGAAGTGATTGATTGGAACCTGATTCATGGTTTTATCTAGACCCTTGGAAATAGACCGATACGCCGCCCAGCTGGCCGAAGTCAGCATGAATAGTATCACCGGCGCCGACGGGGACGGTGCGGGTGAAAGAGCCCGCCAAGATGACGCTGCCGGCTTCCAGCGAGGTGTCGAATGCCGCCAGCTTCCTGGCCAGCCATTCCACCCCGCGCGCCGGATGCCCAAGCACGCCCGCGGATACGCCGGTTTCTTCGATCACTCCGTTGCGATAGAGCAGGCAGCCCACCCAGCGCAGGTCCAGGTCCATGGGCCGCAGCAGGCGTCCGCCCAGGACGATGGCCGCGGAGGCCGCATTGTCGGCGATGTTGTCGACGATGCGCCGCGGATACATGGTTCTGCCGTCGACGATTTCCAGTGCGGGCTGTACGTATTCCGTTGCTCCCAGCACGTCTTGCAGCGTGACCTCGGGGCCGGATAGCGGCTTGTTCAGGATGAAGGCGAGTTCTGCTTCGACCCGCGGCACGATGAAGCGATCCACCGGGATGGTGTCGCCATCCGTGTAGAACATGTCATCGAGCAAGTGGCCATAGTCGGGTTCGTCGATGCCCTGGATCTTCTGCATCGCCCGGGAGGTCAGCCCGATTTTATGGCCGCGCAGCCGCGCTCCCGCGGCCAGCTTGGACGCAAGCACTTCTTTCTGGATGGCATAGGCATCGGCGATGTCGAGCCCGGGAAAGGTTTCGTCCAGCTGGCGTACCGGTTTGACTTCACGCTCGGCTTGCAGCAGCAGGCGGGCGGCCTGTTTGTGTTGTTCCGTGGTCAGCATGATTCATCCATTCTCGATGGGGTTGCGCAAAATGCCGATGCCGGGCACTTCGACTTCGACAATATCGCCTTCCTTCAGGAAGCGCGGCGGATCGAACCGCACGCCGGCCCCGATCGGCGTGCCGGTGGAGATGATGTCGCCCGGTTCCAGCGTGGTCCACCGCGAGATGTAGTGGATGAGAAAGCGGAAGGAGAACATCAGGTTCGCGGTGGTGTCGCGCTGGCGCTCTTCCCCGTTCACGCGGGTGATGACTTGCAGATTATCGTAGCCGTCGAATTCGTCCGCGGTTACCATCCATGGTCCGATCGAACCGCTGTGATCAAAATTCTTGCCTTGGGTGACGTTGAACTTCCCGTGCCGCAGCCAGTCCCGGACAGTGCCTTCGTTCATGCAGGTCAGGCCGGCGATATGTTCTTCGGCGCGGTCTTCGGCGATACGCCGGCCGCGCTTGCCGATGATGATGGCGATTTCGCCCTCGTAGTCGAGCTGCGTGGATTCCGGCAGCGGGCGTAAAAGGGGCTCATCATGCCCGACCAGCGACGAGGGGAAACGAGGGAAGACGCTGGGATATTGCGGTGGCGGGGCGCCGTCCTTGTATTCCTCGTTGCGGTGGCTGTAATTCACGCCCACGCAAATGATTTTCCCGGGCGCCGGTATGGGCGGCAGGAAGCGCACGTCTTCCAGTGCATAGTCGGCTGGGGCGCCGCGAGCCAGTTGTTCCAGTTCGCCGATGGCGTTCCGCGCCAGCACATCGCGCAGCGATCCCGCCGCCGCTTTATTGCTAAGGTCGACGATATGCTCGTCACGCACGGCGCCAAAACGCTCTGCGCCGTCTACGTCGAATGAAATCAGTTTCATGGTTCAAACCCGAAAAAGCGAGCCGAATTATCTACGAGAATCTTGCGCAGCGTCTGCTCATCACCGGCATAGCGGTATAACTGGTTCACCAGGTCGCCCTCGTTTGGCGGCTGCTTTACCGACACGGGATGCGGCCAGTCGCTGCCCCAAACCACGCGATCGGGCGCTGCCTGGATGCATGCCTGCGCAATGGGCAAAACGTCGTCCCAGGGGAAGCCGGCGCGCGAAACTTTTTCAGTCAGCGAGAGCATGACCCAGAAGTTGTCGCGGCTCAGCAGCTTCAGTAAGGCCCTCAGGCTGGGGTCGGCGGCGCCGGCCTGGGGGTTGGCGCGCGCCATATGATCGATCATGATGGGGATATCCAGCGGTTCGATCCGGGCGAGCTGGTTCTGGATCCCGTCCGCTTCGGGCTGGAACTTCGCATACCAGCCCAATTCTTTGATGCGGGCGATACAGCGTTCGAAGTCGGCTTGCGACATGCTGACGCCCAGGCCCAGCCGGTTGAAGCGGGCGCCCCGGACGCCGGCCTTGTGCAGGGTCTCGAGATACGCGTCATCGCGCTCCAGCAGCACCAGGGCATTGGCGCAGGCCTTGTAGCCCGGCCCCGCCGCGGCCAGCGCATCGAGCACCACTCGATGGTCCGCGCCGTAGGTGGTCGCCTGCACGATGATGCCGCGCTCGATGCCGAGCACTTGGTGCATGCGCAATGCGGCCTCGATGGTTGCAGAGGGCATTTCGTACGCGGCGCCGGGGCGTATGGGGTAGATATCCGGCGGGCCGAACACATGGAACTGGCTGTCGCAACTTCCCTTCGGCAATACATGGTCGGGCGCACGGGGGTTGGGGTCAAAGGGTAAATACTCTGGCATGGGGCTATCTCTTAATCCAGGATGGCGATGAAGCTGCACTCGATGAGTTTCTCGCCCTCCAGCGGTGCATCCATGGTGTGGCGGGCCGGTCTGGAATCCGGGTCTGGGAACATCTTCAGCCACTCCACGTTCAAGGCCTGGCGCTGGCGGCGGTCCTTCATCCAGACGGTGACTTTGATGATGTCATCGGGCGTCCCGCCGCTG